>ERZ779621.282-NODE-282-length-26708-cov-13.353168_pt1 | contig 26708 bp, 34 predicted proteins | sample MGYA00514215_ERZ779621 | MGnify/ENA primary metagenome ERZ779621 (study PRJEB29562, sample SAMEA4376715) | mouse gut metagenome | isolation source: Cecum | study: EMG produced TPA metagenomics assembly of the A DSS colitis mouse model was used to assess the...
GGAGCTTCTTCTCCTTCATCTCGGTCTCGGTGGCAGCGCCCACCTTGATGACGGCTACGCCGCCGGCCATCTTGGCCAGACGCTCCTGGAGCTTCTCCTTGTCGTAGTCGGAGGTGGTCACGCCGATCTGGCTGCGGATCTGAGCCACGCGGTCCTTGATGGACTGGCTGTCGCCGGCGCCGTCCACGATGACGGTGTTCTCCTTGGTGACCTTGACCTGACGGGCGCGGCCCAGCATGGAGAGGTCGGCGGTCTTCAGCTCATAGCCCAGCTCCTCGCTGATGACCTGGCCGCCGGTGAGGATGGCGATATCCTGGAGCATCTCCTTGCGGCGGTCGCCGAAGCCGGGGGCCTTGACGCACACCACGTTCAGGGTGCCGCGCAGGCGGTTGACCAGCAGGGTGCACAGGGCCTCGCCCTCCACGTCCTCGGCGATGATGACCATCTTCTTGCCGGACTGGACCATCTGCTCCAGCAGGGGCAGGATGTCGGCGATGACGGAAATCTTCTTGTCGGTGATGAGGATATAGGCATCGTCCACCACGGCTTCCATCTTCTCCATGTCGGTGGCCATGTAGGGGGAGATATAGCCCCGGTCAAACATCATGCCTTCCACGACCTCGCTGTAGGTCTCGCTGGTCTTGGACTCCTCGATGGTGATAACGCCGTCGGCGGAGACCTTCTCCATGGCCTCGGCGATGAGCTTGCCGATCATGGCGTCGCCGGAGGACACGGTGCCTACCCGGGCGATGTCGTCGGTGCCGTTGACCTTCTGGGAATCGGCCTTGACGGAAGCCACAGCGGCCTCCACGGCCTTGGCAACGCCCTTCTTCATGACGATGGGGTTGGCGCCGGCGGCCAGATTCTTCAGGCCCTCGCCCACGATGGCCTGGGCCAGCAGGGTGGCGGTGGTGGTACCGTCGCCGGCCACGTCGTTGGTCTTGGTGGAGACTTCCTTCACCAGCTGCGCGCCCATGTTCTCAAAGGGATCGTCCAGCTCGATTTCCTTGGCGATGGTCACGCCGTCGTTGGTGATGAGGGGAGCGCCGAACTTCTTATCCAGCACCACGTTGCGGCCCTTGGGGCCCAGGGTGACCTTAACGGTATCCGCCAGCTGGTTGACGCCAATTTCCAGTGCCTTGCGGGCTTCCTCGCCGCGCTTGATTAATTTAGACATATCGCATAACCTCCAATAATTTTGATCTGTTTCTCCGCGCCTTACTCCACGATGGCCAGGATGTCGCCCTGGCGGACGATGGTAAACTCATCATCGCCGATCTTCACGTTGGAGCCGGAATATTTGTCGGTAATCACCTTGTCGCCGGGCTTCACGGACATGACGACCTCCTTGCCGTCCACTGTGCCGCCGGGGCCGACGGAAACGACTTCAGCCACAGAGGGCTTCTCCTTGGCGGCAGAGGTCAGGATGATGCCGCCCTTGGTGGTCTCCTCCGCCTCCATGGGCTTGAGAACAACGCGGTCTGCTAAAGGTATGAGCTTCATAGTTAGGTTCCTCCTATATCAATTTTTTGAAAACATATTGAACACCGTTAGCACTCAAACTCTCGGAGTGCTAACGGTGCTTATCTTACATCATATCCGGCAGGATTGCAAGAGGGTTTTGCGAAAAATTTGGTGCTTTTACAAAATGTTCACAAAGTGGGCGGCAGAGGAGGCCGCCGGAGTCCGGCTATATCCTCCTCTGCACGAAAAAATTACAGGCTGCCGGACTGCTCCGCGTTGGCAGCCTTGTTCTCCTGAATCCCGCCGATGATGAACAGGACCGGTCCAACAATGCCGCTGGCCGCAGAAAAGATGCCCCGCAGGGAGAGCAGCTGGCCCAGGCCGAACAGGCCGACCACCAGAAGGGCGATCCCCCAGCCCAGGAAGAACGTGTACTTCCGGGGGTTCTTGCACCGGGACAGGCCCATAGCGCCCACTATGATATGAATAATCATCAATATGACGGCAAAGACAATTACCGCAATGGCAACCGCGTTGGCTATACCCGTCACCGCGCCGCTGCCAAACATGCCGTCACTCTCCTGCATGGCATATTGGTCCAGGGCGGTCATGGTCTCGTCGTCCAGGGCGGTCATGGCCAGCATGACGGCCGCGCCGTTGAAGATGCTGATTAGTCCCGCCACAATCCCGCCAATCAGGATGCAGAAGGAACCGATCTTGAGCAGCATGTTCTCTTTCTTTTCCGTAAGGTTGTCCATTTTATTTTCCTCCCTATCGTCACCCAAGCGCCAGACTCATTAAAGCCGCCAGCAGCAAAAGCAGCAGCCAGCCGCCTGCCAGAAGCACCACTGAAAGAAGGATGCGCACGCCCACCGGATAGCTCTCCGTGGCGGACACCTTCAAGGTCAAATAAAACGCCAGAAAAGCGAGAATCGCGGGCACCATTCCGCCCCCCAGGCACATGGTCAGGTCCAGAATCGCAAAGATATACCCCCAGAAGGGCACCTTGCTGATGGGCGTATAGGGCTTCCCGGTGATCTGATCGACGCCGTCCACCACCAGGTGGGTCCGGAACATGCCGGAGGCCAGCATGACCTTTCCCTCCGGGATCGGCAGATCGTATTCCATGGGGATGAAGAGGACGTTCCGATGGGGCAGAGACCGTATGTACTGCGTCGTTCCGTTGATGTCTACCCGGCCAAAGCTCTTCAACTTGATGGTATAGGGTTTTCCTTGCAGCTGGATTTCAAATGGTTTCATGTGCGAAGCAATCTCCCTTCTAAAATATCCGGCAGATCCGCCCGGATCCCACCCGTGTCAAACGGCGCACTACCACGGAATGATTGTTCCGTGGTAGTGGCAGCGGACAGCGCCGGGCGGCCTGCCGTGTTAATTTTACATTTTACTCCACCAGGGTTATAATTTCAAGTGGCAGGCGCAATATTTAAGATATGAAATTCCAAAGCCGGACGGGGCCGCCTCTTGTCCGGAATCCTTTGCAGCTCTTTTTCTGCGGCTCGCTTATGAGGAGGTATTGAAAATAAAGGTCTCCTCACGACGGCTCTCAGATATTTTCCTGCTATACTCCATAAAACAGCTCCCCCGCTAAATTTCCGGCAGCGGCACGCAGGTCGCGTTGGGACTGCACCCCGCCGGGCCAAAGAAGTTGACCTTCTTCTCCGACAGACGCAGCGTCACCTCCCGGCTGTACAGACACTCCCCGTCCAGGCATGTGACGATATCCTTCCTGTCTCTGGAGCGGATCACGATCTCCTTCGCAGTATAGCACCGGGCGGCCTCCGGAAACTTGTAATACCGGCCCACGGAGTAATCTCCTACCAGCCGCAGGAAGGTCGTGCGGCCCACTCCCCGGACCACCAGGGTATTGAGTACCCCATCGTCCATTTTCGCCTCCGCCACGGGCATGAAGCCCCCGCCGTAGTACCGCCCGTTGCAGACCGCCGCCAGGACAAAGGAATTCTCCGGCAGCGGCTTTCCGTCCAAAATCACCGTCCAGCTGTGGCGCAGGCCCCGGAGGAGGAAGTTGACGCCCAGAGAGACAATATAGCTGCCCTGTCCGCCCAGCAGGGGGAGCTTTCCGTAGGTATGTACGTCATCCGCCACCTGGGCGTCGAAGCCGGAGCAGGCCACCGTCAGGGCCAGCCGTCCGCTGCAGTCGATGGCGTCCAGGGAAAAGGACGGGCCGTCCCATAGATTTTCCGGGTCAGAGAACAGAGGCGCCTTGTCCCCGAAATTCTTCAGGAAATCATTGCCCGTCCCTACGGGAATGCAGGTCATGGCCGCACTCCCGGTTCCGGCCACGCCGTTGGCTACCTCATTGGCGGTCCCATCGCCGCCGCAGGCATAGATCCGCAGCGGCTCCCCCCGCTCCGCCAGGGACCGGGCGGTCTCCATGGCGTGACCGGGGCGCTTGGTAAGGATGCACTCCACGTCCAGGCCATGACGGACGGCCATCGCTTTGGCCATCTCCATGATGCGGGCGGTGCAGTCCTTTTTCCCGGCGGTGGGATTGATGATAAATACGTGCTTCATTTCTCCCGTCCCTCTCTGTTCTCTTTTGTACCGGCCTGCGGGCTGCCGCGCTCCGGCCAGCCTCCGGATGGCCTCTTCCTTCGCTTCCACGAAAAAAATCCCTGCCGCTGCTGGGTTCGTTCCCCGGCCGCTCCTGTGCTGAGGCTGAAAAAGTCCTCCGCAATCACCGTCTTGTCAGCGGCAAGCCTGTCCCCGCCGGTCTCATGCCGGGCCGGCATGGCCGGAGCCGGTATCTGCAGCCAGCGTCTCCTCCCCGGTTATGGCCGCGAAGTCCACGCCGTCTTCATTGATATGCTCAATCCGCACGACGGTTCGTCTTAATTTCTGTCTCAAAAAAGTATGCCCGCGCCGCCTCCGCGTCCCGGGCGATCTGCTCCCGCAGGGCTTCCAGGCTGCTGAAGCGCCTCTCCGGACGGAGCATCCTCAGAAACTCCACCCGGCAGTCCGCGCCGTACAGCTCTCCAACGGGCTCCAGCAGGTGACTCTCCACCGTCACGCCGCCGTCGGTGTCCACTGTGGGCCGCACGCCTACGTTGGTCACGGCTGGCCGGGCCGTCCCGTCCACCGTCACCCTGGCGGCATAGACCCCAAAAGCGGGCACCAGCTGCCGGGGATCGGGGATCAGGTTCACCGTGGGCGCGCCCAGACGGGAGGAGCCCAGACGCTTCCCGTGGCGCACCAGTCCGGAGACCGCGAAGGGCCGCCCCAGAAACCGTGCCGCCTCTGCCGCCTCCCCCCGCTCCAGCAGGGCGCGGATATGGGTGGAACTCACCGTTACCCCCTCCAGCCGGACAGCGGGGATAATCTCGCACCCCAATCCCAGCTCCGCCGCCTTCTCCCGGAGAAGGGCCGCAGTGCCGCTGTTTTTGTGGCCGAAGCGGAAATCGTGGCCCGCCACCAGCCACCGGGCCCGGTATACCTCGGACAGCATGACCACAAAGTCCTCCCAAGGCATCGTCATCATGGCCCGGTCGAAGGGCACGGTGATGACCTCCATCCCCGGGAACAGCGCCCGGGCCGTGCGGCTCCGCTCCTGAACGGTGGTCAGCAGGGGCACCGGCGTGCCGGTAACAAATTCCCGCGGGGAGCGGTCAAAGGTCAGCAGCGCGGGGGAAAGTCCCAGCATCCCCGCCCGCTCCGCCGTCCGGCGCAGCAGGGCCTGATGGCCCAGATGAACGCCGTCAAAAAAGCCAAGGGCGACAGCCCGCTTCCTGCACTCTTCCACTGTACTCCCTCCCTCTGGCCGGCATACTTCAGCCGCCGAAAAAATTCTTGACGGACCGCAGCTGTCCCTTCTCCCACCGGCTCAGGCAGAGGAACTCTTTCTCCTGGCCGTAAACGCGGTACTGTCCCGGCTCCAGTCCGGGGGCGGGGACAGGGCTTCCGCTGCGCACCATCCGTTCCATCCGGGGCGAGGTCAGCAGGAAGACCGGACAGCCCGCGAAAAAGCAGTCCACCGGCATAAGAAGGGCCTCTCCCTGTTCCTGAACCTGCTCCAGGGTTACAGCATCCTCCAGGGTAAACCCTGCCGCCATGGTCCGGCGCAGTTCGTCCATACATCCGCCGCAGCCCAGAGCCTGTCCGATGTCGTGGCACAGGGTGCGGACATAGGTGCCCTTGGAACACCGGACCCGGAGCAGGAACCGGTCCGGCCCCGTCTGCTCCAGCACCTCCAGAGCGTGAATGGTGACCGGCCTGGGGTCCCGGTGGACCTCCTTACCCTTCCGGGCCAGCTCGTAGAGCTTCTTTCCGTCCCGCTTGATGGCGGAGAACATGGGCGGAATCTGCCGGATGGGCCCGGTGAACCGGGGCAGGACCGCCTCCAGCGCTCCGCGGTCTGCCGAAACGGCCCGTTCCTCCAGCACCTCGCCTGTGCTGTCCTGGGTGTTGGTGACCATCCCCAGACGCAGTCCGGCGACGTACTCCTTATCGCCCGTCTCCGCAAACTCCACCGCCTTGGTGGCGCTGCCCACGAACACGGGCAGCACCCCGGTGGCCATGGGGTCCAGGGTCCCCCCGTGGCCGATCCGGCGCTCCCCCAGGATGCCCCGCAGCTTGGCGCACACGTCCATGCTGGTCCATCCGGCGGGCTTGTCAATAATCAGTATACCGCTGGGCATAGCTTACTCCGCCGGTTCAGCGTCAGGGATGGACCCCTCAATACTGCCGGCAGAGCCGTCCTCGCCGGACGCGCCCTCCTCCGGGGCCTGCTCCTCTGCTGGGTGCAGGGCCTGCAGCGCCTCAATATAGGCGGTATAGACCGCCCCCACATCCACACTCTCCAGCGCCTCGCTGCGGACCACACCGTCCATGGCGGACTCCATCCGGGCATCGAGATATTCATAGAGATGGTTCTCCGCCAGACTGCGCAGATGCTCCCCGGTCAGCTCCTTCCGCAGAAGAATGTGGTAGCCGTAGTCGCTCTCCACAATTCCGCTGATCTCGCCGGGCTTGAGGGCAAAGGCGGCGTCCTTGAACTCCTGAACAAAGCTGGTGGTGGGATCGATGAGATAGCCCGCGCCGCTCTCCCGGCCGGGGTCCTCGCCGTAGGTGTCCGCAAATTCGGTGAACAGCGCCTCCAGGTCCTCGCTGGCCTGGAGCTGGGACAGCAGGTCCTCCGCCTGCGCCTTCTTCGCCGCGGCGTCCTCCTCAGACAGGGGCTCATTGGTGGCGGAATCCTTGGTCAGCAGCAGAATGTGGTCCACGTAGGCGTTGCTGTCGCCGGGAGCCTCGTAGAGGTCGCTGGCAGGATCGTTGGCCAGCTCTGCCAGGTGCTGATAGAGGTACTGGGAGGCAATCATCCGCACATGGCTGTCCCGGGAGAGCCCTATCTCGTAGAGGCTCTGGCTGAACGCCTCCTCCCCGCCCGCCTGCTCTGTCTGCTGGGCAAGCACCTCGTCCACAGCGGCCTGGTCCTCCGCGGTCAGCGTCACGTTATGGGCCTTGGCCACGTTTTCCAGCAGAGCGTAGGACAGTGCGTTATTCTCCGCGTTCTGCCGGACGATGTCCGCCAGCGGGGTACCCTCCATGGTCTGATCCCACTTGATACGGCCGTTCTCATCCAGCAGCTCCCCATAGATGCCGTAGGAGACCTTATACATATTGAGCTGGTACTCCAGCTCGCTGCTCTTGGCCATCAGCCAGTAGAGGTATATATCCGCCGGAATGGCGTTGCCCTCCACCTCCAGCACTGTCTCGCCCATGTCCAGGCCGGTCAGGGTGGTAAAAATGCTGCCGGAGGTATCCTGGCCCGCGGCGTCCTCCTGCCGGTTCTGCTCGTCCTTGGCGTCTTTCTGTCCGTCCTGACCTCCGCACCCCACGCACAACGTCAGCAGAAGGAGCAGGGCCAGCAGGCCGCTTATGGTTTTTTTCATGTCACGTTTCCTTTTCACAGGTAATCATAGTTTTGCTTCCGTCCCCGGACCGGGGACGGACACGCGATCTTATCATACCACGGTTTTTTGCAGGATACAATCATTTCTTTCATTTTTCCTGGGGCCGGCGCGTTACACGCACCGCTGCGCTGTCCCTGAAAAAAGCGAAAACACGGCCCCGCCGTCAGACGGCGCCGTGTTTCGCCCGGGAGCCTTTCCCGCCGGGAGGCGGTTCTCCCCCTTATTCCGCCTCCATGATCTTGATCTGATCTGCCGTATACTCTGTCTCGCTGAGTACGATGTCTGTGATCTTGGCCACATCCTCCGTCTGAAGGCCGTCCTCTGCGGCGGAAACCACCACGCTGATGCTGTTCTCCCCCATAAAGGCCACGCAGTCGGCGTACCCCTTGGCAATTACCAGGTTTTCGATCTGTCCCTCCAGCATGGTGTAGCCCGCCAGAGTCTGAATGGCCCGGTTGGCGTCATCCAGGGCCCCCTGCTCCACGTTGTCCTGAGCGGAGGCCTCCCGCAGCAGGCTCAGGGCGTTGTCCCGGGACTGCTGGCGGCTGAGACGGGCAGTGTCGAAATAGCTGCCGGCAGGGGCGGCGCCCTCGTCGGACAGACCGCCGTCAACAGCGGTGGGCACGCCGCCTACCAGAGCCGCGTCGCCCAGGACCTTGGTGGTGACACCGTCCTTCCCGGCAGCGCCGTCCTTCTGCTCCTGGGCGGCGGACAGATTCTGACTGCCCGCCGGAGCGGAATCCTTCCCCACGTCCCCGGCATAGCGCCAGTTGAGATAAACCGCCGCGCATACAAACAGCAGCACCGTCGCCACGACAGCGTTCCGTTTCCATTGTTCCTTCATGATTTCTGTTCCTCCTCATTCTTACCGATTGATTGACTCCTGCTCCGCCGCAGCCGGGGTACTCTGCCACTTGACCACGGCGATGCGGTCGCTCCCCAGCCCCGTCAGGGCGGAGACCGCCGAGACCACCTGGAACCGGACCGCGTCGTTTCCGCCGCCCTCGCAGACCACCAGAGCGCCCCGGTACTGGGGATATTTCTCCTGGGTAACGACCACGCCGCCGGCGTCTGTCACCGGCTGGGATGACCGCTCATAGCTGTCCGGGGACTGGGCGCTGCCGCTGTAACGCAGAGAGCTGTCCTGAGCAAGAACCCGCTCGCCGCCGCTGTGGAGGGTGAGCATGACCTCCACCCGTCCCACGCCGTTGATTTTTCCCAGGATGTCCTCCATGGCCTTCTCTGTCTCGGCCAGATCTGTCCCTGCGGCGGGCGAGGTGTCAGCGGGAGCGGCGGCGCCGTCCTTCCGCTCCGTGGGCCACAGCAGCAGCAGTGTCCCCAGGGCCGCCACCAGCAGGACATATTTATACTTTCCCAATACCGCCAGGGGGGTTGTCAGCTTTCGCTTTCCTTCCTCTTTTGCCATGCCTCTTCCTCCAGCCAGATTTGTTTTTCGGCGGGAATCCCCACCTCCTCTTCCATACACCTCGCCAGCTCCCCGCTGTAGGTTCCATGGATCACTGCGGACTCCGGCAGGGGAACGCCGCTCTCCCCCGGAGCCGTGGAAACCGATACCGTACAGTCGAGTCCCAGCTGGTTCGCTTTGTCCCATATATATGCTTCGGTCTTCTCCGCTATGATAGCGGAAAGGGTTTCCTGCTGATTTTTCCGATACGTCCCGGCCAGCTCCTCTCCCCGGAGCTTGATGCCCTCCGTCTCCAGCTCCAGTCCCTCCCAGGCTCCGCCCGCCAGGGGGCGCAGGATAGCCAAGGCCATCAGCAGTCCGCCAACCAAGCGCACCACGGCCTGCTCCCTCCCCTTTGGGGCCAGCTGCCGGGCCAGTCCGGCAGCCAGAGACGTGAGGACGATGCCCAGAAGCCACGATTTCATACCATCCCCCCTAACCCGGCGCCAGCGCCGTCATGGACGAGAGCAGGGAAATGAGCAGCAGCGCCGCCGAGGTCCCCGTCATGGCCAGCACCAGAGCGAAGGCGTCCCCCAGCATGGCGATCAGCCTGGTCAGCTTTTTCGGTCCCGCCGCCGCCGAAACCAGGGACGCGGCCTGGTAGAACAGGTATTGGCAGCCCAGATGGAGGAACGGCGTCAGACATGCCCCCAGCAGAGCCAGGGTACCCAGCGTCCCCACCATGCCCCGGAGCAGTCCCGCCCCGGCCAGCACGCTCTCCGCCGCATCCGAGAGGATTCCCCCCACCACCGGCACGGCGGCGGACACCGCCGATTTGGCCAGCTTGACCGCGTGAGCGTCGGCGGCCCCGGCCACCGCGCCGCTGATGGTGAGATAAGTGACGAAGACCGTCAGCAGCCCGCCCAGGACCCAGCCCACCGCCTTTTTCAGCAGCTCGCCAACCCGCTCCAGCGCCTCCCCCTCCACCACCGCCGCCGCTGCGGCAACGCCGATGTAGAGGTACACCGCCGGCAGCAATATCCGCTCGATCACCGTCAGCAGCACGCCGGAAAAGAACACCGCGGCCACCTGCCGCACGGACGCTGCGGTGATGCCTCCGGAGGCTGCCTCCGCCGCAGCCAGAGCGGGCAGCAGCGCCTTGCCCAGCAGGCTGATCTCCGTAATGGTCTCCCGGCCCAGGCCGATGAGGGCGTTCAGGTCCCCGGCGGCCATGGCTGTGACCCACAGCGCCCCGACGGCGGTCCCGTACCGCTCCAGCAGCTCGCCCCCCGCAGGCGCTGCGCTCTCCACAACGCCCAGCAGAATCACCCCGGCCATGATGGCTGCCGCAGAGCGGATGCCCGAGGTGAGCAGCGTCCTCCCTCCGGCCAGAGCCTCCTCCAGCAGCGACCGGATGCCGGAGAGAAGGCCGAAGTTCTCCCCGGCGTCCCCGGTAACCAGCTCCGCTGCCTCCGGCACGGCCTGCCGCAGCTCCGGAGGAAGCTCAGCGGGAGCGTCCTCCGCCCGGGCTTGTCCGCCCAGCAGGCAGAGGGCCGCCGCCAGGATCAATATGATTCTCTTCATCATCCGCATCTCTTCCTTCCAGGGAAGAATACACTCCCTCAAAAGTACCTCAGCAGCAGTTCGATCACCGCTTTCAGCAGCGGCATGGCGATGGCCAGCGCCGCCGCGGCGCCCGCAATCTCCACGGCGGAGGCCAGAGCCTGAGAACCGCCGTCCTTGCACAGATCGGCACACAGGCGGGTCACCAGCGCCGCCGCCAGGGTCCGCAGCAGGATGGACAGATACAGCGCCTCAATGCCCGCCCGCTCAAACAGGGTCCGGACCTCCTCCAGCAGGGGCAGCGCCAGCGAGAGGCACCGCGCCGCTGTCACGGCCAGTATGGCAATGGTCAGCAGCAGGGCCTGCTCCGGCGCCTGCTTCCGCAGAAGCACCACCGGCAGGAGGCAGACGGCGCACAGCGCCGCCAGCTTCAGCAGTTCCATGCCCTAGAACCCAAAGAGTGTCTTGATGAGCTGGAACAGATCGCTGATCTCCCGCACCAGCATCATCATCACCACCACCAGTCCCGCCAGAGTGGTCATCAGCGCCTGCTCCTCCCGTCCGGAGCGCACCAGCAGCTGATTGAGTACCGCTACCACAATGCCGATGGCCGCGATTCGAAAAATCAGATCAATATTCATGGTTTATATCAGGACCAGAATCACCAGGCACGCACCCGCCAGGCACAGAGCCGTGGTGATCCGGCTCCGGGCGGCCTGACGGGCGGTTTCCTCCCGCAGAAATCCGGTCAGCTCCTCTCTTGTTTCCTCGATAGCCGCCGCCAGGGGGTCGCCCCCGGCGGGCAGCAGCGGTCCCAGAGGGGCCAGCAGCTTCCCCAGGGGCGGCGGCAGCGGCCGCACCGCCATCCGCCAGCACCGGGGAAGGTCCCCGCCCTTCTCTCCCAGGATGGCCCCCAGGGGCCGCCAAAGCCGGTCCGCCCCGGGTCCGCCGTCCAGGACCTCCTCCAGCAGCTCCGGCAGCGGTGTGCGGCAGACCCGGACGTGATACCGGAACACCGCCAGGTCCTCCAGCAGAGCCCGTCCCAGCCGGAGGAGCAGCTGCCCCTCCAGCCGCCGGAGAAAGCTCCAGGCCCCCGCGCTTCCCAGCAGCAGCGCCGCGCCCAGCAGCTTCATGGCAGAGGCTCCACCCGGCAGGTCCGGCTGCTCCCCCTGCCGGTTATGAGAACGGCCCGGCGGAAGACGCCGCAGGAGAGCAGTGCCCGGCCCACCGGCCTGGCGGTCAGCTCCTCCCGCGAGGCGGCGTGGACCGTGGACAGCAGGACGGCTCCGCAGCCCGCCGCGGCGCGCACCGCCTCCACGTCCGCCTCCAGCGCCACCTCGTCCAGGGCGATCACCTGGGGCGTCATGGCCCGCAGCAGCATGGGGACGGCCAGATGCTTGGGACAGGCGTCCATGACGTCCGTGTGACATCCCACCTCCAGCTGGGGGCGGCCTCGGTGGACGGCGGCCAGCTCTCCACGCTCGTCCACCAGCGCCACCCGGCAGGGAGGGCAGAGGCCCGTCCCCTGGCTGAGCAGCCGGACCAGATCCCGCAGGAGGGTGGTCTTCCCGCCCCCCGGCGGGGAGAGGATCAGGGTACTGACGGGCCGCCCGTCCTCCAGCAGTTCCGGCAGGACGGGCAGCGCCGTGTCCTCATGGACCCGCGGGATACGCACAGCCAGGGAAGAGATGTCCCGCAGTCCCTCGTTGCCCTCCGCGCCGGACAGAGCCGTTCCGCACAGGCCAACCCGGAAGCCGCCGGAGGCGGTGACATAGCCCCGGCGGATGGTCTCGGCAGCGGCATAGCGGGAATACTCCGTGGCCCTGTCCAGGACCTGCTCCAGATCGCTCCGGATGACGCGGGTCTGGGGCAGGGGGGATTCGCCCTCCGGAAATGTGATGTACATGGGCCGCCCAATCCGCAGGCGCAGTTCCTCCGCCCGGGCCTTCTGCGGCAGGGGCAGGGCCATCGCGGCGGTCTGGAGCCGCCCGGGGAGCAGGGCGCAGGCCTCCTCGTAGCGGGAGGCGGCATATTCCTCCGTCATCATTTGATCCTCTCCTTTTGTGGATTTTCTGTTTTTACTCTATGAGGACTTGTCCTTAAATATGACGGGGAAATTTTCTGCGGCCCCGGATGCCCTTGATGCTTTAGCCGCGCGGCAATGTCTGGAAATTTCCTTATGTCACCGGAGTGAACGGCGGTGGTATCTTCGTACTATTTTATCTGCTGTTTTTAGCCATCATGGGCGTACCGGTACTGACTATGGAGTTGGCGGTAGGACGGGCCAGCCGTAAAACGGCGGTCCAGGGCTATCAGGCCCTCCAGAAGCCGGGAAGCAGGTGGCATATCCACGGCTGGTTTTGCGTGGCGGGCTGCTGCCTTCTGATGATGTATTACACTACGGTCTCCGGCTGGATGCTGGGCTACTTCTTCAAATTTGCCGCCGGTGTTTTCAGCGGCCTGGAAGGAGAAGCTGTGGACAGCGTCTTTTTCGCTATGCAGGCTAATCCCTGGGAAATGTTGGCCTGGATGGGGATGACGGTTTTGGGCGGCTTCCTTGTGTGCAGCTTCGGCCTTCAAAAGGGTCTGGAACGCATTACCAGGGTGATGATGCTGGGCCTTCTGGCCTTGATCGCCGTGCTGGCGGTTAACAGCCTGACTTTGGATGGCGCGATGGAGGGCGTAAAGTTTTATCTTCTGCCGGACCTTGTCCGGGCGCAGGAAGCCGGGCTGGGCAATGTAATCACCGCCGCTATGAACCAGGCCTTTTTCACGCTGAGCCTGGGCATCGCTGCAATGGAGGTATTTGGCAGTTACATGAGCCGGGACAATACCCTGACCAGCGAGGCAGTGCGTATCTGCTGTCTGGATACCTTCGTGGCCCTGATGGCGGGACTCATTATCTTCCCAGCCTGCTTCTCCTTCGGTGTGGAACCGGACAAGGGCCCTTCCCTTATTTTTATGACCCTGCCCAAGGTCTTTCTGAACATGAGAAGCGGACGGTTATGGGGAACGCTGTTCTTCCTTTTTATGACCTTTGCCAGTTTTTTCACGGTTATCGCGGTATTTGAAAACCTGCAGGCCAGCGCCATCGATAACTTTGGCTGGTCCCGGAAAAAGTCCGCTTTGCTGAACTGCGTTTTCCTGCTCGCTGCCAGTCTTCCCTGCGTACTGGGCTATAACGTCTGGAGCAACCTCCGTCTCATCGGAGGACGGGATGTTCTGGACAGCGAGGACTTTCTGGTCAGCAATCTCCTGCTGCCTCTGGGATCACTGGTCTATCTGATGTTCTGCGTCAGCAGGAATGGATGGGGTTATGACCGCTATCTGGAGGAGTGCAATGCCGGCGAAGGCCTGAAAATGCCCCGCTGGCTGAAGCCCTATTTTCAGTTTGTGCTGCCGATACTGATCCTGTTTATTTTGATTCAGGGGTTACTGTAATGCAATAAGACGGCGGCGAGGAGGCCCTCCGCCGTTTTCTCATGCTTTGCTGGGACATTCGGTTGGGGCTGCCGTGGGTAAATAACGAATGGGGGAGAAGTGCGGGGGGATATGTTGTACTGCGATATTTAGGCCTTGTTTGAAAAATGCCAAAACGCCCAAACGACGGATCTTTTTCCGCCACTCTGCGTTGCATTCTTTTGCCGGGCGTCAGCCCGCCTGCAAAAATCTGCCTTGATTGGCGAAAAAATCTCTCGCCTTTGGGCATTCCGCCATTTATCAAGCAAGGCCTAGTCGTTACTGAACCGCCGCTTGTCACCTTTGCTGAATTATACCCGGAGTTTTTCCATGAATAGATCCAATCCATTCACGTGGATATTCGCTAAAAGTGGACTTTCTCCGGAGCCCTGCGGCGTACCACTGTGCATCTGGTGCTTCATCCAGTTCTCCAGATACCCGGCCCGGAGCAGCTTCCGAATCACGTCGATGAAAGCCTCGTCCTTTCTTTACATTGGCACAAAGAGACTGGTAAAGCGTAAAGAGTTTGAGGTTTTTCTCAGTGAAAAACTGGTGATTTGAATTTTGTTAGCTATTGAGAAATGAGAAACACTATGCTAAAATATAAAGTTGTTGCAATAGTTGCTCTCTTGCTGTCGTGAAAGTGGCAAAGCGAATGGGCAAAAACCTCAAAGGCAAAGAAATCGGCACGGGAATCTCTCAGAGAAAGGATGGTTTATACTGCGCAAGATTTGTCAATAAGCGCGGGAAATGTCAGGAAAGATACTTCTCGACTCTTCCGGAAGCTCGCAATTGGCTGGATGATGCTAAGCACACCAGACCGGTTCGCGTTGCAGACGATATCAAGTTTCTCACCCTGGAAGAGCAGCAGATATTTCTTGACAAAGCAAGGCGGTCGCACAACTACAATTAATATGCTCTAATTTTGGAGACAGGTTTGCGCGCAGGAGAATTGATTGGGCTGATATGGGATGCGATTGATTGGGAAAAACGGACATTGACTGCCAATAAAACCTTGGAATATCGTCATAAGCAAGGCGTTGGGCGAGCAGGTCCTCCCAAAACTCAGCACAGCTATCACACAACCCATGTAACTAATCGAGCCTATGCAGCACAGGCTATTGAAGGTGGAATGCAGCCGAAGGTTACACAGAAGCCGCTCGGCCACACCAGCATCAAGACGACCATGGATGGCTATGTCCATGTGACAGGCGATTCGTTACCCAAGGCAATACCGTAGTTTGAAGAACACCGCAGAGCATAAACTGGCGTAGTAATGGCGTAGCAGCCATCCATAAAACGCCGGAAACCCTTGAAAACAAAGGAGATGTAGAGGTATATGAAATTAGGCATCGTCGGCCTGCCAAATGTAGGCAAATCGACACTCTTTAACGCCATCACCAACGCGGGCGCGGAGAGCGCCAACTACCCCTTCTGCACCATCGACCCCAACGTGGGCATGGTGGCTGTGCCGGACGCCCGGCTGGACAAACTCAGCGAGATGTATCATCCCAGGAAGACCACCCCCGCCGTCATCGAATTCGTAGATATCGCCGGCCTTGTCAAAGGCGCCAGCAGGGGTGAGGGGCTGGGCAACAAGTTCCTCTCCAATATCCGCATGACGGACGCCATCGTCCATGTGGTGCGGTGCTTCGATGACGAGAACGTCATCCATGTGGAGGGCGGCGCGGACCCCATCCGGGACATCGACATCATCGACCTGGAGCTGGTCATGGCCGATGTGGAGATGGTAGAGCGGCGCATCGACAAGGCCCAGAAGGCCGCCAAGGGGGACAGGAAGTTCCTCAAGGAGGTGGAGATATTCCAGGGCCTGCTCTCTTGGCTCAACGACGGCAAGGCCGCACGGGGCTATGACTGCGACGATGATACGAAGGCCGTCATCGCCACCAGCGACCTGCTGACCCTCAAGCCGGTCATTTACGCCGCCAATCTGGATGAGGACGGTTTCGCCAACCCCGAGGGAACCGCATATTATCAGCAGGTGGCCCAGCGTGCCCAGGCTGAGAACGCTCAGGTCATCCCCGTATGCGCCAAGCTGGAGGCGGAGATCGCCGAGCTGGAGGGCGAGGAGAAGGCCATGTTCCTGGAGGACCTGGGCGTGGCTGAGAGCGGGCTGGACCGGCTGGTGAAGGCCAGCTATACCCTGCTGGGGCTCATCTCCTACCTCACCAGCGGCGAGGACGAGTGCCGGGCCTGGACCATCACCCGGGGCACCAAGGCCCCCCAGGCGGCGGGGAAGATCCACTCCGACTTTGAGCGTGGATTTATTCGGGCGGAGGTCATCGCATATGACGACCTCATGTCCGTGGGCTCCATGGCGGCGGCGCGGGAGAAGGGCATGATCCGCTCCGAGGGCAAGGAGTACGTGGTGAAGGACGGGGATATCATCCTGTTCCGGTTCAACGTGTAATGCGCCGCCGGTTCGACGTCCTGGACGTCTGGCGCACATTGGCCATCGTGCTGATGGTGGCTTATCACTTTCTATACGATCTGTATATTTTCGGCGTTATATCTGCGAATCAGCTGTTTTCCGCGCCGCTGAACGTGCTGGAGCGGTTCATCTGCTGCTCGTTTATTCTGCTGGCGGGGACTTCCGCGCGGTTTTCACGGAACAATCTGCGCCACGGGCTCATCGTCCTGGGGGCGGGGCTGGTGGTGGAGATCGGGGCGGCGGTGGCCGGGCAGACTATCCGGTTCGGGGTGCTGATGCTGCTGGGGTCGTCCATGGTGCTGTGGCACTTTCTGGGGAAGGGCCTGCAAAGGCTCCCCGGATGGAGCGTGGCGGCGGGGAGCGGCATCCTGTTCTTCGCGGCGCGATGGTGGACCGGGCGGACGGCGGTTTCCGTGCCGTGGCTGTATCCGCTGGGTTTTATATCGCCGGGATTTTACAGCGCGGACTATTTTCCGCTGCTGCCGTGGTTCTTCCTGTTTCTGACCGGCACCGCCCTGGGGGGATGGTGCCTGGCGCACCGGGAGAACCGGCTGCTGACCGTTTCCCTGGCCGGGGCGTTGACCTGGCCGGGGCGGCACAGTCTTATTATTTACGTACTGCACCAGCCGGTGCTGTACGGTATCAGCTATTTGATCTGGAGGTGAACGAATTGCATGTCAACGCAACATTGATCTATCTGGAAAACGAGGCCGGGGAGTACCTGATGCTCCACCGGGTGAAGAAGAAAAACGATATCAACCACGACAAGTGGATCGGCGTAGGCGGCGGCTTCGAGTACGGCGAGAGCCCCGAGGAGTGCGCCGTTCGGGAGACCCGGGAGGAGACCGGTTTGACGCTGACGGACTACCGCTATCGTGGCATAATCACCTTTGACTGCGGGGGCCAGGAATGTACCCAGTACATACACCTGTTCACCGCCGCCGCTTGGACGGGGGAGCTGTCCGAGTGCAATGAGGGGGACCTGGAGTGGGTGCCCAAGGAGAAGGTCTATGACCTCCCCATCTGGGAGGGGGACGAGATATTCTTCCGCCTGCTGGAGGAGGATCGGCCCTTTTTCTCCCTGAAGCTGAGCTACAGCGCGGAGGGTGTCCTGCTGAGGGCGGTCCTGGATGGGAAGGAGCTGCCGGTTTGAGGGAGAAGCTGCTGGTATCCGCCTGCCTGCTGGGAGAGAACTGCAAGTATAACGGCGGGAACAATTATTCCCCCGATGTGGAGCGGCTGCGGGAACGGTTCGAGATCGTCCCCGTCTGCCCGGAGCAGCTGGGCGGTCTGTCCACCCCCAGGGTCCCGTCGGAACGGGTGGGGGAACGGGTCCTGACGAGAGACGGACAGGACGTGACGGAGGCCTTCCGGAAAGGGGCGGAGAGGACGCTGGACATCGCCCGGACGGAGGGCGCGGTCAGGGCCGTCCTGCAGGTGCGCAGTCCCTCCTGCGGTTGCGGGATGATCTACGACGGCACCTTTTCCGGTGCGCTGGTCCCCGGGAAGGGTGTGGCGGCGGAGCTGCTGGAGAAGAACGGCGTCAAGGTCTATGACAGCACCCAGACAGGCGGGCTTTTGGATGAGGAAGGAGCGTTGTGATATGCCAGATATTTTCTTCGGGATGTTTTTCCTTGTATTTTTCCTGATTCTGGGAATGATCGTTTTTAATTTTATCAAGGGCATCGGACAGTGGAACAAAAACAACCACTCCCCCCGGCTCACCGTGGAGGCCACCGTGGTGGCTAAACGGGGGGACGTCAGCCATCACCACCATCAGGATGCCAATGGCATCGGACACGCCTCGTCCACCACCACCTACTACGTGACCTTTCAGGTCGCCAGCGGCGACAGGATGGAGCTGTGCGTCGGCGGCTCGGAATACGGGATGCTGGTGGAGGGAGACTACGGAAACCTGACCTTCCAGGGAACGCGATACCTGGGGTTTGAGCGGAAACAGGCATAAAGACGGACAAAGATTTCCGTCCCTGCTTTTTGCTCAAAGCCAACGAAAGTGAGGCATTTATTCGATTTTGCCGTCCCCTTCCGGCCTCTGCGTCTCCCGCTGCTGTTTCAGCAGGAACGCGATTTCCTCTGCGGACTCCTGCATTCCCCGTTTGAACCACTCCTCAGTCCATCCGCAAATGCCATTCGCCATAAATGCCGCAGCGTAGGCGATGACGTTCGAAAATTCCGGCCTGGGACCGGTGTTGGCCAGCAGCATCTCCTTGAGCAGATACAACAGCTCCCGCCGCTGGAGAAGACGAAAAAATGCTCCGTTGTCCTCCAGATACGCGAAAAACCGCCGGATCTGTTCGTCCCCGTCCTGATCTTCCGGCTCGGGATGATACCGGCCCCACCGCTCATACGCTGCGTGCATATGTTCCCGCAGGACATCCTCCTTCTCCCTGTAATTCCGGTAGAAGGACACCCGGTGGACCCCGGCCGCAGAGGCGATCTCACTGATGGAGATATCCCGCAGATCCTTCTCCTCCAGCAGCCCGAGCAGGGCTGCTGTCAGCTGTGTTTTTACATAGGTGTTTTTCTCCATATTATCCATGCCGCAACATTCAGCCTCCTTTTGTAGCATTTTTGGAAGTCTATTGACATTTTCCGGCAAGAATGCTACACTTGCCGCATCATGATGCTACAGCTGTTGCAGCAGAAAGTCAAGAGGAATGCTGAAAGGAGCAGGACCATGACGCATACGCAGAAACGGATAATCACACTGGTTGTTATTGCGCTTACCGCTTCCGTCCTGGGACGTTTGGCAGTACGGGCCGTGTTAAATCTCCTGGTGGGCGGCACGCTGTTTGGAGGAAATTTTCTGTGAAGAGCAAAGCAAAAAGCGGAAGCAAAGTGCTGTGGGGGCTTCTCTATGCGGGTACATTTGCCGCTGCCTTTGTGCTGTCCGCCATTTTCAAAATGACGTATGATCCCCTGAGAACACGGGTGGAGTGGAACGACGAGGTGGGAACGGTTTATACCGACCTGTCCTACGGCCAGGGCTCAGCCAACAAATTTGATCTCTACGTCCCGGCGGACAATACGAAGGGAACTTATGGCCTGGTGGTCTACCTCCATGCCGGCGGCTTCACCGCCGGAGACAAGTCCGGCGACGCGGAGATCCTCAAGTGGTTTTGCGCCAGGGGCTATGTGGCGGCGGGCGTCAACTATACCCTCTTCGGAGAGGAGAATCCCCAGGCCAGCATCTATACACAGTCCCTGGAAATCCGGAACAGCATCCCCGCCATCCAGGCGGAAGCGGAGCAGCTGGGCTATCCGTTGGACCGGATGGCCATAGCAGGCGGTTCTGCGGGAGGCTGCCTCGCCTTGATCTATGCCTACCGGGACGCGCCGTCGTCCCCCATTCCCGTGAAGATGGTCTTTGAGGCCATAGGCCCCGCCAGCTTCCACCATGAGGACTGGACCTGCTACGGTCTGGATAAAAGCCCCGAAGCCGCCTCGGTCCTGTTCAGCGCAATGTCCGGAAATGTCATCACGCCGGAAATGATCGAATCCAACGACTACGCCGCCGAGGTCCGGGATATCTCCGCCGACATCTGGGTCAACAGGGATTCCGTCCCCACCCTCTGCGCCTATGGCGCTCATGACAGGATCTGCCCCTTTCCCGCAGTCCGTCCTCTGCTGGACGCTCTGGAGGAGAACGGCGTACCCCACGACTATATCGAATTCCCTCATTCCGGCCATGGCCTGCAAAACGATAACAGGGAAGCCCGGCTGTATCAGGCAAAGATCAGCGAGTATCTGGAACGGTATCCGGGCTGAATCCCGCGAAAGCGGCAGAAGGCCGCCCGCGCAGTGCGCGGGCGGCCCATGCTTTTACCCTGTGAACGCCGGAGGTTACTCCTCGCCGTCCTCATCTTCCTCGTCTTCGTCCTCCTCGTCCTCACCGCAGGCGCCGCAGCAGCAGCCACAGCCGCTCAGATCGGAGAGGTCGAACTCCAGCTTCTCGCCGCAGTTGGGGCAAAGGACGCTGCCATCGGCCAGGATGTCCTCATCAAAGAAGATTTCCTCTTCACAGTTGGGGCAGGTGGTCTGGTAGACCTCCTCATCCTCCTCGCCTTCGTCCTCATCGTCCTCCAGGTCGAAGAGGTAGGTCTCCACGTCCGCCAGATCCTCGCTGACAGCGTCCAGACCCTCCTCCAGATCGCCCTGCTCGTCCCGAATGTCCTGAAGCTCCAGGGCGACGTCATCGAGGATATCCATCATCACCTTGAGGAGCTTGCCCTCCTTGGACTTAACGTCCAGGCCGATGCCCTCCGCCAAGCCCTTCATATACGCGACCTTTTCCAGAATCTCCATAGCAATTCTCCTTTCAAAAAGTCATGTTGTCAGGTTCTCCTCTTGCAAACACACGGCCCCCGGCCGATGGAACACAGAATTACTCCTTGCAGCGGGACAGGTATTCGCCAGTGCGGGTGTCGATGGTGATCTTGTCGCCCACGTCGATGAACAGGGGCACCTTGATCTCCGCGCCGGTCTCCAGCACGGCGGGCTTGGTGACGTTGGTGGCGGTGTTGCCGGCGAAGCCGGGTTCGGTTTCAGTGACCACCAGGTCCATGAAGTTGGGACACTCCAGACCGAACACGTTGCCCTTATAGGAAAGCACCTTGCACATGGTATTTTCCTTCACGAAACGGAAAGCGTCACCCAGCAGGTCACGGGCCAGGGGCACCATGTCGTAGGTCTCCTGATCCATGAAATAGTACAGGTCGCCGTCATTGTAGCTGTACTCCATATCCTTGCGCTCGACGAAAGCTTCCTCGAACTTGGCGGTGGGGTTGAAGCTGGTCTCGGTGACCGCGCCGGTAACCACATTCTTCATCTTGGTACGCACAAAAGCCGCACCCTTGCCGGGCTTGACGTGCTGGAACTCGACGACCTGCATCACCTTTCCGTCCATTTCAAAGGTCTTGCCGTTGCGGAACTCGCCGGCAGTGATCGTAGCCATATTTTGATTTCCTCCTGTTGGAATAATTTACACGGGATACTTTACCTACCGGACATTCTATCGTATTCCCGCCGTAATTGCAAGTATTTTGCAGAAAAAATGGGGTAAAAATTTTCCTATAGCAAAAAACACGGGACACGGCGGTCAAAATCTCCAACATACGACGCCTATTGTTCCGCAAAATTCTCCAAACCATTCATCCGGACGGATGTTTCCGCCGCTCCTCTGCCAGGATCGAATAGATGCAGGCGTCGCAAATCCCCTGATTATTCCGGTCCGCCTGACGCAGGGTGCCCTCACAGGTCATGCCGCATTTGCGCATGACCGCTCCGGAGCCGGGATTACGGGGATCGTGCCGGGCCGCTATCCGGACTGCGCCGGCCTCGTCAAATAAAAAATCAATGACCCGGTTCAGCGCCTCGCTGGTATAGCCCTGCCGCCACCATTTTTTCCCGATGCAGTAGCCGAGTTCCGGCTGGCCGAGGCGGCTGTCATAGCCGACCACCGCGATGGACCCGACAGGTTCTCCGGCTTCTGTGGGCACAGTGGCCCATTGATAAAACTCCGGCTTCCCGTACTGCCCCACCCAGTCCGCCAAAACCTTTGCCGAAACCTCCGGCGAGGTGTGGGTTGGCCAGGTCAGGAATCTGGTCACATCCGGATCGGACGCCTAGTTACGGTACATGGCCTCTGCGTCCGTCAGCTGGAAGGGCCGCAGAAGCAGGCGGTCCGTTTTCAAAATTTTTGTCCCCAGATGGTTCATCCTAAACCTCTTTCCGCTCGATCAATGTGCGCAGCTCCTCCATATTCCGCTCTATCGGAGAGTGCGGCTCTATACTTCGACAAATCTAATTTATCCAGCTTGTCCCCCGCGCCTGGGCGCAGAACAGACGATCCACCCGTGTTTGGCCCGCTTTTCAACTCTACTTTCCCAGCGCCGCCCGGATGGCTTCGCCGATGTTTGCGGCCTCAATCACCCGCAGGCCCTCCTGGGGCGCGGGTTTCTTCCCCCGCCGCAGGGGCACGATGCAGGTCTTGAACCCCAGCCGGCAGACCTCGCTGAGCCGCTGGTCCAGATTGTTCACCGCCCGCAGCTCTCCGGTGAGTCCCACCTCGCCGATCGCTGCCAGGTCCGCCGCAACAGGCCTGTCCAGATAACTGGAAGCAAGGGCCAATACAGCCGCCAGATCGGCGGCGGGCTCGTCCAGCGTCAGGCCGCCGATAATATTCATGTACGCGTCGCAGGCGGACACCTTCAGCCCGCCCCGCTTCTCCAGCACCGCCAGCAGCATGGCTGCCCGGCCGAAATCAAAGCCGTTGCTGGACCGCCGGGCGTTTCCATAGGACGTGGGGGCCAGCAGAGCCTGGATCTCTGCCAGCACCGGCCGCACGCCCTCCATCACGCAGGTGACGCAGGTCCCCGGGGCCCCGTCAGGGCGGCCCGAGAGGAGCATCCGGGAGGGATTCTCCACCTCCTCCAGCCCCGCGTCCAGCATCTCGAATACACCGATCTCATTGGTAGCCCCAAAGCGGTTCTTTGCTGCCCGCAGAATCCGGCAGGTGCTGTGCTGCTCGCCTTCAAAGTAGAGGACGCAGTCCACCATATGCTCCAGCACCTTGGGTCCCGCGATGGAGCCCTCCTTGTTGACGTGGCCGATGACGAACACCGTTACGCTCCGGCCCTTGGCCAGCTGCATGAGGGCCATGGTGCAGTCTTTCACCTGGCCGATGCTGCCCGGCGGGCTGTCCAGAGCGCCGTTATACAGCGTCTGGATGGAATCCACAATGAGGATGTCCGGTTCCTCCTCGGAAACTGACTGGAGTACGTCCTCCAGCGCCGTCTCCGACAGCACCAGCAGATTGCCGCCCTCCACGCCCAGCCGCTGAGCCCGGAGCTTCAGCTGCCGCACCGATTCCTCGCCGGAGACATACAGCACCCGGTTCTTTTTGCAGAGACTCCCGCATATCTGGAGCATGAGCGTGGACTTTCCAACCCCCGGCGCGCCGCCCACCAGGACCAGGGAACCCTTTACCGCCCCACCGCCCAGTACCCGGTCCAGCTCGCCCATGCCGGTGCCAAAGCGGATTTCCTCAGCGGTGTCGATATCCGTCAGGGCTGCCGCCTTCACGGAATGGAACGCGCTCCTCACGCCGGAGGAGCGGCCCGACTTGGTTTTGGGCGCGGCCTCCTGTTCCACAATGGTGTTCCACGCGCCGCAGGCCATGCACTTTCCCGCCCACTTGGGCGTCTCGCTGCCGCACTCCGTACAATAAAATATGGTCTTTGCTTTTGCCATAGCCCTTCTCCTTCGTTGGCGGCAGGCGAAGCGCCGGGATCCTCTGCGGCAGTCCCGGGCTCCGTCTGCCGTGTGCCTTTCCTGCCTCCATTATACAGCAGCAGCCCCCGTTTGACCAGTCCTATTTTACGGTTGATTGAGATGGGCCAGGGCGGAGGCCAGAATGGTCACTGCCAGCCGGTTCTGATGGGCCTGGGAGTTCAGCAGAACGGTCTCTTCGCTGTTGGATAAGAATCCGCACTCCACCAGAATGGCAGGGATCTCCGCCTTTTTCAGAAGGTAGACTCCGCCGCCTGCCGCCTTGACCTCCTTGGCCCGGTCGTTGACCGTCTGATTCAGAGCCGCCTGGATGGACTCCGCCAGCTCCCGGCTGCCGCCGGCCTCGCCGTAGAACACCTGCGCGCCGTGGACGCTGGGCACCTGGGGCAGGCTGTTCTGGTGCAGGCTCACCAGCACGCCGCCGGAGACGCCGTTGATCTGGGCCACCCGGTTTTGCAGATCGGAGTTCTTCCGCTGACGGACGGCAGCTGTGGCATCGCTCTCTGTGGAGACATCCTCCCGGCGGGTCATGTCGGTCTTTACGCCCAGAAGACGGGCGATCTCCTCCATTTGCAGGGCCACCTTCAGATTGACCTGGGACTCGGCGGTACCGTCCGCTGCCACTGCTCCGGGATCGAAGCCGCCGTGGCCCGGGTCGATGACCAGAACCAATCCGCCGCCCTCGCTCAAGGAGAGATTCTTTGACGCGTTGACGGCGGTCCCCTGCCACAGGATCGCGGCAAAGACGGCGAACAGAGCCAAAAGCGTTACCACATATAACGCCGTCCACTTCTTGAATGTAAGGAACATGCAATCACCCCCTCCTACCCTATGCCTGTACGGAAGAAAGTATACCGCACATCTTTTTGGAGCCGGCATAAGATGGAATACGGGCGCACCACGCCCCGATTATACATGAAGGAGGAATCTTCCCTTGGAGAATCCCAATCCGAATCCTACCGCCTGCGGCGTTATGGAGGGCAGTCTGCCCGGAAAATGTGCCGGTATGGCGTTTCCCTATATCCCAATGCAGGAGAACAGCGCCGAGCGTTACGACCAGACGCAGGCGCTGGCTGCCGGAACCCTGTTTCCCGGCCTGAATCTGCCCTTCTTCCGGGCGGTCAAGAGTAAGATGAACTGCCCCAACAATGCCCTGTGTGAGCTGATGGCTCTGGGCTTTACCATCAATGAGCTGGGGCTGTATCTGGACACACATCAAAATGACAAGGAAGCCCTGGCGCTCTATCTGGACTATGTCAAGCTGGCCAAAGAAGGCCGGGCCCGCTATGAGTCCATGTACGGTCCCCTCCAGCAGACCGAGGTTACCGCTGCCGGGTATACCTGGCTTAACGATCCCTGGCCCTGGGAAGTGACGGAAGGAGGAAAGCAGTAATGTTTGTCTATGAAAAGCGGCTGCAATATCCGATCAAGATCAAAAACACAAATCCCAAGCTGGCAGCGCTGATTATTAGTCAGTATGGAGGACCTTACTCCATCAGACTACGAAAAAGCCGGAGCGATTTTGCTCCGGCTTTCGCTATTTTACACCACGGCGGCGCTCTTGGCAATCCCCTTCCCCGCTGCTCTCGAAGAACTCAGCCTTCCCCTGGAACAGCGTGTTTAGGTAGGTAGTCTTCAGCCATGTCGCCAGCCTGCGGCGCTGATCGTCGTCCAGGTCATCGGTGTTCACCAGCTCATCTCCGATATGTACGAAGGATACCGTCCGTATCTCCTGCTTCTTCGCCACATGGCCCCACCTCCCTCTTACAGAGTATTCAGCAGAAGCTACTGCTTATGACCATATCGGATTTCCGGCAGCCAGTCATACCGCTCCTCAAATGGGATGAAGTCGCCGCTGTCTCCGCAGATGCGCTTCAGGACTTCATCCATCTTTGCCCTGGCATAGTCGGCCTCCGGGTTCAGCGTCAGGGCATCGAAGAACTTGTCATAGTACCGGCCCCAGGCTTCCAGCACCTTCTTCAGCCGAGCGTGGCCGAACACGTCTTTCCCCATGACCTCCGGGTCGTTCAATGTGAACATGAGGGTGTCCGTCATGTACTGCACGAAGGTCTGCCTGGTGGCATCCTGGAGCGTTCGCTTATTCTTCTCCTGGCGGGCCAGGTAGTCGTTTTTCTTCCCCATGGCTCACACCAAATACCGACACATGAAATTGCCAAAGCTGTCGAAGTCGGACCAGTCGGCCGTGTCCTCTTCATCTGCGGCTACGGCCTCCCACAGCTCCCGCAGGTCGCTGTCATAGCTGGCGGTATCCACGTCAAGGTTGTGGTGGAGACAGTACGCTGTCCACAGCATCCTGAAGTGGTCACGGCAAATGTCTTCATCGAAGCAGCTCTGCATGGCGAAGGACGCCATGAACTTGAACTCAGCGTTTCTATCCATCGTTTTCCCTCCTTAGCTTCCGGTGTTGAAGCTCACCCCGGCGAAGTCATCGGCGCTCAGGACGTACTCTCCATCCTTCCATGCCTGCTCCACCTTGGACTTGGCCTCCTCCCAGCTCGCGGCCTCCACAGGGACCACGCGCTTCAGGTACTCCATGATGACGATGTTGTACCGGCGGATCACCGGCGGGATGACCGCGGCCGCCTTCTCCATGAGCCCGCTCAGGATAAGGTCATCTTTCCGCAGGTCGAGGATATAGCTCTCGTCCCGCTGCTCTTTGCCGGTGGCATCCAGCAGAAGCTCCTCATTCATCTCCTGGCAGAACTCGACTGCCTCCCGGATGGTGTAGGGCTGGTCGTTGGTGTACCCGTACTTCTCCTCTTCCTCAGTATCGTGCAGCTTTACCTGGTACTGCTCATCGGACACCAGGGAAAAGCCGTGGCCTTCCATGTATCCGAGCACGATGTCGGCTTCCACCAGGTTCATCTGGACCCCCTGCCGAACGGCAACGGCTACCAGGTCTTCGGGGGTCTTAATCTCACTCATTTACGCTCCTCCTTTATTCGATGCTGACATACCACCAGCCGGTGTATCGGTCTTGCTCTCGCATAGCTCATTCCTCCTCACTTCATCTTGTGGACGGCGTACACCTCCTTAACCTCAGCGACGTTCATGCTTCTTGGTCCCCCCTCTCCCCTTCCGCTTC
>ERZ779621.283-NODE-283-length-26397-cov-8.694632_pt1 | contig 26397 bp, 40 predicted proteins | sample MGYA00514215_ERZ779621 | MGnify/ENA primary metagenome ERZ779621 (study PRJEB29562, sample SAMEA4376715) | mouse gut metagenome | isolation source: Cecum | study: EMG produced TPA metagenomics assembly of the A DSS colitis mouse model was used to assess the...
CCAAAATGTCAAGAATAATTTAGAATTTCCTGCAAAAAATTTTAATTGCCTGTAAAAAGCCAGGAGGCCGCCGACCTCCTGGCCGCCTTTTCCCCCGGTCTGGCCTGAATGTGAGCGCACGAAGACCACCAGCGCCCATACCGGCTCCGGCTCCGGCTCCTGGTTGCGGGGTTCAGTTGTCAGGCGGCCAGCTGCTCGACGAACAGCGCCCCGGCGGAGCGCCAGCCCAGGATGGCCCTGGGGTATTTGTTCATCCAGGCTTCGGCCTCCGCCACCTCCTGGGCCGTCACTTCGTCGAAGTTGGTCCCCTTCGGAAAGAAGCGCCGGACGATCCGGTTCATGTTCTCGTTGCTTCCCCGCTCGGAGGCGCTGTAGGGGTGGCAGTAGTATATCGTGGTCCGGTTCTTCCTGCGCCGGAGGGACTTCTGCATCCCGTCGCAGTCCTGGAACTCGGAGCCGTTGTCCACGGTGATCGTCTGGAATACCCGCTGGAAGTCTTTCCCCATCTTCCGCTCCAGGCGGTCCAGGACCTTGACCACGCTCTCCATGGTGTGATCTGGCACTCTGAAAACGAGGCCGTAGCGGGTGAGCCGCTCTGTCAGGACCACCAGTGCCGCCTTGCTGCCCCGGCAGCCCATCACGCTGTCCATCTCCCAGTGTCCAAAGGTTTCCCGTTCCTTCACCTCTGGAGGGCGGTGTTCTATCGTTTCGCCGGGTGCGGTCCTGGCCCGTTTGCTGTCCCCCTTGGTCTTTGGCTTGTGGCGCTTCCCCTTATAGAGCAGATGCTCTTTCGTGAGGGTCAGGAAAACGTCGCCCCGGTAGATGTAGTTATAGACCGTGTTCTCGCAGATTTCGGTGTCGAAGGTCAGCCCTTCCTCCTGGATGGCGGCCAGGGCAGCGCCGGGAGAATAGTGTTCAATGACGATTTTCGTTTCTATGTATTCGGCCAGGGCAAAGTCGCTGCCCAGCTTCAGGTCCGGCCCTTTGGCCCGGAGGTTTTCCTGATATTTGCGCTCGGCTACGTCGGCGCAGTATTCCTCGACAAACTCGGCGTCGTGCTGCTGGATGCACATTCCCCGGTTGATCTCGTTGTATATGGTCGCCCTACAGCAGCCGATTGTCTTGGCGATCTCCGCAGGTTTGGCTCCGGAGCGGAGTGCGCCTTGTATCTGAAGGCGGTCCTCCCACTTGATATGCTCTCCCTTTTTCCTCTCTGCCATTTGGCTTCACTCCCCTTTCTCTATGAGAATAATCCATAACAGGGGAGAAAATCAAGAGATAAAAGCGCCGCAGGGTCATCCCTGCGGCGTCGTGCTGTCTGCGCCGATCAGCCAGTCGGCGGTAGTGTTGAAAATGCGGGTAAGGACCAGCAGCTCATAGTCGGTAACGAGGCGGGAGCCGGTTTCGATCCGGCTGACGGAATCCTGTTCTATGATTGCGCCCTCTGTCTGCATTTTGGCGGCGAGGGCGGCCTGGGATAGTCTGGCCCGGAGGCGCAGTTCCCGGATGCGGTCCCCGGACACGTTGTTCTTTCCTTCAAACTGAAATCTTCTCATGGCAGCGCCCCTCTATGGTTTTATTCCATGTTCTATTCTACATTACCATATTTTTCGTTGCACCCTATGGGAATACCCAGTAGCTTCAGGCCGGTCTGCGCCCCGTTTCAAGTTTTTATGGGAAATTTCACTTTTTTACTTGATATTCACATAGCTTTCGTTTATCATCCTCCTATGGGAATAAAACATAAAGCGCCCCGGCCTTGCCGTGGGCGGGAAGGAGTAGGTTATGAAAAAGAAGCATGGTGTAGCGTGGTGGGTGTGCATCGGCTGGTGGTGGTATCTCATGTTTGCGTGGTGGCTGCTTCCGCTGGTGCATCTGCTTTCCCGGAAGAAGGAGGGCGGCCCAGGCTCCGGCGGCGGCTCCGACCGGCGGCGGCTGGAGGATACCATGAGGGCCGTGGTCGATGCTCTGAGGGAGCTTGGAGGGTCGGCGCTTCAGGTGGACGTGAAGAAGCGGCTCCCCTCCTGGGCGGCCCCCTGCTTCGAGGATGCCGTTCATGAGCTATACGAGAACGGGCGGGTGCGGATGTCCAAGGATGGCTCACGGGTCCGGCTGGATTTGGTATGACAAAAAGCGGTCAGCTTTACGGCTGGCCGCTTTTCATTTGCGCTCGGAGGGTCTATCCCTCCGGGCTGTTTTCTTTTTCCTGGGCCTCCGCCAGCTCCGGTTCGATCAGGTCTTCGATATGGCATCCGAGGGCCTGGGCGACCTTGTAGAGCTGGTAGACGTCACGGGGAAGGCGGAGGCGCTTTGCCCAGGCCTCCAGGGTCGAGGCCGGGACGCCGCTGCGTCTTGCCAGTTCCCGGCGGCTGATCCCCTGTTCCACGCATTTTCGGTCTATGGGTATTGAGTTTTCCTTGATGGTCAGATACGGCATTTCTATCACCTCTTATTAGGCAGTATAGCGCATATGTAGGGTATTTTCAAGCAGTCAAAAGTACCAGACATATGTATCAAATATTGGACCAGTTTCCATCTTGTATTTGGTGCGCTTGTATTGTACCATCACAGCGTAAGGCAGAGGTGGTCAGGAGGTGATGAAGGTGCCGCCCGATACGAAAGGAGGGAGGAAAATGGAGGAAATGGCAAACGCCGCCGAGGTCATTGAAAAGCTGGCCAGGGAAGCCGAAAGGCTCCAGACGCTGGAGCTGGCCCGGAGCTGCAAGGACCTGAACGAGCTTATTGAGAAGCTCGAAGCCATGACGGCAGCCAGCAAATAAAACGGGTGGCGGCTCCCACTACCAAGGAAACGCCGCCACCCAGCCCCAAGAGGCACAGCCGGGAGCCTTACCCCGGCTATGCCTCCAGTATAACCGAAGTAAGGCGAAAATTCAAGGGAGGCTTACTTTTATGAGTGCAAAATCTATCCGGCATGAGGAATACACCTACCAGGGGAAGCGGGTGACCCTGGACGCCGCTCTCCTGGCCCCTGGCGAGTATGAAACGATGCTCTTATACCGGGCCAGCGGGGAGGAAATTGCTTCCTACTCCGACGCCACCGAGGGCGAGGCTCTCCGGCACTTCGAGGCCATCCGGGCCGCCCATCTCCCCGACCGGGAGCGGAAGGCGGCCCAGCCCCTGGCCGGGAAGTATGCCAAGCTCCGGGACGATCTCCGGGCGGTGCTGGCCGTCGGTCTGGAAGCTGCCGCCAAGGTCGAGGATGGCGGGACGTGCTGCTTCGATGCTCCGGCCCTCCGGCTCCCCAGGTGGAGCGCCGACATGGTGGAGCGGGCTTGCAAGGAGGCCGGTGGTGGGTGCTTCGACTGGAACCCGTTCAGAAGCGGGAAGCTCTTTGTGGTCTGCCTCCCGGTCCCCGGTCAGGCGTACAAGCGGGAGGTGGCCGCCGAGGCCATGACCGCCGCTCTCTCCGGGATGGGATATGAGGCGATCTGCTATCAGCAGGCCGACTGAACCCCCGGCGGCCCCTGGCGGATGGTCCGTCGGGGGCCAGGGCAAAGCCGAGCAAAGAAGACAAACCCCGGCCCTCACTTTTGGACCATTTCCCAGCTTGTATTTGGTGCATATGTATAGTATCATCAGCACATCAAAACAAAGGAGGCCATTCAAAATGAAGGCTGCTGATAAGGTCCTGATGGATGTCGAGGGTAAGTTCTGGACCCGCCAGAATGAAATGGTGGAGGAGCTGGAGGAGCTGGATTATGAGGTCGTCGCCTTGTGCCACGAGTATGTTTCGGTGGTTGATCTCCGGGATGATGGCGAGGTCGAGTACATCCTCTACCTGGGCCACGCGAACTCCACGATGTGGGTCGAAAAGGTGAAGGAGGCGCTCTGATGAAATACGAAATCCTCAAGAACCAGGGCAAGGGCTACACGCTCGTTATCAGCCGGGGGGATGGCACCCGGAACGACTACCGCTTCAATACCAAGGCCGAGCTGAACCGCTGGCTCCGGGCCGCAAAGATTGTTTAAGGGAGGTTACTTGAAATGACTACTACTCGCATTGAAACTCCGTTCATGAAGGCGGAGCGGCGGCTGATGGAGGCTTTCGCCTCTGAGATGGAGGCCCTGGGCCTCCGGGCGCATACCAACGGGTTCGGCGGGTCCTACCGGAAGGACGGCGTGTTCATGGCGCAGCTCCAGACGGAGCCGGAGCCGCTGGCCGGGAACAAGGCCAGGGTCGAGGCGCTCCGGGCCGCCGGGTACATGGTGGACGTGTACGCCCCGTATAACTGGAACCGCCGCCGGGGGTTCGTGGTCCGGGTCTGCCGCCCCGTGATCGTCACCGAGGCCGACAAGGAGGTGGGCTGAAATGCTGGACAAGAACGGTGTGGAAATCCGGACCGGCGACGTGGTCCGTATCTCTGGGGCCTTCTTCAAGAATGACAACGGCCTGTACTATGTGGAGAACTCCCCCGGCGATCCGTCCTGGTGTGGCTCCGACCACAGCCTCCGCAAAATCTGCCGCTCCGGCAAGCTCTCCACGGCGAAGCACAATATCTGCTTCTGGCCCATCGGTATCTTTATCAGCGACCGCTGCAAGGCGGCGGAGGCCCACCGCTGGAACAAGGCCCACGCCGAGATTGAGGTGGTGTCCATCCAGAACATGGCCGAGGTTGCCTCCTACTTCGAGGCAAAGGCCGCCGACCTGGACAAATATATCCAGCGGACCCGCTGGGATTGGGGCGAGGACCACCCGGAGGTGGCGAAGCTCCTGGCCCTCCAGGCCCACTATAAGGCGGTAGCGGCGAGGGTGCTGGCATGAAGGAGCCGTGGGTGGCCTTCTACCACGAAGGCCGGGAGCTGGCCTCCTACACTCTCCGGGGGACGTTCCCCGGAGAGCTGGAGGCCACAGCGGAGTTGTTGGCCGCCGAGAAAAATATCCCCCCGGAGGCGATCCGGGTGGCTGTTGAGGAAAGGGGTCACGAGCATGGATGAGGCGAAGCTGGCGGCGTATCTGAAGCGGTGCGAGTTGCAGTACCGGGCCGAACATACAGAGGGGGCGGCGGAGCTGTCCTGGCTGGCCCCCTCCTGTGGGACGGTGCAGGAGATTGCCTCCTTCCTCCGGGGGCTGGGCTTCCGGGTCCGGCGGATTGTGGATGAGGAACCGTGGCCCGGTGAGGTTCATCGGTGGGTGGAAACCACCTCCGGGGTTATTGTGTACGCAGAAACAAACGGGCTTTTCGCCAGAGCTTATAGGGAGGGTTGAGCGATGAAGATGATAAACAAGGCCAGCGGCGAGGCTGTCTACTTCAATCCCATCAAGAAGCATGGGAAGGACGCCTGGATCATCCAGGGTATCGGGGCCACGGTGGTCATCGGGCGGGACCGGCAGCGGCTGAAGTCCCGGACCTTTACGCAGTATGCCCAGGCGGAGGCTTACCTGAAGCGCCACGGGTTCGAATCGGAAACGTACCGGTGAGGCGGGAAACATAGCGGCGGCGGACGGCCCTACACGGGCCGCCGCCGCTTCTCTTTGTTCGGGGGATATACGAGGGCGGGGCTGCTGCTGCCCCGCTGTCTTTTTTCCACTGGAAAAAACGGCCCTGTCACGGGGCCTTGGGGTAAAGTTACCCTGCCCAAAATAAAAGGCCACTACGGGCCGTTTATGGGCCGTATAGGGGCAAGCAGGACGGGCGCTGTTGGTGGCGTCCGTCCTGCTGTTTTGCCGGTGTCCTTTCCGGGAAATTACCGGGCGAGATTTTCGGCGTTGGCCCAGAGGCCGTTCGCCAGCTGGGCGTGGCCGTTCCGGTAGGTGATGATCGTGATCTGCGTTCCCCGCTTCAGAGTGGCGACGGGCTTCAGCATATCCGCCGTACCGGGGCCGATGCTCCGCCGGAGGACAGCCAGGGCGGCGGTAACGGTAGCCTTGCAGGGGAGGGGCGTGTCGGCGTCGATAGGCTGCGGCTCCGGTTCATCCTCCGGGGGGCCGGGGGTGACTGGGACCTCCACAATGGCGGCAATCAGGGCGTCCCGGTTCGCATAGGCGACGGGGTCGAGGCCCATGTCCAGGGCCAGCTTGCAGATGGCATCATCGTCCCAGTCCGCAAACTGGGCGGGGTCGAGGTGTGCCTCCGGCTCCTGGGCCGGGGCCTCCGGTTCGTCCGTGGTCTTGCTGCTGGTCTGCTCCGGCGTGGGGGTGGGGTCCTCCTGGGCTGCCGGAGGCTCCGGGGTGGTGGCCTGAACCGGGGCTTTCTGGGTCTGCTGCTGTACCTCCTGGGCGGGGGTGGCCTCCGGCTCCTGGGCCGGGGCGGCGGGTTTCTTCCTTGCCATTTGCGGTTTCCTCCTTTAGACTTTTTCGGTGTAGCCCAGGGCGATCCACCCGGCTCCGCTTTTGAGCTTGCCCCAGAGGGTGGCCCCCTGGCCGGTGCTTTCCTGGATGATGGTATATGCTCCGGGCTTAATGAAGCCCTTCGAGGAGTAGTTGGTGCCGGGGCCGGAACGGATATGCAGATCGGCAATCTTGACCCGGACCAGGTAGGGCTTGAAGGTGCCGGTGGTGGCTTGGGGCGGTGCCTCCGGCTCCTGGGCAACGGTGCCGCCCATGGCCGACTTGACGGCTTTTCTGAAGGTGTCCATGGTGTAGCCCATGCCGAGCTGGTTCCAGAGGTGTTCTGGGTCGCCGTGGTTGCTTGCGATCCCCCTGGCGTGGCCCTCCTTGTGGCTGACAATGACACCATCCTTCAGGGGGTCCAGCTTGTACTTTTGGCAGAGCATGGCGAACAGCTCCACGGCGGCGTCATAAGTCCGCTTTGCTGCTGCCTGGGCGGTGGGCTTGTCCGAGCAGGTGAAGGTGGCCCCTCCGGTGTACTTGATACACGCCGGTTCGCACATCTCCACGCCAATGTGGGTGTTGTTGCTGCTGCCGCCCCCATGCCAGCCCCGGTGGTCCCAGGGGAGGGTCTGGTAGACCGTCCCGTCGTTGGCGTCAATGAAGCCGTGGACACAGGCCCGGTCATAGCTGGCTTTGTTCCAGTTGTTGATGAAGACGGAGGCTTTCGGCTGGGAGCAGCCCACCGAGTGGAGCATCAGCCCCTTTACGGTGATTTTCCTCCCTGCCTTGTAGCAGGGGTTATTGGTCATAATGCTTTGCACAAGTTTCATTTGCGGCTCTCCTTCCTACCCATTCCCGGTGCCGCCGGGGTCAGGGTCGCTTTGTTCTGCGCTGCTATATTTGGTGTCGCCGTACTTTATGAGGCCGAGGAAGCCGGCCTCCCCTCCGGCGAAGGCGAAGAAGGCCGTCACCAGGGTATCGGGGACGCCGCCGGTCCGAATATATACCACAATCATCGCTATGGTGAAGGCGGCCACGGAAAGTAGTAGCAGGGATGTGACCACCTTCCTATATTGAATTTTCGGCAGGGTCCGTTTCTTCCTCCGGCGTCGGCGCTTCTTCGTGGTGGCCATTGGTCTAATGTGTCCCTTCGATTGCGCCGCTCTCGATGGTGAGGAAGCCGTTTTTCATTTCATAGACGGCGCTCTCGATCATGGCGTCCAGCTTGTCGGCGTCGACGGTGACGCCGTGGGCAGTGAGCCAGGCCTCGACATACTCCTTCTTTGCCTTGCCCTGGCCGGTGCCGGTGAAAATCTGCTCCGCAGCCGTAACAGCGATACGGACCCAGGCGTTGATCTCCTGCTGCTGCGTGGCGGTGGTCCGGCTCTTGATGTAGGGGACCACGACGGCGGTCACGATGGCGGCCACGAGGGCAAAGATGGCCTCAATGATGGGGGTGATATTCATGTTGTTTCCTTTCTCCTGTTCAGCCGTGGTGCTTCTCCACAGCTCTCTCCAGGTCCTGAATGCGGTGGTTGGCGACCTTGATTTCTTCTTCCTGGATGTCGGTCCGCTTTTCCAGCTCATAGGTCCGCTCGATCACGTTGTTGTGGGCCTGGACCTTGCGCTCCAGCTGCTCCAGCCTGTAGGCAATCAGGGCGGCGGACTTCCTGTTGGCGAGGTAGCTGCCGCCCAGCGTCCCCAGCAGGGCAAGGCCGCCGGTAATCAGCGCCACAAGAATAGTTTCGCTCATGGTGTTTGTTCCTCCTGGTATTCGTCCGGCCACTCCCCGTGGCCGAGTGCGTTGTAGCGGCTCCGGGCGTCTGCGATTTCTTCCTCCATGACTACGGCGTCAAGCTGTGCGAGGGCCTTTTGCTGTTCTGAAATGATGTGGGCCATGTCGGCGCAGATGCCGGAGAGGGCTTCGATTACTTGAAGGGCGTTCATGGGGTGCGCCTCCTTTCGGGCATGGCCGGGGCCTTGTTGCGGAGGCCCCGGCCCGGAGGCTTACGCCTCGACCTGGACCTCCAGGTCCGCCAGGATTTCCTGCACCTGGGAGCGGAGCAGGGTGGGCACCTGATCCAGGGTCTTCTTGCCCTTGACGATCAGGGTGGCGTATACGACAGCCATGGTCTGCACCTCCTTTCTGAGCAAGATTTTCAGCACTACTTCCCGGAGCTTACACATTGGCGGCCCCGTCCAGAAGCGCCTGGACCTCGGCCCGGAGATGGGCCGGAACGTCGTCGAGGGTCTTCTTCCCTTTGCGGATAAGGTCGGCGTAGATTTTAGCCATCGTTTTCCCCTCCCATCATGGTGGCGGCCAGCTCGTACACGTCGCAGAGGGCCATCTGCAGGTCGGTGACCTGGGCGGCGAGGGCCTCGTTCTCCTGCTGGAGCTGCTTCATGGTTTTCTGCTGCTGCTTCTTCTTGACGGAGTCTTCACGAATTCTGTTCAGTCCCATTACTGAAAACCTCCCTGAATGGATACGATGTAACCGCCGGTTCCGCTCTCTCCCCGCTTGGCGGTGACACGGAAGTTGAAGGCGAAGCCGTTGGCGGCTGTCTTGTTCTCGAAGACGTAGTTGGCCCCGGTCTTGACCTGGGTGGTGCAGTCCTCCCATACGGGGGCTTCGTCGTTGCCGTTGTTGGTGACTTCGACGGTGAAGTGGGCGTCGGCGGGGATGGAGCCAATCACGGAGAGGACGCAGATTTCGATTTGGGCGTCTGCCTCCATGGGCTTCTCCAGGGTGACGCTGGCCTCTGTGACGCTCTTGGTGAAGGTGAGGGCGTGTTCGGTGGTAGCCTTGCCGTCGGTGGCGGCGATCTTCATGGTATGCCGTCCGTTGAGCAGCTTCATGAAGTATTCTCCGGTCACCTGGAAGCTGTTGTCGGCCCCCAGGGTGGCGGCGAAGGTCCGCTTGGCGGTGCCGTCGGTGCTTTCGGTTACGCTCACGGCGTCGCCGTCCGCATCGTCCACGCTGTAGCCCACGGAGAAGCCGCCGGTCTTTGTCCCCAGGTCCGTCCCGCTGGCCTTGTCGCAGGAGATGGCGGGGGGCGTGTTGTTGTTCACGGTCCGGGTGGGCGAGGTGACATAGCCGCTGTAGGTGGTGTAGGCGTCGTAAGCCCGGACCCGGTAGGCTACGGAGGCCCAGCCCTTTGTTACGGTGTCGGTATAGCTGAGGGCGTTCCCCCTCCAAACCTCCGCCCAGGCTCCGCCGTCCACCTGGCGCTCCAGGGCGTAGCCGCTCAGGTTGCCGTCAGGGTCGGTGGCGGCTCCCCAGGTGAGGGTCAGGCTGCTGCCGCCGTTGACTTCGTTCGGGACGGTGATGCTGGCAGGAGCGCCGGGGGCGCTGTTGTTGATAACGGTGGCCCGGCTGCTGGTGCGGTAGGCGGAATAGAGGCCCTGGGTATCGTAGGCCCGGACCCGGTAGGTCACAGACGGAGAGCCAAAGGGGACAGTGTTGGTGGTGCTGGTTGCGCTGCCCTGGTATACCTGCGCCCAAGTGCTGCCGCCGTCGACAGAGCGCTCCAGGATGTAGCCGTCCAGGTTGCCCTCGGCGTCGGTACTTGCGCCCCAGGTGATGTTGATAGCCTCGCCGCCCTTGATGGTGGAGGGGAGGTTGATGCTTCCCGGCGTAGACGGGGCCGTGTTCGTCGATACAGAGCCGTCGTCAGAGACCAAGAGGTCAGAGGGAAGGACCAAAGCGGGGCGGATGCCATAGGTGTCGGAGCAACCGCTGACGTCGCCGCAATCGCCGTCGGAGTAGCAGTACCAAGCGAGGGTAGCGCTGTAGGTGTACGGGGAGCGGGACCACCAGTTGGTGGCCGAGCCGTTGAGGTATGCGATACGCTTGTTATTGGCGTCGGTGCCAGTCCCCAGGATAAAATAGGAGAGCTTTGCGCCGTCCTGCGGGAAATAGCTCCAGGAGGGGTCGCCGCCCATTTCGATATTGGACAGCAGGAAAATCTTGCAGGACAGGCCGTTGGCCCCGCTGTTAATGCTGGTGCTGGTGCCGCTGCCGGGGCGGTAGGGGATTTTTACCTGTTTGATTTGCGCTCGGATATTGGCATCGAACAGGTTCAGGAAGGTGCTGTTGAGGTAGCTGTGGATCGTGCTGTTTGCGTAGTCGTTGACGTTGCTGCTGTGCCACTGGCGGGTTTCGTAGATGTCCTTCATCAGCAGCCAGGTCCCGTCGCAGCTGGCGTCATAGATGCTGCTGGGCTTGCCCTGGTGGACAACGATGAAGTCCCGCAAGGTGCCGTTGACCTTCAGCTTGACAATGGAGCCGACGCTCTTTGTGCTGAGTTTCGCACTTGCCATTTGCGGTGTTCCTCCTTTTGGTGATTACTCCCACGGGGGTATACCGTCCGGCCTGGGTTCTGAAGGGGTGGCCGGTGGCGGGTTCCCCGCCGGTGGGGTCTGAAGCTGCCGCTGCTGTTTTAGGCGGCGGAGCTGCTTGACATAGGGTGGGGCGGTGATCTTGCGGTGAGGCTGAAGCGTTTCTCCGATGATAGCGCCGACTTGCTCTGCGATTTTGGAGCGCAGGGCGTAGGTGTCACCATGGGCGGCGTGGGCGTCCCAGGATTGCCATTTGCGTATGATTTCATCCTTCGTGATCTCCCCTGCGGGGTAGGCTTTGCGCCAGTGGCGGACCTTCCCCTTCATGCGGTCTATGCTGTCTTGCCGGACCTTCTGGACCACGGCTCCGGTGTCTGTGAGATAGGTATGGAAACCGAGAAAGTCTATCCCGTTACGAAGGGGGAAAATTGCGGTCTTGCTGTTTAGCTCCAGGCCGAGGTCGCCGATCTGCGCTCTTATTTCCCGGAGCAGGGCTTGGAGGGCTTTCTTGTCCGGGTGGATGATGAAGAAATCATCCATATAGCGGCCATAGTAGCGTATCCTGAAGCCTTCCTTGATTAGATGGTCGAAACCGTCCAGGAACATCAGGGCAAAGAGCTGGGAGGTCTGGTAGCCGAGTGGGAGGCCCGCTGTGGTGTCGATGTAGGTGCAGAGAAGGTCGTATATACGGAGGTCGAGGTCCTGCTTCTCGAATAGGCTCCGGAGCTTTTGCTTCAGAAGGTCGTGGTCTATCGAGGCAAAGAAGTGATGGACGTCGGCCTTTAGGACCCAGCCGTCGGCGCTGCCGTGTTTGCGGTAGTAGTCCGTCATGGCCCCCTTTAGGCGGAGAAGGCCGTCGTGGGTCCCTTTGCCCTTTTGGCTGGCGTAGTTATCCCGGACAAAGCTGCGGGTTATAGCGTCATACAGAACATTATCGGTGACGGAATGGAGAACTACTTTGTCGACAAAGGCCGGGGCCTGGACCAGTCGCTTTTTGGGTTCGTAGACATAAAAGGTTTCAAACTTGCTGGGCTGATAGGTGCCGCCCTCCAGTATCCGGGAGAGCCTGTCGGTGTAGGCCAAGACATTCGCTTCATATTGCGCTGTGGCTGGTTTGGAGCGCTTGCGCTTCCGGGCCTCCAGGTAGGCGTTATAGAGGACCTCAAAGGTGCATATCTCCTGGTATGTCATGGGGTTCCTTCTTTTGCTTCCTCCAGCCAGGGTACAGGGGAAGCTCCCGGCTGGCCTTTATTCCTAACGCTGGCCGCCTTCCCCTCGGTAGTCCGCTTCGCCTGCATGAAGGAGGCGGCGGACCTCAGCGTGATGTGTTTATCGGCGGTCTGAAATCTTGGGCTGTAGCGCCGCAAAACCAGGACCGTCGAAAGGATACGGCTCCCTTTGATGATGGGGCGCTGCTTTCAGCCCTTGCAGGGCCTACTTGTCCGGGCTTATCCATCAAAGCGGGGCGGATGCCATAGGTGTTGGAGCAACCGTTGTTGTTGTTGCAATTGCCGTTGGAGTTGCAGTTCCAAGCGTTGGTAGCGCTGTTGGTGTTCGGGGAGCGGGACCACCAGTTGGTGGCCGATGTGAGCCGTACCCTAATACGAGGCGGGAGGTCCCGCCGGGTATCCTGATTGGATGGCCTCGGCTTGATACTGCCGGAAGGCCTCTTTGACCAGGGCGATCTGCCGCCGGTCTGTTGCGGCCTGGGCTTCCTCTCGGAGCTTCCTGGCCCTGCCGCCGTCGTTCTTCCTCCAGGCTCCGGCCATATATTTCACATCCTGCGTCTTTTTGGTCCAGACGCCTCCCCTGCGGGTGCTTATGATGCCTTCCTCCATGCAGATGGTGATATACTCCAGGAGCAGGGAGCAGCCGTCGAGGATGGCGTCTATTTTCCGAAGGCGTTGGTCGTACTCTGTGAGGAAGTGGGTATTATTGGCGGCGTGTACGTCCAGGAGGATTTGCTTTGCTATGAAGCGCATATCCTCCCCATAGAAGCGGTAGGTGCTTTTCGTGAAGCCCTCCCGCTGTCCTTTGTCAAGGGCGCTTATGACCTGGGAAGTGACCGTCTGGACCTCCCTTATGTCTTCCAGGGCGGCGATCCGTTCAAGGATGGCCCGGACGTCCTTTTGGCTGACGTCGTCCGTCACGATCTTTGTTGCCTGTTTGGTATATTTCAGAAGCTCCCTCGCTCTGACGCCTAACAGGAATTCCTTGTCGGCCATTTGCGCCCTCCCCCCTTAGAATTCCAGGCGGCCCTGCGCCTGGTTCCAGACGCCGGTGGCTACGAGGCCGGAAAGGCTCTCGAAGGTGGCGCTGAAGGGGTTCCCGCTGACGTCGGTGTTATACATCAGCTCCAGGAGGGCGAGGCGGCTGTCCAGGGCGGCGGTAGTGTTCCGAAGGGCTGGGTGGGCCTCCGGGTCGGCGTTGTGGGCGTCGATCTTCTCCTGCGCCCCCTCCAGGAGCATCGGGAGAATTGTGGTGGTGCAAAGGTTCATCACGTCCTCCGAGGTCATGAAGGCTTCGGGGGCGTAGTCGACAACGACGGTGGCCCCCTCGCCGACGGTGATCTCCACGTCGAAGCGGCGGGTGTCGATGCCGTCCGAGTAGGCGCTCACCCACTGGGGGTAGTCGCCGAGGGTGCCGTAGTAGACCATAGCCTCCGCCCCGTCCCCGGCTTTGGCGAAGACGGCGAACTCGTTGATCCAGAAGCCGTACTCCAGGCCGCCGTTGAGGTCGCTCCGGTATTCCACGGTCAGGTGTACGGTGTCGCCGTCCACGACGGGCATGGTGGAGGTTGCGGCGGCGACCGGCTCCACGAGGTCGGTCAGGTCGCCGGGGAACATTCCCTCCGGGCAGCGCCCGGAGCCGACCATGATCCGGGAAATTTCCAGTGGCTTCCCGGTGCCGATAATTTCGGCGATCAGGTTTCGCCCCGCCCTGGGGATGGTGCCGCCGTAGATGCCCAGGGGCGTCAGGCTGTTGCGTTCGTTCATGCTGTTTCCTCCTTCAACATTGGCAGTTTCGTTTGGGTGACGGTCTGGTGCTTGCCGCTGATCTGCGCTGCCGCCCTGGAGGTGACTTTGGTGTCATAGTCCTGGAGCTTTGGCAGCCGGGTCCGCATATAGCTGTGTGTAGCTCCGCCGATGCGGAGGACGGCGACGGACGGCTCCGGGTCCCGCTCCAGGGTGGGGAGCTTCGTGGTCATGAGGCCCCGGCTCCGCCTTGCCGCTATGTAGACGGCGGCTCCGGCCAGCGTGGGTTCCAGGTTCGGGAGCGTCGTGGTGGAGCGGGTGGCTCTGAAGGTGGGGGCTGGGTAGATTTTGGCCGGTTCCATCGTGGTGAAGGTGACTATATCGTCCAGCCAGCTCGACAGCCTCTTTACGCTGGCCACCATGCGGCGAAATTCCCGGAGGTTCTCCTGCGTGATTGCGCTACTGCCGTCGCTGCCGACGTAGGCCCGGAAGTGGTGCGGGTCGCCGTCATAGTCGAACCATTCCTCCATGTGTCCGGCCCCGAAGATGGTCTGAATGAGCCAGTTGACCGCCGCCGGGGTTCCCAGCTTGGCGTAGAAGGGCAGGGTCCCTTTGACAAGGGTCCGCTTCACGTCGAGGGGGAAGCTGTCTTGATATGCGGGGGTCCGCAGCTCCACGGCCAGAATATCCAGGATACGTTCGTCGAGGGTGTCGATGGCCGACATGAGCCGGGTCCTGGCGGCCAGGGCCATAATGCGGCGCTTTTCCTCCCGGATGGCGTAGGCGACGGCTATGGTTTCCGGGTTGTAGCGCATACCGTTGTTCAGGAGGTCTGTAATCAGGCCGTCGTAGAGTTCAGTCATCCTCCAGCCCCCCGTAAACAACGGCTTTCTCCCCAAGCTGGGCGACCTCGGTGTCTGCCACCTTCTCGAAGGCGGGGGTGGTCAGTTCCACCCGCTTCGCCCCTGCTGCTCGTATCTGGCGGACCAGCTCCGAGGGGTTTATGTCCCGCCCGATTTCCGTGGTCTGCCAGGTCACGAAGTCCTGTATGGCGGCGTCGACCTGGGCTTGGATTGCGGTTGCCTGGGCCTGGTTGGACCGGGCGATGTAGTAGGTGAGGCCGAGGTCGAAGGTCTTGACTGCGGGGGCCTCCACGGTCACAAGGTCCGTCATGGGGCGGATTTCTTCGTCCCGGAGAAATTCCTGGATGGCTTCGAGGACCTCCGGCCCTGGCAGGGTGCCGTCTTGCATGAGGACATAAATGGTCACTTTCCCCGGCTCCGGTGTGGTGGGCCGGATGGAGCCGACGTCGGTGTTCTTCGTCTTTACCCAGTATGTATAGGCGTCCTGCGGTCCGGCGGTGCTGTACTTCGAGGGGGCCAGATAAATCCTTTCGGCGAGGCTGAGGTCATCCTCCAGGTCGGTCCCGCCCTCTGTCTTCGTGATGTTCTCGACCTTTTCCACATAGGGGAGCGGGTCGGCCAGGATGTTGATTTGTCCGGGGAGGAAGTTGTTTCCCTGGATGCCCTGGGCGGTGCATACGGCGTCGACGTCGGCGTACTCCGCCCAGGCGGGAATTTCGTTGTATTCCTCCGTCTGAAAATATACGCCGTCGCCGTTGGTCATCCGGGTCCCGGCGGGGATGCCGATGGCATAGGAGCGGACCTCGGAGAGCGTGAAGCGGATCGTGGTCCGGGCTGCCGAGGGCTGCTGCCGGGTCACTCCCCGGTTGCCTCCAAGGTTGTCCAGGAACTCCCCGTAGCTGTATTTCAGGAGGTCTTGCTTCCCGGTCCTGTCGACGTGCTGGGCCAGCTGGTAGAGGTCAAGGGCGACGGCATAAAGCAGGATGCGGTTCGGGTCCGCCCCTCCGAGGCTGACGGTCTTCCCGGTGGCCTCTTTGTATTTCTTTTCGTAGTTGGTCACAAGGCGCTGCATCATGGCTTCCAGGGTGTCGTTCTCGATGAAGGAAACGTCCGGGAGGTCGAAGACCGATTTCAAGAGGTTATCCATCTGTAATCACCACCTTGGTGTGAAGTTTCCCGTGTTGGTCCGCCTGGAAGGTCACGTCGGTTACTCGGACCCGAGGCTCCCAGCGCTCCACGGCGTCCATGATCTCCACGGCCATCAGGTTCTCCGCCACGGGGGTCGGGTTGTCCAGAATGGCGGTATCAATGCCGAAGTCCCGGTATAGTGGGCAGGTGCCGAGGGGCGTGGCCAGCAGGGTCCTGACGTTCCGGAGGATTTCCCGGCGGGTGGCGTTGTCGCCCTCCCCGTATGCAAACGAGATTTCGATGTTGGAAAGGTCCACGGTCCGGCCCCCTTTACAGATATTCTTCCATGGTGACGTTGACCTTGGCCCGGACAAGCTCTCCCCGGTTGTATACGGTTTCCCAGGTTTCGCTGGTGCCGGTGATGCGCCACCAATATCGGCCCAGCCTCCGGCCTCCGAGGACAAGGGCGTTGACGGTCCCTCGCTCCACGAAGCGCTCCAGCTTCTCCAGTGTGGCCCTGGGCCGGACGCCGAGGGTGGCGTCCAGGTCCATGGCGAAGGTGATTTTTTGGAGGGAAGGCCGTAAAAATTCCGGTTGGTCCTTCAGTCCGATCCTGCTGTGGGTGGCCCATTGGGAGCCTACGGTCCGCACCATGTTCTGAAGGGTGAAGACCTGTCTTTCGCTGACGGAGAAGACAATATCCTTCCCCCAGTTGCCGATTGCCACGGTCTATCCCTCCTATCCTCCGATAAAAACATCCCCGCTGCCGCTCTGAACGGCTCCACCCAGGGTGACAGGGTCGCCGACCCTGGCGGCGGGTATTCCGTTGATAGAAACGCTGGAGCTGCCTCCTGCTATGCTGTCTTGATGGCTGGGGTGTGTCACGCAGCCATGGGCTGTGTAATGGTCCCCCAAGCGCCCCGCCCCTTTCCCGTTGATAAAAACATTTGGGCTATGCTCTACCAGCGGAACGGCGGGACAGGAATCGTGTCCGGTGCAAAGGTCGCCCTGTCTTGTAGCTGCTGGCATTGGCTCCCTCCTTAGTTCAGGTTCACAACGCCGCCCTGGACAGTCAGATTGCCGTTGATATTGGTGTCGGTGGCGTTGATGGTGACGGTTTTGGCGTCTACGGTCACGGAGCCGTCGGCGTTTATGGTCACGGTCACGCCGCCGATGTGGAGCGTGAAGGTCCCGGTGTTATGGTCGTAGCGCTCGTAAGCCTTGCCATAGTCCCGGTTGAAGTCTTTTCTATATAGCCCCTCGAAGCCCTCCGGGGGCCGGTGGCCGTCATGCCAGACCGGGCCGAGGATGGTGGCGGCGCAGGTCCCGTTGGACAGGTGGGCCACAAATACCTGGTCGCCGACGTTGGGCATCCAGTATTGCCAAGCGAGGAAGCTGAAAAAGGCGGTGGTGCTGTCGCCCTTGTCTTCATAGGTGATTTTTGCTGTCCCTTTGGGATAGTCGATGCTGGAGATTTTTCCAATGCGGAGTGTTGCGGTGTCGGCCACGTTTATCCCCCCTCTGCGACGGTGCTGGCGACGGAGGTGGCGCTGGTGATCCGGGGTTCCACCCGGCGAAGCTCCAGGGCCATCTTGTAGCCGCTGCCGATTGTGTGCGTGATGCTTTCGATGTAATAAATCCCGTCGAGCTTCTTTAGGCCCCGTATCTCTATGAGGTCCGAAGCGATCAGACCGGGGCGGGCCTTCATGGTAATACTCATGGTGACGGCTCCCCGGTTCGCCTTGTTTACTGCGGCCAGGGCGATTGCGGTGGCCTCCGTGAGATTGTCCGCCGGTTCGTTGACGGTGAGCAACCGGGCCGGGTCCCCGGCCTCGACGGTGAAGGTCTTGTTTTTGTCGCTGTTGGTGTACTGGTATTTGACGCCGGTATAAGTGCCGGTGGTGGAGCCGCTCCAGCTCCAGCCGGGGTCGAAGTCCGCCGGGGTGAGGATGGCTTTCACGGCTTTCGCCTCATAGTCCGCCTCTGAAAAAACAACCAGCTTGTCGCCATAGATTTTGAGGGCGAGGTCGTACTTGTCCACAAGGCCGCAGTAGAAGTCACAGTCGTTCTGGCTGTTCTGCTCCACCTTTTCGATTGCGACGTCGGCAGCCTCGAAAAACAGGGTGATCCCGGCCCTCCCGGCTATGATCTGCCCTATTTCCTGGAGGGTGGTTTTTTCATAGGTTTCTGTCCGGTCCTGCGTCTTGAAGCTGGTATCGGTGGGGAGGGCCAGGGCCTCCAGGGTCATACTGACTGGCCCTCCCTTGAAGCTGAAATCGTCCACGCCGAAGGTCCCGCAGGGGAACTTTTGGACCTGTCCGAAGGTGTCCCAGTTTTCGGTCTGGATGGTCGGCACGAGCCGGTCCCCCTTTACGGGGAACCAGGGGCCGATCCATTTCAGGGCCGGGTCGTTCACGTTGAGGCTGATGCTGTCGGAGGTCCCGGAGGCTACGTCCTTATACTGGAACGAGTTCAGGTATTGGGCGATCTGGCCGGTGGCGTTGACGCCGTTGTAGAGAACGGAAACGGTAGCTCTCCGGGCTTCCATAGGTCATTTCCTCCATTCCGGCATATCGTCTGTGACGGTGCCTTCTTCAATCTCCGGCGTGGCCACGGTAACGCCGCCGGGAAAAATCTGATAGTCCAGGAGGCGGACGTTTTCCCTGGCCGCCATCAGCTCCTGCGCCCGGAGGACGCTGCCGTATACTCGGAGAGCTATGGTGTCCCAGGTGTCGCCCTGGATGGTCTTGACTGTCTGCATGGCTTACCCCCTGAAATTGGTCCGTCTGGCCTCTTTCAGCCATTGGGCGGCCATTCTGTTGAATTCCTCCTGGGAGAGCTTTTCGGCTTCCAGAAGGTCTTCCTTCGTGGGAGCCTCCCCCTCGAAGTGGTAGACCGGGGAATAGGTGATGTAGATGGGCGGAAGGTCGCCGTCCGGGTCCGGGTTGCCTTCGTCCCCGCTGCCGAGGGCGGAGAGGGCGTCGGCGATCCAGTTGGAGGGGGCGGCCAGGGCGTCGTCCACAAAGCCCTGCATCTGCTCCCACAGCTCCCCAAGCGGAATTATGGCCTCGTTTCCGGCCTCGCCAGCTTCCAGGAGGGTCGGGGCTGTTACGACGCCGCCCTCCGCCAGCTGCGGGACCTCCAGCTTGTTCAGCTTTTCGATGTTCACGCCGGGAATGAGGTTGATTGCGCTGATAGCCAGGTTGATGGCGGAAATAAAGCCGTTGATGATCCCAATGGCCCCGCTCAGGACGGCGTTGATTGCGCCCTTCACGGCTCCGCTGATGGCGTCGCCGACGGCGGTTCCGATACTGGTAAATAGGCTGACGATGGTATCCCATACCCCCTGGAAGAACGTACCTACTCCGGCGAAAACAGCCTTGATGCCCTCCCAGGCTCCCAGGAACAAATCGCCCAAGGCTCCGGGTAGGCTGGCCAGCGCTCCAAGGATGGCGCTGATAATCTGCGGAATAGCTGCTACTATTCCGGCCAGGATGGCTGGCATATTCTGCACCAGGGCCACCAGGAGATAGACGCCAGCCTCTATAATCTGCGGGATGCAGGTGCTGAGTGTTCCGGTGATCCCAGTGATGATTTGCGGAATGGCGGCGATTATTCCGGTGATGATGGCCGGGAGGTTTTGTACCAGGGCCACCAGGAGCTGGACCCCGGCGTCGATGATGGCCGGGAGCGAGGTGGTCAGAGCGCCTACAATTCCGGTGATGATCTGCGGAATGGCGGCCACGATGCCGTTGATAATGGCGGGTAGGTTGTCCACCAGGGCCAGCAACAGATCCACTCCGGCGTTGATGATAAGGGGGATAGCGCCCAAGATGGCGGTAATCAAGTTCTGGATGATGGTGGGGATTGCGGCCACAAGGGACGGTATCGCTTGAAGTAGCCCGTCCGCCAGTCCGAGAATGATGGTCAGGGCCGCTCCGATCAGCCCCGTCAAAAGCTCCGGGCTTGTTAGGGCATCCAGGAGGGAGAGGCCAAGGTCCACCACGGTCTGAATGAGTACGGGGGCCGCCTGGGCTATACCGTTGCCGAGGTTCAGGATTAGGCTTGTCGCCGCCTCCAGCATTCCGTCCGGTGCCCTGCTGAAGCCTTCGGTCAGGCCGTTCACGAGGGGGCCAATATCGAAGTTGGCGAGGCCGTCGGAAATGGCCCACAGTATGTCCGCTATAGCTTCGGCCATCATGGGAATAAGGTCCGGTAGCGCTTCGGCGATCCCGGCCCCAAGGTAGCCGACGGCCTCAATGCCGCCGATTACGAGAGCGGGGGCTGCCTGGGTGATGCCCTCCGCCAGCATGATTACGATCTCCACGGCGGCGTCGGTCAGGGTGGGGAGGTTATCCAGCAGGCCCTGGCCCAAGGCTCCGAGCAGTTGCATTCCGGCGTCCATTACTGTCGGGAGGTATCCGACAATCATGTCCAGGCCGTCGCTCAGTACGCCTCCGAAGGCGTCCATGGCTCCAGTGAGGCCGCCCTCCTTGAAGGCGTCTGTCACCCGGCTCAGGCCGTCGGTGCCGAATTGCACGAACTCCCGGAGGGAGGGCGTCAGTTGGTCCGAGAGGACAATTTGCGCTCCTTCCAGGGCGGACTTCCACAGGGTTATATCTCCGGCCAGGTTGTCGAGCTGCGTGTTTGCCATAGCCTCTGCCGCTCCCTGGGAGTTGAGTATGGCGTCCCCCAGTTCGTCCCATCGTTCGGCGCTGGTTCCGAGCAGGGCGGTAGCCGAGGCAATGTCCCGGCTGTTGAAGATGGTCGAGAAGGCGTCCAGCTTCTCTTGGTCCGTCATGGTGGACATGGCGGCGTTTAGCTCCGGGAAGATGGCGGAGAAGCTCCGCATATTGCCCTCTGCGTCAAAGACGGAAACGCCGAGGGCATCCAGGGTCTTTTGGGCGTCGGTTGTCGGCGAGGATAGCGAGAGCAGCATATTCCGGAGGTGTGTGCCGCCCTCGCTGCCCTTGATGCCGTTGTCGGCCAGGACGCCGAGGACGGTGGCTAATTCCTCCGTACCTCCGGCCATATATTGCGCCGTTCCGCCGACGGTGAGGATGGCTTCGCCGAGCTGGGCGACGCTGGTGTTGGACTTCGAGGATGCCGCCGCCATTTGGTCTACCAGGGCGGAGGTCTGCTCTATGGTCAGGCCCAGGGCGCTCTGGCTGTCGGTTATCATATCCGAGGCGGTTGCCAGTTCCATCCCTCCGGCTGCCGCCAAGTTGAGGACGTTCGGGAGCATCTTCGTGGATGTTTCGGCGTCGTATCCTGCCAGGGCCATATAGTTCAGGGCTTCCGCTGCCTGTGTAGCGGAGAAAGCCGTCTTTGCGCCCATATCCATCGCCAGCTGGCGGAGGTCGCCGATTTGGTCCACTGTGGTTCCCATGGTGGCGGCGACCTGGGACATGGATTTGTCAAACTCCATCCCCACGTCCACGGCGGATTTCGCAAAGGCTCCCATGGCGGTGGCTGCCGCCCCGGCTGCTACTGCTGCCACCTTCCCGGCGGTAGCAGCGGCAGAGCCGAGGCCGGACAGCGCCTTGCTTACCGTTCCCATGGTGGTGTTGAACGAGGCGGCCACAGCGCCCGCTATTTTAATGGCGAGTTGGTATTCTGTGTTTTTGCTTGCCAAGGTTCTTCACCGCCTTCGAGAACAGCTTCACGGTCTTCATGAGCTGCGGTATCGGCAGCCGCATAAAGTGGGAAAAATCCGAGTGCATAACGAGGGACAGATTTACGCAGATTTCCTGGAGCCTCTCGCCGTCATCCGGTCTTAGCCCTCGCCGTAGAAAAAACTTGTGACCTTGTTCTTCACCTTCACGGCGTCCTTCGTGGGAAGGCCCTTGAAGAACTCCACGGGGAGGCCGGTGGCCCGGTTGGCAATGAAGCAGATATACTCCACGGTCATCTCCGGGATGGGGCTGATGATGCCGGAGCGGGTGAGGAACTTCTCGGCGTCCACCATGTCCTGGGCGGTCATGTCGCCGACGCCGGAAAGGTCGACCTCGGTATAGGTCTGTCCCTCGAACTTGTAGGGCTTGCTGAAGGTAACGAGGCCGGGGTTCTCCGCCTGGATTTCCTGGGCCTGGGTGTTGGTCTTTTCGTCCATGCTCTTTTCCTCCTATTAGGTGAGCTGGCGGATTTTCGCCAGCTTGTCCACGCCGTTGATCCTGAATTCGCCGTTGACTTTGTCGAGTTTGACCTTCTCCTTGCCGTCAAGCTCAATGAGGATGTAGGTCAGCGCCAGGGTGATTGCCCCGTTCATGGCCTCCCGCTGCTTTACGGTGCCGGGGGCGAACTTCTTGCAGCGGCCCCGGAAAACCACCCGCATCCCCATTTCGGTGCTGTTCTGCGTGGCCCGGTCCATGCACTGGATAGCGCCCCGGAGGGTCAGCTCCTGTGTGACGGTGGGGTCCGACAGGTCGAAGAAGTCCATGTTGATGACCCGGAAGGGGATTTCCTGGTCCATGTTGCCATAGTGGCCGGTGATGGGCGCATCGTACTCTCCGAGGATGCCGTTCCCGGAAATGGTGGCGACGATGGCCTCAAAGTCCGGGAGGGCGACCTCTCCGGTTGTACCGGCGAGGCGGTTTCCGGTGCGGTAGATGTTGAAGTCGTTAATGACTTCGGGGATTCCTGCGATTGCCATTGTCTATCCCTCCTTTAGCCCCCGAGCGCCGTCTGAAGCGCATACGGGTCAAATTCCAGGGTGTTCATGATGTCCTCCGCCGGGGGATACGGGGTCAGGTACTGATGGAAGCGGAGCTTGCCGTCAATGAGGTCGGTGACGGCGTTCTCGCTGGCCAGGAAGACGATCTCCGCTCTGGCGCACTTCTGGTCGGCGACGTAAGAAGCGCCCCGGATATTCTCGGAATCCACAATGGTTTCCACGAGGCGGATATTCGCCGGGTCATCGACCTTCTGGAAATAGGTCAAAATGAAGCTGTTACCCCACCAGGAGAAAAACCGGCGGCAGCAGAACCAGCGGTCCTTGGGGTCGGTGGTCGCCGGGTATGCGGCGGTATTGTTGCCCCAGGTCCGCCAGCCGTTGACGTTGATGGCGGTGGTGACGCCGAAGCCGTTGACGGCGTTCCCCTGAAGCTGGTCCAGGGTGATCTCGGTTTCGCCGTCTGCCAGAACGGTCCCGGTCACGCCGATCAGGGTGTTAGCGGGGGAGAGGTTCGGCGGGTCGTGGTTGTTGGGGTGGGCGTCGTTCTCGGTGTTGCAGTCGGCTTCGTCGTTGTTGGCGTCGAGGTAGGCGGTCAGGGCCCGCATGATGGAGCTATACCTGAACCAGCTGCTGCCGACGGCGAGGCAGGGCCAGAGCGCCATCGTGTGCTTGTTGGTGCAGCCCTGGGCCTCCTTCTGCATCTTGACCTTGTCGTAGGCGGTGCAGCCGTCGGGGGTGCTGTCGATGTCCACAAAGCACTCGCAGGTGAAATAGCCGTTGATTTCCTCGCACTTGGCGGCCAGGACGATCCCGACGTCCGGGATATGGCTCCAGCCGGGGGCCAGCAGGAGGCCGGGGGTCATGCCGAGCCGGGGGTATACCTGGCGAAGCACCTCGAAGCCCTTCTCCCCGCCGGTGGCGCTGACGCCGATCACGTCGTTTGCGTCCACGGCCTCCGGGTCGATGGAGGTGGAGGTCACGACCAGGCTGGCCGCTGCCGCTCCGGCTCCGCTGGCCACAAGGGTCACGGTAAGATAGCCGTCATCGTCAAAGGCCAGAATGTAGTCGGTATCCAGGGCGAGGTCTACGCCGTCCGCCTGGACCGTCACGGTATCCTGAAGGATGCCGGTCAGCTTGACGGTGGCCTCCAGGTCCACGACATCGACGGTCTGCGCCTCGTTGGTCTTCTTGTGCTTCTTGGGGTCCAGCACGTTCACGAAAACGACCGGGGCCACGCCGACCAGCTGGAAGCTGGCATACATGGACTGGCAGAGGGTGTAGTTCTTGTAGTCTGGGGAGTAGCCCAGCTTCTTCACGGCCTCCGACCAGCTGTAGGCAATGACCGGGGTGTTGGTCACGCTGTAGGGGTCTTCAGCCAGGTTCACGGGGGCGGTGCCGAACACGACCTGAAGCCCTGCAGTCCCCAAGATGGGGGCCAGGAGGCTTGTGGCCTGTTCCTGCACTCGGACGCCGTGTTGGTATCCTGCCATAGCTTAGTTCGCTCCTTTCTGGATTGCGGCGCTGTTGTCCTGCGCCTTTTTGTAGAGGGCATAGGTCCCGCCCTGCTTGCTGTCGATCTGCCGAAGGGCAGCGGACAGCTTTGGGATGGGGACGCAGAGGCCGGAGAGGTAGGGCCTTTCCTTGATGGCCCTCTGAAGTGGCTCCGGGAGGTCCTCATATACCGTGTTCCGGGTGGCGACGCCTTCAATGGTCGGCCCGACATAGACGGTCTTGCTCATGTGTATTGGCTCCTTTCCCGGCGGGGCGCTGGCAGGGTGAAGGTCAGCTCACAGCCGCCGAAGTAGTAAGGGTAGCTGTCTTCGTCCTGAAGGACCCATTTGAAGGGGCCGTCGAAGTCGAAGCCTCCCTCCAGGTGGGGGTGCTGTTCATAGTGGGCTTGAAGCCGCTCTATGATCTCCAGGACGGCGGCGTCGCCAAAGTTGCGGTTATCCCATCCGCCTTCCTCTGGCGGCGGGTCCCGAAAGTCCCCGGTGGCATCGTCGAAAATGCCAATCAGGAGCAGGACGTCTACCTTGTGCGGGTCCGTCACGCTTTCGACGCTGCCGCTTTCCAGCCGGACGATGATATAGGGGAAGGGGTCTTCCGTGTCCTGGGCATCCCGCTTGTTTATCCTCTGGCGGTGCGTCTTCAGGGCGGCCAGGGTGTTGTCCGGGGTTTTGTATCGGCTTTCCTGGAACAGCCGGTCCAGGTCTTCCATGATTGCGGTCTGAAGGTCACGGGCTGTCATTGGCTGTTCACCACCCTCTCTATTTCCTTCCTGATGTTCGCTTGGAGGTTGTCGTAGATGGAGGGGGCGAGAGCGCCATACACCTTTTCACCTCCGACCATTTTTGGGAAGGATATGGCCAGCAGCTTCTTGATGCGGGTCATATCTGCTCCGGCTCCCCACTTCTCCCGGCGGGAGCTGATGGAGGGGCCGTGGGTGTAGCTCTCCCCGTCCTGGCGCTGAACGACTGCGGTGTGTCCGCTGGCGAAGGTGGCGAGGAAGGCTTTGGCCTTGCTGCCCCGCTGGGACTGGATCAGCTTCAGGGAACTGCTGGAGAGGACCTTTGCCTTTGCGCCGCTCTTTGGTGCCGTGGCCTTGAAGCTCCGAAGCTCCAGGGTTTCGCCGCTTACGTCGATTTCCCCCTCCAGCTTGGAGGTCGAGGCTTTTTTGAGCTTCGTGGCCTTCTTCAGGGGGCTTTTCTTGGCGGTATATTCGCCCTGGGCCTTGTCCACAAGGTCGGCCTGGGCCTTCTTCACGGTTGCGTTGATGGCGTTTTTCAGGACCTTGTATTTTTCATCCTTCAGGTGGCCGAGCTTCTTTTCTATCTGGCGCAGCACGTCGGCGTCATAATAGACTTCGAGGCCGTTGGCGTTGATGATGTATTGTTTCTTCATCGGCGGCCCCCGGTCCGGCCTCCGCTCCGGGCGGCCTGGACCGTGATGCCATACATCCCGGCTTCATCGGTGGCGTCGGTCACAACGTACTTTTGGCCGTCTATGTCCACGAGGCCGCCCTGGGCCGGGAGAGGTCCGAAGTCTTCAGCGGCGACAAAGAAGAAAATCTGCCGGGTGAAGATGCCGTCCATGTTGGACTTCATCTTCTTCTCCCGCTCGATGATCTCCAGGTCATCCCCGACGATAGTCATCTTCTCAACCTCGGCGAAGGAGTACGCTTGCCCGTGGGCTATGTTCTGCGAGGTGAGATAGTTCCCCCAGGCCCGGATGGTCCAATAGACGCTTGTTTCCTGCACGTCTACTCCGGCGGTGAGCAGCTTTGCCCAGCTGGGAACAGTGAATTCCGGGAGGGCGGTTTGCCGCTCCAGTACCAGGTCGGCGTTGGTTTTGAGCTTGGTATCCTCCCACGGCTCCGCCAGCCAGGAGTTCGTGAAGTTCTGAAAGGCGTCCGGGTCATCCTTGCTGGTGAGAAATTCTTTCGCCATTTCGGAAAACCGGACGAAGGGGGAATATAGGGTATTGAGCCAGTAGGCGACCCGGCGGGTGAATTTGGTGTTCTGCTGGACGGTCCGCCATTCGCCGTGGCGCAGCATCTGCGGCTTGTCCCGGTCCGTGATGATGGCGGCGCACTCCTGGCAGACGTAGACGGCAAACTCCGCCCTGTCGGCGTAGCTCATGCCGGGTTCGTCTGGGAATTTTACCTGCTGCCACTTCAGCTCGATGTACTTCCCGCAGTGGGGGCAGGGGACAAAGTAGTGCTTGATCTGGTCCGCTCCCTCCATGGCCTTCCAGATGTGACCGGTCTTCAGTGTCGGGGTGCTGGTCATGTAAATCTTCCGGTTCCTGAAGGTCTTGGTCCGCTCCCTGGCCAGGGAGATTGGGTCGGCCTCTTTCTTCGAGGCTCCGGGGAATTTGTCTACCTCATCCAAAAATAGAAACCGGATCGGGCGGCTGGCCAGCTTGGAGGGGCTGTTGGAGCCGACCAGGTACATGAACATTCCGTCGAAGTGAAGCTCCGACTTCGAGGAATCGCTTTCGTGGTATCTCGTGCGGAGCGGGTCCGAGGTGCTTATCATGGGCCGGATGCGGCTGGTGACTACGCTTTCCCCGAGTTCGTCCGAAGGGTAGACCAGCAGGGTCGGGGAGGGGTCCTGGCTGGCCACATA
>ERZ779621.284-NODE-284-length-26352-cov-11.538198_pt1 | contig 26352 bp, 33 predicted proteins | sample MGYA00514215_ERZ779621 | MGnify/ENA primary metagenome ERZ779621 (study PRJEB29562, sample SAMEA4376715) | mouse gut metagenome | isolation source: Cecum | study: EMG produced TPA metagenomics assembly of the A DSS colitis mouse model was used to assess the...
TTGTTCCAATGTCCTGTCCAGCATCTTCCAAAAAATATCAGTATTGTGCTCCAGCGAAATAGCAGGATCACTCACCGCCTTATCATTTCTATCCAATATTTGCCTATTAAGAACCGCTACAAACGCATCAGAAAGTATCTTCCCATAAGAACCATCTTTTCGTGTCATGCCCTGCAAGTATTCCCAAGTCCTGCGCTGGTTTTCATCTTCCATACAGAATTTTATATTGCTGCATTTATAGGTCTTCCTCATTCTAAAACCTCATTTCTACAATGCCTGTCTGCGCTGTTTCTGCGTTGCAAGGTACTCATACCCTTTAGCATTGGCACAGATATCCTCAATAAAAGTTACATTCCCTTTTGAAGCAATACCACTGTAATGCCTGAGCAGACAGCCGCCCCCGCCAATCACATACAGATGCACCAGATTTTCCTTATACCCATAGTCAGCCAGCCTCTTTAAAATATCTCCTGCATACCGCTCCGCAATCCGACTGACTATTTTTGCCACATCATCCATCCTGCCCTGCAAACCGTTTATCAATATTGGCTCAATCATAATCTCCGGTATGCTTTCCCCTGCCGACTTAGACAATTCCTTTTGAATTTCTTTCATACAGATAGACACACCGAATTTATCCGTCACAAGACTTTTCTCTAATGGTCTGCCGTCAATAATCTGCATCACGTTCATCGTGCCATTTCCGATATCCGCTATCATGTTAAAACCTTTCATCGAACCAGCATTACATACTGCCGCAAATCCCTGTGGGAACACTTCCACTCCGCACAAATGCACCTTGTAATTTTCTTTACGGAATGAAAAGAACAACTCCTGCTCCTGCATCAAATATTTCTTAAAATCCGTTGCCTGACTTTTCGCCCAAGTAAGAGGAAGTCCGACAGCCAACACCACTTTTGCCTCATGCAGCCCTCGGAATTTCAGTTCCTCCGCCAAACCTGCCAACGTAAGGATAAAGAAATCCTGAGAATCCGTCTTGTTTCCCTGATAAATCAAATGATTCTCCCCTATCACATAATACTTATCCTTATACCTGATATAATTCATGTTGACAATTGGTTCTTCCTCAAAACATTCCACGCCTGTCCTAAATATCCTGTGTGCTGTCTTAATATTTCCGTAACCATGATCCAGCCCAATAATGATTTTTGTGTTGTTGCTATATTTCTGCATCATAAATGTCCTCCATATTATTATTAATCTTGTTATTGTGTTTTCAGTTTTTTCTGTTTACACCGTTTACAAATGGCTGAAAGCCTTGATTTTCTTATATTCCGCTGTAAACTCACCGTTTACAAAAATGTAAACGCGCCCTGTAAACCGGATAAAAAAGAGTTTAAAATATACTGCCGCTCTTTCTGATGTCTTGGTAACTTCATTATTCTCGTTTTGTTCTGCCAACCAATTTATTGGCATACAGCAAGTCGGTGATATGAAGATACCCAAAGTACAAAAAGAATCCATGCTGTCATTTATTCCTTAAAAGGTGTCTTCGCATTCTCCGGCAACGTTGAAAATCCTTGCATATCAGTTCTTCGTTTCCAGCCACGCTGCAATCCATACTTTCCAAACCTGTGAGAACTGATTTTCTCCCACCCTTCAATACAGGTGTTCATAATGCTGTTAATTTCCTTAATCTCCCATTGTTTCGGTTCTTCATACTCATGCCGCAGTGCTTCTCTGTAAATCATTTCGCTGCATACATATTTTTCCGTACAATCGTCCAGCCAAGCCTGAATAACTCCAACCTTTGTATCTTCCGGCATAAACTGTTTCTGCATCTCCTTCAGATATTCTTCCATTTCCTTTGACAGTTTCAACTCATGTGAACAGTTATTGTAGATAACCATTGCCTCCGCCCATGCCTGCACAATATATTCCCTCGACTCCCTCTCGTCCTCAAGGATATGTTTCTCCACACGCTCCTGATGAACCAAAACCGGCGCAAACCTTCTGTTCCCCGTCCTGTCCAGTGGGAGGAAATCCAGATTATTTGATGTGCCGACAAAAATACACTGTCTTGGTCTGTCCTCCGCATAAGTCTGATATGGAATACGGTATGTTTCTTTCTGTCTGCTTAAAAATGATTTAATATCTTCAATGCTTTTTGCATTGACAGTGGCAAGCATTTCCGACATCTCAATAATCCAATGCCCCTGCATCTTGCTGTAAACATTTTCATCATCCATACGCTTCAAATCGTCTGTAAACCACTCATCATTGACAGCAAGAAAACGGAAAAATGTGGACTTTCCTGCGCCCTGACCACCCACAAGGCAGACCATAATCTCAAACTTACAGCCCGGCTCATAAATCCGGTGTATTGCCGCCATCATCAAAAGCCGCATAATTTCCCTTGTATATTCATTATCATCTGTTCCAAGAAAACGAGGTAACAGACTTGAAATTCTGTTTTTCCCATCCCAATGTAAGGCTTCAAGAAAATTTCTGATTGGGTGATAACTTTTTTCACTTGCCACAATGCTGACTGCCTTGTTAATTGCCTTATCACTGGAAATTCCATAATTTGTTTCTATGTATCGCTGGATTTGGTACATATCTACATCGGTAATGCAACTTCCATTCCGTTTCCACAATAGCTGCTTTATAATATCAATTTTATTTGTCAGCTCATTTTTGCATATGGCATCTTTCAATACCGGATCTCTGTATAAAATAGTCATGCAGTTTTCGATGGAAGATTTCACATTCCCTTTCTGTGTTCTTGCAAGTGATTCCAGCACGTCCTCCACTGTACTCATTTCCATATCAAGCGCTTCCCCGACTGCATCCCATAATTCGTTTTCTGCCTGCACAGACTTTTGCTGCAATTTCCTCCACCTTCTTCCTATCCATTAAAAACAACTCTTGTCTTTCTGAAATATCTCCCATACACAGAATATCCAGCCAGTAATTAATAAGCGGCTCTGCATGGAGCATTCGTGCATAATCTTCCGAAAAAATAATATCAAGCGGTTTTCCAATGAGAAAATGATTTACATCATCAACCTCCAAGATGCAATTTCTCAGTATATCAATCGTTTGACTGCACCATTTTTCAAAACGCTCTTTAATATGCGCTATTCTTTCGCGCTCTGCCTTTTCCCTGTGGATGCGCTCTTTCTCCTGCACACTCAACTCTGCACTTCCTTTCGCATCAACAGGCAGAGTAAAATCCCCTATCAGCTTTAGTGCCGCATCATACTGTGATAATCCAAACATACGGGAAACATAATCAATCACATCTCCACCAACGCCACAGGCAAAGCAATGATAATTTTTCTCAATTTTCATGCTTGGGTGCTTATCATCATGGAACGGACAGCAGGTAGTCCCATTTCTCTTAACTTTCAAACCATAATATTCCGCTGCCTGCCTTGCCGTCAGATGTTCCTTTACTTCTGAAAAAATATTCAATTTTACAGCTTTCCCTCCTTTTCATTCGGAAAAGTCTCTGCTATAATAAATCTGCATAACAATATAAAGAGGCTTGTCCTTTTTTACATTTAGATTAAGTTGCGCCAACAACTTAATCTGTTTCTGAAATGTCCCTGTTACCAGCAGGGGCATTTTCATTCTGTCCGATTTCTAACAACTGCTTTACCAGTTCCAGCAATAATTTTTCATCTTCTGTATTCCCATTTTTCAGATGCTCCAATATCTGCTCTAAAACTTTTGCAACTCTGTTAGACATATAATTTCCGGCAGTTACCATCACTTCCTGTCCCAATATGGCTTTGCGGTAATAATCTCCTTTAGGAAGTCCCGACAAGATAATCCTCGCTTCCACTTGCGCTTTTTCTTCATCACTCAGCCAGAATGCGATTGTATTACGCCGGAACCTGTCCTCACGCTTACACGCCACTTTCTTCACCCCTCTCCACTTTTCCAAGCCTGTCTGCAATCTTTATCTGTGCGTCCATAGACTGATGACAGTATGTTTCAATCGTAGTCGTCACTTTCCCATGCCCTAGCCGTTTTGCAATTTCCACTGGACTGAACCCCATCTGTACAAGCATACTTGCATGGCTGTGTCTGGTACAATGTACTGTAATTTTCTTTACACCCGACAACTTAATTCCTCTCTCCATTTCATGTTCAAAGAAACTCTTTGTCCGTCCTGCAAAAAGGCGTGTGCCTGCCCTCGCTCGATAAATCGTTGCAATATACTCCTTTATCGCCTCCTGCAACTCCCTATGTATGGTAATTACCCTTATGGAACTCTCCGTTTTCGGAGGCGTAATCAAATCCTCCCCGTCAATCCTCGCAAGGGATTCATCAACCGTAATCGTACCTTCCTCAAAATTTACGTCCTTTACCTGAAGGGCAAGCAATTCTCCCAGACGCATTCCCGTCCAGAACAAAATCTGAAATGCAACCCACGAATCCTGCTTATCCATAATTGCATCCGAAAACTTCTGAAATTCCTCCAATGTCCAGTATGGTCTTTCATCCGCCCTGCTCTTTCCCATACTTCCTGCTTTCCGGCATGGATTGGAACGCAAATCATAAAAATTGACTGCATAATTCAGAATGGCGCTGAGCTGGTTATGTATGGTTTTCAGATAAGTAGGCTTGAAACCTTTCTCCATCATCTCACCCTGCCACTTTCTTATCATAGGTGCAGTGATTTCATTGATTGGCGTACTTCCAAAGTAAGGCAGGACTTTATCATTCATCACATACTCTTTCTGTTTCATGGTCGTTTTCCGCAGGCGCTTTTCCATATCCGCCTTATAAATCTCCCAAAAGTCAACCAGCGTCATTGTCGGATCAGAGGACTGCTGCAATAAGAAATGCGCATACCATTCTTCCGCTTCTTTCTTTGTCTTAAATCCCCTTTTCTGCGATTTCTTTTTCGCTCCTGTCCAATCCGTCCAGCGGTATTGTATCCGCCATGTACCGTTCGGATCTTTCTTTGCATTACAGCTCATACAACCGCCTCCTTTGCCGCACCGTACCATTTTTCTTTGAAATAAGCTACGGGAATTTTCCCTGCGATTGTGAGAAAGCCTTTGGAAGATAATTCGCTGTTCATTTCCCGCAAAATCTTATAGGACTTCCCCATGCTGATGCCGAGCATCGCCGCAATGTCTGCGGCATTGTAATAAAGTTTTTCGTTCATGTTGTTTCCTCTCCTTCTTTATATTTGTTTCTGTATAGTATCTTTATGTTTCGTTTTTATCATATCGCAACTTTTGTTTCTTGTCAATATCTTTTGTGCTTTATTTTTTTCTCTTTATGTGGTATGATTGATTTAGTGCAAATACACAGCTAAAACTTTAGGAGGCAGACTTATGACTGTTGGAGAAAATATACGCCGCATCCGCAAAGAGCGTGGTCTTACCCAGAAACAATTAGGTGAATTGGTTGGTGCAAGCGAAGCCTATATTCGTGCTTACGAAAGTGGCAGGCGCAACCCCAAGCCGTCATCACTTGAAAAAATAGCAAATGCCCTTGCTGTCAATCCGGAAGTATTGGAAAATTCCGATTTTGACATGATTAAAGCCATGCACCGCCTATTCCAGATTGCCCGGCAGTACAATGGACGTCTTTTTTCGTGCAAAGACGAGGAAGGCAATGATACAGTTGGAATACGTTTTGAAACCCTGACGCTGATGAATGCATGGTGCCAGCGTTACGAGAAATTTTTAGAAGATGTAGAAAAATGCAATGAAATCAAAGATGCAAAAAAACGCGGGGAAGCTCTTATTAAAGCTGAAACGGATTACGACCGCTGGATGGACACTTACCCCGAACAAAACGGAAACACTTTTTATGACCTCAGTATTCAGCAACTCCACGACCAAATCATGGAAGATACAGAACACCGTCTGCTAGACGATAAGCTGGATTAAAAAATCTGTACCCAAATCGTACCCACCGCCAATTAAAAAATCCCCGCAAGCCTTGATTTTTCAAGACTTGCGAGGATTTTGCCTCTCACTCGAACTCAATCGTCCCCGGCGGCTTACTAGTCAAATCATACACCACCCTATTAACTCCCTTCACCTCATTAATAATCCGATTCATAACCCCCTGCAACACTGCCCAAGGAATCTCCGCGCTCTCCGCAGTCATAAAGTCAATCGTCCTCACTGCCCGCAGTGCCACCGCATAATCATAGGTCCTCTCATCACCCATGACACCCACACTGCGCATATTGGTAAGCGCCGCAAAATATTGATTAATTTCCTGGTCAAGCCCAGCTTTTGCAATCTCCTCACGATAAATCGCATCCGCATCCTGCACAATCCGCACCTTTTGGGCCGTTACCTCACCGATAATCCGAACCCCCAATCCAGGCCCCGGAAACGGCTGCCTATTTACCAGATATTCCGGAATCCCCAGCTCCAATCCGACTTTACGCACCTCATCCTTAAAAAGGTCCCGAAGAGGTTCAATAATCTCTTTAAAATCAACATATTCAGGCAGACCACCCACATTATGATGAGACTTAATGACAGCACTCTCTCCGCCCAGACCGCTCTCCACAACATCTGGATAAATCGTCCCCTGTACAAGGAAATCTACCACTCCAATCTTTTTGGCCTCTTCCTCAAATACACGGATGAACTCTTCTCCGATAATTTTTCTCTTCTGTTCCGGTTCTTCCACACCGGCAAGTTTCTGATAAAAACGCTCCTGTGCATTAACACGGATAAAATTCAAATCATAATTTCCAGCCGGCCCGAAAACTGCCTCCACCTCGTCTCCCTCATTTTTACGAAGAAGGCCCTGATCCACAAAAACACAGGTCAGCTGATTACCAATCGCCTTAGAAAGAAGCACCGCCGCCACTGAAGAATCCACACCGCCGGAAAGTGCGCAAAGAACTCTGCCATCTCCCACCTTATTGCGTATCGACTCAATAGACTGCTGTACAAAGGAATCCATCTTCCAATCGCCCACGCAGCCGCACACCTGATAGACAAAGTTGGACAGCATTTTCGTGCCCTCTGCTGTATGAAGGACCTCTGGATGAAACTGAATCGCATACAGTTTTTTATCCGGATTCTCTGCCGCCGCAACGGGACAGTCATTCGTATGTGCACAGATTGTAAAACCCGGTGCCGTCTTTGCAATATAATCATTATGGCTCATCCAACAGACAGTTTTAGAGGATACATTCTGAAAAAGTACACTTCTGTTATCCACCATAACCTCTATTTTCCCATATTCTCTGACAGGCGCCTTTTCTACCTTGCCGCCTAACAACTGCATCATAAGCTGCGCCCCATAACATAATCCAAGCACAGGAATCCCCATTTCAAAAAGCGCTGGAGAGCATGTCGCCGCTCCCGGCTCATAACAACTATTAGGGCCACCTGTCAAAATAATTCCTTTGGGATTCATTTCCCGTATCTTCGTCAAGTCCGTCTTATAAGAGTAAATCTCACAATACACATTACACTCTCTGACACGACGCGCCACCAATTGATTGTACTGCCCACCAAAATCAATCACTATGACGGTTTCTCTTTTCATGCTCTCAACCATGCCTTTCTCCCAGTCTGTAAATAACATATCACTTTAAAATAGTCTTATTCTGTCCATAAAGTATACTATCAACCCCTTAGTATTGCAATATGGCACACACTTTTCCCATCCTTTATTCCCGCTCCGGAAACTCTACTTCTCGTTCGCTTCCCGCCTGCGCATAATGGTCTCCCACTTGCCGCTGCGATAGCGCAATGTATAGCAGATTGCCCGGAATGTCCAGTCAATTGTCATGGCAATCCATATTCCAATCAATCCTAGATGGAACATATAACTGAAAACATATGCCGTAATAATACGAAATGTCCACATGGACAAAATTGCTATAATCATGGTCCACACCACGTCTCCCGCCGCCCGCAAAGTATTTGGCAGGGAAAAGGAAGGCACCCAGGAAATCATACACATAACTGCATGGAAGCGGATGACCTGCAACGCCAGCGTAGTTGTCTCCGGCGTCAGATGATATATTTTCAAAAAAAGAGGTGCTCCCACAATCATAATCACAGACACCCCGCTCATGCAAAGCCAAGTCAAACGCATCATTTTCTTTGTGTAATATCTGACTTGTCCAATCTCTCCCGCTCCAATGCAGACACTGCTCACCGACAGGATTGCCATGCCAACAGCCATTCCCGGTAAAATGTTGAAATTGGTGATGGTGCCGCAGACGGCATTTGCCGCAATGGCTGATGTTCCGAAAGTTGATACCAAACTCAACAACAGAATCTTACCCAATTGGAATAGGCTATTCTCCAATCCATTTGGAATCCCTATAAAAAGAATCTTTTTAATCTGTGGAAAATCCAGGCGTAATGTCAGACGTCCCCTGAAATGAATATCTCTTTTATCATCCAGCATCAATCTGAAAATAAGAACAGCAGACACAGTTCTTGCAATCAGTGTGGAAATTGCCGCTCCTGCGACCCCCATGCTAAAGCCAAAAATCAAAATCGCATTTCCTATCAGATTGATCAGATTCATCAATAAGGAAATAAACATGGTTGTCCGTGAATTTCCCATGGCCCTGAAAAGTGCCGCGCATCCATTATAGAGTGCCAATGGGCAGATAGAAAGTCCGGTAATGATCAAATACGTAGTTGCACTGCTCATCACCGCCTCTTCCACCTGCCCAAACACTGCCCGTAAAATAATCTTGTGTGCACCAAGCAACAATATCGTTGTACCAAAGGATGCATAGAGCAAAAAGAGCACCATCTGCCATGCTGACCGGCCTGCCTGTTCTTGATTTCTCTGCCCAAGCGCGTGTCCCGCTACAACGGCACCGCCCGTAGCCAGTGCCGCAAAAATATTAATCACCAAAATATTGACGCTGTCCACCAGTGATACACCTGACACTGCTGCTTCTCCTACGCCGGAAATCATAACAGTGTCCAGCATTCCCACTAAAATAGCAAGAAGCTGTTCCATAATCAATGGAAGAATCAGGCTCCTCAAGTCTGCGTTGCTATATAAAGTTCCCTGTGTCTCTTCCTTAGTAATATTCTGTGTTTCCATCGCTGCATTCCCTGACAAAATTGTTATTTTCCATAAAGAATACTACAAATATTCTAAGCTCATTTTATGGGAATGTAAAGTTAGTTCATATGCTGATGCAGATATTTTTCTCTGGTTGCCAGGCCGCCGCGTATATGCCGCTCTGATTTGTTGACGTCCAGAACTTTTCTTGCTTCTGCTGCAAGGCTGGGATTAAGCTGCGCAAGGCGGTCTGTTACATCTTTATGTATGGTTGTCACAAATACGAACGGTATTTTCACCCATAGAATTGCCGTTTGATTTGGCGTCTTCTCCACACACGTCATCCATACCGCTGTCAATCAATACGGTTTCATCCAGCCCCAGTTCTCCAAACAAACGCAGATAGATTTCCACATTTCCTTCCTTATCCACTTCTATTTTTTGTATGATCCTTTTCAACTGCGCATTAGTCATCTGCCGCACATCGGTGATATCCTCAATCTGCTTAAAGGTATTATTTAACACACCCTCCAACTGCTCGCCCTTGGTCAGATGATAGGATACCATTTTCAACTCGTTTTCCAGACGCTCAATCTCTTTTCTCGAACCGCCGATCTTCTCATTCAATTCCTCTCTGGAAATCAGATCGTCCTCATACATATTCATGTATTTCTCTCTGGCTCTTGTCAGCCTGTTTAACTGGCTCTTTAATTCTTTTTCATATTCAATGTTTTCGTCCTTCGCCTTATATACCCGCTGAAATTCGCCGACCACATGACGGATTACTTTTTTCTTCTGGCTGAGCATCTGATTGAAATACTCCTGCAGCACATTGATCAACTCGTCCTCATCAATGGAAACCGCATTCGAACAGCTATCCGCACCCTTTCCGTTATGCCCGGAACATACCCAGCGGATATAAGTATTCTTATAGGTGCGCACCGTTCTGCGGAACGACCAACCACATTCCTTACAGCGAATTAAAGTAGAAAAAAGATGCTTATTGCTCTGCCGCTCCTTCTTCATATTAAAAGCTGCGTGTCGGTCATGTAGAATCTCCTGTGCCTTTTCATAGTCTTCCTGCTCGATAATTTTCAGTTCAGGACGCTCTACGACCATCCATTCCGTCTCGTCCTTTTCCTTTCTCTGTCCTGTCAGAAAATCCGCCACTTCCTCTTTCCCATTTATAATCTTGCCTGTGTACAGTTCATTAGTCAGAATCCGGCAGACCGCATTCTGGCTCCAACTGCAGCCTCGCTTCGTTCTAATACCGCGCTCATTCAGCATATTGGCTATCTTGGCGGCACCGCAATTCTCCTGCAGATACCACCGATAAATCTGTTTTACGATATCCGCTTCCTGACGGTTGATTTCCAGATTGAAATAATCACCGATCGTCTTATCATACCCATACACAATGTTAGGAACGCGCCCCTTTTCAGCGTTCATTTTCTTACCGAATTTGACACGCTTAGAAGTGTTCGCACTTTCCTCCTGCGCCAAAGCACCGAATATGGTCAACACAAATTCACTGTTTCCCATGCTGGTCATATTGGCGGTAAGAAACTGTGTTTCGATTCCCAACGCTTTCAGTTTGCGGACATTCTGGAGTAAGTCCACCGTATTTCTGGCAAAACGGGAGATATCCTTAACCACCACCATATCAAACAGCCCATGTTCGGCATCAGACATCATTTTCAGGAACTCTTTTCGGTTCTTGATCTTCGTGCCGGAAATGCCTTCATCCGCGTATAATTTGACCAAAGTATCCCCTGTTTTCTTTGTATATTCGGCAAAAAATTGTTTTTGCGCTTCCAAGCTGTTAAGCTGATCTTCTTTCTCTGTAGATACGCGGCAGTATGCGGCTATGTTCATGTGATGCTCCCCTGTTCCTTCTATGGTTTCTGTTACGTCTATCTTATTACATGGGATGCAAAAAGACAAGCCTTTTCACGCAACTTGTCCCTGCCGTCTTCTGACTCTGCTTATGCGCGCAAAAAAAGAATGCCTGCATTATGCGAGGCACTCCTCCTTGTCTCCATTATTCTGCTGATCTGCGGCCATTTTGATAGCCTGCTCAACTTTTTTCTCATTCACTTCCATAAATACTTTTAATATGTAGTCGGCGGTCACGTCCGCCGGATTGGGGTTGTGAAACCGATAATTCAATTTCTGCTTTTTCACAGCGGTGTGATACCTCCTCTCTGACACCCTTTGTCAATCTTATGTGGGCTGTCCATAAAATAGACGTATATGGAATATCTGTTTATCGTTTGCCATGTTTCATTATAATAATATATTGTTAAGAACACTCGAAATACGAAATACTATATATTCCTATTCCTAAAATATGAAGAATGCATATAACATTAAAAATACATTTCTGTCTATATTTGCACATCGCGCTTATACTATTTGCACAGCCAATGTGCAAATATAATTCTTGAATTTATGCGAGTTACAGCCCTATTTGCATGTTTGAACAGAATAAAAATCATACAAAAGATCTTCTCTAATCTGGATATTCCCCAATCTCCAATTCATTGCCTCAGGCGTCCCGATATAAGCCAATAATTCATTCCAAAACCGTATAGCCACGGGATGTCCAAGGCAGCAAGGAAGCTCCAAAAAAAGCCACATCTTAGTAGGCAATTCCGAGATTTCGTCATTTCTCTCCTGCTCCTCTATAAAATGATAAAAATTTATCTTTGCTATAATAATCTGTGAAAAGAAATCTTGCCTTCCAGCAGCACATTGTCGCAACCTATCAATTCTCCTAACATTCTCATCACTGTTGGCTGGTTCATCACTATTTAATAATCCAATGTACGCCAGTCTTGCATCCACTTGAGGTACAACGCTGCGAATTTTATTAAAACAGTTTTGGGTAATATCTGTATCTTTGGAAATAAGAGATGATTGTTCTCCCAGATTAAGCATTCCCCAATAATAATAAAATTCAGTAGAATACCTTCCGTTCTCTGCTTTCACAATATCGCTCGCTGTTAGATTCTGTTGTAGCAAACTGATAATTCTTAGCAATGCTGGCGATTCTCTCCATGCCCTTGCATAAAGATACTCTAACGCATTTTCATCACCCGAAAGAATTTTATGTCCCAACATGCTATACAGCAGTTCAAGCCGTTCCCTATCCATCAATTCGTTCATTCTAATCCACCCCCCCCCCAAATCCCGCAGTACCTTTTCCAATTTTTTTATCGCCTTTTTCCCACTTTTCTTATTGTGTTTTTCTTCCCACCGTATCCTTGAAGAAGGACTCTTTGCTAAGGCTTTCCTTACCTGCATGCGCTCTCTATCATCTAATTCCGTGGGCTCTTGGTTAACGAGATGAATTACCTTGATACCGTATTCTAGTTCATCAACCATCATCCACAAAGCCAAAGAAGAAATATCCTCAATTGTTTGCCCATTTATTTGTCTAACAGAAAAGTTCTGAAAAAAGTCCAAATTATATGGGATACCCTCAGTCAACCTAATTTCCTCGTCCAATGATAGCGTTTGCGTTTTGGCGCAAGCCCCAATCACCTGAAACTTCTTTTTCGTTCTCTGCTCCATTACCTTGAGCTCCTTTGAAAAAATTATAGAAATCTGTATCGTTGAATTGAATGCACTGATAATTCTCACGGTTGATACTCAGTCTATGAATATATGTTTTGGTTTTTTTCTGTTGATGTAGCCGCGATCTGCTAACTTCTTTCGCAATTCTGACTCACTAATGACAAACTCTTTTCCATTTCGTCGAAAATAAGATACCACTTTTTGAAAGGCCACATCATTTTTGAGATACACAAACCCTTTTTTCTTAAATCCGATTGCCGATTTGCTGTTTGCCGTAGCATAATTTGTATTTCGGCTTTGTAATTCTCCAAGATGCTCTTCCCCGGTTTCTAAGAGAACCCTTAATCCTGCAAAATAACACCGTGCTTCATCCAACTCTGCAACACGCTCTGCCTGTTTCTCCATGACGGATAAAAAAACGCTTTAGACTCCTGCTTATATTTCTCAAAGGCTTCTTGCGTGATGGCATTCACTGAAAGTGCATATTTCAAGAACTCAAAAAAAGCAATATTCAACCAAGTACACATATCACTTGTCCTATTATCCACGGATACTTCATGGGCAAATAATTCTGTTTGCAAGCTGTACCGTTCCTGTAAAAACCTTTGCTCAAGGTTTTCGCAAAATGCATTAATACCCTGCCGAACGATATATTGAATAAAATTCTCAATACATTCCCGGTATATAGCATGATTCTGCTGAAAGTATGTCAGCTTATCTTGGTCTATACTTTTTCGATTCATCTCCAGAATCAACAATCTTGCAAGAGTCGATTGTACATCGAAGTGGATATATTCCGCCGTCACCACTACCAAACAACGCGCACTATTTGTAAGCGTCTCATTTTTCATCCCGGCCCGTTTAGCACCACCTAAATCATCACTGCAAACGTATGATAACCCATCGAAGAAGACATGATAACACCTCTTTTCATTTTATTAATCCACTTTGCTGATTTAATAAAATGTTATCCTATATAAGATATCATAAATGAAATATAGAACATATATATTTTTTCTGAAATACATTTTAGACAAACATCTTCTCAAATAACATTTTAATAAATATATCCACCAAAAAATGTAATAGCCATACATTTTTTCGTACAATAATTGATTAGTTTCCCCTTATCTAAGATACATATAAAGAGAATACTGAACAAGTTACCTGTCTTTAACCCAGATAAAGGGCAGCCCTTATTAACATATAATAAAGACTGCCCCTTTGATAACACGGTCTACCGCTCTTTCATATTTACAAAACATTTCCCTAAACTATGCACTATTTCATAATCTTAACTTTCCAAATAAATTACCAAACCCCATCTTTCCATACAAATCATACTAATTGCCTTATAACTCATATTTTCCTCTCAAATCAGAAACCACCTTATCCGCTTCACGATATTTTCCTTCTTCACAATGTTCTCTGGAACGCTTTAGCTTTGCCAACAGATTCTCTTCTGTTAATGCCTCATACGGGTTATATTCTGCTCTGCTATTCTTCTTGATTTCAGAAGGGAAAACACCATTTGCAACTGTCTGTGTCAAAAACATAATAGACTCCTTATATTCTCCACATAACAAATATGATAGGAACAAAAGATACATGTTATTCCATATCCAACTTTGATATCTTCCAGTGCATCCAGCAGATGAAGTGCCGCATCAGGAGCTTTGAGTTCATACGCAATATAATGTATGAACAACTACTTCAGTGCAAGTATCAGGGAATCTACCCTTCTATGATTCAATTCACATATTCTGCTATTCCGCTCAGTCTTTCAATATCATCATTACCCCAATATTGGTTATTCCAGTGATAATACTTGTCTTTACGCTTCTTGAATATTCGGAAGGGTTCTTTCGTATTATCATATATATGCAGGACATCACAAACCTCAACTAATCTTGGTATCAAAACGAGTGCCTTATCATATCTTGATCTGATTTTTTCTTCCGGGACACCATGCCCTCCCAACGCTTCCCTTGCCTGTACTCTTGCAACGTTTATATCTACATTGGCAGTCAAAACATAGATTCCCCTGACAAAATATCCCTGTTCTTTCGCTCTTTGCAATAGAATCAGATTCCTTTCGGTAGACAGCACTGTTTCAAAAGTAAAATCCTTTTTATATTCTATCATGTATTCCCGCAATTCTTCTGCCTTTGCTGCCGCTTCCAAATCCGTACACAGGGTAGTTCTTTTTATATCGTCTGCGTTGATATACTCGCCTCTGACCTTTGCCATCTGCGTGATCGTTGATTTACCGCTTCCGTTTGGCCCGGCAAATACAATGACTTCCGGAAGTCTTACCGCATTATTCTCCGACATACTCGCGCCTCCCATCCGGATATTCAAGATACGCTCTTTTTGTCTCATCATCATATCCTGCAATGGGCAGACCTTTTATCTTTCTCACTTCATTATCTATTCTGATTGACTCTTTGAATCTTATTGTCAATTCTTCGTCAGAAATTCCACAAGTGGAATCCAATTCGTTTATGATCGTCATTAGCCTTCTCCTCTCCAAAATATACATCCGTACATAAAACAAACAATTACTTTGCATATGACATTCACAGTCAAACTTGTTACTTTTTACATTGTACCCTATCCCTAATTTTTGTTCAATCCTTCTTATTTTTATAATATATGCTGTATTTTAAGTTTGTACTATATCTATATATTTAGCCGTGGTATGGGGTGGTATTGGTAGTATCCTCATTGCGCACACCACCCCCTGCCATTGTCCGCACCCTGATTCCGTCCTCCATTCCAAAGCGGTACGCCACTGCGCCATATGCCGCACCCCATTCATTATATGCCGTAATGACACGGTCAACCACTTTTTTCTGCTCAGACGTTAAATTCAGACTGTCCATTATTTCAGATGTCACCTGTTCTTCTGTCAGTGCCTCCTGATAAGATTTATCCACTTTTAAAAGCTCATCCAGATCTGCCACTGTCCTGTGTGCTGCTATGATCTCCAACAATCCATTTTTCCTCATTCGTTCCGCCTCATTTACAGGTATAAAAAGAGCAGGTCATCCTATCACAAATAAGACTTCCTACTCTCATACCTTTTTCCATATTATATACTGGCTCACCTTATAGTAATTTCACAAATTCATCAGGCTCGATCACTTTAACCCTCGACTGTTCAAAATCTGCCGGATTCCTTGTCACAATGTAATCCACCGCTTCCGCTACTGCACACTCTTCCTGTAGGCAATCCTCAAAATCCAAAAACTGCTCATTATCAATAGCCGACATATCTTCTCTGCGTTCAAGTCTGATATTCGAAATATCTCACAGAGATTTCGGATAAACTTCCGTCTCTCTTCCTGCGAATACTCCTTCCGCAACACATAAAATATATCTTCCTCGTATTCCACTGATACTTCTCAATCCCCAATTCTCTAAACTTATCATTGAGAAATCTGATATACTCAAATCGATGATTGTTTGAAATATCGCAAGCCCAATGCAAAATAAACCAAAACTCAATGCATTCATTGCCTCACGCCGCATGATATTGTAATTCCGGATTCTCCAGATTCAGCCTGACCACCCGCTCCGACACACCATTAAAATCTTTTGCCGAGAAACTGTCCTTATCATACACACACCAAATCTGTCCTCTGTCAATCCTATTTTTATGGACATATCGTTCCGCCATACCAATGACCCGCATGGTCTCCGCGGTGCAAGGTTCAATTTCAATCAGAACCATATCCTTATAAATCGGATTATCCTCTATCAAACGTTTAAACCCCTCAAAATATAGCGGGTCCGTTTGCTCACCCTCACAAAAGATATAATAGCGGCATTCCTTTTTCTCCAGATAATCTTTTCGCCGCTGTTTCCTCCACTGAGTCGTTCCGACTTTCTTAGGCATTGACCTCACTCCAATCTATAATCTTTTTCAGATATGGAGCTGCGCCATACTTGCCCTCTAAATACTGCTTATCATATTTCGCATCCATGCGGACGGATTCCCCTTTTGTGTTTTTAAACTTAACCAGCGAATAAAGTTTAGAATTTTGATCCTTACCCTTTGTCACAAACCAGATCTCATCCCGGCGGAATACATTATTATTCATAGTTGACAGATCATGGGAAGTAAAGATTAACTGTGCGCCGTTCTTGTTAGTCTCCATATTATTATATAGCATGACTACGTATCGTAGCAACACTGGGTGAATTTTTGCATCCAGTTCATCGATGACTAATGTTGTACCTGCGACAAGACTTTTCGCAATAAAAGGCAGTAAGCCGAACAATTTCTTTGTGCCACTGGATTCCTCTGATAAAGTCAATTCAGTACTATATCCGTTTACAATATGCCTGGTATAAACTTCTATATGGTTTTCATCTTTTTCCTCAATACGAAAATCCTCAATGTCTAAATCCATCTCATGAATCATATCCAGCACGAGTTTTTTTACCTCGTCTGTCTTAGCTATTGCTGTTCGCAGTTCCTGTCTTGGATTTCCGTAATTTAAAAAATCAATAGAATCCTCAAACCACTGCATCACATCAGAAATAATCTCGTTCTTCTTATAAGTTATCCCAAGATAAGACAGCAACGGCAAATTTTCTGAAATTTCCTCACTGATCTTGATTTTTCCAAAAACCCCTTTTAAATCTACCTCATTATCATTTCTAACAAAAAGCGCTGAACGCCTCCCAGTGTCTAACTTGATTCGATCTAAACTCTCATATGCAACAATATCTTGTCTCACATGAAGAATATAAAGGTACTCTGCCACATTAGTCCTAAAGAACACTTCAAACTGTATCGGCTCTTTTCTTGTCTCTTCCGAAAAAGCAAAGGGTTCCACCGGAATCTTTCTGGCCTTAAACTCACACTCCGATTTATCGCAGGTCGCACAAAGAGGTCTTAATATCTTTGCATCCAGTGTATGCCATACTCTTCCAACCGATAGTGAAACTCTCCCTTTTTGCAAAGAGAACCGTCTTTCCAAACGCGGTGGCAGCATAAAGTATCCCCGTCTCATGTTTTAACATGGCTTCCGCTGCCAAAAGCTGGGATTCTTTCAATTGTCCTTGAAATGACGCCCGAATCTCGTTTCCGAGACAGCGCTCATCGCAAATATGATTTACAATTCCTGCCTTATCACATCTGGCAGTTACATCTTCCAACAGGCCTCTTGGAATCCTGATATATCCACCCTCGTCCCTGCCAAGATATATGTATCTGGAATTTGAAAAATTGGACAGCCCCATTGCCAGATTTTTATAAAACGCCGGATTGCGAAATGCCGCCAGTTCCCGTATTCTGTTCTGGATTCTCGGCGCCAGATTTTCTGCAAAAACATAAATACCATCCGCCAAAGTAATCAGAATTTCTCCGTCCACATCACACTTCAGAAAGTCTCTCGTCTTATCCCAAAGTTTTTCTCCATCCTGCTCCAATGCCTCGTTTAGCGCTATCGCTTCATTTGGCGAAAAGCTTTTCCATTCTTTTATCTTATCCTCTATAAATTCCTTTGAAAGTTTGGGCTTACTTAACAAAATTTTCCACTGTTCCGGATATGCATTCCAATTTTCGTCCACAAACGCACTGTTCCCCGCTTTGAGAGCCTGTCCCTGTAACGGCAGCGCAATCAAATTGCCGATACCTGCCTTTTACAATCCTTACACCTAATCTTACTGCCGCTCATTCTAGGACAGCCTGTCTTCCAATAATTGTAACACTGTGTATAATAATTGACCTCTCCCGTGGATTTTTTTGACAGTACGTTTTGCATACACATCCGTGCGTCCCCAAAACATACTAAAAAACAAATTTGCATCGTTATCTGTAATCTCTCGGGATATAATCCTCTTCCCCTGATCGTGTTCAAATAAATCCGCACCTTTCGTTTCAACCGGCACATGATAAGAAATCCCCGCTTGATCGAGCAGGGATTTTAGATACTGATTTTCTTTTTCCAAACTTTTCATTTTGTTTTGCAAGGACAAAATTTCATCTTCCATGTCAATTATTCTCCTCATGAATCATTTTCTATGTCATTCATCATTTCCTTCTTTTATCTCAGCCTGTCCCGCGCCATCATCAAGGCATATCCCAGTAGATTTTGCCCCTTCCACTTCATCCGGTCAAACCTGTCCGGGTCGTTCATTGACAATCCGATACCCCATATGCAGTCTTTTACGGCGCACTCCGCTAAAACAGCACTTTCTGTAGCCATAAGCTGTACTTTCAGCTTATCATTCTGCGAAAACTTTGCAAGTAATCCCTCATAAACAATAAGCTGACGCACACCGTTCCAATAATTATCATTATATCCTGATACACGTCGTCCCAAATCCTTAATGCGGCCAGCATCGTCCGTTTCAAGAATTTTATTAGCTATATTATTGTCGTGAAAGCAAATCGCTTTGCGGTACATCATAAACTGTTCCATAGATGAAAAAACTATCCCATCCACTTTGAAACGGGATAGATACCAATTGCTCAGATACCCGTATTCCTCATCCGGATTATGAAAACAAATGATATGATTCATGCGATCCCTACTTTCCTTACCGCAAGCTCCAATTCCAGATCATGCAGTCCTGCGTACGCCTTTTTCAAATATGCAAGCGGCACTTTTTCGATAACCTCAACACTCGGAATGCTGTACTGCCATTGATAGTAAGCATAAAATTCGCCTATCCAATCAGGCATGAACCCGCCCAGCGCTGTCCCTTTTTTCAGTTCATATCGGTCTGTATGCAGAAAATACTCCCACAAAGTCTGAGCATCCATCGTACAGACATACGCCTGTGCTTCGTCCACATATTTCCTTGTATTGCTTTTCATATAGGAACAGATAAAATCCTCCGTATCCATATCGGGATAGGTTACCGCCACATAGTCGAACAGTTTTCCCTGATTCTCAATTATCTCATCCAAATATGCTTTAGAATAGGCTCCCATATCGCTCACCTCACTTTTCAGAGTAATGTACTGAACACCTTAGTTACACGGTTCCGGTCGGAGTCAATTAGCTTTCGCATATTCTCCCGTGCCCATGTATCCCGTTGGTTGTACTTTTCATTAAGCTCTGCAAATGCAACAGACTGCAATGCGCCAGAATGCTCGGACAGTTTTTTATATGCCTGTTCCGTTTTGATGCAATACTGAATACCTAATCCGCCGAGGGCCAGTAATTCCTCCAAGATGTCTATATCTACTTCATCGCGGACAAAAGACTTGGCGATATAAAAATATGATGCGTTAGCCCTCCACCCCTTGATCACATCATATTCATCCGTCGATATTCCAAATTTTTCAATAAATTGTTTTGATAAGATACGATATCGTTTGGAATCTGCCGCATCACGATGCTTCATCAGCTCAGCCAGCCACGTTAACGCACTATACTCTTGAAAATCCAGTATATTCAATCCCTCTGTATCCAGTTCAAATTCATGCACCCAGCCGTTTGAAGCGTTCGGACGGTAAACCGCCCATTCTTTCGCAAGTTCCAAACTTTCCGTAAGGTAAAATCCTTTTCCGTAATCGTGCTTTTCCTCCCCCAGTCCGAATTTCGGCGTTACCGTTTCATCCGGACTGCCATGATATAAAATAATCTTTCCCACGATACGCCTCCTGTCATACAAGCATCTTTTAAGTCCTTTGCACGCAGCATTTCTGTATCCATTATACCTTCACCCATATTATTTCACAATCACATATTTCAAAAGGAGCCTTTAGAAGTTTCCTGCTGCACTCCTAAAGCCCCCTATAATAAATTAACTTATTCGCCACACCAACCGTTCTATTTTGTTACTACCGTATGTACCGTACTCTTACTAATCCCAAACTCCTTCGCCGTCTGTCTCACCGTAGCATTATTCTCAATGATATAATTGGCAATCTGAATTGCACGTTCCTCAATATAATCTTTCAAAAGGAAACCCCTCAGAACACTTTTTTACATTGTATGAAGCATTCTAAGGGGTTATGACCGTTTGTTAGTTCAAAGATTATTCTCGATTCCCTTTAATATAGAACTGAAGTTCATTGTTTTCCCGCCAAACACCAACTGTGCACAGCTTCTTTGTTCCCCACCTTTTGAATATAATTCGGATTAGAGCCTCATTGACAGAATTTCCTAAGGACATCGTATCATCAATCTGCACTTTAACATCAGATAGAAACTGCCCCTCCCCATTTCTCCTATATTCCAGAACACTGTCAGATCAATTCCGTCTGTCAATCTCTGTCTCATAAGCCATAAATGTCCTGTCATCGAACAGCACCCACTCAGCCAAATCGACCACATCGAGAAACTATCCCAGAAACCGACAGACTGCCACCAACTGCTTTCTTCGCCGCTTTCTCCACGAAATAACCGTAAATCCCTGTTGAAATAAACGGAAACGCCACCGTGCGGATTCCATTCTCCATCGCGGCCTTTAAAGAATTATAATAACAGAATGCAAGTTTTTCCAGCTCTCTGTAGGAACCTCCATGCCAGACGGGCCGACCGTATATTTGCTATTTATCAACTCTCCCCAACAGAATATTGCACGTAACAACAGCTAGGACAAAAATCAAAAGGAATGGCAAAAGGCTTTCAAACTTAAAAACACTCTCTGTCATCAGTTTATATCCCCATGAAGCAGGAAATAGTTTTCCTATTGTTCCAAACGCTTTTGGAAGTAGTTCCATAGGGAACATAATTCCAGAAAGCATAATAGAAGGTATAAAAATAATAATAGAAAACATAGAAGTTTTTGCCTGGTCTTTTACTGCCAAACCAATTATACTGGCAATACTAAGAGATACCCCAATAAAAACAGCAAGGCTGATAAAGTATGTCCCCGGATTTTCTGGTATTTCAGCATGAAAAACAAGAGGTGCGGCAATATATAAAATAATACTCATAAGGAACAAATGAATATATGCTGAAATATTGGTTAAAGCAAGACCGAGATATAATGGAACACCATTCGCTTTGTAAACTTTTTTAATATCGCTGCTGTAAATTTCAACAAGAGAGGGTGGCAGACCAATCAACGCCCCCATTGTCACACCAAATACAGTCATGGACTGAATAAGCGTATATCTCGCTTCCGGCATGACTGATGTAAATATACCGCCCATAATTACAAAGAACAAAAGAGGTACGATATAGCAGGTTATAAGTAATGTCTTACTCCTTATGTCTAACTTCCATTGTAAAGAAACTCCGTATAAAAAAGCTCCCATTGTTACTCCCCCTTTGCAATTTTTATAAAGTGCTGTTCCAGTGAACCACGGTCTATCTTAATATCTGTGATAGTTTCTCCTTTTTCCTTGTACTGCATGAGCAGCGAAAGTAGGGAATTTCCGATATTTTCCGATTCATAGTTTTCAGTCCTGTTTTCCGTTTGGATTGTGATATTATAATGCTTCCCGATTGTATCGCCCAGTTGCCCGACAGTCCCGATAAAGGCAATTTTGCCGCCGGAAAGAATAGCAATCCGGTCACACAAATTCTCAACTTCTGCCATATCATGGCTTGCTAATATGATTGTCTTTCCGATTGCTTTTAACTGACGAATTTGTTCATGTAAAGATATTTGTCCCTCAACGTCAAGCCCTGCTGTTGGTTCATCTATAAAATTGGGTACACCCTCTCCATCTCTTATAAACACTGGCTCTAACGGGAAACACATCAGTGTATTGTGTTCATTTTTGTGAGAAGTCTGTTCCTTTCTCATGGATTAGTGTTTTATTCTAACCACAACAACCGGGAGTGTTTTCCCGGCTGTTGCAGATTATTTTCTTATTTTAATTACAGATTTTCTAGTAGATTCAAATCTTTTTTATTCAACGCTTTTTGCAATCTAATGTTCTCTTTTTCCAATTGTTCTTTTTCTCGTTTTAATTCCCGGACCTGTTGCTCCAGTAGTTCGATTCGGTTTTTCATCACAATGTCCCCGATGTATCTTTTGGGATCAATCATTCCGGCCTGCTGTTCTAATGCCCGGTCCATTTCTTTTCTGACGGTTTCGTTCTTGTAAAAGAATCCTCTGGATAACCCTGTCCGCTTTACTAACTTTGGTACAGTTACCTTTTCTCTGTCCGTGAGCATTTGTCGGATTTCTGTCACTGCGCGGTTTACTTTTTCCTCACTTGTTTTCCGGTTACAAGCTATCATCATATCGTATTTGTTCATACTCTTCCTCCCATCCGTCCAGACATTCCAGAACCATCTGCGATAACCTGTTTCTTGCTTTTCTTGTGTCATTTGCCAGTATCTGGTTACTCATTTTTCTATAATATTTTACGTTCTTCAGACTTTTGTGTCCAAGTAACCTTGCAATCGTCCAGTCATCCAGATGCATTTCTACAAGCTTTACTCCGTAGACATGCCGGTACATGTGCGTGCCGAATGTAAAATAATTTCCATTATCATCCCTTAGATTTTCCCGATGAATTGCTGCTGTAATTCTTCCCTGGATCAGTGAGTAGGTCATCGGTTTTGTATGGTCATTTTCATTTGTAAAAATGTATTTACACTTTCCATATCTTTCTTCCGTATAATGGATGGCTTCTCTGATCAAAGCAGCCAGTTCCTGACTGATTGGTTTTTCATAAAAATGTGTTTTCATCTGGTAAATTCTTATCAGTACTTCACCGTTTTGTTCCATCAGACAGTCCGTTTGCTATGTCAGCGTATCTGATATTCTTGTTCCCAGCATCTGATTGATCGTCATGACTCTGGCGGTCTGTATATCTACTTTTACCAGGAACTCATTAAACCTCTTTAATTCTGCATCTGAGTAGACCTTAAATTCTGCTTTGATATTTGGCGGAATATCCCTGTTCAATATCAGATCTTTTGCCTGCGGATATTGGTAGATATCTGCTACCATATTGAGGATTGATCGAAGCCTTGTTATCTCTGATCGATACCTTTTTGTTCCTGTATCCTCTGTTTTCATATATACCAGATATTCTTCGATAATCGTTCTGTCAAAATCCGCGCAGGATTTTACATTTTTCTTATGCTCATTCAGATATCTGGAAAATCTCCGGATGGCTGTCAGTTCCTTTTTTACAGTCTCCAGGCTTTCTATTCTCAGTTGAAAATATACTGCTTTTTTAATTTCTTCCTTCAACTCTGGCTGACTGATTCCTGTAAAAGATATCGTTTTCCTTGGACGTATCAAATCCTGCTTCACCTGTATGTCAAGTTTTTCAATTTTCCAGACATCTTTTGTTATTTCGTTTACATCCGCATCTCTTAAGTCGGTTAAATAATCAATCAGGCATTCTATATACCCCAGTGTTCTGGCACGTTGCGTTCCTCTTCCGCCACACTTATTTTTAAATGGTGCTGTCAGGGACAATCCTTGCTGCAGGAGCCAGATTTTCATATGCTGCATCCATTTTTCTTTATCCCAGTCCAGAAAACTCTCCGGCCGGTTGTTTTTTTCTTTCAACATCCTGCATAAATGATGGTAAAATCTTCGTTCTGTATAAAATTTTTCTGCTACGAGGTTTTTACCTCTGTATTGCAGGAACTCCCACATTTCTTCCTGCATCTGCTTTGTCGGCAGAAGTTCCAGATCATAATTGGGGTTTGTTCCCATACGTTCTTTGCTGAGATCACTTGCTTTCTGATAAGAATCCAGTTCCTTGATATAAAATCTATTTTCCACGCTTGCACCTCTTTATTCCGGAAGCAAGACTGCTTCCTTCTTTTGCGAAAAGTTCCTGATTTGCTTTGGAAATTCTCTTCGGCATATAGTCCACATATTGCTGTGTCATTTCTTCATAATCATGTCCCAGATAATCTCTGACACTTTGAAGTGGCACTCCATCTTCATAAAACATGGTTGCTATCGTATGCCTGAAATCATGGGATTTGAAATTATATTCCTGAAACAGCTCATGATTTTCATTAAATATTTTCTTCATACTCCATCGAAAACTGGAGTAATGATATGCTTTTCCCTTTTGATTCTGGAAAATATAATCCTCAGCACCAATCCCGTATTTTTTTATATATACTTTCATGATTTTATATAGAATTTCCGGGATGGGGATTCGCTTATATGTCCGCATTTTTATTTGATATACCTGTATCCAGGCGTCTCTCCCCTGCCAGTAATAAGCATTCCCTTTCAGGCAGCATACTTCACTGATTCTCAGTCCTAACAGCATAGAGTGCAGTAAAATCAATCTCGGCTTTTCCGGAAAATCTTTTAAATGTTTTAAAATACTTTCATAGGTTTCCTGTTCTACACTCCGGTCATTATGATGCAGGATTTCCTTTTTCAGATAATACTGGTAATTAAAAGGAACTTCTTTTATGATATTTTTCGTCTGCAGATATTCATAAAACTGATAGATTGCTATGATAATATCATTGAAATAGCTTGCTTCCTTGTAGTCAATTATTTGAAAATATTCTTTTATTTCATTTTCTGACACCTGTTTCAAGCTGATTTCGGTTGTGTCTTCCAGCCAGATAACAAAACTTTGAAGTTTGTAAAACTCCTTTTGTATTACATGCAATGCCAGATGGGTAATACCCAGACAGTATTTCATATACTCTTGAACCAGTTCCCGGTCATCCTTCTTTTCTATATTCATAAAAGAAATCGTTTTTACAGGACTAGACGGATTCACCCGGTATTCTTCCAGATACAGTCTTTCCATAAACCAGACCGTGGAATCCCATGCAATATTTTTTGCATGGCAGAAAATATATTCCTGACACGCTCTAAGCTCCTGTTTTGCGCATTTCTTTTTATAGTCCGTGTCCCCATAGTTTTCAATTTTGTCGAACTGCTTCTGTGTAAGATATCTGAGATCTTCAATCTGTTCCTGCATGCAAAATTCATATACACTTTTCAATCCGTTTAGATGTCTGGTGCATTCTTTCATTGTTATTTTCTGTTGCACGATATCTTCCAGAACCGTTAAAATCTGCTGTTTGCATATATCTGAACCTTTTACCCTGAAATCCCAGACCAGCTTACTAATATCTGTCGTATATTCATATCGTTTTGCAATCGCCGGATTGGGATGATACCGCAGGAACAGAATGTCATGGAGCAGCTCCGGATGATTCCGGGCATTCCACTTTCCTTTTAAGGTCTGCGCATTTTCTATGATCAGCCGCAACTTTACACGATCTATTCCGAGCAGATAATTACGCACCGTCGAATCCACATAATATTCTCTCAGATATTTTTGATATCCGGCTCTCACCTGATAATTGATCTCTGACAAGTGCCAGATCTCATTCTGAATCAAATATGTTTCCAGACTGCCTTTTCCACATTTTTGTTCATAATATTCATCTAATTCCCGTTCCAGTCCTTCAATCAGTTGTTCCCGCTCTGCATTGGATAGGTTCTGCTCTTCCGGCACAAAGGCATACAATCTTGCCGGCATTTATTTTCACCTCCTGCTTTCCAAAAATTGATTGACATTATAAAGATTGGAATATCGGCGGTAAAATTCCTGACTTGCTGTCCTTAGCTTGTCATCTAAAACATTCAGATATCGTATGGTTGTATCCAGATGTTTATGCCCTAATGCCTGACTGATCATTTCCAGCGGCCAGTCTGCTTCCCACCTCGTATTTGCATAATATCTCCGAAGCATGTGTGGGGTGATCTTGATTCCGGTCTTTTTCTCCATCCTCTCAAACATATCGTAAACACTGTCTACCTTCATTGGTTTTCCTGTCGTATCCCCTTTGATGTTGATAAACAGATATTCCTGTTTTTGCAGGATGTCCCAGTATT
>ERZ779621.285-NODE-285-length-26313-cov-9.543987_pt1 | contig 26313 bp, 25 predicted proteins | sample MGYA00514215_ERZ779621 | MGnify/ENA primary metagenome ERZ779621 (study PRJEB29562, sample SAMEA4376715) | mouse gut metagenome | isolation source: Cecum | study: EMG produced TPA metagenomics assembly of the A DSS colitis mouse model was used to assess the...
ACCGACGACCTCCGCCGTGACAGGGCGGCGCTCTAACCAACTGAGCCACTGGGCCTTATTTATAATAATTGCGGTAAAAATAACTTCAAAATGGACCTTCGGGGACTCGAACCCAGGACCGACCGGTTATGAGCCGGTTGCTCTAACCAACTGAGCTAAAGGTCCGCAAACTCATAAGACTAATGACTCCAACGGGAATCGAACCCGTGTTACCGCCGTGAAAGGGCGATGTCTTAACCGCTTGACCATGGAGCCGCATCAAAGATGCATGGTGAAAGGCCGGGCGCTCTCTCACAAACAATCTTAACGAATGATATCTTAACACACTTCCGCGGATTTGGCAAGCACATTTTTACGGAAAAAGGACAAAAAATGTTGCCATTCACGGCTTCGCCGCAAATAGCAGCATGATGCCCCATAAACAGCAGCCCAAAGGTTACCGCTGCTGTTCCAACGATTCTTCCTGCAGTCTGTCAAACTCTGCCATGCATTCATCCACAGAAGCCCCGCCCAGCAGCTTCCGCACAATAATGCAGGTGTTGCCCCACTGCTCCACCTTCATTCCCGCATTGGATCCAAGAACATACACATTTTCCTGGATTTTGTCGTTCAGCGGCTTCAGAGCCGGAATACAGTCCACCTCCACGTTCTTGGAGGGCGAAATCACCTTGTTTGTCTCCGAATAAAGCTGAAGGGCCTCGTCGGAAAGCATCACGTCTATGGTGCGAATGGCATCCTCCTCGTGTTCTGCTCCTGCGCCCACTGCAAATCCCGTCATGGATACCACCGGCATCTGTCCCCGGCTGCTGGGAAATCCGATAACCTGCAGATTAAAATCCGGTTTGCCGTAAGAGGTCTCCGCGTTGGCCGCTCCCCAATATGCCATAACGATAGGCGTCTTCTGGGCCAGGAAATCCGGTCCCTCCCCCTCGATAGCCTCGCTGACATAAGCTTTTTCGGCATCAATATAGCCCTTGTCGATCAGTTCCTGAAGAAATTCAAAGCCCGGACGCATATAATCGCTGTACTTGCTTTCTCCGCTGTTCAGCGCCTCGATCTCTGCCTCCGTATTTCCGCCGTTGTACAGATCCGCATAGGCCTGGGCAAAGACAAAGTTCTCCAGCCACCAGCGGTTGGCGCCGATGGGCGTCTCTATGCCGTTTTCCTGAAATACCCTGCAGCACTCCAGCAAATCCTCCGGCGTTTCCGGAAGCTCCAGATCGTATTGGTCAAACATATCCTTGTTCACGAACAGACCGTGGGCTACCACCTCCTGGGGAATAGCCACCAGCTTGCCGTTGACGGTGTTTGCCGTTTTCACCACTTCCCTCAGATTCTCCGCGCTGGCAAGCACCGACAGATCCACCAGCCGTCCCTCCGCCCCAAGGATCTGGATGGTATCCGGATTTAGAAGATATAAATCATCCATGTTATTGCGCACCCTGTCCAGAGTCACATCATCATAGGTTTTATCCTGATAATTTTCCGCCGTATAGGTTCGGTAGGCCACCCTTACTCCCAGCTTTTCCTCCGCCATGGCCATCGTCAGATCCGAAGCCGTCCTGGCTATATTCTCCGCGCTGGGATCGATCTTCTCCATGGGACTGAACAAATTTACATATCTTCCGTCCTTCTCCTCTATATCGAGCAGATTGCTGCCGTTTTCCTTCTCATCTTTGCAGGAAACCAACACCAGCACAGCCATTGCTGCCAGGCACAATGCCGCCGCTTTTCCATACCATTTTTTTGACTTTCTCATAAATATTATCCTCCCGCCTGCTTCAGTAGACATAATCACTTTTGCCTCCGAATGCATTCCCGGATGACCCGTTTCAGCAGTTCCACATTGATGGGCTTTGCCACATGCACATCCATACCCGCATCCAGAGCTTCCTTTTCATCCTCCGCAAAAGCGTTTGCCGTCATGGCTATGATGGGAATCCTTCCCGCATCGCTGCGCTTGAGAGCCCTGATGGCTCTGGCGGCATCGTATCCGTTCATAACCGGCATCTGCACATCCATCAGAATCGCGTCAAACTCTCCTTCTTCTGCCCGCTCAAAGCGTTCCACCGCCAGACGGCCGTTCTCCACAATCTCGCAGCCCGCTCCCTCCATATCCAGAATCTCCGCCAGAATTTCCGCATTGATTTCATTGTCCTCTGCCGCAAGGAACCGCAGTCCCTCCAGGTTTATGGTTTCCTCCTGCTCTTCCTTCTCTCCGGACTCTGCCCTCATCTCCATAATCTTATCCTTCAGAGCAGACACAAAGAAGGGTTTATGCAAGACCCCTGTATTTTCCATCCGGGGAATATCTTCCTTCTCCTCCACGTCAACGGCAGTCATAAAGAGCAATGGCACCTGATCAGACACGGCCTCCCGGATTTGCTCCGCCGCCTGAGCATCCTTTCCTTCAGACGGACTCCATTCCAGCAAAAGCAGATCATATTCCTCCCCCTGTCTGCTGCTGCGAATCATTTCCAGAGCCTCCTGCGGGTCGGACACTGTATCCACCACAACTCCCATATCCTGCATCAGCGTGCGGATATCCGCACAGGTCTCCTCATCACTGTCCACCGCCAAAATACAGGAAATCCCATGCTCCTCCCAGAATTTTTTGTCTGCGTGACCCTCCGGTATGTGGAATTCCAGCTCCACTCTGAAAAGGCTTCCCCTATCCACCTGGCTGGAAACATCGATGGTTCCGCCCATCAGCTCCACAATATTTTTCGTGATCGCCATGCCAAGCCCCGTCCCCTGTACCTTATTTGTGGTACTGTTTTCGGCTCTGGTGAATGCATCAAAAATCGTTTTCAGGTATTCCTGTGTCATACCGTATCCATTGTCTTCAACTTCAATCCGAACATGCTCATATTGACCGGACCGCTGCTTCAGCCCGATGATACGGAACCAGATACTGCCGCCCTCCTGGGTATATTTTACCGCATTTGAAAGAAGATTTATTAAAATCTGGTTGATCCTGGTCTCGTCTCCCATCAAATATTCATGCCGAATACCCGTCACCTCCACATGGAGTGACTGCTTCTTCGCATTGGCCATTGGCCGGATAATCGCATCCACAGAGGACACCAGATCGCTCAGGGTAAACTCTTCAATATTGAGCACCACCTTGCCGCTTTCGATTTTGGAAACATCCAGAATATCATTAATCAAGCTGAGCAGATGCTGTCCCGATGCCATAATCTTTTTCGTATATTCCCTGACCTTTTCCGGGTTTTCCGCGTCCTTGGCCAGCAGCGTGGTAAAGCCTAAAACCGCATTCATGGGAGTTCTGATATCATGGGACATATTGGAGAGAAACATGGTCTTGGAATTGCTGGCCAGCTGAGCCGCCTGCAGCGCCTCCGCCAACTGCTTATTATGAATCTCCCTCTCAGTCTCCCTCTCCTTCCGGATCCGGTTTTCCCTCCGATGATTAAAGTAATATAAAACACAGCACAAAAAGAAAGCAATCAGCGTCACCGCCACCACCAGAAATATATTCTGGTTTACCGTTCTTCCCTCCTGCTGGATAGCCTCGATGGGCACATATCCGATTAAAAAAATGGATCCATCGTTAGCCGCCCATACATAGTTCAGGGATTCCTTTCCCTGTACGTCATGATAAAACAACATATTGCCGCCGGCTTGTACGCACTCAGTAACCTCCTCCTGCAGCGCCTCCTCTGTAATGTCGTTTGCCCGGTAAAAATCCATCAGATTCACATGTCCCGCATTCCGCTGTCCCATTCCCTTTGGCTTCAGCACAAACCTCTCAGTTCTGGCATCCATGATATAAAGCATTGCCTTGTCATTATAAAATCCCTCCGGAAGCGTTCTGTCAAAGGAATCGTACACATATTCCGCATAAAGGGTTCCGATCTCCCGGTCCTCCTTTATGACAGGACATTTCATAGAGTAAGCCCAGGTTCCCATATAATTTATATAGGATTGTGAAATCTCCAGCCCGTTTACCGTTCGACCCAGAGAAAAATCCAGCTCGTCTCCGGTAAATATCTCGCCCGTGCTGGAAATCCCCTCTTTTTCCCCTGATCGTATCAAGGATATTTTTACAATCGTCTGATTTTTCTCAAAGCTCCTGATGTATTCCTCCGGGTTCTCCCACCGGGCCGCCTCCCGGGACATCATCTTCTGAAACTCAGCCTCGTTGTTCAGCATCGCCTCTATGGTGCACTTGATCAGGTTCAGACTTTCGCTCAGATTTTGTATGGCCGACGCGGACATCTCTGCAGAAACTCTCCGGACCACCGAAAACACTATTGTTCCCAATACAGCAAACACCAATATAATAAGAAGAAGCAGGGGAAACCGCCTGTCTTTTCTGCTCTTTTTCCGCTCCTTATTCATTTCCGTTCTCCGTTCCGCCGCCTCCAGCCATGATCCCTGCGTCCTCTTTCCTGCCCCTGTCCGGCCGCCTGCGGCGCTTATAAAATATCATATGTAGCATCAGCCCTATTATAGCCTGTCCATTCTTTTTATGTCAACGTCCAACTGCCTGTGTGTACTCCCAGATCCCGTCTGCAAGCGCTTTCGCCAGCTCATCCCTCTGCTCCTGAGACGAAAGTATCTGGCGGTCCGCCGCATTTGTCAAAAATCCCAGTTCAATCAAAACGGCCTTTACGGAGGTCTCTCTCAATATCTGCAAATTATTTTCTTTCGCATCCCGCACTTCTATAGAAGTGTTTTCCTCCAGCCACCCGCCGATCTGCTCCGCCATGGCCTTTCCCTCCTTACGGCCCTTCTGATAATGGATCTCCAACCCCCGGATGGAAGCATCCTCTTCATAGGAATTGCAGTGAATGCTGAACAGGAAATCCGGCTCCTCTCCGTTGACCAGATCCGCCCGCTCCGACAAGCCTAAAGAATCATCCTCCCGGCGCGTATACACTACCTGTATTCCCTTGGCTTCCAAATATTCCCCAAGCGCCAGAGTCACTGCCAGTGAAACATCCTTCTCCACAGTATCTCCGAAGCTGCACCCCCCGTCCAGCCCCCCGTGCCCGGCATCCAGAACGATCTTGCAGTCTGTCAGCGGAAGCGGACTGTCCGGCTGCGTCCCCGCGCCCCGAAGCTGTGATTTGACATGGGCATTGACGGAAGAAACATCGTCCTTCTCCTTATGCCCCAGCTGATACAGAAAAATACATCCGCAGATCATCAGAAAAACCATTCCCAGCAGCACTACGGCAACCAGTGTCCGCAGTGTATAAGCTATGATGATCCGTTTCCAGTTTTTCCGCCGCTTTCTTTTTCTTTTTGTCCTTTGTTCCATATTTATCCGAGTTCTCCCCGCCTCCATAGGGCTGTCATCTCTTCTATTCCTTCAGCGCCGCTGCCCCGGCAGAAGACGGATTAGAAAACGGAATAGAAAAACGGAACGTCTCCAAAAACACAGTTTTCAGAGACGCCCCTTCAAATTTCCCATTTACCTTCATTTCTCTGCTCCCGCATGCGGCAAACACTGTTATAAATATTATAAGTCAGCATGACGGATTGCGCAACTATTAATTAAGGCCGCTGCACGGTAAACGCAAGCTTTTTATTTAAGTAGACATATCACTTACATGATATGTCTACCTAATCATTTTTATAAATGTGGCGCCGCTATGAGCTTTTATTTCATACCCGTGTTCAGCCCGCTTAGAACTTTATATAGATATTTCTGGTCATAGCCGCATTTTTTCCGTTTGCTTGCTATTCCCATTCGACAGCTTTTTTCCTGCTTCAGCAGATTTGTTCCTATGTGCCGCAGCACATTTACATTTTCTGCTGCATTCCCCGCTCGTATCCGGCTCTCGTCTTCTCGGAATCCAATGTCCAGCACCCAGTGCAGGCTGTTCTCGATTCCCCAGTGGGCTCTTTTGCCCTTCCCATATTCTTCCGCTTTCATCTCTTCTTGGCTGTATATCGAATATGATAACGCTGTCGTTGTCTTACCGTTTTCCGTTACAGTTGCCACACAGGCTCCCATTCCACTCAGACCTTTCCAGCCGGGGTGGTTCTCCCTGAGCCATTCTACTTCATTTTCCACATAATATTCCCGGATTTCTATTCTCCCATGGTCAAAGTCCTTTTCTTTCCAGTACCGGCCTTCTTTTTCCAGTTCCTTCTTGGGACGATTGAAAACCTCATCTTTAAAATACAGGGATATATCTTCCAGTAATGTTTCCTGGTTCCCTTTTACCTGCAGGATATAGTCCGCTTCTTTGTCTATGATTTTTTCGGCAATCTCCTTCTGGGTTCCCATGGCATCGATGGTTACCACACACCCTTTCAGACACAGGATCTCCAACAGCTCCGGAATCGCTTTGATCTCATTTGTCTTTTCGTCCACCCGTAACTGCCCTAAAACAAGGGATGTATCGCAGGCCCATGCGCTCACCACATGGGAGGGACGATTTCCTTTGCTTTCATCCTTACTGCGGCGGATAGTTTTCCCATCAATGGCAATAATTCCTTCGATTTTCCCCGCAACTGCACTGGTCCACCGAAAAAAGGCATCATGAAACTGATCCGGATCGATCATCTGGAATACCCGGTTGATCGTATCATGGGAGGGAATCCCGCCGGGAAGTTCCAGAAATGTTTCCAGCCATTCTTTTTTTGAGTATGCCCAGTCCTCAATCTCATTCCAGGTATCCATTCCGCAGAGGATTGCGGTGACGGCAATGATGATAATATCAAGAAATTTGTGTCTCTGGTTGTACGGGGCTCTTGGATCCGGAACCTCCTTCATACATCCGACCAGTGAAAGTTCATTTCCCATTTCTGTCATAATCATGATTTCCTTTCAAGAAGTTATGGAAATCATTGTACACGATTGTGTGGAGATTGTCAGTCATTAAATACAATATAGCAGATTTTCTCCCTGATGCAAAGATATCAAATCATGCATTTACCGTGATAGCTTAAATTGATGCCCTTGTACCGAAGCCTTGTGATATCCCCGTTCCTGTCCGGTGAGACAGTCAGCATCATGCCTTTTCCATTGTTTATTTCATACAGGCGCATCCCATCGCCCTTTCCGCCCACAAGGCGGTGCTCTTCTATCCCATACAGCTGGGAATCATGTCCGATATATGGATTCATTGTACTCCTCCTTCATATTTTCTGCAAATCCAGATATGCGCACTCTTCACCGGGCAGCTCTTCGTAACGGAATTATATTACATAAGCGATCTCACTGCATCATACACTTTGCGGTAGCGTTCATAAACCCGCATATATTTTTCGTGCATCTCCTGCCGCGGCTTATAGGTGACTGTTTCCTCCACCATCAATCCCGCCGCTTCCTTCAGATCACGGAACATCCCTGCTGCCACTCCCGTAAGCATGGCGCTTCCCACCGTGCCTGCGTCCACAGTCTTTAATGCCGTGATGGTCAGGTTCAGCACATCTGCCTTCATCTGCATCCATACAGAGGAATGTGCGCCTCCGCCCGTCGCATTCAGCTTTTCAAAACGGATGCCGGATCCTGCAAGTGCCTGATAGTTTAGATACATCTCATAGGTTACACCCTCCATGCAGCCCCGATAAATATCTGCCGCCGTGGAAGCAGTGGTAAGTCCCAGAACAGCCCCTTTGGAACCGGTATCCATATAAGGTGTTGCCGCTCCTGCAAAGTGCGGCAGCACCAGCATTCCGCTGGGTCCATCAGTGTGTCCGCCCAAGCCTTCGGAATGACTCTCCTGATATTCCCGCTCCAACAGTTCATTGACAGATATGCCCTGCTCCCTGGCTTGTCTCTTCTTCTCTCCGGCAAAAGTCTCCACACACCACTGCATCAGCGCACCGCCGGTGTATGAGAAAGCATATGCCACATAGGTTCCCGGAAACACATAGGGCACTACGGAAAAATACCCTTCATACATCTTATCAATATCCGGCATTTCTTCATAAATCGGCGTCAGACACTCCACAGTCCCTGCTCCGTCCACCGCAACCCTTGCGTCAAATGCCCCTGCCCCCACAGCTGCCGCCACCTGGTCATGGCTGACGGAGACAATCTGTGTCTGCTTTGACAGTCCCGTCTTCGATGCAGCTGCCGGAAGAATTTCTCCTGCTGTACTTCCAGTCGGAACACAGGCAGAAAAAAGCTCCCTGTCTATCCCTGCCGCCTCCAGTATCCGGTCACTCCAGTCAAGTCTGCAGATGTCAAACGCCATGGTTCTGGATGCCAGCGAATAATCAATCTGCGCTTTTCCCGTCAAGTGAAAAACCACAAAATCCTCCATCAGGAACGCATGCTCTGCTTTTTTGTAGATTTCAGGCTGGTGCTTTTTCATCCACATCAGCTTGCTTATGCTGTACATTTCGTGGGGGCGAAGACCTGTGATACGGGCAATGTCCTTCTCTCCTGTCTTCTCCTTCAGCTCCCTGCATTCCTCCGCACCTCTCGGGTCCGTGTACAGCATGGCCGGATGCAGGGGAGTTCCCTCCCCGTCCGTCAGAACAAAGGTCTCTCCGAAGCTGGTGACTCCCAACCCGGCAATGTCCGGGAACTGCGCCGCCATCTCCCGGATGACCGCATATACTCCCTCCATGATTACCGAAACATCGATTTCGTGGCTCCCCATGGTCCGGCGCACCGGATAGTCCCGGTATGCTTTTCCCAGGTAATTACCGTTCCTGTCAAATACGGTACACTTGCAGCCAGTGGTTCCTATGTCAAGTCCTGCGATTTTCATCTATACCTCCAAGTTCTCTATCATAAACTAAGCTGTCACATCAGGAACGGCTCCGTCTTCTTAGTTATCGATGTCCACCCAGACATATCCCAGGTAAGTGGTAAATGCCTCCTTCAGGATTTCCTTCATGTGTCCTGCCCCTACTGAGGTATGGTGCTTGAAGCCGCCTCTGGCAAGCCTGATCATCTTATCCTGCATATCCGATATCTCGCAGACACCGCCGCACCCGAAGAATGCCTCCTCGACAGGGTCATCTGTAAATGCCGCCTCGCTGGCATATACGATAATCTTCCCGTCCTTCGTCTGGCAGTTGGAAAGCGTCACTTTCCCCGGACGGATGCGTCCCTCACAGGTTCCACAGCCGGAACCCGGGTCATTCTTGTCAAACATCTTATGGCTGGTCACTTTTCCCTTGTCCGTCATAAGACTCTTAGGCACCGGCCCACAGTGAAACAGGATAACCTTGTTCTCATCCTCTCCGTAATTATTGTTCCAGTCCAGCACCGTGGCAGGGGTCTCGCTGGCAAGCGACATGGCCCGCATGGTGATTGCGGAACACATATCAATCTCGCAGGATGCGGTGATACCGCGGTCATTCAGCTCGGACAGCAGCACACATGGACACACACGGAGAATCTCTTCCATTTCGTTCCAGCAGCGCAGGGCAATGGCATCCAGATGATAACTTTCTATGTATTCGTCAATGACCACGGAAATCTTTGCCAGAGTATTCTTTTTCTCCTCCGGCACCGCCGTGAAATCAGAGTAGGCTTCCAGCGACGCTTTCTTTGCCACAACCTTTTCCTCTCCGTCAGACAGCTTCCCCACTTTGAACACCAGCTCGCTCAGGTCAAAGGATTCCACATTGATTCCATATTTCTGCATGGCAATCTCGTCGAACCGCACTGTCTTGAATGCTGTGGTCCTGGCCCCTATGCAGCCGATGTTACAGCGCTTCATACCGTTCACCACACGGCAGATGGCCGCAAAATCCCGTAGATTCTGTTTGAATGCTTCTGACAGCGGATGCACTACATGAGGCTTCATTACAGTAAAGGGCACCTGGTACTGGGTGAATACATCCGTCACGGAAAACTTGCCGCAGAAAGCATCCCTTCTGTGGGCAAAATCCATTTTCCCAATCTCATCCGGATATGCCTGCATCAAAATCGGCACTCCTGCGTCCTGTAAAGCCGTGATGGCTCCGTTTTCGTCCGCAAAAATGGGCATGGAGAAAATCACACCGTCATACTGCCCCTCATGCTCCTTCAGCCACTTCGCATAGAGCAGCCCCTCATCCCTTGTCTCGATTCCGCCAAACCGGGTCAATTCAGCGTCCATGGCAATATAATCATATCCGGCATCCGTCACCGCCTTGGTCATATCCTCCCTGGCCCCGTAAATCAGTTCCCCCGGCATGAAGCCTCTGTTGCAAAATGCCAGTGCAAATGTCATCCTCTTTCCCATCATCCCATTTTCCTTTCTATTATAATTTTTCTTTTTCATTTTGTGTGAACCTGTTCCTATTTTACCCTTACAGAATCAGAATTTATATAGAGGTTTGTTCATTTTACTTTGATTTTGTTCGCTGATGAGGTAATTTTTTTCTTTCTGCAGGATCGTGAACGGAGGGTACAAAATCCAAAGATCATGCCGCGTGTGATAAAAACGCAGCAAAAGTCATAAATGAAGATATGGAAAAGACGCAGCGCAAATTGGATTGGAAAAATGAAAAGTGTGTTATGGTCATTGACGAGAGCCTGCCCCTGAGCATTATTGCAAACACAGCGGCAACGAGCATCTCGGCATCATCGAATTTCCTGTGCCGATCCTGCGGGGTTCGCCGGAGATCATCAGGCAAATACAGGAAAAGCTCTGCATAAATCCTTCCTATCCCCTGTAAGCCTGTATCAGATACCAGGAAACCTCAGCTGTTCATACTCCGTCCTGCGCACCAGCAGGGGCGGCGATTTTTGGAGCAGTCCCTCCGCCGCGTCATTCTCCAGGAGCCACGCAACAGCCTCTTCCCGCTCCAGTATCAGGGGCATACGGTCATGCACCGGCTCCATGGAAGCGTTAGCCTGTGTCGTAAGGATCACGAATCTGTCACCCTCATCATACTTCCTGTAACATCCGGCCATAAACAAAGGGGCTCCGCTTTCCCTATAGAAAATATGCTTCTGCTTGCTGCGGTCCCATTCATAGAACCAGGCCGCAGGAATGACAGCCCTGCGATGCCGCACAGCCTCCCGGAACATGGGCTTTTCCATAACAGACTCGCATCTGGCATTGTAAATGACCTGGCTTTTCCGGAAACCCGGAAAGCCCCACCGCTGCCAACGGCACTCCAGAATATCGCCGGAAGCAGCCAGGATCGGGGCTGTCTCTGTGGGATGGATGTCCTTTGCCGCAACCTCCACCCTGCAGGATACAGCCGCTCCCCGCATTTTCTCATCCACCTGCCTGACCAGCTTCTCTATCTCCCTTGCCGTATCATCGTCAACATAATATCTGCCGCACATAATTCCCTCCTGTATCGCCTACTATTGTCTCTGATTTTATTGCTTATTTTTCCACCATCTGATGCCATTTATCCCGCAACGATAGTCGGGTTTTGCGTGCAAAATGCGCACGCAAACACCTCGCGGCCCCTACCCGTGAAAAGTAACATAGTCATCCCCATTATACAGCAAGTAATCATTTAGGCTTGTATTTTCTACAAAATAGTGCTATTTTAACGGAAAACGATTGATTACTTTCAGGGAACTCTTTTGCGGATTGCGATTAGGAGATGACACAGATGCATAGCTACAAATTTTTACTGGATCTTGCAATTATTCTGTTATGTACCAAATTGTTGGGCGTAGCCACGAAGAGGGTACAGATGCCCCAGGTGGTGGGCGCTCTGCTGGCAGGCCTTCTGCTGGGACCGGCCATGTTCGGCGTCCTGTCGGAAACGGACTTCCTGGAGACCGTGGCGGAGCTGGGTGTGATCGTATTGATGTTCACCGCCGGGCTGGAAACGGATATCAAGGAGTTGAAAAAGAGCGGAAAAGCCTCTCTGGTCATCGCTCTGTGCGGGGTCATCGTACCAATCGCGGGAGGATTTCTGGCCGCCTTCTTCTTCAACAAGCCGGAGATAATACCATCCGATGCCTCCAGCAGCGTCCTGCTACAGAACGTCTTCATGGGCGTGATACTGACCGCCACTTCCGTGAGCATCACGGTGGAGACATTGAAAGAGCTGGGAAAGCTGAAGACCCATTCCGGCAACGCGATCCTTGGGGCAGCAATCATTGACGACATTCTCGGAATCGTCGCACTGACGATCATTACAAGCTTGGCAGACCCCTCAGTCCACATCGCGGCAGTCCTGGGGAAAGTGGCCGCTTTTTTCGTATTTGCCATCGTAGTGGGATGCCTGTTCTATAAAGCCTATAAGTATTGGATGACCCATGCCGACAAAATGCGCCACCGGCATGTGATCATTGCCTTTGTATTCTGTCTGCTCATGGCATACGCCGCAGAGCATCTGTTTGGCGTTGCAGATATCACCGGCGCATACATCGCCGGCCTGATCATCTCCAATACGGGAAGGTCGGAATATCTCCAGGAGAAGTTCGATATCCTGTCGTATCTTCTGCTGTCTCCCGTTTTCTTTGCAAATATAGGGCTTTCTGTGGCGCTTCCGAAGATGACGCCTATGATCATCCTGTTCACGCTGATACTGGTCATCGTGGCGATCCTGACCAAGGTCGTGGGCTGCGGCCTGGGGGCAAAGCTGTGCGGCTATCAGTCACACCAGTGCCTGCGGATCGGAATCGGAATGGTGTCCAGAGGCGAGGTGGCCCTCATCGTGGCAAGCAAGGGGGCTGCCATGGGGCTGCTGGGAAGCGCTTTTATGGGGGCGGTGGTGGTCATGGTGGTGATCACCACGATCATTACCCCTGTCCTGCTGAAAGTCGTCTATAGGAGCGGATCGATCTCAGCTGTGGAAGCAAGCGAGGATATCACAGGATATCACGAGAAAATAACGGATCTACGGCACAGGATCAGCGAGGAAGAGATGGAATGACGCTTCTTTTCAGGGAAACGGGAGACTTAGATGCGCAGATGTGCCATTCTGTCTTGGGCAGGGGCCGCGGAAAGTAACCGTGAAAAGTAACGATAAGTTTGCCAACAAATACCCCTCTACTTCAAGGAGATGATATCTACGCGCCGCCGCCACATTTTTTCCCATGCCGGGTTCTCTCCGTCATATACAGCAGACAGCAGACTGCGTTTTCCAGATTTTCCCTTGATACCCTGCCCTCCCGGTATCCCTCTAAAATCTATGCAGTCGCCGGAGGTCCGCCGGGCATCACGATGTCATTGCCCGCGGTTACTGCATCCGCGCCATCCACTACCACATCCATATCTCCCCAGTCCGTAATCACCACACCCCTATATCCCCACTCTTCTCTTAAGATATGGGTGCAAAGGTCAGTGTTCCCTCCCGCAAACACACCATTTATTTTATTGAAAGAAGTCATGATGCAGGAAATACCCGCATCCCTGACCAGCATCTCAAATGGCTTTAAATACAGCTCCCGCGCCGCCCGTTCACTGATAATAGAGTCTGTTGCATCATAATTTTTGCAGCTGCTCCCCCTTCGAAAAGTCTCCTGCTCATTTACTGCAAAATGCTTGGGACAGATAAGCACTTCATGGTTTTCCTGCACACCTTTGGCAATCTCACAGGCACATATGCCGGTCAAATAGGGATCCTCCGAGAAATACTCAAAGCTTCTTCCCCCCAAAGGATGCCTGTGCAGATTCACGGCAGGCGCCAGCCAGACATCCACCTGCTGCTTCTCACATTCGTATCCCACAGCGTCCCCAAAATCATACCAGATTTTTTTGTTGAAGGCACAGGCCGTCAGCATTTCTGATGGCCACGCCATTTCACCAATTCCCGCAGGTCCGTCCTTATATAACACAGAATAAATTCCTGCAGCTTTAATTGCCGGTGATACATAACCATTATATCCGGCCGGATGGCTGTTTGTTGTAAGCGGTTTTCCCTCCTCATCGTAAATCGTTTCCGGATCACTGCCATCCCTGAAAGCGGAGAACGGCATGCCTGGGCCATATCCCACGCAGAGCGCTGCAAGCTGCTCCACCGACAAGTCCTTTATCCTTTCCCTGGCATTGCAGGCATCCGGAGCCCCATCCGTACCTGTCCTCCGAACATCCTCAGGATATAGAAAATATCATATCATTTTCAAACGCATAGATATTACATATTTAGGTTCAATATTGCAGAAATGATTTTGTTCTAGTTGCTTTGAACGGCGAAGCCGTGAAAAGTAACACAATCCAGAACAATATGTCTTTAAAAACTGTTGCTTTTTTGGAGTTTAGGAGAAAATGTGCTACAATTAGGAAAGGGTGTCCTTTGCGCCGCCCCGGAAATGAGTAACGGTACCGTGCAGGACATGTTGGGAGGTTTTATGATTATATTTTCAAAGGTAATGCAATCTCTGCAGAATATGCATGTGATCGTGCAAAGATGGGGCGAACATTTTCTGCCAAACCCGGAAAAACGCCAGTCGCGGGAGCTTCTGCGGCTTATCTGCCACAAATATCATGAGAAAGAAACAGGGACAGAAAGCGGAAAAAATGTTTCAAGGAGGAATCTGCCAGGGAAGCAAAAACGCTTTCTGAACATTTTATGGGAAGAATGGAAAGAGCGCAGCTGGCTGTCCGTTATCTGCCACCCGGTTTTTTTGCAAATGCAGTACAACCCGGAAGTCCTGGCAGAACTTTGCGGCTTCCTGCAGAAAGAAAGCCAGGCTCGTCCGGAAGGGATAGGACAGGATCTGTATTTTGCCCTGTGCACTGCATATGGATTTTTCACGGATACAGACGGTACGGCGGCGGCCTACAGGCAGGCGAAGCTGGCAGCATCGCCTGGGGCGGAAAGCGAATATGTACATATGAACGAGCTGCTTGCCGCGCACCCCAATCACCGGGAGTATGCCCAGGATCTCCAGTGCTGGCCTGATCTGAAAGAAGAATGCCACTTCTTTTCTTTCTGCCGGGAAGCATGCTGTCTCTGGCAGGGCACGGGGAACCAAGAACAGCAAGCCGCCTTTGCAAAGGGCTTTCCGGACATGGCGGAGCAATGGATGCTGATGTCCTCCCTTCCTGATTCCGATACGGAATTTGCCCTCCGCAACCTCTGCAGCCTGCCTCAGCCTTTGTTTTCACAGCAGTTGACGTCGAAAATGCAGGAATACACCCATCTGCGCCGGAAGCGGCAGGAATTTTTCCAGGCATTCGTGGACGCGCTGGACCATACGGGAGAAGGTCATTCCGTCCATGAATGCGGATATGTGCCGCATATGCAGCGCTTCATCGCCCTGAAGGCACGATATGGTTCTGCAGGGGGCTGGAAAAAGCTCCTGTGCAGCCGCAGCTTCCAGAGCGATTTCCGCGACTGGGTGCTGCATCCGCGCGATGGCAGCTACGTCAGCTCCTGGGCCAGGTATCTGGAATACTATGGGTGGCGGGAAGTGCGAAGCCAGTTCGACGGCAATTCGCCTTTTGAGGAAGAGTTGCTTGTGTGGCTTAAGACCGACCTGTACTTCACAGAGTACGAGAAACGCTACCAAAAGGAATTGGCATGGAAGGAGCAGCAGATAGAAAAGGCCTATTTCCGTGAATTGTTCCCCCTGCCGGAACGAAGCGCGGGAAAACTTGAGGTACTCCGCAAGGCAGAACAGGGGAAGCCGATCGACGCAAAGAAGGCGTCGGAAGCGCTCAGCGAGCTGTACGCGTATGATGAAACGGCGCTGCGCCGTCTGACACAGGCGACCAATACCATGGTACATTTTAATTTCCTCCTGGGTGCGCCAAAGGACAAGGGAGACGCGGCATGGGGAGACGCTGTCTGCTTTCTGGAGGATGAGGTCCTGATCTACCGCAGGGAGGAAGACGGAATCTGCCGATTAAGCCACGCCGTCTTTTTTGACCTGATCTCCCACATTGTGGACAGCAAGGCGGACTGCCACCTTACGCATAAGAAATCTTTCTATAACGATGAATTTATAGAAACTGTCTGTAAAAATATGTACCTGTACGAATGCTATATATCCGGCATGAAATGATGCAGGAAGGAAGAGATATAATATCCGCCTCCTATCCGAAGCACCGCTTCAAGAACGAGGTTGCGCTGTACATCACGACGGTATCCATGATTGTCGGGATTCAGTATCCGGAGGAGGCCGGACGGGAGGCTGCTGCGCTTGGACAAATCTGCTCTTTCCATTGAAAAGCCTCGTTTTAGGAAAGAAAAATATTGCCAGCCTGTATATGGACGGAGAAACGTTATATGCCGCAAGCCACGACGGAAGCTCTGCCGCCTCAAAATCTCTTTCATGTAGGGGGCTGATCGCTCTCCTGCTGTGGTCCGGAAAGCTCAATGTACCGCTCCATCTGTCTGTCCACAAGCCCTGCCACCAGCTCCGCAAAGGGCTGTAGGTCTCCCTCCTCCGCATAAGCCTCCAGTGCCTTGAAATATTCCAGCCTGTTCAAGATAATAGAACATTTTCAGATTATTCTCTATGATGAATGGATTATTTCAACATTATTGCTCGAATACTATATCTTCTTCTGCCTTTGCATATACATCCAACTGATTCTCAATATCCAACCGATTAACCAGCCAGCCACGCGCCATACACATCTTGATAAAATCGTCAATACGATTTACACCATTCATTTCCTTCAATGTTACAACTACCCCAAATTGAAGTGGTTCTTTTCTTCTCTGCAAACGTTCTTTGGTATTAATCTTAAGCCCCCAAAGACCAGAAGCGTATGCTTTCCTTGGTATTCTTCTATCTTTAATCTCTTCACTAATATGCTTGATATTATCCCATTTCCGATACATTTTTCTCGCATCTTCTTCATAAAGGGTAACCAACTTGTCTTCCGATTGTTGGTTATTATCTATTGGCTTTATTGTAGCTTTTTTATTTTCAATAACAACTCTGCCAAAGTGTATGTCCATTTCAGTACTTGTATAATCAACACCTTGATTTCGATCACATTGAGGAAAATAAACTAAAGTTGCTCTTGCATAAAATGGATGTGCATTGTCTACAACGGGTACTGGAAGATTATAAGTGTATGTCTCATATTCCTCAGATGCTCCAGTCAAAATAAAACGTATTTCATCATCAGATGATTTCATAATGTCACTAATATGTTTGGGAACGACACCATAACCGATACTATGTGAAATATCATCTTTCCTATTCCATCCAGCAGCCGCATCAATCAATAATGCTTTTGCAATCTCTCTACTCAACCCCATAATGTGAATTAAATATGCAAGTTTTCTCGAAATCCATGGTGCTGCAAATGAAGTACCACTTACATATGCAGCTCCCATATCATCACGGCATACCACCATTTTATCCATACAACTGAAACCATCTCCGCCATAATAACTGATATCAGGCTTATGGAAAAACGATAATACAGGACCAACTCTAGTATAGGATGCTGATTTTCCTCTAAAATCTACAGCATTGACTACCAAAGAATTAAGGGAATCTGCTGGTGAGCCAATTCTCATATTTTTTTTCGTTTCCCCTGCTGGAACATTTGTCCCTGCAACAACGAAAATAACATCATACTCACTTTGTATACGGTCAAGTTCTGCTGCCTCTGGAGAAATAAAATTAGGCTTGATTTCGAGTTTGGATCCCAATGATAAATTCCATACTTTAATATCCCTATTTGAGGCAACAATGTTTCGTATCATTTTTAACACGGTAAATGAACTGAAACCTCTATGTGTTGCGACACCAAAATGACGTACTCGGAATCTGCCACATCCGTCATCAAGTGCCGGATTACCTTGCGGACCATCTACGATGATATAACTTACTTCTGTTCCATGCTCATAATCTTTCGTTGTCAATGGAATATTCGGGTCAAGTAAATTTATATATTCCACCCACTCATGAAAATACACCTTTTCATTAAATTGTGTATCAATAACTCCTATTACAGGTTCGTTGGCCGGATGGGGTATCAAGCTTTCTTCATTACTAATCTCCGCCTTATCCTCCAACACCTGGTCTCGCGTAAGCTGAGAAAAATCAGTGACACTCATCGCAATCAGATACGAAGCACGATTATATAACAGTTTCGCTTCATCTGGATTAAGTCTTAATGTAGTGCCATCAATAATACGTTCATCAACAATATGAATTCCAAACTTTAACAACAATTTCTTCGTTTCAATCCCGGTCTGATAAATTGTTATAATAGATTCCTCTGTTATCTCTTCTGCAGCTCGATCAATATCAAAACTTTCAACGTAAAATCCATCCACCACAGCGTTTAAAAAATTGGATTTAGAAAATTCACTAAATCTATCCGCCGGTGTCTCTGCTATCTTTTCTGTTTCCTCGCTAGTAATAATACCATTAAAATATTTTTCAATAACAGATATTGTTTCACCCAAAACTTCGATTGCTTTTTCTATCACTCTAAGCGAAACATAATGGGTAAATACATGTTTTTGTATCTCTTTACCATCCTTGTCTGGTTCCCAGATAAACTTAGCTCCTCTAATAGATTCCGCAGGAGATTTACTATTCTCAGACAACAAAATCTTCAATCTATTACTCTTTGCAACAATATGTGTATAGTGTACGCTAACCAGGGCTCCACTAATATCTGTATTTGTTTTCCAGTATTGCAAAATTCTTTTCAATTGCTCAGATAATTCAATAAGATGTAACGAAGACACACTTTTTCCCTTCGGAAGTTTTGGCGATCCCGGTTTGGATCCATTAGGTCTTTGTTCAAATCTTCCTTTTAATTGTAAAATGTTATTCATTCACTACACCTTCTTTCAAATCCCTTGCAATACTGCTTTTTGATCTTCCAACCAGTATTTCTATTTCTCTGACTGTAAATTTTTGGCTCTGAAGATTTTTTAAATCTCCCGGTTTATCATTGCAGACTGCATAGTAAAGCCTTCTAAAATAGTCCATACCATCACTTGGATTGCTAAATGCAACGGACGTTTTAATCAAATTTTTCAGTTCCCCCGGATACGGTATCTGTGGCATTAGTTTCATTATTTTACGGAACAAGCGGATATCTCTATTTGCCAGTTTTAATTTATCAAGATATTGATCTAACATCTTCTCTGCAATCGAAAGAAGATCTTCTTGAGAATATCTATCAAAATCAATGACTGAATCAAATCTTCTAATTAATGCTTTATCAAAGTATTTATAAAGATTAGTTGTAGCAACTAAAACTACATTTTCATTCATCCGGTCAAATTCTTTCAACATGGCAGAGGTTGCCCGCCCCATTTCCCGCAGATCATTCTGATTCGTTCGATCTAAAGCCAACGCGTCGATTTCATCAAACATAACAATTACCTTGTTCGGTTGAACGAAACTATTTATTTCCCTGAACAACATGGATAAATTCTTTTGTGTCTGTCCCAGCCTACTATCAATCACTGTTGAAAAGTCCACCATAAAAATTTCTCTATTCAATATTCGTGCAAGTTGCTTAACTGCCTCCGTCTTCCCTGTTCCTGGCGCCCCCTGAAACAAAAACTTATTAATTCCAATATGATGTTCAATTGCATTTACTACGCCCAATAAATCACTGGTAATTACATCCGGAAGTAACAGCATATCTTCCTTCCCACCAATTTTTTCAAAAAAAGGAGAAGCATTCTCCGACATCTGCGGTACAAACGTATTCACATTGGACAATAAGGACATAATATACTCTGAAAGCTGATAATCTCCAGAAGCATCAAATCCTTTAGCGATTTCATAAGCTTCATTCCGAAAGCCCGCATCATTCTTTTCCGTATAATATTTTATTAAGCTTATCACATTTTTTTTCTTCATGATACGCACTCTCCTTCTCATTTCTCTCTATGCTTTAGTTATAACACTTTGGGACGAATTTGTCAATATTGGGACAATAAGTCAAAAACCAAAAGAGCATTTACTCACAATCCTGTAAATGCTCTTTTGGTTTTTGGCTAGCAAATTTTATGTACAACGCAGTTTGCCGCTGTTACGCCGCTTTCTGCAAGCGTCTCTGAGTTACATTTCCATCCATGAACGGGTGTATATTCACAAATTCCGCATGGGTCCACGCCGCCAGCTCCACCGGGTTCAGTTCCTTCTGTTCCCTTTCCAGGACAGGTCCACGTAAAAGTCCTTTACCTGCCGGTACATGAGCGGCGGGGGCGGCGGCATATGCTGTGCACAGACGCCATCGGCGGCTTGTGCATCAGGCAGAGCTACGCCGATGCACTGGAGGCGTGGGGGCCGTCGGCCACCAACAAGCAGCGCCGGGTATATACGGGGGCATTGCTTGTCGTTTCTATCAGCGCCAAGAAATAATAGTTGAAACTCTGTTTCTGTGGTGATATATTTTAATCATTCATGTCAATTCGACAAATCAGGATTTGCGGAGGAGATTCTATGCTTGAAAATATGCCGTCTCAATCAGTTATGACTGAATTGCTCGGACAACCTTTGTATGAAGTTTGGCAAGCGTTATGTTCGGCTATTGATGGAAAATACGATATGGAACGGATATGGAATACTGGTGGTAAGAGTTGGACTTACGAGTATAAGTATCGCAGAGGTGGAAAAACTCTTTGTAGCTTATACGCAAAAAATAATTGTGTAGGTTTCATGATTATTTTTGGGAAAGATGAGAGGACAAAATTTGAGGATATGAGGGAGACTATTTCTGATACTGTTTGTAAACAGTATGATAAAGCCCAAACCTATCGTGATGGGAAATGGGTAATGTTTGAACCGACTAATACAACTGAATTTGATGACTACATGAAATTGTTGGCTATCAAAAGAAAACCCAATCGGAAATAATAACTTGGATTTATCGGGGGATTTCATCTTTTGGGTGAAATCCCCCTTGACAAATGTTCTCTTGGTTGCTTATGGAATTGGATTCCCCGGAAAGCTCGTCATCATGGGATAACCTCTGATAAAGGGCGGTGATAAGTGTTGTGGTGGTCTGTCTTGACATAGATTCCTCCGTTTCCGGCAGCCAGCCCCACTATTCTGAATGCCTATCATACCACATGGGGCGGCTGTCTGTACAGTATTTTCACTTCTTTGCAGTCGTCAAAATGACAGTTTTTATGTGCGGGTTGTCATGGGCTGTAAATCGGCTTGTTTTATTAAGTGTTCTTTCTGGTTCAGCCATCTTCGATCAACACCGCGTTAATGTTTTCCATATTTGACAGGCATATCAATTCATTTATGCTCGCATAATCCCTGATATTTCCCTTTTATCAGGATTCTTATCCCGCCATTGCTTCGCTGTCATGCCAAACAGTGCCATATTCAGCACATCAGCCTCTGATGCACATATCATCTTCTTCAATCTGTAAGACTTGTATTTCCGTTCCATCAACATTTAGTTTTCCCATAAGAAGATTCCTTTCATTTAATAATCATATTCCATTCACCGTTTTCAATTACATATTGAAATTCCGTTAAATTATCATCTTCCATCACTTGAAGAAGTGGCGGTAGGTCATTTACAGTATTCATCTTTGACAGGTCTGCCTTTTTTACCCAAATCATTTCTCCCTCCTCTGATGATGTTACTTCTCCGAGAAATTCGTCTGTATGAAATAAAAATACAATGTACCGCCCATTCTCAATGGGAAATTGCTTGATTCCACATAATCTTGGATTCTGAATATCAAGTCCCGTTTCCTCTTTCATTTCCCGAATAACAGCATCTATGATAGATTCATTTTTCTCAATATGTCCTCCGGGCAGAGTCAAACCTTTCCAATCCTCTTTTAATCTGTTCTGCAGAAGGTATTTATCATTTTGATGAATCAGGCATAAAACCGTTAATTCGACATTTTCTGTTCTCTGCACACGCTATCCCTCCATGTACCGCTCTATTTCATTCCAGGTCTTTACCGTCAAGATATTTGTATCTTCTGTGTAAGGCAAATCAATCGCCCCTATGTACCATATCGGCAGAAGACCGGCATTCAGGGCGCCTTTTACATCGCATTCATACTGGTCTCCGATATACCAGACTTCATCCGGATCTAATCCAGCTTTTTCTAAAGCTAAATCAAATATTCTTTTGCTTGGCTTGCGGAAGATATAATTGCTTGAGGTAAGGATGAATTCAAAAGTATTTTTCGGAAGCAGTCTGTTGATACGCTCTGCAACCACAGAAGGATCATAAGAAATATTACTGATTACTCCTGTGCGAATACCTTTATTTTTCAAATATCCTAAAAAATCTTTGATACCCTCTGTCGGCACTCCCGGAGCAGCAGCATTCCAGAATACTGTATCAATTTCAGAGTTGCTTAATGAAATCTCTATTCCCTGCGATTCATAAAGATAAGGCGTAAACATTGTATTGGGTATTTCTATCTGAAATAAGTGCCTCTTCTCAGGATCAAATCTCCCCAATTCCCGATTGATTTCATTTGCTTTGGCTTGCACCTGCTCTGCCGACAAATGATACTTATTCCTTGTAGCATACTGTAAGACAGCCTCTGTTCCCTTTATCCCGTCAAATTTCTGTTCTGCAATAAGTGTCTGACCATAATCAAACAATATCATTTTGGGTATTTTCATGTAATTTACCTCCACATTCAAAATATCCCTCTTGTATCAGTAATTCCAATACAAGCGCCTCTCGTTCCAACATTACCTGATTGAAATCATCCAATATCGTTTCCCTGTTTACATCTATTGCAAGTTGCGGCTTCAGGAACTCAAGCGTAAAGCCTTCGTCCGCTTCGTACTTGTCCAAATTTTGTTGTTCCATATTCTCTTTCACGCAACACAGGAAATAAAAATTATCCTGTATAAAGACATCCTCTTTTGTACCTTTCTGAATGCGATGAACCTGCCCATATTCCTGAATAGAATCTCTAATAACGCATAAACCTGTTTCCTCTAATACTTCTCTTATCAGAGTATCTTCCATATATTCACCAGCTTCTATGCCTCCGCCCGGAAATTTATAATAATTATATTTCTTACTATATACCATTGCTATTTTTCCATCTTTAATAATGATAGCTCTTGCAGAAGGTCTGTTAAAAACGCTCCCATTAGGAACATAATCTTTTTTGTCCATTTCAAATAAAATACGCATTTTATAGTTAGCTCCATAAGTTTATTCTTCTTGATTGTACCTACTCTGTAAAAGAGAACTTGGTTTATTCCCTATTTACAAAAAAATCATATATACTATTTAATCCCATAAGTGTGTTTTTATCATTTATTGCAGGTCTCGCATTAGTGTTATGGCTATATACAACTTCATGAATGTTGTTGCAGTTCATATGGCGTAAAAGCGTACATGCTGTACTATATGCTTTGTCTATATGACCGTCACCGCCTCCAACTAATATAACTGCCCCTTTCTTAGATTTTACAACAGGCTCTTCATTCCTAAAAAATCTAGCGCAAAAATATGTTTGAGGTCTGCTTCCAACATCTAATAATTTTCCAGTCAACTCCGAAAAATAAAGCGGTGAAGCTATTAATATGTTCTCGCATACCTGTATGTATTTATATATATCCTGCATTTCATCATTTATTGAGCAGCCATTATTTTTCCAACAGTGCCGACAATCAAGGCAAGCCGAAATATTACATCTATATGCATCAACAATTTTATACTCATCTATCTTTTTTTCGGTAAATTTCTTAATAATTCTGCTCGTATCACCATTTATTCTTGGAGAACCATTTAATGTCAAAGTTTTCATAACAATCTCATCTCGGATTTTGTAAATAGTGTCTGCTGATTAAGCCGTTTTTAGACTGTATTCCCCTGGTACGATAGATCTGGTCTGCCAGCACACGCTCAGGATAGCTCCCTGTTCGCAGCTTGTATCGTTCTACTGCCTCGATCAGACTTCCGCTCTCATTGTATGCGTCAAAGGATACTTTCTCTAACCGTCCGTATCCTTCACTGTCAATGCTCACATCCAGCCTTGCACCAAACTCCACGGGCGCTTTTACTTTACCACTTATAGGCTGCTTTTCATTAAAATCTGCAAGAAAAATGAATGAATCAATTGTTTTTCCTTGCAATAATTGTGGGCTTAAAATGGTTCAAAAGTCAGTAATTATCGGTATTTGAAAGCATAATCAGCAGACACTAACATACAGAATGGATAAAACTTTTCTTTTGTGAGATACTCAAAGAAGATTTCCCTTTGTCGCCGCTTGTCCCTGTTACACCATGCGTTAACAGCCTATAGCGTATGACAGCTCTGCAAAAGGCATTAAATGTATATTCGATATGCTCCTTGTATGCTTCTGTACAAGTCATGAAAATTCCCCCTTTCTCCAACATGGGGCGTTGCATGGTTTACAGTTGCATTGAGAACAAGACAATAAACTATCTTTAATCACTCTCCGTAATCATTTCTTGGCATTTTTAATGCAGTAAGAGCAATTAAAATCAATATTATGATTGCCGCTATGGTAGAACTGAACTTCATAATTGGAAATTGACTGTATTTCAACATGTAAGTTACAAAAGCATTTGGCAGATTTACAAAATAGGACACAATTAAGTTAGCTCGTTGTGCTACTTAATGTAATTTGTATAATTAACCGAAAGGACCAAAAAACCCAAAAAGACCCTACTGAATTCTGAAAGATTATTTTTTCAGAATATTAACTGTTTGATTTTCCCAATGTCACAAGGTTCCTGAAAGATACTGTTGAATGCCATACACAGGTTATGTCTCAGCACTTTGTTCTGCAATCGGGCGCATAACCCTCTGTAACTTTTTGCAATTACTTTTTCGGCATTCAGCTGTTCACTAAGCTGTGAGAATACAGTTTCCACCCTGCGTCGGAAGCCGAATATCACCCGTCGGATGTCCGTGGGTCAGTTCTTTTTATAACTCCCTTTTCGGAAAAGTGTTCCCATTGCATAAGCCTAAAATATAATGCATATTCTTACTTATGGCGAATTCAGACTTACCTAACATTTCAACAAACGGAATATTTTAGTGAACTGGCTTCTTGCGTCTTTTCTATTAACGCAATATCCTCTAAATCTTTTTCCCTGCCAAGTTTCTTTTTCATCTGTATAAGTCCGTCAACACATACAACGGGAATGCCGCTGATTATTTCCACAGAACCATCAAGCCAATTTTCAAAAATCTCGATATTTTCAGAATATAATATCTTTCTAGTTCCATCTTCACAGCGCGAAACTACATAACCCTGTTGCTCCAATTTATCTGCCAAGAGTGTACTACATCCCAAATCAATATCATGTGATTGAGTGCGAAACCCATGTAGAACCATAGCGCCACCGGCAACTACCCAGTATTCACTTTTAGAAAAAGGAATTTCCTGAAGTCGTTGAATCAAAGAATTTTTGTCAAACATATAGATTAAATACCACCACCTTGATTATTTATATTGCTTAATCTCTCTATTTACTAAGTTTGAGAGATAAAATATCAATTTATATACTTGATTACAGAATATTTGCCTTCTACTTGCAATTATACTTATAGGCTCATTTTCCACGGGTACACAATTCCGAAAAGGGAGTTTTATAATTGGAAGGCTTGAGTGACATCAGGCAGATCCCTTTTCTCTGTATGTCATCAAAAAATTTCTCTCCTGTGTATCCCTTTTCACCGAGAATTACGAGACCAAGGCAGTTTTCTGCATGATCCCGAAGCCCTTCACGGTCATCTATGGATGCCGGGGTGATTTCAAAAGCCGCGATATAGCCCTCCAGAGTAATCATGGCATGGACCTTGAAGCCGAAATAAGTCTCTTTTTTGGAAGGGCATTTTCCATAATTTGCACCATCCGCACGGAAGGAACGGCAATACCGGTCACGCCCGAATTTACAGACTGGAAGGGGGAAGCTGTCAATTACAAAGTAACGGCTGGCTGGTATGGGGAATGACTGGGCCAGTTTCTGCCGGAGCAACTCTGTTACCTGTAAAAGCGATCTGCTGGTTCGGTTGAACCGGGTGCGGCAGCAAAGCCTGGTTATCCATTACAAGAATTATTTTTTCTACATCTGGATACATGACGTCAACGAGATATTTTATCTCTTCTGCCCAGTCAAAGGCAGTGCGGTGCTCCCGCACGTTGATATGATGAGTGCCTCCAAGCGGTTCGACAAAAGCAAATATAGTGCAGGTGCCATTCCAGACATATTCAAAATCTATTTTCTGATTATCTCCCGGACGCATGGGCAGTGGTTCCCTTGCACCACCCAATAACTGGTAAGGCTTTTCATCCATGCAGACAACTGGTCTTTCGGGATTGTATGTTAATTTTACAGCCAATGAAACAAGCAAGCGTTACTATCCAATTTTTCAAAGAAATTATGTCTCTTTTGTTTCCTCTTACTGGAAAATGATAATGTTTCCTTGAAAAAAGCAGGAGAGCGCCAACGAAAAACGCCCACATGATAACCATTATCCTCACCTTATAGTCGAGTAGACAGGCACCTCACGATGCCAGCCCCTCACAGATCCGTACGTGCG
>ERZ779621.287-NODE-287-length-26281-cov-12.970564_pt1 | contig 26281 bp, 28 predicted proteins | sample MGYA00514215_ERZ779621 | MGnify/ENA primary metagenome ERZ779621 (study PRJEB29562, sample SAMEA4376715) | mouse gut metagenome | isolation source: Cecum | study: EMG produced TPA metagenomics assembly of the A DSS colitis mouse model was used to assess the...
CCCGCACCCCTCAGCGAAGAAGACGTATATTCCTTGTCGCAGATTTTGCAGGACGATCCGCCCCGAAAATATTATTTAAGCAGGACAGCCTGCCTGGGCATTCTGCGCAGGGCGAGAGAGCGGGGGAAGGAACTGCCTCCCCAGCTGAAAACGGCGTTGATGGCCCAGGCGGGGCTCTCGCCGCCGGCGGATCTGCCTGCTGATCCTGTTGTTTTCGCCGCAAACCAGCGGGATGAGGTACGGGATCTTCATGATGTGGCGGGCGCGATACAGGCCCAGCCAGGGATGAAGCAGCAGACCTTCATTGCGCAGGACTGCCTGACGCCTTGGGACACCCAGCAGTCCCGTGTCTTCACCCCGGAGAGCAAAGCGCCCACACTGGCCGGGGCGGATGGCGGGGGCGGACGGAACCCCGCCGGGCTGCTGCTCGCGGCTGGCGTGGTCAGCAAGGGGGATGGGGACTGCTTTTTGACGCCGGAATGCCATACATCTCTCAGCAACGGAGGCGGGCAGGCTGGACAGGGGTACCCCTGTATTCTGACTGGCAGCCTGACTCCCTGGGATAGCCAGCAAAGGCGCATCACGGTGCCGGACGGCGTATCGCCAACGACCAACAGCGGGGAGCAAAAACCTAGTGGTTTGCTGCTCACAGCAGGCTTTTGCGCAGGTGCAGGTGCAAAAGCTGGAAGTATTGGATATCAGGAGGAAATCGCGCCCACCTTGAAGGCGGGACAGAGCGGCAGCATGATGCCGTCGATATTCTGCCTGAATGATCACGGTGGCCAGCGTATGGATCTTACTACAGATATGACGCCGACACTCCGGGCGCAGATGGGCGGACATCAGCCCTTGATCTGCCTGAATGACCAAGGCGGCAGTGTTATGGACTGCTCTGAAGACGTAACAGGGACGCTTCGCGCCCAGGAACATGGACATCAGCCGCTGGTGATAAAGGTGCTGAGCGGAGAAAATGCAGATGAAAAAAGGGCCATGATTATTGAATTGTTTGAAAATCATGGGATTGATGCGAGGTACACGGGGCCGCATAAGGTATCGCCTACGCTGACCAACCGCAGCGGCACTGGAGGCAATAATCTGCCGCTTGCCCTACAGGTGCAGGAGCCTGTCTGCATCTCCGGAAACGCCATAGACCGCCAGCCGCAGAACGGCGGCAACGGCCTGGGCTGTCAGGAGGGGATCGCCTACACGCTGACTGCCACGGATCACCACGCCGTCTATTCCCGCCAACGGGTGGATGTGTTCAAGGATAACGAAGTCACCTCCACTGAGAGCACCCGCCAGCACAAGGATGCCACAGACCTGATCTGCCAGCCGGCATATCAGGAAACAGTAGGCGCTCTGACCAGCAGCGACCGCAAAGGCCCCAACAGCCAATATGTCGGTCAGGACAAGCTGGTGGTAGGCGGGCCTCTGCTCATTCGCAGGCTGACCCCACTGGAATGTGAACGCCTCCAGGGCTTTCCTGATTTTTGGACAGATTTGCCGGGGGCCTCCGATTCCTCCCGCTACAAAGCATTAGGCAATAGCGTCGCAATTCCGTGCGTGGAGTATATCATGCGGGGGATCGCTATGGCGGCAGGTCAGCGTGGATAGCGCGAGCATCAGCATTTCCATCCCAAGTGCGATCCCCCATTTTCTGGATATCATTATACTGAATCCATGTCCGCAATGCAAGATGGGAAGCATTTGTTGCTTCCGCTTCGTTTTGTAAAACTTCTTTGTTGGTATTCGTGAATAGCTATTACCCGGCGTTTCCGATATACTTGCCCTACCACCCAGGAAAGGAGAACTCACCACATGGCAGAGAACACAAAAAATCTGTGCGCTCAGATCCCGGAATCCCTGCACGCCAAGGTGCGGGAGCGCCAGGGAACGTCCGGGCAGACACTGAACCAGTACATGACCTGGCTTATCACTACATTTTTTGAACAGGAGGGAAAACCCGCGATGAAAGAAAATCAGAGGACCGTAGCCTTCCAGGTGTCCATGGAGCTGTTCGAGCAGTTCAAGGACTACCTCAAGCGGCATGGCATCAAGCAGAACGCCTTCTTCCTGGGCTGCATCCAGCAGGCGTTGGAGTCGGAGCGAAAGGAGGCGGACAGCGGTGCTGACGTGGAATGATACTCCCCAGAAGGATCAGACGGGAACGGTTATCAGCGTAAGCTATAAGGCTCAGATTCCACACTGGGGCGAGGCCAGCATACACCCGCACAGCTGCCATCCGGGCGAAATGTTCCTGGACTGCCCTGAGCTGGGCATCAAAATGCATCCTCTGAGCCGGGTCACAGCAGAGGATACGCTGAGTCCTGCGGAGAGGGTGCTGATGAAAACGCTGGAGCAGCACGGGATCTGGTGCCTGAAAGCACTGGCCGCTATCGGTCTCCCTGAGTACTAACGCAAAGGGGGCGGCACTGCCGCCCCTCTCTGTTTCAGCTTTTCCGTGGAGGTTTTACGTTGTCATACGGAGGGATGACTCCTTCAATGACCCCATGTTCTGCCTCGAACATTTTGATACTCTGCCTGATCAAAACCAGCACATGGCTATTTACGGAACGTCCCTCATACTCCGCAACATAACCGAGTTTCTCAAGCATTTCCTCTTCCATTCGAATGGAAACACTTTTGACGGCCATACCATCACCCCATTTTAGATATATTATATATTTATTTTATATCCAGAATGTGATATGATGCGGATATAGCTATATGGTATATCTGAAAAACTGGAGGAAGATGGATGTGAGGGTTGCTGTAATTGGTTCAAGAGGGCTGTCGGTGGATAACTTGGAAAAATATCTTCCCATTAGTACAACCGAAATCATATCCGGAGGCGCAAAGGGTGTGGATTTTTCTGCGCGGGAATACGCCCAGCGGCACGGACTGAAGCTGACAGAATACCTGCCGGAGTACAGCCGCTATGGGCGGAGTGCTCCGCTGAAGCGCAACATTACTATCATAGAAAACGCCGATCTCGTTCTGGCCTTCTGGGATGGGACATCCCGCGGAACAAAATATGTGATCGACAACTGCAAAAAACGAAATATCCCTATACAAATCCATGTACTCACCAAGTGATCGGAGGTGGCAACATTAAATGTACATCTACCCGGACAATCTGAGAGCAAAGGCCAAGCTGTGGCTGTGGGAACTGCGGGACGTAGCGGTCATCGGCATCGGCTTTTTGCTCTCTGTCCTGGCACTTGCCAATGGAGCTGGGATGTTCCTCATGGTGCTGACGGTGCTGTACGCCTTCCTCTCCATCCGCATGGAGGGGGCCAGCATCCTGGACTTCCTGCGCTGTGCCGTATGCTTTTTGTTCCTGCATCAGCAATACTTCGAGTGGAAGGAGAAAAAATCTTGAATCGGAAACAGAAAAAAGAGCTGCGGCGGCACCTGTCCACCCGGCAGCTCATGGGGATCGACCAGTTCACCGAAAACGGCTTGAAAACGGCCCGAGGTGAACTGGTTTTCTATCTGGTCAGCCCGGACAACCTGTCGGTGCTGTCCGCAGAGGGGGTCCGGGGCCGTGTCCGCGCCCTGACGGAACTTCTGCGTGGGATGGACGCGGTGGAGTTGCTGGCACTGGACTCCCGCGAGTCCTTCCAGAGCAACAAACACCACTATCAGGACCGGTTGGAACAGGAGGATCTCCCTGCCCTGCGGGAACTTCTGCGGCAGGATATGGGCCACCTGGACGAGATTCAGTCCACCACGGCTTCGGCACGGGAGTTCGCGCTCGTCTACCGCAGGGATGAGAAGACCACTGAGGATGTCAGCCATCTGAAGCAGATCGAAAAACGCGTCCGGGACTGCGGTTTTCATGTCCGTATGGCGGACAGCCAGGATCTGAAACGCCTGCTGGCGGTGTACTACCAGCAGGATGTGACTACGGAATATTTTGAAAGCTTCGATGGAGAAAGGAGCGCCAATGGCTAAAAAGCAGACAAAGAAAAAAGGGCGGTCAGCGAAACCGTCCGCCGCGCCGCCCAAGGATTTTCTGGACATGATCGCCCCAGCCGCCGTGAAGTTCAACACGGACTCGTACATCCTTGGCGGTTCCTACCACTGCACTCTGGCCCTGCGCGGCTACCCCACCACCACGGAGGAACTGGCCCTGCTCCGGCATCTGGGCGAGAAAAGCGGCGTCACCCTGCACATCTACACCCGGCAGGTCAATGCCGCGGAGGAGAACGCCATCCTCCACAACGCCACCAACAAGAGCCGCATGGAGCGCGGCAACACCAACGACATGAAGCAGAGTATTACGGCGGAGGCCAACCTCCAGGACGTGGCCGCACTCATCACCACCATGCACCGCAACCGGGAGCCGCTGGTACACTGCGCCGTGTTCATCGAACTCTCCGCCAGGGACTCGGATAGTCTCCGCACCCTTCGGGACGATGTGACCGCCGAGCTGACCCGCTCCAAGCTGAACGCCGACCGTGTCCTCCTCCGCCAGCGGGAGGGCTTCCTCGCCTCCAACCCCGCCGGCAGCAACGTCTTCGGCTCCCTCTATGAACGGGTATTGCCCGCCTCCAGCGTGGCGAACCTCTTCCCCTTCAACTACTCCGGCAAGAACGATCCCAACGGCTTCTATGTGGGCCGGGACCGCTACGGCTCCAACATCATCGTGGATCTGGACCGCCGCGCCGAGGATAAGACCACCGCCAGCGTCCTCATCTTGGGCAACTCCGGCCAGGGCAAGAGCTACCTGCTGAAGCTCCTTCTCTGCAATATCCTGGAGAGCGGCAAGTCCGCTCTCTGCCTCGATCCTGAGCATGAGCTCATCGACCTGTGCGCCAACCTGGGCGGCTGCTTCGCTGATCTTATGAGCGGGCAGTACATCATCAACCCCCTGGAACCCAAGCTGTGGGATACCGATGGTGAGGACGATCCGGAAGCACCAGCCGCCTTCCGGCAGCGGACGCGCCTGAGCCAGCACATCTCCTTCCTCAAGGACTTTTTCCGGGCCTATAAGGATTTCTCTGACCGGCACATCGACACCATCGAGCTGATGCTGGAACGGCTGTACAGGAAGTGGGGACTCAACAATCACACGGATTTCCAGTCCATGCGGCCCGATGATTTCCCCATCCTCTCCGACCTCTACGATGTGATCGAGGACGCCTACCAGCACTATGACAGAGAGGAAAATCCGCTGTACCCGCGGGAACTGCTGCAGGAAGTCCTGCTGGGCCTCCACTCCATGTGCCGGGGCGCCGAAAGCAAGTTCTTCAACGGCCACACCAACATCACGTCCAGCCGCTTCCTGGTCTTCGGCGTGAAGGGTCTCCTCCAGGCCAGCCGGAACGTCAAGGACGCCATGCTCTTCAATGTCCTGTCCTACCTCAGCGACAAGCTGCTGACCGAGGGACACACGGTGGCCACGCTGGATGAGCTTTATATTTGGCTCTCCAACGTGACCACCATTGAGTATATCCGCAACACCCTCAAGCGGGTGCGGAAGAAGGAATCGTCCCTGATCCTCGCCAGTCAGAACCTCGAGGACTTTGACGTGGACGGAATTCGGGAGCTGACCCGGCCCCTCTTTGCCATCCCTACCCACCAGTTCCTCTTCAATGCCGGCAGCGTGGATAAGCGGTTCTATATGGACAATCTCCAGCTGGAGGAGTCCGAGTTTGAGCTCATCCGCTACCCACAGCGGGGCGTCTGCCTCTATAAGTGCGGCAATGAGCGGTATCTGCTGGAGGTACATGCCCCACCCCATAAGGCGGAACTATTCGGAGCGGCGGGCGGACGGTAATTGCACTTCATTGTATCTCCAGAATGTCCTCAATCACGATCCGTTCTCCCCCCGCCAGAACCAGTGCGCCTTCGTAATCGTCAATTTTTTTGAGCTGGCCTGTAACTGTGATATACGCGCCGCCGGCCTTCTTTTTATCTGGCTGGAAATATGTCAGCGTCACGAGCGGCTGGCTGCGGATCTCATCCGCCAGTTTTTGCAGCCGCACGTCCAGCAGGGCTTTCTCATCTTCCGTCAGCTCAACCCGCTGGTCCGTCAGCCGTGCCGTCTCATGAACAGCATCCTCGTAGCCAGTCAAGGCTCTTTATCAGGAAAAATAAGTTATCAGAAAAAGATCTCAAAAGTATGCAATTAGAGAGTTCAATTCTGATAAATTCATGATAACTGGGGCAGGATTTTGAGGTATTGTTTGGATATCATTTTAAACCACAAAGTTGTTTTAATAATTCTTCATCGCTAATGGTATACCGCTCAGCATTCAAAAAGTGCTTAAGCTCAGAATCTTCCGGAATCGCTTTCGCTATAGCCTGCCGCTTTATCTCTGTATCCGCATGGGCATAAATCAAGGTAGTCTCAACACAGGAATGCCCAAGCCACTGCGAAATCAGGGATAAATCAACACCATTCCGGTATAGGGACATTGCCAGCGAATGCCTGAACAGGTGGGGATGCACATTTTCTGGGACTTCCAGGCAACTTTCTCTTGCAGAAATTCCATATTTTCGCACCAACGAGCGGACATTATCCTCCGTCATACGTTTTCTGCTTCCGTTTCGCACGGTAAAGAACAAATAGTCATCACTATACATGGAACCTTCAGTATGAAAGGACTCTATATAATGCCTAAGGTGCTTTACAGTGTCGGTCCGTAATGGAACTGAGCGAATCTTTGACCCTTTTCCACAGACGGTGAGAGATGGATTATTGCCAAGACGTATATCTTTAAGTCTAATGTCAACAAGCTCTTGAACCCGGATTCCCGTTCGATACAAAAAGAGCATCATAAAGGCATCTCTTTTCCCAATATGCGTTGTTGTGTCCGGCTGTGCAAGGATTGCCTGAACTGCAGTTTCACTCATATGCTCAACCAAGGTTTGGTACTGCTTTGCCCGTTTAACTTTATCAATCTCATTGAAATGACAAACATTGCTGATATCTTCTTGCGCTGCATATCTGTAAAATGAGCGGATACAGTGAAGCCGTTGATTTCGCGTACTCACACTACAGTTTCGTTCAGATTCAAGATGATCCAAAAACGCAGTGAGAATATTACGGTCAATGTCTTCAAAAGTGAGGTTGACAAAGGGTTTTCCGGTTTTCTCCTTTACAAAATCCAAAAGCAATTCCAGAGACTTTTTGTATGCGCGTATGGTGTTTTTGCTACATTTCCGCTCTTTCGGCAAGGCGATGAGGAGAAAATCGTGAATTAAGGAAAAAAGAGAGTTCATATGCTCCATATGCTGTCCTCCAATCCTACTGACTCGATTTGTTCCCAATCAACACGATCTGAGGATAAGAGATTCTCCGGCAATATGTGTACGTAATACAAAGTATCCCTGAATTCTTCGTGTCCCATATAAGCCCGAAGATACGGAAGCATGGTATATAGACTTTTTCCCTCGTCGATCCATTTTTGAAGAACCGCAGAAGCAAATCGGTGTCTAAGGTCATACGGGCGCACTCTTGGAAGCAACTTGCTGTCGAGGCTTGGGTTTGCTTCTTTCCAACATTTTTGGAACAAATTGGTCAGTTGTTCACCTGTGATGGAGGTTCCGTTTGTGTGGATGAAAAAAGTATCATTATTGCGACAGAATATGCTGCGACGATTATGATATCGATACAACAGCTCCATGACGTCTGAGGCTGCGACAATAATACGGTCTTTGTTTTGCTTTGATTGGGATATAAATATTTCGCCTGTTTTGAAATTGATATCTGCGCATTGCAGTTTCCGTGCCTCTTGTGGGCGCAGACCGCATGTATAAATCAAGCGAAAAATAAAGCCGGCAGTCTCCGCAAAAAATGGATCTCCACGTTTTTCCAAAACGTCAGCAGCAGCAAATAGTCTTGTCAGCTCTTCATCTGTAAAGATATACGGGTTCAAATTTCTTTTATAACAGATGTACTTCTCTTTGAGAACATAGGCATCGCCGCCTAAATACTTGGCGAATGAACGAATAGCTGCGCACTTGTTCGCAATACAGTGCCGATTGCTCTTTATTTCATATTGAATCCATCCTGTGACTAAAGACGACGTGAGTGTCCTGATATATGGATGAAATTCGCTGCAATAAGCATCAAATCTGAGTAAGTGCTTTTCATGGTCATCTGAAAAACCAAGCGATTTGCGCCAACCGCAATACGCCCACATTTTATCCTTGAAACTGCTGGAGAACTGTTTAATCATAAGTTGTACCTCCAGTCTGTTCAATTCCGGCAAGTCCAAGGGAACATTCTTTCAAATGCACACTGTCCAGGGATATATATTGTTTTGTGGACGAAATCTCTGTGTGCCCCAGCACCTGCGCCACAGTAGTTACAGGTATGCCAGCTACTACCATGCTTGTACCAGCTGCGCGTCTCAAGTCATGGAAGGGACGCTTTTTTAATCCGGCAATGTCTCTGGCGTGGTTAAACGCATTGTATATGCATCTTCGGCCCAATGGATGAACAGGTGGGCGTGAAGTGAGAAAAATGTTAGGGAAATTGCTCTTGGGACGGCCATGTAAAATGTAATCGCTCAATGCCTCGCCAATATCCTGAGTCAACGGAAGCGCAAGCGGTACATCTGTCTTCTTTTGCGTGATTTTTATTTCCCCGTTGACCCAGTCAATATCTGAAAACCGGAGTCCAGCAATATCAATACTCCGCATTCCGGTAACAACAGCGATCATGAACATTGCATAATCCCGTTTTCCAATAGCGGTATCCCTGTTGATGACTCGGAACATCTGCGCTATTTCATCATGGGGCACAGGCTTGCTGATTTTGTACATGCTTGGCATAGTAAAAGATAATACATCCGAAAAGTTATACTTGATATATCCCTTTTCGTTCAGCCAGCGATGAAGGTGCTTCAAATTCCTGCGAATGGTATTTACACTGTTCGAACCCATGACGGATGCTTTCTGCATAATATAGCAGCGGATTACCTCTTCCGAGACGTTGCTGATGTCCTGGATGCCAGCGTCTGCAAGAAATCGAAAGTACGTGTGCGCCGCATATATAATGTTCCGCCTGAGCGCCTCGCTCCATTCCCTTGAATCTTTGACCTGTTCCAAAATCACTCGGTAATGGGGGGAGAGCTTGTCCGGAACTATTCTGGCTCCTGCTGCGACAGTTCCTGTAGTGGCGATTTCATGCACATATAAGGCTGCTTTTACTAATGCGTTCTTTCGACTTCTGCTGACTATTCCTGATTCGTAGTTTTCTTTTAGGACAGCAACATACTGTTCAACTATTTTGAAATCATAAAAGGGTGTTTCACGCTCATGGTGCAGATTCACCACTCTTTGGATATTTCTTCTGTGTTCTGCAATTGTCTTTTCTGTATATCCTTCTTCGAGGAAAATACGAACAAGATCATCCACGGCGTGATCAATTATATACCGCCTCATAATAACGCCCCCATGTTTCAGTATTCCGGCTACTCATATAGCTTAGCAGACACCAGCTGCAATTTAAAGTCTTATACTGAGCCGATTTAGAGCGTATAATGGTATTTTGAGGCACAAATGGACCAATAGAAGGAGGCGATCCATTTTATGAATTCAAGGTCAAACAATTATGGCGACATTATCGACACCGAGTATCCGTTCAAATTAAAGCATATACGCATGGGCACAAATGACCGCGCCGCTCAGTTTTCTGCCTTTCAGGCCCTATCTGGCTTCGAGGCAATGATTCATGAAACGGCACGGTCTACTGATAAACAAGTTGAATTGGATGAATCTTTCGCAGATAATTTGAATGAAAAACTCAAGCGTATTAGCGAGAAAGTGTCTGAGTTGCCATTGGTTCAGATTGTATATTTTGCAGCAGATACTCAGAAGGACGGGGGGAAATATGTGACCGTACTGGAAAGAGTGAAACGCGTAGATACACATACGAAATCAGTTCAAACTGTTTCTGGATTGAATATCCCGTTTAATGGCATCTATGAACTTCAACTCTTTGAGGAAGTGGACAGATAAGTTATCATGAATCTTGCTGTGAAGATCCTTGATATTGAAAAGTATTGCGCAAAACTTCTGATAACTTATTTTTCCTGATAAAGAGCCATATCATAAATTTCTGATATGGCTCTGAAAGGCTGGAATTGCGCTGCCCGGTCGATCATGGGCATATGCGGATGAGTGGCAGAAACGTGATGCGGCAGGTTGATGATATCGTCGTATTTACCCACTGCGATGCCCCCCAATCGTGTTATTGCGGTCCTTGCCCGTTGCGCCCTCTTCCAGGTTCATACCTTTTAAGATGGCGTTCTTCCCAAAGCGCTTCTTGATGTCCAGCATGGCCCGCTGAACCTTTTTCTCCCGCTCCAATTCCGCAGTCTCCTGTACCTTTTTCTCATCGGCAGCGCTGTAGTCAGTGAAGAAATCCATCTGTTCAAAGGCTTTTTTGTCGGGAGCGGACGCCTCGTCCACTATGCGGGCGGCAGTGAGATAAAACCGGCGCACCAGCAGCGTCCGGTCGATGATGCGGTCGAACAACTCCAGAGCAGCAGTGACGATCCGCCTGGTGGAGGCGGTGTACTCCTCGAGATTGGCGGTGCCGTGGGCGTGCTTGGGGATGGCTCGTCCATAGCGGTCCTTGACCACTTCCCCTTTGTAGCCGCGCCCTTTCAGGTTCTCAATGTCGTAGCCCACCGTCAGCACCAGCTGATCCGTGACCAGCCCCTTGTCCACCAGATCCAGCGCCAGCTGGTCTGCCATCTCCCGTACCACCAGCCGGGCCTTGTCGTACTCGTAGGGGCATTGGAGAACCTGCCCGGAACCAATACTCTTGGATTCTGGCTGATATGCCTTGATATCCCGGAGGGTTACCGGCTCCCAACCCCACGCATGGTCGATCAAGAGTTCTGCGTTTACCCCGAACAGCTTATATAGCAGATCCTCGTTGTAGTAATCATTTGGTCCGCCCAGGGAGCAGCGCGCAATATCGCCCATGGCATAAAGTCCGTTGGCCTCCAGCTTTTGCGCATAGCCCCTGCCCACCCGCCAGAAGTCAGTCAGAGGGCGGTGATCCCACAGGTTGCGCCGGTAACTCATCTCATCCAGCTCGGCAATGCGGACGCCGTTCGCGTCCGGCGTGATGTGCTTTGACCAGATATCCATGGCGACCTTGCAGAGATAGAGATTGGTTCCGATGCCGGCCGTGGCGGTGAGGCCGGTGGTCTCCAGCACATCCAGGATGATCTTCATGGCAAGCTCACGGGGGCTGAGTTTATAGGCGTCCAGATAGCTGGTCACATCCATCAGCACCTCGTCTATCGAATAATTGTGAATGTCCTCGGGAGCGACATATTTCAGATAGACGTTGTAGACTCTGGTACTCCAGTCCATGTAGTGGGCCATCCGTGGAGGAGCCACGATGTAATCCACCGCCAGACCGGGATCGGCTTTCAGTTCGGTATCGCTGGAGGAGGAGCCGGTGAACTGCCGCCCCGGAGCGGACAGTAGCCGCTGGGCATTGACCTCCTTGACCCGCTGTACCACCTCAAACAGCCGCGCTCTGCCGGAGATGCCCCAGGCTTTCAAGCTGGGTGTGACGGCAAGGCAGATGGTCTTTTCCGTGCGGCTGAGGTCTGCCACTACCAAATTGGTAGTCAGCGGATCAAGGCCGCGCTCGATACATTCGACACTCGCATAAAATGATTTCAAATCGACAGCGAGATATGTGCGTTTTTTCATCGTGCGGCCTCCCTTTCTGTGGCCTTTGTTTCTCTCTATCATAGCATACCCAGCTTGGACTGGACAAGCCGCAATCATTAAAAATCTGATTTAGGAGATGATAGCTTTTATATGGAATATCAATTGGAATTATCGTTCCAGCAGCCGGATCAGCCATCCATCCGCGGGCAGCCTGACGAGGAAGCCATCCGGATGATCCGGGAATTCGAGCCGCTGGCGGTCAGGTACGATCCGCGCGGCTACTGCGTCTGCACCAGCGAGGGAAAGGACAGCCGGGTGCTGGGACACCTCATGCGCCGGGCAGGTGTGCGCCACTTTTATCTGCACTCCATCACCGGCATCGATCCGCCGGAACTGGTCTATTTTCAGCGCCGCAATTTTCAGACATACCGGGACATGGGGCTGCTCACCTACGACGTGTTGTACGAGCGGTCCATGTGGCAGTTGATGCTGCATAAGAAATTCCCGCCGCTGCGCCGGATGCGCTGGTGCTGTGACCATCTCAAAGAGCGCCGGTCCCAGGAGTACGGTACGGCGATCCTGGCTCTGGGAGTCAGGAAGTATGAGAGCGTCCGCCGTGCCAAACGGCGGGATGAACTGGAGATTGCATCCAATGGACGCGGCACGCAGGGGATCATCATGGCATGGGACAACCATGAAAACCGGAGAACTTTTGAGAATTGTTATGCCCAGGCCGAAAAGCGGCTGAATCCGTTGGCGCACTGGCCGGACAGCTATATCTGGGATTATTCCAGCGAGGCCGGACTGGAACAGTGCGGCTTATATCAGGAGGGCTTCCAAAGGCTGGGCTGTATCGGATGCCCTATGGCGGGAGAGCAGGAGCGGCGGCGTGAATTTGGCCGCTGGCCCCAATTCCAGGAGCAGTGGATACGGAGTTTTGATAAAGTGATCCAGCTGCGTGAGCAGGAATGCAGAACCAATGAATACGCCTGCGGCCTGGATTGGTTTGAATGGTGGCTGCGGGACCGGACGCAGGAAACATCTGTAGATGAAGATCAACTGATTTTAGAAGGATACTGAGGAGGACGGAGGACATGAATATAATTGAACTGGAGCGGTGGAAGCCCTCCGAGGCGGACCCCCGTAAGCTGGAATATGCCGGACAGCCTATCGCTCAGGAGGTGTTTGAGGAGCTGAAGCACCGGCTGGAGAGCCAAGGCTACCTCCCGGACGAATATTTTCTCATGGATTCTGAGTGGGAAAATGGCCGGAAGATCCCCAGGAATGCGGGAATTTTCTGTACTACCGATTACGGCAGCGAGGGCGTGTATCTGGATGTGTATCTCAAGTGGTATGACGAACAGCAGAAGAAAAGCATCACCAAGAGCTTCATCACCGGCAAGACCTTGGGGGAGAGCGGAAATGACCTGGACCGGATGTTCCTGATCTCCTCCGCCATCACCAAGGCGTTCCACGGCGATCATGTCACCCACGCCCGGTATATCAAGATCGGCGGCGTGGAGGATGACACCGGCGGCGCGGTGGTGCATCTGAGCCAGCAGGAACAGCGTACCATCATCAATGCCCTGGTGGAGCAGCGGGAGCGGCAGGAGAATGCCTTGACGCAGACGGAACAGCTTCTCCGGCGCATGACCGGGAGCATTACCGAGTACATCAACGAGGTGGGGATGCGGCCTCTGCGGATGAGCGATTACGACAAAGCGGTGCTGGCGGTCCGGGACGGTGAGCTGGAAGCGTTCAAGCAGTATGCCGCCAAAGTCCCGGATCAACAGGAATCCCTGTTGGTGGAGGCGGCGGGCCGGCCGGGCGCTGTTGGCCGAAAAATGACCGAATTGCTGATGGCTGACAGAATGAACATTGATCCCGCGGTGTACTGTGAAGCCTGCAAGAAAGCCATCGACATCAATGACCCAAAGAAGGTGCTTTTCATGACGGAACAGGCGCAGGCGTGTGTGGCGGATCTGGAGCCGTCCTTCTGCGGTGAGATGGCGAGTTACGCCCACACAGAACACGGGTTTATTGCCAAAGAGATCATTAAGCAGTGCAATGAAGAACAGATATCTGCGGCACCGTCCCGTTTGCTGGAGCAGTTTGCAGGAGATCATGATTTCCGCACCATGTCAGAACTGGTGGAGAAGGGGATCTCCGGGGGTTCCAGTTCTATGCGGACGCTGCACATGCTGACCTACGGGGGCCGCGACAGCTGGATGGCGGAAAGTCTGCTGGAAAAGCGGATGTGGGTCGATCTCCATGACTACGCCGCCCTCCATGCCTGCGTCCAGAATGATGCGGTTGATGTGTGCAGGCTGCTGTTGGATCACGGTATGGACTTTGAAAAATACCAGCAGTGGGCGGAACACCGGGGCGGCGGTCATGAGGAAACAGTCCAGGCCCTGACGGACTACTGGCAGGAGATAAAAGCGGAAATGGAGCAGGCTGGGCCGCAGGAGATGGGAGGGCAGACCTTTGGTTAATCCCGCTCTGCTGGCAAAAGCCGCCGCCGCAGTTCTCTCCAACGAGAAAACCAGAAAAGCGGCTGGCTGGGCAGTCGTGGCGGTTCTCTCCCCCGTCATCCTGCTCATCGCCTTTTTTTGCGCACTGGGTTCCGGCACGACGGATCACAATATCTCCGCTGTCGAGTTGTGCTTTTACGGAGGGATACTCCCGGAAAATACCCCGTCGGAATACCGGGCCTGCATCGAAGATATGCGTGCCAGCTTCGCCCAGCTGGACGCCGCCATCTCTGCGGTCAACGGGCAGGCAGAAGAAGGAACCAGCCTTGACGGCATCCGCGTCAAGGCGATTTTTTATGCTCTGTACTTCGGCTCGGAGAACCATGGAGATGCTGTATCCTTCACGGACTGCTTTGTCACCTATGAGGAGCGGACCCGTACTGTCACAGTGGTAAACGAAGCTGGTGCAGAGGAGGAGCAGGAGGAAACCTACACTGTGGCGATTCCTATTGAAGATTTGCCAACGGTCTATCAGAACATCGGCATGGCTATGGGTACTACGGTCACGGACGAGCAGAAAGCAAACGCGGACAGCATCTACAACCTGATCCGCTATGGCACCGCTGCAGGCGGCAGCGGCTTCGCCGGTTCGGATGTTCCCTTCATCGGTGCGGACGGCTTCTGCTCTCCCATAGGGGAGAACTGGCGGGATGTGGTCACCTCAGAGTTCGGCAACCGCCGCGACCCCTTCACCGGAGAGCGGCGGGGCCACAGCGGCATGGATCTGGCCGTCCCCACCGGCACGTCCGTCCGCGCCGCTCTGCCGGGGACAGTGACGGTGTCCGCCTACAACCGGGGCGGCTACGGATACTACGTCATGATCGACCACGGGGATGGCCTCGCCACTTTGTACGGTCACTGCTCCCAACTGCTGGCTCGGGTGGGCCAGACGGTGGAGGCCGGGGATGTGATCGCCCTCTCCGGCTCCACCGGGCGGTCTACCGGTCCACACCTCCACTTCGAGGTGCGGATCAATGGGGAGCGGACCAATCCCCGCAGTTACTTGCCATAAATACAGAGAGGAGGAAACGCGCTATGAAATTTAAAGCAAATTTTGTGGAAAAGCCGGGCAATTTCCAGATGGACGACTGCCGGATTGAAAAGGTGGTGGAGCTGTCCCATGAGGATTTTTGCAGGCTGAAGATCACACCCTTGGAGGATCAGCCGTTCCTTGCGGAAAACAGGGGCTGTATGTTCCACACGGACGGTGTGATCCACTGCCTGCTGGCGCTGGGTCAGGGCAGTGATGACGGGGTGCTCATTGACGCGGAGGGGTATAACTATCCCCGTCTTGCGGCCTACGTTCCCGGAATGCGGGACATCGTCAACGCCCAGATGGATCGTGCGGCGGACTTTATCATCCGGTGGGGGACGGAGAACACCACCAGCGGAAGCTGGTGTATCTATTTCGAAGATCTGGAGAAGCATCTGGATCTGACCGTCCGGGAAGGCAATGGAATGGACTCTATGCTCAGGACTGCCCTGAAGCAGCGCCCCGAAGTATCGGCGGTGGATATGCACGACGGCTGTATCGAGATGGAGTACCACCCGGAATACTGCCAGCGGCTCAAGGGGGATAAACCGCCTGAGCTTCTCCTGAAGGACCTGCTCCCCCTGCTGAAAGGCGGCGGGCTGATGTTCCTGTGCCATGAGGAAGCGGAGCAGTCTGTGCTGGTGGAAAACCTGCACAAGCTGACTGACGTTGGGCGGGAGGAGCATGCCGCCCTGCTGGGCGCCAGGGTATCAGAGATCTGCGAGACTCCGGAGGGGACAGAGATCGTACTCACCGGCGTAGCGCCGGAAGAACTGGTGCGGTTCAACGAAGCCCACGACGCTTTTATGGAGGCGGAATGGAATATGGGCGACATGACGCCGTAGGGGGAGTAATGTAATGAGCAGATTTAACATTCCAGGTGTGGCCAGGGGGCTCACCACCTACGCCATTGAACGGCAGCACGGCTTCGAGCGGCACCAGCCTGATGGACTGCCGCTCTGGGCGGAACAGCGGAGGTTCTGGACCGACGCCATTCTCCAGGGCATGGCAAGGCTGGAGGGCGATCCGCCCGATCCCAAACTGATGGAACAGTTTGACCTTGAACTGGAGCAGTCCCGCGGCTGCTACTTTTTCGTTCCGGCCACAACGCAAATGCAGAAGGATACCATCCAGGAGCTTCAGCATTTTGTTGCCGCGCTGGAAGCGACCGGCGATGACCGAAGGCGGCAGATCGCCGTGGTGGGTGATCTGCTGGAGGATATGGCTGCCCACCGCTCCTGGGGCTGGACCGAAAACGGTCTTTCCCGCGCCAGGGAAGAAGCCGAAAGCGCGCTGGTGCGCATGACCGCCCAGATGCCCATCCGCTTCACCCGTATACTGTTGGGTGGGGATGCCGGGCCGCACTGGGCAAGCGGTTTTGTATCCGGCTGCGTCACAGATACCGATGCGGTCAAGCAGACCCCAGTCTATCAGGAGGCGGTACGGAAGTATCCGGAGGTCGCGGACTGGCCCGCTCTCTGCACCGTCTATGTGGGACGCGGCCTGCCGTCTGCGCTTGGGACAGTTGACGCTTCGGACTTCGATCTGAACATCATGAACCGGACCGGGGATCGGTTTCTCAAAGCGCAGGGCGTCCACTGTGTTGGCGGCCCCTATCAGATGACGGTAGCTGCCGCACCAGAGATATCCGCACAGAACGAGCCACCGCAAGCGGAGGAGCAAGTCCCACCCCTCATAGGACCTGCTATGGGATAGGAGGGTAATGCAGTGGAAAAATTCAATATTCCTCTCGTTGCCAAAGGCCTGATCGCCTACGCTGTTGAGCGCCAGGTTGGAACCGAGAGAATGCGGCTGGAAGGTTCGCCCCCGCCGGCGGAGCGGCGGCGGTTCTGCGCGGATGCTGTCATTCGGGGGATGGCTGAATTGGAGGGACTGCCGCCTGATCTGACATTCCTGGAGCAGTATGACAGCGCCCTGGAGCAGGCCAAGCATGGTTTCGCTGTGGAGCCGGCTTCTCCGCAGCTGCAAACAGAGGTCGGCCAAAATTTTATGCGCTATGTTTCCGCACTGGAAAATGCCGGCGGCGACAGCAGACGCCGAATCGCTGAGGTCAGGGAACTGGCGGAGGATATAGCGGCCCATCGTCCCTGGGCCAGCTGCAAAATCAAACTTTTTGAACCTGTGATATGTACAGCAAGTAATATACTCAAACGCATGACCGCAGAGCGGCCCATCCGCTTCACCTATTTCACACTGAGCGGCGGCTTTGATCCACCCAATCATATAGGCGATTTTGCGTCTGGAATCTTGAGTGATGCCGAGGCTGTCGAGGCAACGGAATTGTATCAGAAGGTGACCCAATGGTGTCCAGATGCCCGAAGCTGGCGCGCAGTCTGTTCAGTCTATGTCGGCGGTAACGCCGACCCTGCCGGCACAGTGACGGATGCGGATGATTTTGACATGAGCATTATCCGGGAAGACGAGTACAGATTTCTGAAGCAGCCCAGTATCCGTTGTGTGGATGGCTGGGAATTGGAGATTCCCGTCTTCGATATGATTCAGGCGCTGAGGGTAAAGCCAGGCGCAGCGCCGGAAATCATTACCGTTCCGAACAAGCTGGAATCGCTCCAGGCTGCGGTGGGCGGATATATTGAGGTGCTGGAACTGGACTGCGGCGTCTGTCTGATCTGCAACGAGGAGGGAAAATTGCTTGGCCTCCCAGCCAACCGTCAGGTGGGTGGGGATATCATCGCCGGGACCTTCCTCATCGTAGGTGAGGCGGACGGTGAATTCTGTTCTCTCGCGGATTCAGACGCCGCTCACTATGCTGAAAAATTTGCACAGCCCCTGCCGTCCCACAGCGGTCAAGACGGACCCACCCAGTGGACATTTCATGTATTTTGAGGAGGAGACGAAGCAGATGGACAAAGAGGAAGTCAAGCTGTCCTTCGACAGCGAGAAGATGGAGGCGCTGGCATTCTATCTGAAAAAGGAGAACACCACAGTGCAGAAGAAGATGGACGAGGCCCTGCGTCTGCTCTATGAGCAGACAGTACCGGAGCCGGTGCGGGAGTACCTGGACGTCAAGTCCGCACCCGCCGCCCGGCCTAAGCGTCCGCCCCGTCCCAGCCAGCCCAAGGCTGCTGCGCCCAAACCGGTGCCTGCCCCTACGGATCAGGAGAAGGAGGGCAGCGTATGAGCGGCGATGTGCAGTTGGAGCTGTGGCTCCATGAGTATAAGATGGACGCGCTCTCCTCTGTACTGGAGGAGCAGGGTACGACGGTAGAAAAGCGGATGCAGGAGATGCTGACCGATCTGTACGCGGAGTTGGTTCCCCATGAGACACAGCAGGCGATCCGCGTCCGTATTGACGTCGAGCGCGCTGCCTGGGAAGCAGAGCAGGAGGCGGCCCGGAAATACACCGTGTTCCGTGTGCGGGAAAAGGGCGTGGACTCGTTTTTCCAGCTGGAGCGGAAAGAAAGTCTGCTGGACATCGGAAAATTCCTGCGCCGGTATCTGCGCGGCGATCAGGAACCGGCTTCCGCCGCGTTCCAAAGCGCCTTCGCCGGACTGAAGCCGGTCACCGCCGAACAGTACGGTCAAATGATGGCATCGCATCTGGAGGCCCCCGGCAAAGTCACCGGTGTGTTCGATCTGGACTTTGACAAACAGGAAATTTCCGCTGTCGATATCGGAAGAAGCTGGAAAACGTATTCGGCAAAGGATATTTCCTCCGCCGTTTATTTCGCCTACCGCAAAAGCGGTCTCGGCCCGTTTCAGTATGAAGCGCGGTTCGAAAACAGTCTGACCGGCAAAGCCCGGCCTTCGGCGGGCCACCTCTCCGCGCGGGATATCTCCTTTGCGGAGGAGATCAGCGAGATAGACAACCTGCTGAATTTTTACATGGAAGCCAATTTCGATGTGGACACGGTCTTCGGTACTCACGTCTGCACCGGCGAGAACGACGACACCCTGAATGTCTACGCCAACTACGATATGGCAGCCGGACAGGTCTGCGATGAATTGGAGGTCGACCTGCACTGGGCGGACGGACGTGAGGAGGCGGTGGAGTACCGGCTCAATGCTGTGGAGAAAGCGGTCTTGCTGCGAAAGATGGACGCCTACTGCCAGGAGCAGACCGGGCTGACGCTGGCGGAATACAGTGCCCAGAGGATGGCGGAGGACATGTCTCCGCCATCCCAGCCAACCATGTAAGCTGCGCTGGTGGTCGCTGCCAATAAAACAAGGATGGTGATGATTATGGAGAGAACGGATTTCGAGCGGCAGCTCAACGCACTGGTACCCCAGCCCGATCCGGCAGACACTGCCGCCCTGTTTTCCTTTGGGCAGGAGCTGAGTCAGGATGGTGAGTGTGAAGGAATGCAGGAACTGCTCGACAGCATGAGCTTTGTTTCCCGGCATTTTTCCGCCGCAACAGCGCAGGGCGTCTATGAGATCATCCGTCACGGCTCGGCAGCCTTGCCCAGTGAGATGGTGGCGGCTGCTGTTTATCTGGAAAATGGCAGCACGCCCCAAGCCGTCGCGGAGATGGCAGACGCGGGATCGCTCATGTGCTTCCACCAGCCGGAGAGCGCAGAGGAGGCCAGTCCGCTGGCCGTCTGCACGCTGATAGAGAAAGGTGTCCCGCATGAGTTTCACACACTGCACTTCGGCGGCTTCGATCCCGACACAGCTCTGAGGTCAGCGCAATGGTACGCTCACAACCAGCAGATCTCTGTGACGGATGCTCTGCTCGTGCTGACCACAGATATGGTGCTGGACCCCAGCGGCGGCACCGGGAAGATCCTGGTGGGCAGCGATCCCGAGATGACCCAGGCGCTGTTCTCTGTCTTCCACTGCTGTCCTGCTGTGGCTGCACGTCTCACCTTCGACGCGGACTGCGGTCAGACGGCGGTGGAGTACAACCCGCTGTGGCTGGAGCTGCGTCAACAGCAGGAGGCGGCTCAGTGTGAGATGGCACAGAAGCTGTGACGGAGTATGGGAAGGGCCGTTCCCAATGCGGAGCGGCCCTCGCTCTTGCTCTCCCTCCGTGTGCCGCAGTAAGGCCGCTGTGTGCCGTCCTGCTCCGCAGGGGGGCATCCCACGCCCCACCCAACAGTCCCCCCGCCCTGTGCGGCTGTGTGGCGGCGACAGGCAGATCGGTCTTCCCCAAATGTGCAGGTGGACCGGGGGGGCGAAAAATGTGCAGGATAAAAGCGGGTGGTCGCTTTCGCGCCCACCCGCCGTTCACCCCGCCCCGCAACGCGGGTCGGGGACGGGGACGAGGTGGTCGGTTTGGCCCCCTGTTGACTGTGGCGGGTGGTCGGAAATGAAAATAACAGAGAAAAAACCGCCCGGTTTCAGCCTTTCTCAAGGTGGCTGTGCCGGGTGGTTTTTACGAAAAAGGGAGGAATTCGACTATGAGAAGAAAACAAGCAGTTTCAGTAGAACCGGGTGGCCCCGCTGAGATCAAGACGCGCATCCCCGTCTGGCTGTACCCCTCCACGCTGGAAGTGATGGACAGAGCGGCGGAGACTGCCGGGTGCAAAAGCCGCAGTGAGTATCTGGAGAAGGCCGCGCTGTTTTACGCCGGCTATGTCTCTGGGCAGGACGCCATGGCCTACCTGCCGCCCGCTCTGGCCTCCGTCCTGCGCGGTACCGTGCAGGACACGGAGAACCGGATCTGCCGTCTGCTCTTTAAGCTGGCGGTGGAGCTGGACATGGTGATGAATGTGCTGGCGGCGGGGATGGAGATCAGCGAGGACTCTCTCCGCAGTCTCCGGGGCCGGTGCGTCCAGAACGTGAAAAAGACCAGCGGCAGTGTCACACTGGACAAGGCGGTGGAGTATCAGAGAGGCGGCGTGTAACAGAAAGGCGGTGACACTCCATGCCCCGGATCATATTCAAGTGTCCCTACATCAAGCCGGGGACCGGGAAAGCCGCCGCCCATCTGAACAACTACGTCCGCTACGTCGCTACCCGTGACGGTACAGATCTCTTCACGCCGGACAAGGCCGGACTGCCCGCCACAAAAAAGCAGAAGGCCATGGTGGAGCGCCTCCTCCGGGACTTCCCCTTGAGCCGAAGTATGTTCGAGTACGAGGACTACCAGTCCTCCCCCACCCGCGCCGCCGCCTCGGAGTTCATCACCAGGGCGCTTGAGGACAACGTAATTACTGGGGTCCCCACGCAAGCCCAGCGAAGCGGGTTGCGTGGGGAAAGGAGGAGCAGCGGAATGGATGAGCCTTCGCCCTTGGGCGGAGGCGAAGGATATGAAGCTTGCGACGACGCGGCCAAGCGGGAGAACTACGTCAGCTATATCGCCCAGCGGCCCCGCGCGGAGAAAATCGGCGCACATGGTTTATTCAACGGTACAGGCGATGCACTGGAGCTGTCCAGGATCGCGGAGGAGGTGGCACACCACTCCGGCAATGTGTGGCTGCCCATCATCTCCCTGCGCCGTGAGGATGCTGCCCGCCTCGGCTATGACAGCGCAAAGCAGTGGCAGGCGCTCCTCTCCACCTACGCTCCGCAGGTCGCGGACGCCATGAATATCCCCTGGGAGCAGTTCCGCTGGTATGCCTCCTTCCACAACGAGGGGACGCACCCCCACGTCCACATGGTCTGCTACAGCGCGGATGGACGCTCCGGCTTCCTGAATAAGGAGGGCATCGCCAAAATCAAGTCCGGACTGGCAAAGAATATCTTCCGCCAGGAACTGACGGAAATCTATCAGCAGCAGACCCAGCGGCGGGACGAGCTGGTGAAGAAGTCCAGCGAGATTATGCAGGAACTGATCCGGCAGATGCGCTCCGGCACACTGGAGAATCCGCGCATCCAGCAGCTCACCAGCGAACTGGCTGACCGGCTGAAAAACACCTCCGGCAGAAAGCAGTACGGTTACCTCAAGGCGCCGCTGAAGGCTGTGGTGGATGAGATCGTGGACGAGCTGGCGAAGGACTCCCGCGTGGCCGCCGCCTATGATCTGTGGTACCAGCTGCGGGAAGAAGTGCTGCGGACCTATAAGGATGACCTGCCAGACCGTCTCCCACTTTCCCAACAGAAGGAGTTTAAGCGGATCAAGAATCTGGTGGTGGAGGAAGCGGTGCGGCTGGGAGAGTACACGGAGGTGTTCACCCCAGAGGATGATCTGGAGCCGTCCCAGGCCGGCGAGAACACTGTTCCCGAACCAGAAGCGGAGCCCCAGAGCGCGGATGCGCTGGAGGTATCTGACGAAGCGCCGCCAGTTGTGGTGTGGAGCGCGCGGTACAAGCAGGCGCGGACTCTTCTGTACGGTGATGACGATACGCCACAGGATCACGAAGCCGCTTACAAGCTCTTCATGGAGGAGGCAGTAAGCGGCAACGCTCTTGCCATGCACGATGTTGGCAAAATGCTTGCGGACGGTATTGGCGTGGAAACTGACGCGGAACAATCCCAGGCGTGGTACGCCAAAGCACTCTCCGCCTTCCAGACCGTGGAGCGGCAGCACCCCAACCGCTATGTGGAGTACCGTATCGGCAAAATGTATGCTGGCGGTCTTGGAACGGAGCAGGATGATACTGCGGCGGCGAAGTGGTTCTCCCAGGCGGCAAAGCAGGGCTACAAGTACGCCCAATACTCCCTCGCCGGCCTCTACAGCCGGGGCAAGGGTGTTCCACAGGATGATGAGAAGGCGCTGGAGCTGTACACCCTTGCCGCGGCGCAGGGATTTCCCTATGCCGCCTGGGAGCTGGGAAAGCGATACCGGGACGGTGTTGGCTGCACATCAGATGAGCGGCAGGCTGCCCAGTATTTTTCTATGGCCTATCAGGGCTTCCGGACGCTGGCAGAGGAGCGGCCTGATGACCGGCTCCAGTACCGCATCGGCTGGATGCTCCTGCACGGCATCGGGACGGAGAAGGATGAGCAGGCCGCTCTGGAGTGGCTGGAGAAATCTGCCGGACTGAAAAATCCCCATGCGGAGTATCAGATGGCAAAGCACATCCTGGCAGATCCTGCCGCCGCACCTGACCGAATCAATCAGGCTGTGGGCTGGCTGAACCATGCGGCGGAGGCTGGACTGGACTATGCCCAGTACGCTCTTGGAAAGCTATATCGGGACGGCGGGCCTGTGGAACGGGATAGGACCCAGGCGGTGATCTGGTTCTCTCAGGCGGCAGAGCAGGGTAATGAGTACGCTATGTACGCCCTTGGAAAACTGCACCTGGAGATCGATAATCCCTCCGCCGCTCTGTGCTGGTTCCAGCGATCCGCTGAGTTGGGAAACCAGTTCGCTCAGTACCGTCTGGGCAAGCTGCTCCTGAGCGGCGATGGCGTCCAGCAAAATATAGCAGATGCAGTTCGCTGGCTAACAAAGTCCGCAGAACAGGACAACCAGTACGCACAGTACGCCCTGGGCAAGCTGTACCTGTTGGGAAAGGATGTTCCGCAGGACAGGGAAGCCGCTGTCCGCTGGTTCACACTGGCGGCGGCTCAGGGAAACCAGTACGCTCAGTTTTTCCTTGACTACATGAATGACTCCCCCTCTCTTTTTGCCAGCGCCGCCCGGCTCCTCCATCACATGGGACGTATCTTCCAGGAGCGGACCCCGCCACTGGCCGGTGGGATCTCATTTGTAGACAGCAAGCTGAGGAGAAAGATCCGAGAGAAGAAGATCGCCATGGGCCACAAGCCTGATGATCATGAGGAGCAGATACAGCAGTTCAAATAATCTCTGCAACAAAACAGGAACCAGAACGTCGATTTTCGATGTTCTGGTTCCTTGTGCTTCTTGGAAATCGTTCTGCTATAAAGCTGGATGATTAGCACGGACTCTGCAGCAAAGCAGCTCATATACTCCAAGCAGGCCGCTTCCTATCCCATAGCACACGATGTCCCCTATATCGTAGACAGAGCCAAGCAGGATGCTTAAAAGGGAACCATTCTCTAACCCAAGGAATGCTGCCAAATGGAAATACTGTGAGACCTCGACCGCAGATGCGAAAGCAAAAATGGCAGCAGGCAGCCACGGATATTTCTCCGGAATAAAGATCCGCAGGAAGAAATAGAGAACCGCAACAACAAGGACGTCGCCCACATACGGCCTGACGAAGCTGTCGTGGATGCAGACTGCTATGCCAATTTCTGTGACCAGCAGAAGCAGAAACAGGGTGAGATGAAGCAGGCGCTTCTTTCTTTTTCTCATAACGTCATTCAATCCAGTTGGGGATGGTGTCTCTGAATTCCGACTGCTTGGCGCGGTTCCAGCTGGCAGGTTCTCCAATACAGTATCCGCCCATTTTGTGCATGTCCCGGTAACGGTGGAGAGTATAGGTCACATCCACATATTTCTCTCCGACATCCAGGACTAGTTTTTCAACAGTGCCAATAGGATACCGGTCTGTCACATGGCGGACATAAAAATCCTGCTCCGCCTCAGACAATGGTTCATTCAAAACAACAACTTGCATGTTCTAATCCTCCCTGACCGCCATTATACAGGACCGGCAGGTGGGATTCAAGAAGGAGGTGGCGAAAATTTCTTATATCCATTTTACTGAGGAACAGAAACTCCGGGCCAGCTCTGTGGATCTGGTGGAGTTCCTCCGCTGTCAGGGGGAGAAGCTGATCCGTTCCGGGCCAGAGTACCGGCTGACCAGCGACCATAGTATCACTGTCCGAGGCAATGAGTGGTACGATCACGCTGCTGAACAGGGCGGCGGTCCTATCTCTTTTGTGCAGCAGTTCTATCATCTCTCCTATCCGGAGGCCGTTACCCGTCTCCTTGGCGGTGAGCAGGGGACCGTCTATGCCGCCGCACCAAAGCAAAAAGAGAAGCCTAAGAAGGAATTTGCCCTGCCGCCAGCCAACCGGGATATGCGGAGGGTGTATGCCTATCTACTGAAGCGCCGCGTCCTGGATCGGGATGTGGTCAACGCCTTCGTCCGCGCTGGCCTGCTTTATGAAAGCTGTGAAAAATTCAATGGCCGTGAGTATCATAACGCAGTCTTCGTTGGCAAGGACGAAAACGGCGCTGCCCGTCATGCCCATAAGCGCAGCGTCAATGATATCGGCAGGACTTTCCGCATTAACGTAGAGGGCAGTGATCCCCGGTGCAGCTTCCACCACACCGGCTCCAGCGACCGGCTCTATGTATTTGAGGCACCCATTGACCTGCTGTCCTTCCTCACCCGCTACCCCATGGGTTGGGAGGAACACAGCTTTGTATCCCTGTGCGGAACCAGCGAACACGCCATGCTTTGGATGCTGGAACAGAACTCTGGTATCTGTTCGGTGTGCCTCTGCCTGGACCATGACGCGGCTGGCATCGAAGCCAGCGGACGGCTGGCGGAGGTCCTTCATGAGCGCGGCTATGATGATGTCGGGATAATCCAGCCCGAGTTCAAGGATTGGAATGAGGATGTCAAGGCACTCCGGGGCATCCCAGCTCAGGAGGCGGAGGAGCATCCGCAGCTCATTACCGCGCCGGAGGTCTGCAGCAGGATCGCTGACCGTATAGAGACTTCCCGGCTGGACTACTGGGAGCAGGACCTCCCCAATCTGATCGACTACTACAAATCCAGCCTCCATTGGGGATACTTCGACCAGGCCATGGAGTGCATGGAGCAGGCGTCCGCCCTGGCCCTGGCGGTCTATGGACGGGAACTGCGCCAACTTGGTGAACCGCACCCCACGGAGGAACTGGCGGCGGAATTGTGCCGCAGTATCCGCCCTTACCAGAACCGAGGCATCCTGAAGAACCGCGCCGCTGAACTGGCTGTGCAGTTTCAAAGCGTTCTGGCACAAGCCGCGGCGCCTGGTCTCCGCGATGAAACGGAGAAGCGAAAGCTGGCAAAAAGCTGGCTGGAACTGGCGGCAGCTTTCGCTAAGGTTCCAGTTAAGTATGAGGCCGATCTTTTAAAACAAAAGCAGAAGCAGGAACCACTGATATTAAAACAGGAAATGGGGTGACCAACTATGACTCCGCAAGTGATCATGTTAATTTTACTGGCAGGCGGAATGCTTCTGCTCATCGCCGCCGCCACGCACTTTTCCGGCAGTGGGAATCTGGACAACATCAAGTCCAAGACTGTTGGCGACGGCCAGCATGGAA
>ERZ779621.293-NODE-293-length-25928-cov-17.009160_pt1 | contig 25928 bp, 13 predicted proteins | sample MGYA00514215_ERZ779621 | MGnify/ENA primary metagenome ERZ779621 (study PRJEB29562, sample SAMEA4376715) | mouse gut metagenome | isolation source: Cecum | study: EMG produced TPA metagenomics assembly of the A DSS colitis mouse model was used to assess the...
TTGCGTTGATTACGCCGCCATGAATGGTAATGCTGCCGCTGTCAAAGATGGTGGTGCTGCCGCCGATGCCTGCGCTGGCATTGTTGCTGCTGTCAGTTGTACCTGTGGCGTTCAGCGTCCCGGTGCCGCCAGACTGGGCGTAGATGGTCAGGCTGTTGCCGGTGGTCACCACAATGCCCTTTTCCGCTGTGAGGGTACAGCCATCCACCAGAATTAGGTTCACTTCGCCGCTGACTGTGATAGGTTCGGAAATGGTGACGTTGCCGTTGACCACATACCAGCCATTGTACCATGTGACCGCCGCCGCGCTGTTTTCCACCGGGGTGCAGCTATCGGCTGTCTCCTCTGTGCAGACAACTTCGCTTTTGCTTTCGTCCCACGCCGCTTTCTGATAGACTACGGACTCTCCGCCCCTCAGCAGCATCTCCCCTCCGCCTAACTCTACCTCCACTTCCAGCGCAGCCGCATCTTCCGCCAACACAAAACCTTCCGGCAGAAATGCCGTAAAGGTATATGTCCCTTCATACGCCCCGTCCTCCGGATAAGATGCACACTTCCAGCCTGTCAGGGTGATTTCCGCATCTTCTGTCTCTGGCGCTGCTTCCGCATCTTCCTCTGTTTCTTCCCCATCTTCCGCCGCATTCACTGCAGCTACTTTGGCCTGTATCTTCTCTGGCAAGAGAGCAGTCACATCTTCCACAAATGCCGGATTTTCCCTGCCTGCTCCGGGCAATGCCAGTATACCGTCCGTCAGATATTCTTCCGGGTCGATCCATTCCCATGCCGTAATGACCTTTTCCCCGGTCTTTTCCTGTTCTTTTGTTTTCTCTCCTTTACAGCGGGAAAGGTCTGCATCTTCCGTACCGCACACAGGGCAGTCCCCATTGATGCTGTCCTCCGTGCATAATGTTTCACAGATACATTCCGCCGTATCTGTACCGGCATTTTCTGCATCATTTTCTGCATTATTTTCGGTATCCTCCAGCTCTATGCCATTACAGATTTCACAGACATAGCCACAATCCTGCGCTTCTTGATAACTGCAGTTTTCGTCATGCTCATGGTGACAGTCCAGTACCTTTGTGATACAGCCGCTTTCCTCGCTGCATACATGGGTACAAAGTGACGGCTCCCGATTCCCTGCATCGGAAGTTGTGGCATCTCCTTCCCCCGTGCTTTCCTCCGTTTTCCCCGTTTCCGGATAGCACTCGTCCGTATGCTCATGCACACACTCCGTAACAGTCTTATAACATTCTTCCCCATGTTCATGGGTACACGGCTGCGCTTCCGCATAACCGCACTCCGCCGTATGCTCTGGGTGGTGTTCGCACAGCCCCTTTTCCTGCTCCGAAGCAGACACGGCAAGCCCGCTGGCAGGCAGTGTGTTAAATACCAAAGCCGCCGCCAACAGGAAACCCATGCTTTGGCGCAGCCTGCCCCCTTTTCGTTTTCTTCCCTTTTCTCCATCAGGAAAATCCCCTACAGGGTGTTTTCTGAAAGAAAATAATCCTTTATTCTTTTCCATATCGTTCCATTCCTCCTTGCTTTTCCGAGGCAAAAATGCTCCTGCCCCTGCGGGGGCAGAGGAATTTCCCTCCGTTCCGAAACATCTGAAGCGGGCTTGCCCGCTTTTTTACAGATACCCTGATAAACCGGGGCTTTCACAGGTATCCTCTGCCATACGGCAATGTCCCCTTCCTTTATCCTCCTAAGCGGCTCCCTGAACCTCGTCCCCTCCAGCGGGCGCACGATAAAGTCAAAACTATGCGTCCGTATCGCCACCCTTGCAAAATAGGGATCGTCCGTAATCCAGATCACCAGCGTATTTCCATACAGTTCCCGGTATTTACATACCAGCTCCATCCCCAGTGCGCCATTTATGCCCACTACCACAACATCATATTCCCGCTCAAGGTGGTACTCCCTGTCAATCACGCCCCGGCTGACCGTAACATCTGACAATTCATCCGTAAGTATCCCGGAAAGCATTTCATATTCCGGTATGCTCTTTGTATAGATGACAGCATCCATATCCCTCTCCTCCTTATCCTGTTTAAAGACGCAAAAAACCGCCGGGGAACGGGGCATTCCACAGGGCATAAAAGCCCCGCTGGAAATCCCCGCCTCCGGCGGTCTTATATTTAATAACACTGTATATAAAAAGATACAACGAAAAGACAGATTTATAACGTCTGTCTGTCTGTCTGTCTGTCTGTCTGTCTGTCTGTCTGTCTGTCTGTCTGTCTGTTAATTATCAGGCATTCCGGCATATCCTGTCAACCTCCTTTGGCAAAAAATTTCACTTTATTATAATAGATTTCCGAAAAAAAACAAGACTTTTGGCAGGAACGTCAATTTTCTGGCAAGAACGTCAGGCAGATTTTATAAATCAGGTCTTGACAGGTTTGAAAAATGTCTTTTTTTGTTGTATGATTATATTTGATTTTTTATGGATTTGAGGTGAAACCAATTTTGAAGATTGCTTTAGTAGATGATGAACAGGACTATCTGGACGAAATGGCGGGGCTTGTCTGCGACTTTGGCACACAGCGCCACTGCCATGTGGAAACTGTCCCATTCCTGAATGCGGAAAGCTTCCTTGAGGCATTCGGGGACGGCGGCTTTTCTGCGGGCGGCAGTTTTGACGCCGTTTTTATGGACATTTACATGGACGGCATGGACGGCGTTGCCGCCGCACAAAAAATCCGGAGCATGGACAACAGGTGTGTCCTCGTGTTTCTGACTTCCAGCTCGGACTTTATGCCGGACGCCTTCTCCTGCCATGCGTTTGAATATATTATCAAGCCTTTCTCCCCGCAGCGTATATTCAAAGTCCTTGGGGACATTCTGGAAATGCTTCCCCCACTGCAAAAATACATAGAGGTAATAAACGGCAGGAAAACCATTCATGTATTCCTTGACGAGATTTCCTCCGTCATTACGGACGCACATTATCTTGACATCGCCCTTTCAAACGGGGAAACCCTGCACTGCCGCATGACCATGCCGGAATTTGTAATGCTTACAGATGGGGATTCCCGCTTCCTTGCCGTCAATAAGGGTATCATGGTAAACGCTGGCTGCATCCTTGAATTTACGGACAACTGCTGTGTGCTGGAAAACGGCGCAAAGCTGCCAATCCGTGTGCGGGACCGCCTGAAAATCGAACAGGCGGCGAGGGATTACAATTTCAGGAAGATACGGGAGCGTCAGGCACACTTTGCCGGACGCCCTGTGCCGGAAGGCATCAGGAAGGGGGACTGAACATGGATATGGAAAAATGGTTATCGGCGCTGCTGGTGCTTCTGGTACTGCTTCCTTCGGGGGCATCCTGCTATTATGTAATGAAGAACCAGATGAAGTACACCCTGCGTAAGACAGCCACACTATGCACGGCTGTCCTGCTCCCATACGCTTTTCTCTGCTCTGCTTTAAGCGTCCTGCTACGGATTGATGTAAATATCATCCTCCTGCCGTCCCTCGTCCTGTTCTTTTTCCCATACCGCTGCACCGTGGCGGCAATCCTGCCAAAGTGCCTTGCCGTCTATGTGGGTGTCTGTGCCGTCCATACCTTTCCGGCACAGTTTTCCTATGCCCTTGACGCTTTTCTCCATCCGGCATGGGGTGCGGCGGACTTCTCCGTGGCAGCGGCTTTTTTCCGGCTTTTACTTTCCTGTCTGGTTGCCGCCGCTTTCGCACAGCCTGCCTGCGGGCTTTTTTTCAGGATCATCGACTGTCTGGACACGCCAAAGATATGGTACTCCACCGTCATATTGTCCTCTGTTTTTCTGTTCTTCAACATAGCGGCTGTCCCCCAGTCCTACAGCACCCTCCATACAGGGCGTATGTTTTCCCTTTTCCTGCTGCTGGAGGGCTGTATGTTTGCAATCCTTACAGCAATTTATGTGCTTTTTTACCTTGGCACAAGCGTTATACTGGAACACACCGAGCTGAAGGAACACACGCAGCTCCTTGAAATGCAGGCACGACAGTACCGCACATTGCAGGAGCATATGCAGAGTACCGCACGTCTGCGGCATGACTTCCGCCATTCCGTGCGCCTGCTTTCTTCCCTTGCGGAGAAAGGCGACATCGGCAGCATCCGGACACATCTTGCAGCATACGAGAGCAGTCTTGCGGAAAACGCACCTTCAAATTACTGTGCCAATGCTGCCCTGAATGCGCTGTTTAGCCACTATCACGAGATAGCTGTTTCAGCAGGCATAGACACAGACTGGCATATTGAACTGCCGGAGCTTACGCCTGCCAATGAACTTGACATCGTTTCCCTGTTCGGGAACCTGATAGAGAACGCCATCGACGGGTGCCTTACCGTGCCGGAGGGCAGGCGGTATTTCTGCCTGACCACGGAAATCCGCCATAAAAGCAGTCTGTACATCGTTTCCACCAACAACTTTGACGGCAGGGTGCGGAAAGGGAAGGACGGCTACCGTTCCACGAAGCACGGCGGAAACGGGATCGGGCTTGCTGCCATTGCAGCAGCAGCAGAAAAGTACGGCGGTTCGGCACAGGCTTCCAACAGCGGAACGGAGTTTTATGTAGATGTGGTGCTGAAAATATGAGCTGGTTCAGCACCTCTCCCACTCTTAGATAAATTCAAAACTATCTTCATCCGGTTCAAAATATTCCATGAATGAAAGATACAATTCTTCCGGGCGATCCGGCAGGTAATCCTCATAACTGCATATATCCTGAACAGTATGGTTACTGTATTCGATATGCACCTGCCATGACGGTCTGCCCTCCGGCTCCGCTGGCAGAGCCTCCTCTTTTTCCTCCAAATCATCTATATAGATGCCTTCCTCCGAAAGAATATCCGTAAAAAATTCATCTTCATCAGGATTCAGACAATAATCCTGCTCCCACATAAAAATTTCCAGCGTATGTACGATATACCGCAGCAGCTTCGCCATCTTCCCGCCGTCCAGGACAACAGACTGCTCCCCGCTGTCTGCATGGAAGTCCGTCATGGTCAGGACACGGCTTTTCCTGTCAATGGTAAAAAGACGGTCAGCCATTTCCATATCACCATACCCGTCATAAACCTCTGTATGTATTTCAAAAGACAAGGTATTGATGACAAGCTGCTTTTTCATGGCATTGCGTTCCGCATAGGGAAAACATTCATTATAAATCTCCCTCGCCGTGTCTGCCACTTCCGGGCATTGATCGTGCATTTTTCCTTGCAGCCATTTCTTCTCGCCGTCTGAAAGCCGCCGCATTGGAAAATTCATCATCCGGTTTATATCCATTGCCGCCGCTTTTTCGGCAGCGCTTAAACGGGAACAGGATTTGCAGATATGGGCTGCATGACCTTTCCCTGAAAACTTCTCGTTTGCCTTATATTCGCCGCATATTTTGCAGTAATGCCCATGCGGGCGTTTTTTCTTTGACATAACAATTCCTCCGTTTCTGCACTATATTATACTGTTGACCGTCAAAATCCGCAACAAAACTACTGTGTTTTTCCAGATTGACAGAAACCATAATCAGGCACAAAAAAACAGGCTTTTCCCTCCCTCATTTTAATAGGGAAGGAAGCCTGTTTCTGTTATATTTTATTCTGCTTCTGTCAATTCAAGCTGTTCAAATTCCTCGTCAGTCATATTCTGTAACTTTACAATTACCCTGTGGGATAATTCTTCCATATCCGTATCTTCCAGATATGGCAAAGCCCGTTCCATATCTTCTATGACCTCATTCCTGCTTTCACCTGCAAATATGCAGATTAAATTTATTTCTTCCACGGTAAAATTATGATTCATATTCTTACATCTCCCTCTGCTTATTTTTTATATTTTCTTCCTGCTCTCTGCCCTGTCCTGCCACCTGTGCCTTTTTCTCCGCAAGGCGGGCTTTTAAGGACGGTTTTGCCGCTGGCTTGTCCTGTGCTTTCCTGTTTTCCTCTTTCTGCGCTTTCTCCCCTGCGCCGTTATTCAGCACATTATCGACCATGTTATAATTCTGTTCTTCCATTTCCTCAATTTTTGCAAGGGGCTTGTATTCTGCCAGCTTTTCAAGCAGTTCCTTAGCCCTCCTGCTTTCTTCCGGCTCCGTTTCGTCCGCAGCTATATCAGCAAGCCACGATGCAATGTCCTGTGTATCCCCCTGCTTTAAGGCATCTGCAAGCTCTGATACATTCTCCGTCATGCTCTGGCTGTTGTCATGGTAAACGGCGGTATCATAATCATAGGTAAAACGGTCAAGCTCCACCGCAAGCTGCCCTGCAGGCGTCAGGTCAGGCATACGCTTCTCCCATACCTTTGCTTCAAATTCCTCACCCATATTGCCGTCTATCTCCATTTCCGGCAGTTTCGCCACAAGCTCCGCAATCACTTCCATTGCCTGCGGGCTGTTTTTTATGTCAGGGATAAACTCTAAAATATCAAGGTCAATCCTTTTCCCTGACAAAATATCAGCCCCCACATCTTCAAACACTTCCGTTCCCGGTGTATGGATATTGATGCCGATTGCAGGGATACCGTTCATGCGCTCCGGCGGTATCTGCTTCCAGATTGCGACAGCCTCCTCCACGGTAGGGATATTCTCATAATATTCGCCCATGCTGTGGAACTCTCCGCACTCCGCAACGGTCAGCGTCACTTCCGGTTCTGCCTGCTCCGGGAATAAAGTTTCCCGCAGTCCTTTGTATGTAAAGTTTTCCCCGTCAAATATGGTGATCTGCTCCGTTTCCTCATTGAACTCTATGGAGAAGTCCAGCCTGTCCCCCTGCTCAATAGAAGCATGGTCTGCCGCTTCTATCCGTTCCCCGTATTTCCCCATTTCCACAAATGGCTTGCCACATTCCGCATAGGCTTTACACAGCCCCTCCGCATCAAGCCCGCTGGTATTCTTGAACCACCGTTCCTCGTCATTCATGCGGATATTAAAGATACTGACAGGCTCTTTCTCCCTTGCTTCACGCACTCCCTCCAGATAGTCCTCCACCTGCGGGAGATAATTTTCCAATGTGCCTGTCCGCTGTGCAGTGATTGGATTGATGTCAACCTTTATACCGCCGATATGAATCCCGTCACAATTATTAAAAGCATTAAACAAATCGTCCTCACGCTCATTCGTGGAAAGCTCCACTGCCACATCAAGGTCAGAGCCTTCACGCTCCAAGCCCCGGCACCGGCTCCCGACTACCGCCACATCAATAATTTCCGCCTGAATGGCATATTCATCAATCTTTGCCTGCACATGGCGTTTTACGGCTTCCTCAATCTCTGCCGGGTTCATTTCGCTGATTTCATGGAACAGCTCATCCGTCTTTGCCTTAAAATTTTCAACCACATTCCCCTGTGTCTGCGGTTCAATGCGGTCTGCCGTTTCCACCTTTTCCATCAGTCCATCATAATCAATCGGTATCAGCTCATCATTGTCACTGATATTTCCCCTTGCACCGTTGTCAAAAGGGTTTTCTCTCAAATCCTCCACTATATCGTTAAGGGCTTCCCTGATACTGACATCGGGATTGTCATAAACACCGCCGTCGATCTCCTTATAGTCTGCGCCCATAATGGAATAGTCATAGCCGCCGTCTGTTTCCTGTATGCTGATGAAGCGGTCTGCTATCTGAAAGGCAAGCTCTGTTTCTAACTTCTGGACATTATGTCCAGAAGTGTCCTGCCTGCCCTCTAAGGACTGCTTCATCTCCGCAAGCACCTGTTCCGTTTCATCTCCAAGGTCAATAATCTCATCACCGTCCTCCATATTCTCAAATTCCGGTGTTGCTGGCTTCTCCGGCTCTGACTGCTCCATAGCGGTCTGCTCCGTTTCTAACTTTTGGACATCATGTCCAGAAGTCATTTTTTCCTGTCCGATGGACAATTCTTTTTCCTTTTCCAATACTTCACTGCGGAACATATCAATAAAACCGTCCAAAACTGCCGGGTGGCTGCTTACAATCAGTTCACGGTTCATATCTATTCCATGCACGATATTTTCAGGAATGTAAAACTCCGATGCCCACGCTTTGTTATCCACTGAAAAACGTCCGTCCCACGATTCCTGCTGGATTGTGCTGGCAAGGACAAACGCCATGCGCTCCGAACCATACTGCTCCGCTAAAGGCTTCACAATATCATGCTTTAAATGCATACCGTCAAAATTCTGCCGTATTGTTCCCTCAATCGCTTCCCTGCACTCCCTGTCAAGTTTTCGGGAATCGCTGTATTTATCCACCTCCCCATGTTCCATTGCATAACTCAGGGTATGCCCGTAGACAGCCGGATAACTTTTCTGTGCTTTTGGCTGCCCTGCCTGTATCTGCTCCGGCTCTGACTGCTCCATAGCGGTCTGCTGCGTTTCTAACCTTTGGACATTATGTCCAGAAGTGGCATTACCCTCAATTTCTTCCTCCTGCTCCTCGGCGGCTCTTGCCTGCTCAATCTTTTTGTACTCACTTTCCATCAGACCGAGAAAAGCCGTCCCCATTTCTTTATAGGAAATCTGCTTTTCGGCATTCCCAAAAGTAACCGTCACGGCATCCCTGCCAAATAATACAGCAACGCCATCATTTTCATCTGCTTCTATTACCCTCTCGTGACCGCCGATGAGAGCCTTTGCAAGTTCCTCACGGATATCCTCTCCGCCCTGCATACGGCGGGCTATATCATGTATGGTATCATCTGATACTAAGCCGTCACCAAACAATGCTTTTTCAACCGGCTTAAATTTATCAATATACCCGTCCTCAAAAAAACGGTATCCCAAATCTTCAATCTCGTCCCATGCAAGAAAATTTTTCGCAATCAAAGGCGCATTATCTGTTTCAAGGAATTGTTTTTCTTCATTGGTAAGCTCTTTCTCCGCTTTATCTGCCTCCTGCTTTTTTACGCCCTCCAGCTCACGCATAAAATCAGGAAGCCCGGTAAAACCGAACGAATCAACAAAGTGTGCGCTGTTCTTTCCATTCTCGTGCAGCACCACAATGTCACTGACAGAAAGGGAATGTCCCTTATAATCTGCCGGGTGGTCTATATTGAATTTCTCATAAAGCGCTTCCAGCTTATCCCCCTGTGTCTGCAACCTTATGAAGTCCTTCGATAATTCCGACAGTTCTCCCACATAGACCAGATTATAGTTTTCCGGTTTTATTGCATCCAGATTGTCCTTTATGATGCCCCTGCGTTTTAGGGATTCTATGCCTGCAAAGTGAAAATCACGAAGCTCTGGATTGTCTTTTAACTGATAGATTCCGTATTTATCGGTATCGCCATATAAAAGCTGTGCCTCCTTGCTTGCGCCGCTTTCCGCAAGCTCTGCCTGCATGGAGCGCAGTTCCCTCTCATTTTCCCAATCGCTTTTTTCAATGCCGAAGATGCCCTCATGCCCCGTAATCTGTTCTTTATCCTCTATTAAGGTTTCCGAACCGTCCTTATGGAGCTGGTAAACGGCAAGGTCACGGTCAAACAGTTCTAATGCCGTTTCTTTTGTAAGCGGGAGCATTTCTTCCCATGTATAGCCGTATTCGTGCATTTCCGACAGACCGATCATGCCATCGGGAAGCGCATCAATTTCCGCCTGTGCGTCAATGACCGTCAGCGCTGCATTGGCAGGCTCATTTTCAATCCTGTATGCCAGCATATCCGCCAGCTCCTTTGTTTTCTCGTAATCGTCCAGCTTGTAGCCATAATTTACAATCAGGTTTCTTTCATCAGGGGAAAACACACCCTTCCCATGTTCCAGACGGTGTATGATAGATGATGCATATTCTATCCCGGATAACTCTTTTTCAAGGGAAACTTCCCCTGCCTTCAAGTCCACCGCAATGTCAAAAAATTCCGGCATACCGCTGTTCCTGCCGTCTTTTACGATGATTGGCACATACTCAGCGTCGTTTTCCTCCATAAAATCCTGAATATTTCCGTCCCACTCATTCCCGTCCAGCGCCGCCAGCTTATAGGCAAGGTCAAGCGTCTGCTCCCGTGTCATGTTGGTAATCTTGTCAATCTCATATCCGTCATTTTCCCCGTACATGATTTTCAGAACCACGTCACTGTCCTTGACCGGTTCATTAGCTTTCCTGTCCATCTCCATCGCATATTTGACATCTGTTATCGCATGGGTGTCGGTATCATAGATGTAATCTACATGAAATTCCTCTACTTCCTCTGACCTGTCATCACCCAAATGGGTAACCCATGCGCCCCTGCTCTCTAAGTAGGCTTCTACGTTCTCCCGGTCTGCGTCCTTCATGGCAAGCAGGCTGTCAAGCAGCTCTGCTCCCTCCATGCCCCTGACGCTTGCAATGTCAAAATGGGAACGCTCGGTGTTGGATACTGCAAGGATAAACTCCTGTGACTGTTCCTGCATGATTTCCCGGTCACGCTGTATTTCTCTAAGCTGTTCCTCAATGCCCGTGATAAGCTCCGATGCTGTCCTGCGGATTGTGTCAAGGGAAGATTTCAGCTCTTTCATGTCACGTCCTGATGACCAGCCCGCTATATAAGAGAACGAATATTCGGACGTGTCAATTCCAAAATGCCGGCAGACTGTAAAAGCTATGCTCTCGGCTTCGATTTCTTTGGTATTCCTGTCCTTTGCAGGCGCAAGAATATCCTCTTTGTTGACTTCCTTATTGTGCAGCATGGAATGGGCTGTTTCATGCACCATCGTCTTTAATGTCTGGCTCTCGCTCATGCCCTCCTGCACCGCAATCCGGTTTTCCTCTATGTTGAAATATCCTTTTGAATCACCGGGAATGTCCTCAAAACCGATTGGGGCAGGGGCAACATTGGTGACTGCCTTGATAAAATCCTCATATCCCTCCACCGTGGATAAAAGCTCTTTTGCTTCCAGTTCCGGAAGCGGTTCTCCCTCCGTCTGCGATACGTCAAACACCGACACTGCACGGAAAGCGGGAATTTTAACCTCGACTTCCTCCGTCTGCGGCATACCGTCCTTATCAAGCATGACCTCCCTGGTCACAGGGTCTAATTTATCCCGTTCCTCCTTAATTTTATAAGGGGCGGGGGCAAGGATACGGATTCCCTTTTCCCCTCTTTTTACATGGCGGTTGAAATTCTTCTGCCATGCCTGGTATCCTGCAACTAAACTGGCGTCAGGGCGTTGTAGGGCAATCAGAAGCGTGTTGTTAAAACTGTAATTATGGAATTTTGACATGGTAGAGAGGTAGCTTTTATATTTCTCGCTCTCAAAAAGCTCCTTTAACCCCTCCTCCAGCTTGTCAGTGATCTCTTTTACTTTCTGTTTTTCTGTTATGGAAACTGTGTTTACATTTGCACCTGCCATACGGTTATTTCTCCTTTTCCTCCATAAAAGCAGAAAACAGATAAGTTTCCCTATCTGTTTCCGCTCTGGATATTTTTATTGATATTTATAAACATTCCGCCTTGCTCTTTGTTTTTGCCTTGTCCGGTTCCAGCGTTTTTTTCTGCTGGTCTGTTTTTGCTTTCATCTGTGAAAGTTTATCCTTTAAGGACGCCCGACTGCCTTTCTCCGCCTCTTTTCCGACACTGAAACGCTCAGACAGCCGGTTCAGCTTTTCAAATGCCCTGTCCACGGAAGCAATCACTTTCCGCAGATTTTCCACCGCCTTTTTCACAGGCTTATTTATTACCCTTGTCAGACCGACACCCGGCTTTTCGTCCGATACTTCCTTCGTTCCCTTTCCGGCTAACAGCCTGCCCACGTTGGAAACGCTGTTCCCAATCTGCTTTAATTCGTCCCCGATGCTGTCTATCTGGTTGGCTGTCTTTTGGTAGTCCAGCATTGTTTCAGCCAGACGCTCCCGGAAATCTTCAAGTGCCGACTTCATGCCGGAAATTCCTTTCTGAACAACCCTGCACATCTCCGATTTTCCTTTTTCCTTAAAGGCATTGACCGCCTGCGCCGCTGTTTCTGCTAAATGGTCTTTTATTGCCGAAAGGCGCTCGGATAAATCTGTGATCTTCTCCTGAAGGTGCGCCACTTTATCCATAAGGTTTTCTTTGACCGATTTCGGCTGGTTTTCCTGCAACTGTTCAAGCTGCTGTCTGACACCCTGCAACTCCTCCGCCATCACCGCAAGCTGTAGCTGCATACCTGCCGCATACTTGAAAAGCTCCATGAAGTCCTGTGACTGTTCTCCCATATTCTGCTGGTTAAGCAGCTCCATGAACTGCTTTAATACATCATTTTCCTCCGCAAATTGTCTGGTACTCTGTTCTGCTGTTTCCATTCCTTATTACCTCCGCTTGTTTTATTGACTGCATAATAAAAGACAGCCTTTCACTGACTGCCTTTTTGAAACAGGCAGCTTTGCCGTAGCTGCCTGTTTCAAAAATTTTATAAAGTTTCTGTTTTCTCTTTTGCCTTTTTCGGCATGGCTTTCTCTGCATCTCCCCCGGCAGCTTTCACTTTAAACGCTTCCAGCTTTTCTTTTAATGATGTTCTCTGCACAGGCTTATCAGCCATTCCAGCCGTAAGTTTCAGCCCCTGTGGATTTCCATTATCCACTGCATAATTATGTCTTGCATTTTCTACCGGATACGGTGTTGGTGCATCCGCAACGCTTTCCCTTGTTTCCGGTTTTTCCTCCTGCCACGGCTTCAAGTCATTCTTCCCCAACTTCTGGACATCATGTCCAGAAGTTTCCTGTCCTTCATTTTCTTCCTCCGGCGCATCGTCCATACCAAGCGCATCATCACCCTTTTCGTCCATGTTGAGCAGGGCATTTAAGGCAGACAGGCGTTCCAACTTCTCTGCAAGCTCCGCTTCCTGTGCAAACGGCTTTGTGACCTCCACTTTTGCTGTTTCAAGCTGACGCTCCACTGTTTCAAGTTTTGTCTGTGCCTCGGAAAGCTGTTTCGGCATGGATTCCAGCGCATGGTTGATACGGGCAATGTTGCCGAGAGGGTCAGAGCCGATCTCAAGGTTATGGGAAAGCTGCCCTTTTAAGTTCATCACAAATTTGTGGTTGAACGAATCAAAGGACACCGCCATCTTAAACCCGGCATACTCCCCGACTGTGGCAGGCACATTGACGGTTTTCATCTCCTTGCACATCTCCACGAGTGCGGTTCCGGCTTCTTTTTTATCCGTATATACTTTATCCCCAACTTTCATCAAAAACTGTTCTTTATCTGCCGGAAGGTTTGCTTTTGCGGTCTGAATGTCAGCCCCCATACCGCTTATACGTTCTTTCAGGATAGCGATCTGTTGCGGGTAATGCTTGGCGATATTGTCCTCAAGTCGGTATTTCTGGCTGGTGTGGTTTCCTTTCATCAGCTTCAGCTTGGATACCTGAATATCGAGATCCATCTTTTCTTTTATATAGGGATTGCCCGTTGCCAGAGCCTTAACTTCCGCATAAGTTAGCGCCGCTTCGTCCACGTCCTCACAGCTACGCACAGGGGATTTGCTCGTCATAATCTGACCAATGAATTTCTGCTTGTTCTCAATGAGCTGCCATGAATAGCTATCGAACGTACCTTCTGTTACATAACGGAAAATCTTGACCTTTGGATTGAGGTTGCCCTGCCTTAAAATACGCCCTTCCTGCTGTTCGATGTCAGAGGGACGCCACGGCACATCAAGGTGGTGCAGCGCTATTAACCTGTCCTGCACGTTGGTTCCTGCACCCATTTTCTGTGTCGAACCCAACAAAAAACGAACCTGTCCGCTTCTTACTTTGCCAAACAGCTCCGCTTTCCTTGTTTCCGTATTCGCTTCATGTATAAATGATATTTCCTCCGGCGGCACTCCTTTCTCAACCAGTTTGTTTTTTATGTCATCATAGACATTAAATGTGCCATCCCCTTTCGGTGTCGATAAGTCGCAAAAAATTAGTTGTGTTGACTTCTGCTCCTTTGTCTGCTCCCATATCTCAAATGCCTTTTCGACACAGGTTGCCGCTTTGGAAGTTTCATTATCCGGCAGCATATCATTGATAAGCCGCTGATCCAGAGCCAGCTTTCTTCCGTCATTTGTGATTTTCAGCATATTATCGACCGATGCGTCCACTTTACGGTCACGCACAGCTTCCGCACGTTCCGCAAGGGAAGCTACCATATCCTGCTGGTACTCGCTTGGCTTTAATACCACGTTTTCATACTCCGCCTCCGGTACGGGCAGGTTTAACATATCCGGTGTCTGAATGTCCGCACTCTCTTTAAATAATGCGATCAGCTCCGGCAGATTGAAAAACTTTGCAAACCTTGTCTTTGCCCGGTATCCGGTTCCCTCCGGGGCTAATTCTATCGCTGTCTGCGTTTCTCCAAAGGAAGAAGCCCAACTGTCAAAATGCCCAAGCCCAAGTTTCTGTAACGTGCTGTACTGGAGATAACGCATATTGGTATAAAGCTCCGTCATGCTGTTGCTGATTGGCGTTCCGGTTGCGAAAGTCACGCCCTTGCCGCCTGTCAGTTCATCAAGGTACTGACATTTTGCAAACATATCACTTGACTTCTGCGCCTCAGTCTGTGCAATGCCTGCAACATTCCGCATTTTTGTGTATAAGAAAAGGTTTTTGTAAAAATGACTCTCATCCACAAAAAGCCTGTCAACACCAAGCTGTTCAAAGGTTACTACATTGTCTTTCCTCGATGTGTCATTCAGTTTTTCAAGCCTTGCTGAAAGGGATTTTCTTGTTTTCTCCATCTGCTTAATGGTATATCTCTCCCCGTTGTCGGCTTTTGCCTGCTCTATGGCAAGCTCAATTTCACCGATCTGACGCTCAATCATAGCTTCCTGACGCTCAATTGACAGCGGGATTTTCTCGAATTGAGAATGCCCGATAATCACCGCATCATAGTCACCTGTTGCTATCCGGGAACAGAATTTCTTCCGGTTGGCAGGCTCAAAATCCTTTTTCGTTGCAGCTAATATATTTGCGCCGGGATAAAGCCGCAGGAAGTCGCTCGCCCACTGCTCCGTCAAATGGTTCGGCACTACAAACAGGCTTTTCTGGCACAATCCTAACCGTTTGCTCTCCATTGCCGCCGCTGTCATTTCAAAGGTCTTGCCCGCACCGACACAGTGCGCCAGCAGGGTATTATCCCCGTATAAAACGTGTGCGACTGCATTTTTCTGGTGGGGCTTTAACTCAATGTCCGGTGTCATGCCGGGAAATTTTAAGTGCGCCCCGTCATATTCCCTCGGTCTTGTGGAATTGAACAGCTTATTGTATTTTGCCACCAGGTCCTGCCGCCTGTCTGGGTCACGGAAAACCCAGTCCTTAAAGGCTTCCCTTATGGTGTCCTGTTTCTGTGCCGCAAGGGTGGTTTCCTTTTTGTTTAATACTCTTTTTTCCTTCCCGTCCTCCATGATTGTGTCATATACCCGGCTGTCCTTTAAATTCAGTGAATCCTCCAAAATCTGGTAGGCGTTCCTGCGGCTTGTTCCATAGGTCATGTTCACAAGGGAATTTCCAAAATCCGCATTTTTACCCTTAACATTCCACTGCCCTGTCACATCCGAAAACTGTATGCCCATAACATTTTTATCAAACAAGTGCTGCGGCGATTCAAAAGTATCACGCATGAAATCCTCCAGATACTCCGGCTTTACCCATGTTGCGCCGATACGCACCTCGATCTCGCTTGCGTCAAGCTCCTTTGGCTGTACCTGCGTGAGCGCCTGCACGTTCACGGCATATTCCGGGTGGTTCTCCGCATAGGTTTTTGCTGTTTCCAGCTTGTCACGGACGTTGCCGCTTAAATACTCATCTGCTGTTTCCCACTTGTCCGTTACGGGATTCTGGAAGATAACCCCTGTCAGTTCCTCTTTTATCGTGTCAGCATCTTTCCCGGAAAGCTCCGCCATATAGTCAAGGTCAACCTTCGCCTTTTCTGACAGCGACACCGCAAGGGCTTCGGTTGCCGTGTCAACGCTTGTGACAACCTCCGCTTTCTTAATGGTACGCTTTGTGAACATATCCGCCTTGCCGACAAATTTCCCTTCCTCGTCCGTCTTTTCAAGGGAGCATAACAGACAATAGCTGCTGTCCTGGTTAAATGCCCGCTTGTTGGTCTGCGAATTGATAAGCCCGTATTTCTTTGAGAAATCATCGTACAGTTTATTTAATTCTGCCTGTTTCTCCAAAATGACGGTATCCGGGTATTCTTCTAACTGCACACGGATCAGCTCCTGCGTACAGTCCCTGATACCTACCATGCCCTTAATGCGTTCCATCATGGTATCTTTCATGTCCACAGGCTTCATAATGGAATTTTCACGGTAATAAACCTTATCGTCCACAAGCGTATAGCTGTAATTCTTCACATCCGGGTCTGCCGGAATGGTCTGGTCTGCTGCTTCACTGTCAAGCTCATCAAGCGCTGCTTCCTCAATCTCACCGTCAATCCGGCTTATGGCTTCCGCAAGCTGCTCCGCAAATGGTCTTGTAGTGTCAGGCTGGCAGGTGCTTTCCATGCCATAGGGACCGGAAACCATTTCCATTTTACCCACGATCATCTCCGGGTGTTCCGCAAAATAGCTGTTCATGGCGATGCCGTTTTCATCTTCCGAAAGGTGTACCCAGTCCGGCTCCAAGTCCATAACCCTGTCACGTTTCTTTAAAAATAAAATATCGGAAGTGACCTCCGTCCCTGCGTTTTCCTTAAAAGCGGTATTCGGTAATCTGACCGCCCCTAAAAGCTCCGCCCTCTGTGCAAGGTATTTTCTTACTTCCGGGCTTTTCTTGTCCATTGTACCCTTGCTTGTCACAAAGGCAACCACGCCGCCCGGACGTACTTTATCCAGAGTTTTTGCAAAAAAGTAATCATGTATGAGAAAATTGTTTTTGTCATACTGCCTGTCTGCCACCTTATACTGACCGAAAGGCACATTGCCCACCGCCACGTCAAAGAAGTCATTCGGATAGTCTGTCTTTTCAAAGCCGGAGATTTTAATATCCGCTTTTGGATAGAGCTGTTTTGCAATCCGCCCGGTGATCCCGTCAAGCTCCACGCCGTACAGCCTGCTCTCCTGCATCTTTTCCGGCAGCATACCAAAGAAATTCCCAATGCCCATTGCAGGCTCTAAGACATTCCCTTTTTCAAAGCCCATATTTTCTAAGGCTTCATAGATACTGCGGATAATAACCGGGCTTGTATAGTGGGCATTTAAGGTACTCTCCCTTGCGGAAGCGTATTCTGCATCGGACAGCAGGCTTTTCAATTCCTGATATTCCCCCGCCCATGCACTTTTGCTTTCGTCAAACGCATCGGCAAGACCGCCCCACCCGACATACTGTGATAAAATCTTCTGTTCCTCTGGTGTGGCGATACGGTTCTCGCCCTCAATCTTCTCAAGTGTACGGATTGCGTCTATATTCCTTTTGAATTTCTCTTTTGCGCCGCCAATACCGAGGGTATCATCTGTGATATGGAAGTTGACCGCTCCGGACTTGTCAATCTGCACCGTTTTCTCCGGCTCCGCTTTCTCCGGTTCTTCAAAATGCAGCTTCTCAACAACCACATCATAGGGCAGATTGTTTTTTTCGCCCGGATAGACCTCCACGGTTTCAGCCGTGTAACCCATCTGGTCAGGCTCTTTTTCTTCCGGCGTAAACAGGTGTGCGTTCCGTTCGTCCTGCCGCAGCAGCTTTTCAAAGTTCTCCCTGCTCTCCAAGCGGCGAGGGGGATTGAGCAGAGAACGATCCATGATCTCCACATTCCAATCATCGGTTCGGGTAATCTCATAGGGCTTATTGTCCAAATATACTCTATCCCCAACCCGGTAATCCCGCTTTTGGACATCATGTCCAGAAGTTTCCTGCTCTGGAACTGACATCTCACGCTCTTTTTGTGAAAAATCTTTCCATACCCTCTCCGAAACAGCAGAAAAATAAGGAGATTCATCTTCCATGATCTCATATTCAATCTCCTTCAAACCCTCAAGGCTTTCTGCCCCTGCTATTTTTTCATGGTATTTAAAATACAATGCTTCCCTGCCAAGAATCCCTTCCAGACGCTCCAGCTCCGGCTCTGACATACGTTCCCATATATCGTCCTTTTCTGTATGAATGGTAAAGCCTTCGCCGTCATCGTGGTATTCCAGCGTATATTGCAGGGAATCATGCTCCCCACGGATATCACATTCAAAGTCATATACCGTAGTCCGGGAACCCGCAGAATATTCCCTTCCAGTCAAGACCAGATTCTGTATATCGTCTGCGGTCAGCGGCTTTTCTGCATAATCCTCTTGTATCTGCCCATCGGAAACTGCCTTTGCACGTTCGACCTCTATGGTATGCCACTGATCCACCTCTGCCGCATTCTCAAAATCAATGCCGTTCCTGTGGCAGTAATCGACAGCCTCATCGACAGTTTTAAATGTTGGCATATCCCCGTGGCTGTCACGGTAAGGCTGCACTTCCTCCCCTGTGCTGCCATCCATTACAGAAATACAATAACTGTCAGCAAAAGCGTCCGAGGTAAGTGAAATGGCATAATAAAATTCCGATACCTCCCCGCCTCCTTCAAAACGGGAAAATACCTCCGCTTCGTGGCGGTCAATATCCCGCATGGCTTCGATGTTTATGAAATCTTCTACTATTTCCGCCCTGTCCGGCTTATGGTCATACTCAAAGCGTGTATTTCCGTTTACCTCTGCGTAGAAGAAATCACTGTCCTCTATGGAATTGCCAAGCACATATACATCATCGCCGGACTTCCATTCATCTGTCTTTACGCACTCCTGCCCATCAATAAAAATGGTATCTTCTAACCTCTGGACATCATGTCCAGAAGTTTCCCTTTCATTCTGCTCCCTTTTATATGCGCTCTGTTTCTGCATGGAACTGAATACCATCTCATCATATCCGATCACATCAATCAGGTCAGCATGGGTATCCATGTATTCCTGTGCCAGCTCACGGTTGAGAAAAAATCGGCTGTGTTCCGGATAAGGTATCAGAAGCCCGTCCTCTGCCGTTGTAACAAGGCGGTAACGCATACCCTCCCTGCCATCGGCATACTGGTGTGTATAAAAACCTGTCGCTGGTTCTGAAAAATCTTCTGACGATTCCAGTGCAACCGTGGTTTTTTCCACGATCTCTACATCAACAGCAGTAAGTTCAGAAGCGTAATCTTCCCCGCTTTCCTTTGCCCCGTCCAGTGTTTCCGATACGGAAACCGGGCTTGCATCCGTATTGTGGGTATCATAAAGGGCATAACCGCCTGTTTCCCTGTCAATCCAAAGAAACTCCCCATTAGGCAGCTTTGCGCTCCATTCCGCAGGCTGTCCGTTATCATCGTCCATATCATGTACGATATGCCAGTCTAATTCCCCTTCAGGAATATCCGGCACATCATTTTCCTGCTCTGCTTCTGCCTGTGCCGCAAGCTCCTTCTCATGCTCAATATATCTTCTTGCCTGATTGATAAAGCCATTCAGTACAGCAGGGTGGGAAGCGGCAACAATATCCCGGCTTTCATACATTGCATAAGGTTCTATGGACTTTGCCCATTCCTTGTTTTCCGGGGAAATCCTTTCTTCCTGCCTGCGGTGCATGACGGTATTTGCAAGCACATAGCTTACACGCTCTATGCCGTATTCCTTTATGACACCCTCCGCCGTTGCCTTTGGCAGACGGTATCCGTCAAAGTTTTCTGCAATAGCCCTGTCAACGGCATCTTTGCAGGCAACCTTTGTGTCACGTTCTATCTTTGCCTGTGCCTTTTCAAGCTCTTTCTGCGCCTGTTCCTCTTTATATTCCGCATAGGCTTCTTTTCCTTCGGGGAATAAATATTTATCTTCCTGAATGAGTTTCCTGATACGCTTCTCCACAGCTTTCCACGGCAGCAGCACATCGGCATAAGGTTTTGATAAGTCTCCCTTTTTCAGACTGATACCTTTAGAATCGTGATCTTCCCAGCTATGGTCAGCTCCGGCAAGCGCATGGGAGCTTCCGCCTATTCCGTATTCTTTTTTCAAAAATGCTGCCGCTTCCTTGCTGTCATGCCCCTCCATAAAATAGTCATAGATACGGAAAGAGCCGTGTTCAAAGCCGCTTCCCCTGCCAAGCCGGTGGTCAATCTCGTCCTGTGTAATAAAATCTTCTTTCTTCACTTCCACATGGTCAGATACTGGGAATGTTTTCTTCTGTAAAAGCAGGTTGTCAAGCTCTGCCCTGAGTTCCTCTTTTGGCATGACGGAACGGAAACGCAGTTTCTTTTCGCCGCTTTCAAGCTGTGCAAGCGCTTTGTCCATATGGGAGGCTACCATATCCACACTCTCCGGTGTCGATAAAATATCCACTAAACTTGCATGGGAGTCCGGATAATTTGCAAATTTCATTTCCAGTTCTTCCGGCGCTTCCCCCATGCCGTCACGGAAAAAGAAATACAGATGGTCTGCAATACGCCCACGTTCCACCTCATCCACAAGGTAGGCTTCATTTGCCCCCATATAAGTGCCTTTTTCCACCTGTGAGCGTATCTGTGTTTCAATCTCCTGCCAGCTCATGGTAAACTTAGGATTTTCTATCGCTGATGTGCCATCCCCCGCTGTCATGCCCTGCCCGTCAAACCACACAGATACCTGTTTTCCCTCAAACTCAAAGCCTTTTCCGGTAGTTCTGTATTCCTTTTTCAGAAACTCCGCCATTTCCTCCGGTGTCTTGCCCTGCCGGTACTTGGCATAGATGCGCTTGCGGCTGTTCTCCCTGCCGCCCCCGCTTCGCAGGATCGTGTCAAGCTGCTCTTTTGGAATTACTTCTTTTATCGGTTCAGGGCTTGCTTTTTCTGCCGGGATAATGCCAGCTTCCGCCTCTTTCATGGCAATGCTGCCTACCTGCTCCGTGAACATGGAAAAGAGGTCAAGCTGCTGGTACATCCCGTTTATGTCGATCTGCTCCGCCTTTTCCCTCGGAAGCAGGTATACGCCATCTTCAATATAGGAATTTACAAAGAAACGGGCGTCCTCCCATGAAATCCTTGCTTCCGCTTCACGGGTAAGGTAATGCCCCTTCCACATGGTCAGACCGTCCTCATCCGCACGGTATCCCGCCCGCATCTCTCCGATGTCAAGCTCCGTAAATTCTTCCATGCGGAACGAATTTTTCAGATACTCTGTCTGCATCCTTGTATCCTGCTCCATTACAAAATATCCCGCAATTTCCGGTCTTTTATGGATAAGGAAATCATCAGAACACAAAATCCCTTTCTGTATCTCCACCGCTTTTTCTGCGAAGTCCAGATTATCCAAAAAAGAGCCGGACAATGAATCTTCCCCGCTGCTGCGGTCATTATCCGGCTTTTCTGTTTCCCTATTCTGTTGTGATTCGCTGTTTAAAGGCTGTAAACCAGCTCCGTCAGTACGGTTTCCTCCGCCGAGTGCCTGATGCTGTTCATCTTCGCCACCCATTTCATCTGATCGGACGCTTTCAGCGCTTCGTCCACTCCCTCTGCTTTCGCCATCTGCTCTGTCAGGAAGTCCATCCTCTCCTCTGCCTGTTTCTGTATCTCCAGACAGTGTGCTTTCAGTTCTCCCGTCAGCAGAAGCCCGCTGTAAATCCCCCTCCGGTGTTCCTTCAGATAATTCCTGTGCATCAGCCCGTACTTGGTCAGCGGCTCCTCCGGCTCGCTGTCCGGTATCAGGTTGGGTATCAGATAATCCCCGTTCTTCTCGTATGTCAGTTCCATGTGCAATGCCCTCCGTTTCTATATTTTTAACAGCCTGTTCCCCTGTCACATATATTGGTATATCCGTTCTTGTCTGCAAAACGCTTTCACGCTTTAAAGCATTATAGCGTGGCTCTGGTGTATTTGCAAGCACTTTTTGGGGATTTTTTTCTATATTGTCAATCTGTACCCCGCTTGCCTTTTCTTTTGCCTTATTTGAGGCTTTCTGCCTTGCAATCTGGCGGTCATAAGCCGCAACCGTTTTACCGATTTCCATGAGAATAGGCTTGCACATATCCGTGGTGGCATTGCCAATCACGGATAATGCCTTTGTGGTGTTAAAGTCACTGATATAATCAAAATTCAGCTCATCTTTCCACAAGTCCATGTCAGCGCCGCACCGGGATAAAAGGGTATATGCGATGCTTGCAGAAAGTGTTTCCCGCAGGCGCAGCCCTACATTTAACCCGTCAAGCTCCTCCAAGAAGCTGCCCTCCTTTGCATAGGACATATCCTGCACCAGTTCCCCGTAATAATCTTCCGCAATCCTCCCTGCAATCTCCATGAGCCTGCTTTCAAAGGAATTGTCTTTATCGGTTGCGCCGTATGTTTTTTCAAGCTGTGCAAGCACAGCGTCCTTGTGTTCCTCCCTGATTTCCCACAGGTACGGGTCTTTCCCCAGCTTTCTTGATTTATGTACGTCCGAAACGTCAAAAACATATTTCAGCCTTGGGCGCTCGCTCTCCCGGTCAAAAAGCGCAATTCCCTTTGCCCCACGGTTTACCCAGCAGAACATTTTTTCATTCCATGTTTCCATCGTGGCGCAGGCGTTCGCATCCGGTCTTTGTGCGTAGATAAGCATCTGGTCATCAAACGGGTACCGGTACAGCCTTGCGGCAGTAGTCAGGTACTTCGCCCACTCCTCCCCGTTTTTTGACACCTGCCTTGCAGTTTCCCCCGCAAGCAGGGAGATTTCATGGTATTTCTTTGAAACAAGATATTGTTCAGCCATCCGCACCCTCCTTAATCATAAAACCCGTTTTCCTCAATGCCTTTTTCCAGAATGGACGCTACCAGCGTATCCAGCTCCACGCCGTTTATCTCGCTGACCACGATCAGCTTTGCAAGGGTATTCTTTTCCACCGGGACCGTATAGCGTTCCTGATCCGGACACAGCTCACGCACACAGACGCCAAGCGCATCTGCAATCTGGCAGAGTGTGCTTATGTCTGCTTCCCGGATACCTGCCAGAATATCTAACAGCGTATTCTCACGGACTCCGGAAAGCGCCGCCAAACCCGGTATGCCCATATCCATGTCTTTCATCACATTTAAAATCTTATCGCCTGTGCTTAAAATTTCCATTCCCATTGCCAGTCCCTCCTATTCTGCCCTGTTCCCGAAAGAAAAGGCTGTATTTTCTTTCGCTTTTGTGGCTGTAAACTTCGCTTTCACTTCTGCCACCTTAGACTCCAGAACCGAGAACATTGCTTCCACCTGTTCCGGCGTATAGTCATAAGCCGACCTGTTGGCAAGGTTCTCTATCCTGCCGATGGCATCTATCGCCTTGTTCATGCGGTACTCCCCAAGACGGATAAATTTCTCCGCTTTCGTTTCTTCTGCCTTTTCCGCAGGTACGTTTACTGTTGCATTTTCCATAATTCCACTCATTGTCATATCCTCCATTTTTCATAAAATCTAAGGGCATACAGATTTTTCCGTATGCCCCGTGGTTCCTGTATGCTTTTATCATGCTTATGATAAATCCGCATCACTGCCAGCCGTCCGGCTGCTGTTGATATATTCAACAAGATCGTTCGGGAATCCTCCTTCCAGTACCTCCCGGATATCATTGATACACTGCTGGAGAAGCTCCCTGTCGCTGTCCCACCCTTCACAGGCATTTTTGATTTCCCTGATACGGTCTGTATTTGATATTTTTCTTTTCCGTGTAAGTTTTTCAACCCCCGCAATCCGGCTGTCCGTAAGAATCCCGATATTTTCAATCCCTTCGAGGATATATCTGAGGAATCCGGCTTCGTTCGCAGTCAGGTATATCCCCCTTGCCGCAGGATTTTTTTCTTCTCCGTCGGCTGTGGGAGAACCGGGTCCGTCACTTCCGGAAGTCCCGCTTTCCTCCTGATTGGAAAAATATTCTTCCCAAAATCCGTCATCCGGCTCCATGTCAGATGCAGGCTTCCCGCATCTGTCATTGTACTTTTTTACGGCAAATGCCGCAGCGGAAATGGCAGCTCCCGCCGCAGCCATGCCAAATAAAATCTTTCCTGTTCTTTTCATTTTCAATGTTCTCCTTTCTTTTCCCGCTTTGGAAATTCCAGCTTTATCTTATACTGAAAACCTTTGATCTCCTTCCCGTCTTTGGTATAGGAATAGTCCTCCACGCCCTCCGGGATAAGGCAGGCATCATAGCTGCCCTTCTTCCCTTTCAAGCCTTTTACGAGGGTCTTTTTCCCCTCCAGCATACTTTTTACCTGGCTGTCTGTAAGCGCCGCCCCCATTGCCCGTGATACGTTCATGCCGCACTTGTTTTTACAGTAAGCGCCGAATTTTCCTTTTACCACATCGCCGCCGCACTTCGGGCATTTTCCAAGAGATTCCTGATTACTGCCCCCGAACATGGATTTCTGTTCATCGCTGATACTGTGATAGGTCTGCACAAGCCTGTTTACCATATCTTCTATGCCGTCCATAAACTCCTGCATGGAATACTCGCCCTTTGACACAAGGGTAAGTGCATTTTCCCAATCAGCGGTAAGTTTCGGCGATTTCACCACATCAGGAAGTACGGCGATGAGCTTCACACCGTCCTCCGTAGGTATCATCTGCTTTTTCTCACGCTTCACAAAACCGTCCTTTACTAACTTTTCAATTACGTCTGCCCTTGTTGCAGGTGTGCCAAGCCCCTTGCGCTCTGCGTCTGCCCCAATATCCTCTGATCCGGCTCGCTCCATTGCAGATAAAAGAGAATCTTCCGTAAAATGCTTCGGCGGCTGCGTGAAATGCTCCGTTACCTTTGTCTGCACTCCTTCAAAGACCATTCCCTCCGAAAGCTCTGGCAGCTTTTTCTCCTCTTTTTCCTTATCTTCCGATGTTTTATAAGAACGTCTGAAAGCTGCTTCAAAGTCTTTCCAGCCATTTCTTGTTATGGATTTCCCTGAAACTGTAAAGACAGAGCCGTTACAGTCAAAATCTGCTTTGACTGTTTCATACTCATGCTTTTCCCCTGTGGCACAGAGTAAGCGGTTTGCGGCAAGGGAAAGTATCTTCATCTCCCCCTCCGGCACAGCGGAAAGGTCAGTGACCGTAATCTCCATTGTGGGAATGATTGCATGGTGGTCTGTCACTTTTCTGCTGTCCATTACCCTCTTAACGTCCGGCTCTGCCCCGGTCTGTTCCTCAAAGAGAATTGCTTTGTAAACCGCCCCGATCACGCCCCTTGCGGTATCTTCCATATCGTCTGATAAATACTGGCTGTCAGTACGGGGATATGTGACCAGCTTTTTCTCATAAAGGCTCTGCGTATACTCCAAGGTCTGCTTTGCGGTAAAGCCGAATAAACGGTTTGCGTCCCTCTGTAATGTAGTGAGGTCATAGAGCTTCGGCGGCTGCACCGTTTTCTTTTCCTTTGTGACGGAAACAACCGTTGCACCTCCGCTTTCACACGCTGCAGCAATAGCTTCTGCCTGTGCCTTGTCAGTGGTACTCTCTGTTGCCGCATCAATCCCGTCCATCAGGATATGCGCCATATAATACTGTTCTTTCTTGAAATTCCTGATCTTTTCCTCACGCTCCACTAACATTGCAAGCGTTGGTGTCTGTACCCTGCCGACCTTTAACACCTTTCCGCCATATAAAACCGTAAACAGCCTTGTGCCGTTCAGTCCCACAAGCCAGTCCGCCCTCTGCCTGCACAGTGCAGAATAGTAGAGATTATCATAATCGCTTCCCGGACGCAGGTTTTCAAAACCCTCATGGATTGCGCTTTCCTCCATAGAGGAAATCCAGAGCCGCTTCATGGGCTTATTACACCCTGCCATCTCATACACAAGGCGGAAGATAAGCTCCCCCTCACGCCCTGCGTCTGTTGGATAGTTGGAATAGGTGACTTAGAAAATATCCATTATTCAAGGGTTTCCAGTGCCCCTATGAACTTGTAATGGATAGTAAGTCGTTGAATTTTCTGCCCGTCAACTTCTACGGGTTCAGAAACAAGAATTTTTTCTATAAGTTGATTGATTATCTTAAAATTGAGTTCTGTTATTCCTGCATAACCGCTTATCTGCTCCGCAAACTGCTCAATGGAAGATAACT
>ERZ779621.296-NODE-296-length-25703-cov-7.024602_pt1 | contig 25703 bp, 27 predicted proteins | sample MGYA00514215_ERZ779621 | MGnify/ENA primary metagenome ERZ779621 (study PRJEB29562, sample SAMEA4376715) | mouse gut metagenome | isolation source: Cecum | study: EMG produced TPA metagenomics assembly of the A DSS colitis mouse model was used to assess the...
AACTACGACACCCTGCTCTACGGCGCGGAGGTGAAGTTCTACTCCGCCCGCATCAAGCTGTCCCACGAGCTGGAGACCGCCCTGCCCGGCTTTTTCGCCGTGGGGGACGGGGCGGGGGTGACCCGCGGGCTGGCCCAGGCGGGGGCCTCCGGCGTCAAGGCGGCACGGGTGGTGGCGGCGCGGCTCAACGGACAGGAGAATTGACCATGGAGACTGAGCGCATCGACAGCTATACCGACCCCCGGTTCCCCCGGGAGGTGCTGAACCAGCACGGGGCCTTCCTGGCGGACGGCGCGCCCTGGGCCTTCCGGGTGGTGTCGGACCGTGGGGCGGTGGTGACAGCCGCCCAGCCCATCACGCCGGAGGCCCTGGCGGAAATGGCGGAGGGCTTCCGCTTCTACGCCGAGCACATCACCGACTTTTATGACGAAGCCGGAACGCTGCTGCTGTCCCTGCCCCCAGTGGAGCGGCGGCAGGTGGATATTGATTCCTTGCAGCCTTCCCAGTTCTCGGTGGACGAGGACAAGTGCGCTGCGGTGGACGGCTTCCTCCACACCGCCGCCGACCTGGTGATCCCGGTGACGGAGCTGGCGGACGGGACGCTGTGTACCATGGATGGACACACCCGGCTCTATACCGCATGGCGCAAGGGCATACGGCAGGCCATGGTGTTCCGCGCCGCCGACCAGGATATGGGGGCTCGGATCGCGGACTTTGCGGCGGAGGCCCGGAAACGGGGCGTTTTCCACGTCCGGGACATGGCCCTCCTTTCCCACGAGGAGCAGGAGGAAAAGTGGATCGGCTGGTGCCGGGCGTATTTTGCCCAAAAGGCGGCTCAATAGTCTGACCCAATCGGCCTCAAATGCCATCCAGCTTATTTGTCCAGTTTTATGCCCTGGAAAAGTTACAGAACTACAACGGCCCTTTGGGGGGCCGCAGCCCTGAATCCCCGCTGTTCCAAAGTTTTCAACAAGTTCCACACAGATTTCCACAATCCCTTTTCCCCCTGTTGAGGGTGGCATAGAGGCTGTCAAGGAAAACTTATCCGGCTTATCTCACAAACTTTCCCATGGAGGTCCAAACACTTGAAACGAACCACACCCGTCATACCCGCTGAGGACATTCAGCGGCAAAAGGAATACTGCGCTGAACTGCGCGCCCTCAACGCCCAGCGCCCAGCGCCGCCGCTGGCCTATGTGGACACCTACGGCTGCCAGCAGAACGAAGCGGACTCCGAGCTTTTGCGGGGTATGCTGTGCGAAATGGGCTATGAGATCACGGACAGCGAGAAGGGCGCGGACGTGATCGTCATCAACACCTGCGCCATCCGGGAGCACGCGGAACAGCGGGTGTTCGGCAACGTGGGGGCCTTGGTCCACGGCAAGCGGAAGAACCCGGACCAGATCATCTGCCTGTGCGGCTGCATGGCCCAGGAGCCCCACGTGGCGGAGCGCCTGCGGCAGTCCTACCGCCATGTGGACCTGGTGTTCAGCCCCCAGGCCCTGTGGCGGTTCCCGGAGTTCCTCCGCCGGGTGCAGCTGCGCCGGGGCCGGGTGTTTGAGACCCAGCCCGACGACGGGGCCATCGCCGAGGGCCTGCCCGTGCGCCGCTCAGGCAAACTGAAAGCCTGGGTGTCCATCATGTACGGCTGCAACAACTTCTGCTCCTACTGCATCGTGCCCTACACCCGTGGGAGGGAGCGCAGCCGGGAGCCGGAGATCATCCTCTCCGAGATCCGGGCGCTGGCGGAGGAGGGCTATAAGGACATCACCCTGCTGGGGCAGAACGTGAACTCCTACGGCAAGGACCTGGAGGGCGGCTGGGATTTCCCCCGCCTGCTGGAGGAGGCCGCCGCCATTCCGGGGGAGTTTCTTCTGCGGTTCATGACCTCCCACCCCAAGGACGCCACGGAAAAGCTCTTCGACGTGATGGCCCGCTGTGAAAAGGCGGCCCCGGCGATCCACCTGCCCTTCCAGTCCGGCAATACCCGGGTCCTCGCCGCCATGAACCGGCGGTACACCCGGGAACAGTACCTGGCCAAGGTGGAGGCCCTGCGGGCGCGCATCCCCGGAGTGGTGCTCACCAGCGACGTGATCGTGGGCTTCCCCGGGGAGACCGTCCAGGAGTTTGAGGACACCTTGTCCCTCATTGAGCAGGTCCGTTTCGACGCTCTGTTCACCTTCATCTACTCCCCCCGGAAGGGCACCCCGGCGGCGGAGCTGCCCGACCCGCTGACCCGGGAGGAGAAATCCGCCAGCTTCGACCGGCTGGTGGAAGCCCAGAACCGTATTTCCCTGGAAAAGCACCGGGCCTATATCGGCACGGTGCAGCGCTGCCTCATCGACGGGGCGGGGGAGGACCCCCGGAACAACCTCACCGCCCGGACGGCGGGGGGGCGGCTGGTCCACCTCAGCGGGGACCCAGCCCTCATCGGCCGCTTCGCCGACGTTCGGATCACAGACTGCTCCACCTGGGCCCTATTCGGCGAGCTGCCTTGACGCTCCCCGCCCCTCACCCGACCCTTTCCAAACGCCAATGAAGGAGACTTCCCCATGCCAATGACCCGCCGGGACATCATCCTCAAATGGACTTCTTATCTCACCGTCATGTTTCTGGTGGCGGTGGTCAACTACTATGTGCTGGGCCCCCTGCCCATCTCCCTGCCCCTGCTGCTGCCCGTTCTGGCGGTGGCGGGGGGCACGCTGGAGGGAGCCCCCTTCGGCGCCGTCTACGGGGCGTCCTGCGGGATGGTAATGTCCTCCCTGGGCTATCTGGGGCCGGGGTGCGTCATCTCCCTGTCCCTGTTCGGGTGGCTGTCCGGCCTCACCACCCAATATCTCCTCCGGCGGGACGCCTGGGGGCACCTGATCTGCTCCTTGTTTTCCATTCTGACCTGGGAGGGCTGGACAGTGGGCGTCCGCCTTGTGTCCCACACCGCCCCCGCCGGGGTGCTGCTGCGGACGGCGGCCCCGGAGCTGCTGTGGACCCTGGCCCTGGCCCTGCCCGTGTACTGGGCGGGCCGGTTCTGCTGTGTAAATTACGGGAGGATCTACCATGAATAACCCCTTTGACCCTGTCCACATCCAGGAGGAGAGGGCGGAGCGGGAGGCCCACCGCCTCAAACTGCGCTCCAACCTGCTGATCGCCATTTTCTGCGCCATTCTGGCGGGGTTTGTGGCCGTGCTCTATCAGGCCCAGATCGTGGAGGGGGCCGGCTACCGCTCCAACTCCACCGTGCGCAACATCCAGACGGAACAGGTCGATAGCGTCCGGGGAGAGATTCTGGACCGCTATGGCCGTGTGCTGGTCACCAACGAGGTGAGCTACAACGTCACCCTGGACTATTCCGCCATGGGCAGCGGCCGCAATGAAATACTGGCCCTGCTGCTGGACATCTGCCGGGAGGAGGGGGTGGCCTGGACCGACGACCTGCCCATCTCGAAGGCCGCTCCCTGGATTTTTACCACCGAAACCCCCTTCTCCTTCCAGCAGAAGAACAGCGAGGGGGAGATGGAAACCCGCCTGACCTACCTGGGCTCTCTGGCCAAAAAGTGCAAGTGGACCGCCGACGACAAGCCGGTCCCCACCGCCGGGGAGCTGCTGGCCGCCATGTGCCGCACCTTCGGCCTTATTCAAGAGGGGGAGGCCCCCGACGCCCGGGACCGGGAGCTGGCGGGGGTGCTCTACGAGCTGCACCTGCGCCTGCGCGAGGTGGACAACAGCGCCTATCTCTTCACCCAGGGGGTGGACATGACCTTCATCTCCAAGGTGAAGGAGCGGGCCCTGGCCGGGGTGCGCATCGAGACGGCCACCACCCGGAAATACGAAACCAGCTACGCCGCCCATGTGCTGGGCTTCACCGGGAAGATCGACCGGGGGCCCGAGTGGGACCACTATAAGGAGCTCAGCTACCCCATGAACGCCACCGTGGGCAAGGAGGGGGTGGAGCTGGCCTTTGAGGAAGCCCTTCACGGCGTCAGCGGCTCCCGGCTCATCGAGAAGGACGACGCCGGCAACACCATCAGCCAGGAGTGGCGGAAGGAGCCGAAGCCGGGGGACAACGTGGTGCTCACCCTGGACATGGCCCTCCAGGCCACCACCGAGGACCTGCTGGCCCGGTACGCCGCCCGCCAGGAGGTGAAGGTGGGGGAGGACGGTGAGCCGGAGCCCGCCAAGGGCATGGCCGCCGCGGTGGTGGACATGAGCGGCGGGGTGCTGGCCCTGGCCTCCTACCCCACCTACGACCTGTCCACCTTCCGGGAGAACTACAGCCAGCTCCAGGCCGACGAGAGCTACCCCCTGAACAACCGGGCCACTATGGGCCTGTACGCGCCCGGCTCCACCTTCAAGATGCTCACCGCCATCGCTGCCCTGGATTCCGGCACCATCACCACCCTGGATAAGGTGGAGTGCACTGCGTATTACCGCTTCTACCCCGATGTCTCCCCCGCCTGCTGGATCGCCCCCGGCCGCCACGGCATGGAAAACGTCACCCAGGCCATCCAGGACTCCTGCAACATCTTCTTCTACGATGTGGGGCGACGCACCGGCATCGCCACCATCCGGGAGTACGCCCAGAAGTTCGGCCTGGGCGAGTACACCGGCATCGAGATCCCGGAGAAAAAGGGCCACGTGGCCGGACCGGAGACCTCTGCCTCCTACGACCGGCAGTGGTTTGAGGGCGAAACCATGTATGCCGCCATTGGCCAGGATAATAATCTGTTCTCCCCCCTCCAGCTGGCCAACTATATCGCCACCCTGGTGAACGGCGGCAATCACTACGCCTGCCACCTGCTCAAAGAGTTCAAGTCCAGCGACTACAGCCAAATCACCGAAACCTATGACGAGCCCCCCCTGCACACGGTGGACATACAGCCGGAGCACCTGGCGGCCATCAAGCAGGGCATGTACGACCTGTCCAAGACTTACACCATGGCCCGGTGGTTCGACTCCCTCCCGGTGGAAGTGGGCTGTAAGACGGGCACCGCCGAGACCTCCGCCAAGGCGGCCACCACCAACGCCATTTTCGTGTGCTTCGCCCCCTACGACGACCCCCAGGTTGCCCTGTGCCTGGTGTCGGAGGGAGGCGAGGCGGGCGGCACTCTGGCGGAGCTGGCGGCTGGCATCCTGGCACAATATTTCTCCACTGACAGCTCCCTGTCCGGCCTCACGCCGGAAAATACCCTGCTGCACTAAAGCAAAGGCCCTTCGGACGGAATATAGTTCCAGCCGAAGGGTCTTTTTTCACCGCGCTAAAGGGCTGATTTGGGCAAATCAGAGAAAATAATCCGCTCCCTTTCGTGGTAAGCTCCCCCTGCATCCTGCATCCCTTTTTCTGGAAAAACCTTGTTTTGCAAGGTTTCCACAACTTCCACACAAACTTCCACAGCCTTGTGCAAGTCCGCGCTGAGAGGAATCCTGCAAAGCGGGGGAGGGGGAGGGCTTGTCAAGTGCGATTCCTTCGTGAATTCCACGATTTTCACAATTCCGGTACACCGCTCCAATTTTCCAGCAGGCCGTCCCCGGGAGCGGGGCGGGCGGCACGCGAAAAGCGCCCCGGCCACAGGCCGGGGCGCTCCTGATTTGGGTCAGCCCTTGGCGAACTCCTCCGCCACCCTGGCGATGTTGGCGGCGCACAGACCAAACTCCTCCAGCAGGACCGCCGCCGGACCGGAGTGGCCGAACACGTCGGGGGTGCCGATGCGGCGCACGGGGGTGGGCCGCTTTTCACTGAGCAGGGAGCACACCGCTTCCCCCAGCCCGCCGATGACGGAGTGCTCCTCGCAGGTGACGATCTTTCCGCACTCCTCAGCGGCCTTCAACACAAGTTCCTCATCCAGGGGCTTGATGGTGGCCATGTTGATGATCCGGGCGGACAGTCCCCGGTCCGCCAGCAGCTTTCCGGCCTCCACCGCCTCGGCCACCAGCAGGCCGTTGGCGATGATGGCGATATCCGTGCCCTCCCGCATGACCTCGCCCCTGCCGATCTCAAAGCGGAAGCCGGCCTCGTCGTGGAACACGGGCACCGGAGAGCGGCCAAAGCGCATATACACCGGCCCCTGATGCTCATAGGCGGCCTTGACCATGGCCTTGGCCTCCACCGCGTCGGCGGGGGACATGACCACCATGCCGGGGATGGACCGCATGAGGGTGAAATCCTCCAGGCACTGGTGGGTGGCGCCGTCCTCTCCCACGGAGATGCCCCCGTGGGAGGCGCCGATTTTCACGTTCAGCCCGGTGTAGCCGATGGAGTTGCGCACCTGCTCATAGGCCCGTCCGGCGGCGAACATGGCGAAGGAGGAGGCGTAGGCCACCATACCCATGGCGGCGGCCCCGGCGGCGGCGGCCATCATGTTGCCCTCGGCGATGCCGCAGTTGAAGTGCCGGTCCGGGAAGGCTTTCCCAAACATGGCGGTCTGGGTGGACCCGGCCAGGTCCGCGTCGAACACCACGATGTTGTCATGGACGGCCCCCAGCTCCCGCAGGGCCTCGCCGTACCCCTGCCGGGTGGCGATTTTTTTCACGTCCGCCATTTACATCCCCTCCAGTCTGGCCAGCTCCGCCCGGAGCTCCTTCAGCGCGGTTTCGGCCTGCTCGTCGTTGGGGGCCTTGCCGTGCCAGCCCACCTGATTCTCCATATAGCTGACCCCCCTGCCCTTGGTGGTCCTCATCACGATGGCGAAGGGGCGGCCTTTCACGGTCCTGGCCTGGGCAAAGGCCCCCTCCAGGGCTTCGTAGTCGTGGCCGTCGATTTCCACCGCCTCCCAGCCGAAAGCCCTCAGCTTGTCCAGGATGGGGTAGGGGCTCATGACCTGGTCCACGGGGCCGTCGATCTGGAGGCCGTTGTTGTCAATGACGGCGCACAGGTTGTCCAGCTTGTAGTGGTGGGCGAACATCATGGCCTCCCACACCTGTCCCTCCTGGATCTCTCCGTCCCCCAGCAGAGTGTACACCCGGCAGGGGTTGTTTTGCAGCTTGGCGGCCAGGGCCATGCCGCAGGCGGCGGAGACCCCCTGGCCCAGGGACCCGGTGGACATGTCCACCCCGGGGATGGCCTTCATGTCCGGGTGGCCCTGGAGGTAGCTTCCGATATGGCGCAGGGTTTTCAGGTCCTCCCAGGGGAAGAAGCCCTTCAGCGCCAGGGCGGCGTACAGCCCCGGAGCGCAGTGGCCCTTGGACAGGACGAAGCGGTCCCGGTCCCGTTTGCGGGGGTCCTTGGGGTCCACGTTCATCTCCTTGAAATAGAGGTAGGCGAACAGCTCGGCGGAGGACAGGCTCCCGCCGGGGTGGCCCGCCTTGGCGGCGTGGGTGCTCTCAATGATGCCGATGCGCACCTTGCAGGCGTTCACCATCAGCGTCTTTTTCTCGTTGGCAGTCATGGTGCTCCTCCTTCCTTTACAGCCGCCGGGCGCTGTCCAGCGTGCTGAAGCGGTACACAGTCTTGTGCCGGTACTCCTCGCCCGCCCGCAGCACGCAGGAGGGGAAGCCGGGCTTGTTGGGGGAATCGGGGAAGAACTGGGCCTCCAGGCAGAGGCCCCAGCGGTCCCCGTACGCGGCGCCCCCCTTGCCCGCAGGGCAGCCCGCTAAGAAGTTGCCGGTGTAGAACTGCATACCGGGCAGGGAGGTCGCGGCCTCCATCATGATCCCGGTGTCCGGCGACCAGACCCTGGCCACGGGCCGCAGGGTGCCGTCCCAGTTGAGGACAGCCCAGTTGTTGTCGAAGCCTCCGGCCATTTTCAGCTGCTCGAAGGGGTCGTCGATGCGGGCCCCGATCTCCTGCTCATCCCACAGGTCCATGGGCGTCCCCTTCACCGGGGCGATCTCCCCCGTGGGGATCAGGCCGGGCCCGGCGGGGGTGTAGTGGTTGGAGAATATGCGGATGTGCTGTCCGGTCACCGGGCCGCTGTCGTGGCCGGACAGGTTGAAGTAGCTGTGGTTGGTGATGCTGCACACCGTGTCCTTGTCACAGCGGGCCCGGTACTCGATATCCAGCCCGCCGAAGGCCAGGGTGTAAGCCACCACGGCGGTCAGGGTTCCGGGGTAGCCCTCCTCGCCGTCCGGGCTGACTAGGGACAGCACCACGGCCCGGTCCGTCAGCCGCTCCACCGACCACACCCGCTTGTCGAAGCCCACGTTCCCGCCGTGGAGGGAATTTTCCCCGTCGTTGGCGGCCAGGGTATATTCCGTGCCGTTCAGGGTAAACCTGGCCCCGCCGATGCGGTTGGCGTACCGCCCCACCAGGGCCCCGATATACTTGTCCTGGGCTAGGTAGTCCTCCAGTGTGTCGAAGCCCAGCACCACGTCCACCGGGTTCCCATCCCGATCGGGCACGGTGAGGGAGCGCACCGCGCCGCCGTAGGTGATGATCTTACAAGCCAGCGCTCCGTCCCGCAGGGTGATTTCATCCACCGGGGCACCGCCGGGCAATTGGCCAAAGGGCCGTCTGTTTTCTTCCATAATACCTCCGCTTCCGCTTCCGCCCTGTGGGCGGCAGGTAATTGCAACTTTAGCTTACCACATCTTTTCGCCAAAAACAACCATAACCCTCTAAATTTCTGTCCATTCCGGCAATTTGTGAACCGATATAAAAATTCCCCGTCCCATGTTGGCTTTCTTACAATTTTTTGTTATAATGCTGTTAATTATTTACGGCGGCCGCCGCCGGGAGGGAGGCCCCTATGGACAGCCTTACGCTGAATGGAGCCGAATACGCCGTCCTGGGCCTGCTGGGCAGGGGAAAGGGCGGTTACACCTGGCTGGCGGAGCGGGACGGGACCCAGTACGCCCTGAAGCAGATCCACCACGAGCCCTGTGACTACTATCAATTCGGGGACAAGATGGCCGCCGAGCTGCGGGACTACCAGACCCTGTCCGCCCTGGGGGTTCCCATCCCCAGGCTGCTGGAGGCGGACCGGGAACAGGAGCGGCTCCTGAAAGAACTGATTCCCGGCCAGACCATCTACCAGCTGGTTTTGCGGGACAGTGTGGAGCCCTGGCAGCTGGAGCAGGCGCGGGGGCTGTCCCAGTCCCTGCGGGCGGCGGGGTGGAACATCGACTGGTTCCCCACCAATTTCATGTGCCGTGACGGAGTGCTCTACTACGTGGACTACGAGTGCAACCCCTACATGGACCAGTGGAGCTTTGAGAACTGGGGGGCGCGGTACTGGTCCCGCACCCCGGAGCTGGACGCCTATGCCAGAGAGCATGGAGACCTGTAAAGGAGCAGATTATGGAACAGAGAAAATACGCCGTGCTGATCTACCCCGACTTTTCCCTTCAGGAGGTCGCCTGCCTCACCTCCGCCCTGGCGGTGTGGTTTGGGGAGAAAATCGACGTCATCGCCGCTGAAAATAAGCCGTACCGCAGCGAGGAGGGCTTTTCCATCGCCCCGGACAAAACGGCGGACCAGGCAGACCCCGCCGGTTACGCCTGCGTCATCCTACCGGGCACCGTCAACCCCCTTCCCGCCCTTTTCGACGGCAGGCTGATTGAATTCCTCCGCCGGGGGCGGGGGACGGACACCCTGTTTGCCGCCATCTCCTCCGCCCCGGCCCTGCTGGCCAAGGCGGGCCTGCTGGAGGGGCGGGACTTCACCGCCGGGTTTTTCATGCAGCTGGCGGAGACCTTCCCCTTCATCGACACGAGCCGCTTTGTCCACCGCCCGGTGGTGGAGGACGGTACTGTAATCACCGCCATCGGCATGTTCTTCCGGGAGTTTGCCCAGACGGTGCTGAACCGCCTGGGCTATGACGTGGGGGAGCATTTTATGGATGTTTCCGGGGAGGAGTACACCCAGGACGAGCTCACCTTTTACTGGTCTGAGGAGGACTACCAGGAGTTTTTGCAGGAGCTGAAGGAATTTACAGACAAGGACTGATTTTATGAAACGGGAAAAAAGCTGCGGGGCCGTAATTTACCGGGGAGAAAATCCCCGGCGCGAGTATCTCATCCTCACCAGCACCCAGGGCCACACCACCCTGTGCAAGGGCCACATGGAGGGAGCGGAGACGGAGCGCGAAACGGCGGTTCGGGAGATTATGGAGGAAACCGGGCTGACGGTGGACTTCACCGATGGTTTCCGGGAGGTCGTCACCTATTCTCCCAAGCCGGGGGTCGTCAAGGACGTGGTGTTCTTCCTGGCCCGCCTGTCCGGGGGGACCCTCGCCTGCCAGCCCGAGGAGGTGGCGGACGCCCGGTTCCTGCCCTTCGGGGAAGCGCTGGAGGCGCTGACCCACCCTTCCGACCGGGACACCCTCCAAAAGGCCCAGACCTTTTTGGAGGACCGCTGACCATGCCCACCCCACTCTATGACAGCCTGCGGGGGCTGGCGGCCCAAGCTCCCCTCCGGCTGGACATGCCCGGCCACCACGGCGGGCCTCTGCCGGGGGGCTTCCCCTGGCCGTCAGAGATCGACTTTACGGAGAACGACCGCACCGGCGACCTGTACGGCGGGGAGCCCGACGACATCCAGGCGGCGGAGGGGCTCTGGGCGGACCGCTTCGGCTTTGATTCCTGCCTGTTCCTCACCGGGGGCTCTACCCAGGGCATACACGCCGGTCTGGCCCTGCTGGCGGGGGAGGGCGGGAGCGTGGCCCTGGACCGCGGCAGCCACCGCTCGGCCTACCACGCCCTGGCCCTGCTGGGCCTGACCCCTTATTTTCTCTCCCGGCCCTGGCTGGCGGAAGAGGGGGTCGCCGGGCCCATTTCGCCGGAAGAGGTGGCCAGGACCCTTGAAGAGCACCCCGAGATCAAAACGGTCTGTATCACCTCGCCCACATATTACGGCGTGTTGTCGGATGTCCCCGCCATCGCCGGGGTCTGCCATACCCACGGGGCCAAGCTGATGGTGGACGGGGCCCACGGGGCCCACCTGCCCTTTTTGGGCTATACGGGGTATCAGGCGGCGGATGTGATGGTGACATCCGCCCATAAGACCCTGCCCGCCCCCGGCCAAACGGCCCTGCTGCTGGCCAACGGCTTCGGGCTGTCCGCCCTCCAGCGCTGGGGGTCGGTGTACGGCACCTCCTCTCCATCCTACGTCCTCATGTCGGCCCTGGACACGGTGCGGGACTACATGGAGGGGGAGGGGACCGCCCGCTATCTGGAAACGGTTCGTCTGGCGGACGGCCTGCGGCGGCGCTGGCCCGCCCTGGCCCCCCGGGACGGCCTGACGCTGGACCCCGCCCGGCTGGTCCTGCTCAGCCCCGGCGGCTTCGCCCTGGCGGACACCCTCCGCCAGCGGGGAATCTACCCCGAGATGGCCGACGCCGGCCACGTGGTATGTATCCTCACCTGCGCCGGCGGTCCCTCGGAGATGGAACGGCTGGAGGGGGCTTTGGCGGACGCGGGCCTCACCGGCCCCTGCCCCTCTATGCCGCCGCCCCCGGAGCCGCCGGAGGCCGTCCTCACCTCCCGGCGGGCCCTTTTCGCCCCCCGGGAGCGGGTTCTCCTGTCCCAGAGCGCGGGCCGGATTTCCGCCGGTCAGATCGCCCCCTATCCCCCCGGCGTGCCGGTGATCGCCCCCGGGGAGCGGATTGAAAAAAAACATCTGGCCTATTTGCGGGAAATAGGGTATAATGAAGCTTACTGCGATGTGATACGTCCCAGGGAGGAGTGAACAAAATGGAGCTGCCCCACCCCCTGTCCCACGCCTACCTCATCACCGGGGGGAGCGGAGACAGCCGCGCCGCCCTGGCGGACCGCCTGACCGCGGCCTACCTGTGCGAGGGCCCAAACCCGCCCTGCGGCCAGTGCCGGGCCTGCCGGAAGGTGGGGGGCGGCGCTCATCCCGACGTGTACCGGGCCGCCCCCGCCCCGGACAAGCGGGAGATCACTGTGGACCAGATCCGGGCCCTGCGGGCGGACGCCTACGTGCGCCCCAACGAGGGAAGGCGGAAGGTGTACCTCATCAACCCGGCGGACGCCATGAACCCCGCCGCCCAGAACGCCCTGCTGAAGGTGCTGGAGGAGGGGCCCGCCTACGCCGCGTTCCTGCTCCTGGCGGGCCAGCCGGGTCTGCTGCTGGACACGGTGCGCTCCCGGTGCGAGCCCCTGTCCCTCCCCCGGGCGGAGGCCCCCCCGGACCCGGAGCTGCTGGAGCGGGCGGCTTCCCTGGCCCGGCTCCTGCTCACCGGGGACGAGCTTACAGCGGCCAGGGCCCTGGTGGAGGTGGAGCTGGACAAGCCCAAGCCGGACCAGCTGGCCGCCCTGCTGGCGGAGGTGGAAAACCAGGTCTCCCGTCAGCTGGCCCGGTATCCCCAGCGGGGCGTGAAGGTGCTCCAGGCCCTGAAAACTTGCCGGGACAACGGGGTGTACAACCCCGGCGCGGGGCACACGCTGGCCCTGCTGGTTACCAATATTTTTTAAGGGCCTTCCTTTTTTCTTTGAAAAGAAAAAAGGAAGCGAAAAAAGAAACTTTTGAACTTCGGCCAATAAAGCGCACTGAACTTTAGAAACAGTCTAAAAGTCTTTCTTTTTGCTTCTTTTTCTTTCTTCAGAAAGAAAAAGAAGGCCCTTACCAACTTATACTTTACGGAGGACACCCCCATGACAGAGATCGTCAGCGTTCGGTTCCGGCCGGGCGGCAAGCAATACTATTTCGACCCTGCGGGCCTGGAGCTGGCCGAGGGCCAGAACGTCATCGTGGAGACGGGCAAGGGGCTGGAATACGGAACCTGTGTGCGCCGCAACACCATGGTGGAGGACGAGTCGGTGGTCCAGCCCCTGCGCCCGGTGGTGCGGCTGGCCACGGAGAAGGACGAGAAGCAGGTCCGGGAGAACCGGGGCAAGGAGAAAGAGGCCCTGCGCACCTGCCAGAAGCTGGTGGAGCGCCACGGCCTGGACATGAAGCTGGTCCAGGTGGAGTACAGCTTCGACGGCAGCAAGATTTTGTTTTTCTTCACCTCCGACGGCCGGGTGGACTTCCGGGCGCTGGTGAAGGATCTGGCGGGCATCTTCCGGGCCCGGATCGAGCTGCGGCAGATCGGCGTGCGGGACGAGGCCCGTATGCTGGGCGGCTTCGGCATCTGCGGCAAGCCCTTCTGCTGCGCCCAGTTCCTGGACGAGTTCCAGCCCGTGTCCATCAAGATGGCCAAGACCCAGAACCTGTCCCTGAACCCCACGAAAATTTCCGGCACCTGCGGGCGGCTGATGTGCTGCCTCAAGTACGAGCAGGGGGCCTATGAGGACGCGGTGAAGCGCTGTCCCAAGCAGGAGTCCTTTGTGGAGTGTCCCGACGGGGTGGGCACCGTGTCCGCCGTCAACCTGCTGAAGGAGCAGGTGAAGGTACGCCTGGAGGACTCCACCGAGCAGCCCAAGAGCTACCTGGCCGACGAGATCCGGGTGGTCCGCCCCGGCAAGGGGCGGCGGCCCGAGGGCTATGAGCCTCCCTCCAGGGAGGAGCTGGAAACGCTGCGCACCCAGGAGGGGGAGCAGGTCCGCACCGGGCGGAGGCCGGAGGGCCCCTCCGACCTGAACCAGGTGCTGGAACGCTACCTGGGGGAGAACGCCCAGCAGAAGCGGCCCGAGGGCCAGCGTCAGGGCGGACGGCGCGGCGGACGGAATAACAATAACGGCCAGGGCCGGTCCAAGGACCAGCCCCGCCAGCAGCAGGGCCAGCCCAGGCCCGCCCCCCAGAGGGAGGCTCAGCCTGTGGAGCCCAAGGCAGGGCAGGGGCAGAACCACAAGAAGCGCTACCGCCCCCACCACCGGCGCAAGTCCGGCGGGGGACAGGGCCAGCCGCCCCAGGGATGATCCGCCGGAAAACCGCCCTCACCCTGTTTCTGGCCCTGGCGCTGGCGCTGGGCCTCACCGGATGCGGCCCCAGCGGCCCGGATATGCCCATGGAGATCCAGATTGACGGAAGCGCCATCGTCCTGGGCCGGACCACCATGTCCGACCTGACCGGGCTGGGCTGGAGGGCAAAGATCACCGGCGCCCAGCGTGAGATCCGCGCCAAGGCCAAGTTTGTGGCTTTCCACTACCGATTGGAGCGCACCGACGGCTCAGGCGTTCAGTTTTGGGCCTCGGTCTACGTCCCCTTCCAGGGGAAGTCCAGCGGCGGCAGCGCGGACATCACCCAGGAGCAGGCCGCCGCAGGGACCGAAGGAGTCCTGTACCGGGTGGAGGTGCGCAGGGAGGCCGTCCAGGACTGCGACATTTTCTACAACGGGGTGAGCTTCCAGGAGCTGACCACCGCCCACGCCCAGAGGTGGGGCGGGGTGCGGGAGGAGGGGCGGTCCCCCGCCGCCTACAGCCTGGAGGCCGCCCAGGGCCGTCTGGAATTCCAGCCGTCCGATACGGACGCGGACGGCGGGCTGGACGGGCTGGACGGGCTTGCCATCGTCATGAGTGACAGTGCCTTCCAGGAGCTGCGGGAATAGACAAGCAGAAGCCCCGCCGCGGGAGCGGCGGGGCTGTTTTCATTTGCCTTCCAGGAAATAGGAGGCCTCCATGTCGGCGGTGGCCAGGGCGAAGGCCAGGGGGTACTGCATCAGGGCCTGCCCCACCATCCGGTTGTCCTCCGTGCCGGAGAAACCCATATGCCAGCGGATGGCCATGGCCTCCTCCCGTGTCAGCCGCATGAAGCCGGAGATGATGTACACGCTCTTCTCCCCGTGGCCGTAGGGCAGCTTATCCTCAAAGTAGAAGGTGGGCACCTTCTCCCACTTGCCGGTGGCGTCGTCCTTCACGTTGCGGGTGCCCGCCTTATAGCACCCGATTTTGCACAGGTCGTGGAGCAGGGCGGCGATGGCCGCCGACTCCATGGGGTAGTCCAGGCCGTACACCTCCTTCACCCGCTCCCGGGCCAGGTACGCTTCCAGACAGCGGAACACGTTGACGCTGTGGTCGCACAGCCCTCCGGCGTAGGACCCGTGATAGCGGGCGGAGGCGGGGGCGGTGAAAAAGTCGCTCTTGTTCTCAAGGTAGTCCAGCAGCTCCTCCGACCCCTCCCGGTGGATGTGCTCCTGATAGATTTGGATGAATTCCTCTTTTCCCGGCATAGACAGGCCCTCCCAAACATTGTTTTTCCCATTATATCACAGTTTCCGTCCCCTGAAAAGGCCGTTTTCCCAAAGGTTGTAATCTGCGGAGAAATCCGCTATAATACTGTCTGCCGGACAAATTCAAATCAGGAATGGGAGCGGGGCCGTGAAACCGAATATTCCGGCCGCCCCGGGCCCGCCTGGAGGCTGTATGAAACCTGACATTTTAGTGATCTGCGGCCCCACGGCCTCGGGCAAGACCGCCCTGGCTGTGGAACTGGCCCTGCGGCTGGGGGGGGAGGTGGTGTCCGCCGACTCCATGCAGGTCTACCGCCGCATGGACATCGGCACCGCCAAGCCTACCCCGTCGGAGATGCGGGGCGTTCCCCACCACATGCTGGATGTGGCCGACCCGGAGGAAGCCTACTCCGTAGCCCGGTACGTGGCGGAGGCGGTCCCCGTGGTGGACGGCATCCTGGCCCGGGGAAAGCTGCCCATTGTGGCGGGCGGGACGGGGCTCTACATCGACAACCTGACCGCCGGACGGCAGTTCGCCCCCTTCGAGGCGGAAAGCGGCCTGCGGGAGCGCCTCCAGGGCCGGGTGAAGGAAGAGGGCCTGCCCGCCCTGCGGGAGGAGCTGGAGCGGGTTGACCCGGAGGCCGCCGCCCGCATCCACCCCAACGATGAAAAGCGCACCCTCCGGGCCTTGGAGGTGTACCTGTCCACCGGGAAAACCATCACCCAGCACGACCGGGAGAGCCGGGCGGTCCCAAACCGCTATACCCCCCTGACCATCGCCCTGAACTTCAAGGAGCGCCCCTGGCTGTGGGAGCGCATCGACCGCCGGGTGGACCAGATGATGGCCCAGGGGCTGGAGGAGGAGGTCCGGGCCCTGCTGGCGGCGGGCGTGTCCCGGAGCTGCACCGCCATGCAGGCCATCGGCTACAAGGAGATGGCCGCCGCCATTCTGGAAGGCCGCCCGGCGGCCCAGGGGGCGGAGGAAGTCAAGCTGCGCTCCCGGCAGTACGCTAAGCGGCAGCTCACCTGGTTCCGCCGCAACAGACAAGCCTATTGGCTGAACTGGGAAAAAATTCCTGATCTTTCCTCCGCCGTGGATTTTTCGACAGAACTTGTCAGAGAGGTTGGATTACAATAAATACACAGAAGCGCAGAGAAACGGACCGTGAGGGAGCTTGGAGCGGAGGTGAAAGCCCAGGGCCCGCAGAGCGGGGCCGGGTTTTGCCCGAGTCGAAGCGAAAGCGACCGAACGTCCCGACCGTTTCGGAGCGTGACAATTAAAAAAAGAGGAGTGTATTTACATGAGTCTCACATCCACCGTCTCTGTCACCAAACAGCCCAACGTTCAGGACGCCTTTTTGTCCGCCGCCCGCCGTCTGGCCTCCCGGGTCACCGTGTTCCTCATGAACGGCTACCAGCTTCGGGGGGTCATCACCGCCTTTGACCCCTACGTGGTGGTGGTGGTGTCCGACGGCAGGCAGCAGGTGATCTACAAGCACGCCATCTCCACCATCGCCCCGGAGCACCCGGTGGAACTGGAAACGTGAGGACAGCCGCCCAGGGGAGCTTGGGGCGCGGCCCAGGCAGGACCCGGTTCCGCTCTGCGGGCCCTGCCTGAGCCGGAGCGAAAGCGGCCCGGCCCCGCGGCCAGTCCCAGCGTGAGACAGGTTTACGCCATATTGCATTGCAGAGAGAAAAAGGATTGATTCAATTGTGAAAGAGAGCACCGTTTCCACCAAAGTGATGATCGCCATTTTGTGTCTGGGCGTGTCGGTCTATCTGACCGTCTACCTGGTCCAGGGCTGGAAAGAGGATGTGGTCACCACCTACGCCTACATCTATTCCCTGGACGTGGGCCAGGAGGCCCAGGGCATCCTGGTGCGGGAGGAGATCCCCCTCGCCGGCGGGGGAGGCTACGTGGACCAGATCCTGCCCGAGGGGGCCAAGGCCGCCGCCCGGGACCCGGTGGCCCTGGTGTACTCGGACCCCTCCGCCCTCACCACCCGGCAGTCCATCCGCTCCCTGGAGGCGGAGATTGAGCAGCTTCAATACGCCTACAACGACCGGACCCAGAACACCGACGCCGCCCGGCTGGACGCCCAGGTCATCAGCTCCATTGTGGCCCTGCGCTCCCTGGCCGCCAAGGGGGACCTGACCGGGCTGGACGATTCCACCCTGAACCTGCGCTCCATGGTGTTCAAGCGGGATTACACCTACGCCGACGCCGGGGCCGCAGGCCAGCTGGCCCAGCTCATCTCGGACAAGCAGGCCCAGCTGGCGGAGATGAACCGCTCCCTGAACCAGGTGTCCACCACCGTGTACGCCCCTGTCTCCGGCACCTATTCCGCCGGGGTGGACGGCTGGGAAGGGGTGGTCACCCCCGCCATGCTGGACTCCCTCACCGCGGACGGCCTGGAATCCCTGCTGGCGGAGAAGCACAGCCCCGACCCCAGCGCCGTGGGCAAGCTGGTCACCGGCTCCACCTGGTATTACGCCGCCCTGCTGGAGGGCACCGACACCGGCCTTCAAAAGGGGAGAAGCTACACCCTCAGCTTCACCGGGGACTACTACGGCCAGGTGCGGATGACCCTGGAGCGGGTGTCGCTGGAGGGCCAGCGCACGCTGGCCATTTTCTCCTGCCGGTCCAACCTGGCGGACACCGCCATGCTCCGCATACAGACCGTAGACGTGGTCGCCCGGACCCTGGAGGGCATCCGGGTCCCCCGGAAGGCCCTGCGGGTGTCCACCGAGGATGTGAAAGGGGAGGACGGGAGCGTCAGCCAGGTGAACCGCTACTACGTGTACACCGTGGTCAGCTCCCAGGCGGAGCAGCAGGAGGTGGAGGTGCTGTACTCCTCCGACACCTACTATCTGGTGCGCCCGGTGGACCAGACCTCCGCCGGACGGCTGCGGGCGGGGGACGAGATCATTTTGAACTCCTCCGGCGTCTACGACGGGAAAGTGGTGCGATAAGCCTCCTTTTGCCCAAAGACCTGGACCTGTAGGGCACACCGTTTCACCCTGCGGCGCCCGCTTCCAAGGCGGCGGGCCGGGGTCGTCCCGCCCTACGATGATTATTGCGACAGGAGGTTTCCCTATGGATTTACGGGAGAACATCGCCAAGGTGCGGGCGGACCTGGAAGCCGCCGCCCGGGCGGCGGGGCGGGACCCCTCTGAGATCACCCTGCTGGCCGCCACCAAGACCCAGAGCTCGGAGACCATCCGGGCTGCCATCGCCGCCGGGATCACCGCCTGCGGTGAAAACCGGGTGCAGGAGCTCACCGCCCATCTGGCGGACAACGCCTATGAGGGGGCGGAGGTCCACTTCATCGGCCATCTTCAGACCAACAAGGTGAAATACGTGGTGGGCAGGGTGGCGCTGATCCACTCCATCTCCTCGGAAAAGCTGCTCCGGGCGGTGGCCGCCCAGGCGGACAAGCTGGGCGCAGTCCAGGACATCCTGCTGGAAATCAACCTGGCGGGGGAGGCATCCAAGTCCGGCTTCTCCCCCCAGGAGGCCCTGCCCGCCGCCCGGCTGGCGGCGGAATTGACCGGCGTGAGGCTCAGGGGACTGATGTGTATCCCCCCCGCCGCGTCCCGCTCAGGCGGAAATCTTCCATATTTTCAAAAATTGTGCCGGTTGGCTGTTGACATAACGCGGGAAATGTTAGATAATGTTATGGATATGGACGTGCTTTCCATGGGCATGAGCGGCGATTGGCCCGACGCCGTCGCCGCTGGTTCCACCTGTATTCGTGTGGGCTCCGCGCTGTTCGGTCCCCGCCCGCCTGTGTCAAACCGGAAGGACTGACCCCTGGTCTCTTCCTTGATTTACCATGAAAGGGAGACTGCCAATATGAGTTTATTCGATGAGCTGAAGCGTCTGGCCCGCCCCTACGAGGACGAAGAGGAGGACGAATACGAGGAGGACTTCACCCCCATGAGCAACCTCCGGGAGGTTCCCCGGGACCGGGACAGAGAGCGCGACAGGGAACGTGACCGGGAGCCCGACCGCCGCAGCAACAAGGTGGTGAACATCCACACCACCACCCAGCTCCAGGTGGTGCTGGTCAGCCCCACCCGGTTTGAGAACGCCAGCGAGATCGCCGACCACCTGCGGGACAAGCGCACGGTGGTGCTCAACCTGGAGCAGACCGACAAGAATATCGCCCGCCGCCTCATTGATTTCCTGTCCGGCGTGGCCTACGCCAATGAGGGCACCATTAAGAAGGTAGCCCTGTCCACCTACATCATCACCCCCTACAATGTGGAAATTTTGGGCGACCTCATTGATGAGCTGGAAAATAACGGCCTGTATTTCTAACGCGGGGAGGAACTTGACGCTATGATGACTCCACAAGAGGTGGCCAGCCACTCCTTCGCCAAGGCCACCCTGGGCGGTTACAATCTGGCCATGGTGGACGAGTTTTTGGACGCGGTCACCGAGGACTATACTGCCCTTTACAATGAAAATACCATTTTGAAGAACAAGCTGAAGGTGCTCTCCGACACAGTGGAGGAATACCGCGCCACCGAAGCCACCATGCGCAAGACCCTGCTGGCCGCCCAGAAGATGGCCGACGATCTGGTGGAGGACGCCAAGAAGAAGCAGGCCGCCCTGGTCAGTGAGGCGGAACACGGCGTGCAGGCCCGGCTGGATCAGCTGAAAAGCCAGGTGTCCGCCGAGGAGTACCGGCTGAAAAAGGCCCAGGAGTCTACCGCCGCTTATGTCCGCAAGCTGGCCCAGGCCCACGACGACGAGATGCTGTTCCTGTCCAGTCTGGGGGAGCTGGTGCCGCCGGAGGCAGCCGCCGCCGTGGAAAACGATCCCTCCGCCGAGATCAAGGCCGCCCTGGACGCCCAGGCCCTCCAGGAGGAGCAGGAGCGCCAGCAGGCCGCCACCCGCCGGGTGGTGGCGGTGGGTCCGGACGACGACGTGCCCCCCTTGCCGGAGGGCATGCTTCCCATGGGCGAGGCCCAGGAAGAGGGGGAGGGACGGCCTCTCACCCCCCAGGAGGAATTTGAGCTGGACCCGGACGCCACCCGCCGGTATACCGATTTGCAGTTCGGCAAGGATTATCAGATTCAATAGCGAAAGGAGGTCGCGGGGATGGGACAGACCGACAGCCAATTCAAGGCGTTCATTCGTTTTATCCTGGACGATATCAAGGAGCTCCAGACCGAGACGGATGAGGCGAAGAGGGCCTCGAAGATGGAGAAGATCGTCGAAAATCTGCAAAAGACTTTAGAGGACTAAGTATAGAGCCGGAGTTGAGAAGCCTCAACTCCGGCTCTTTCGTATTCCATCCTGCACAGTCTGCACCTCCTTTTGCATATCAATCATTACAGCATAAAAAGAAGCATCCGTCTACGATAATAGACTATAATTCTTGATTTCTCCCATACACTACAAAAAAGGCATGGGAGAGGTGATGACGTGCAATTTGATAATATAGCGATAGGATGCGCAATCCGCAAATTGAGAAACGCAAAAGGCTTATCCCAGGATGTCTTGAGCGGCCTTGCCGGAATTGCACGCACACACTTGACAATGATTGAAAACGGGAGCAAACAGGCAAATTTTGAAACCATATGGCGAATTGCTTTGGCTCTTGACATGCGCCCCAGCGAATTGGTCGGAAAAATTGAGCAGGAAATTGAGGAAAGATCAGAATAAACAAAAGCGCCCCTCCCAGCTGGGAGGGGCGCTTTTTCATAACGGTTTTGACCGCAATTACTTGTGGTCCACGGAGTACATGTGCTTGATGAGCTCCAGCACCTTGTTGGAGTAGCCCATCTCGTTGTCGTACCAGGACACCACCTTCACGAAGGTGTCGGTCAGAGCGATGCCGGCCTTGGCGTCGAAGATGGAGGTGCGGGGATCGCCCAGGAAGTCGCTGGACACCACGTCCTCGTCGGTGTAGCCCAGGATGCCCTTCAGCTCGCCCTCAGAGGCCTTCTTCATGGCGGCGCAGATCTCCTCGTACTTGGCGGGCTTGGCCAGATTGACGGTCAGGTCAACCACGGACACGTCCAGAGTGGGAACGCGCATGGACATGCCGGTCAGCTTGCCGTTCAGGGCGGGGATCACCTTGCCCACGGCCTTGGCGGCGCCGGTGGAGGAGGGAATGATGTTGCCGGAAGCGGCGCGGCCGCCGCGCCAATCCTTCATGGAGGGGCCGTCAACGGTCTTCTGGGTGGCGGTGGTGGAGTGCACGGTGGTCATCAGGCCGTCGGTGATGCCGAAGTTATCGTTGAGCACCTTGGCGATGGGGGCCAGGCAGTTGGTGGTGCAGGAGGCGTTGGACACGAACTTCATGTCGGGGGTGTAGGCGTCCAGGTTGACGCCGCACACGAACATGGGAGTGCTGTCCTTGGAGGGGGCGGACATGACGACCTTCTTGGCGCCGGCGTCGATGTGGGCCTGGGCCTTCTCCTGGGTCAGGAACAGGCCGGTGGACTCCACCACGTACTCAGCCTCCAGCTTGCCCCAGGGGATGTTCTTGGGGTCGCGCTCGGCGAAGATGGGGATGGACTTGCCGTTGACCACGATGGCGTTCTCAGTGGCGGAAACCTCGCCGTTGAACTGGCCGTGCATGGTGTCGTACTTCAGCATATAGGCCAGGTAGTCGGCGGGGCACAGGTCGTTGATGCCCACGATCTCGATCTCGGGATGGTTCACGCTGGCGCGGAAGACCATGCGGCCGATGCGGCCAAAACCGTTAATACCTACTTTGATGCTCATTGGTATCACTCCTTAATATAATTATGGTGGTGATTGGGTCTCGCGGTCTTATTATACTCTAACGGCACGCCAAAGGGAAGAGCTATTGTGAAAATTTTTTCAAACTTTTTTCCAACAGCTTTGTCAAAATGGCAAGTACCGGGTAATTTCATCCGCCTTTTCCCATAAATCGGGAATTCCTCCCGCCTTGACAGGGCTGGTATAATTGAGTCGGTGAATTTTGAGAGAGGGGAGAGCTCCCTATGACAGAAAAAATCAAGGCGCGGCTGAACGCCATCCTGCCCACCCTCCGGACCTTGTGCCAGTGGCTGCTGCTGGCGGGGGCGGCGGGGACGGCCTGCGGTCTGGCGGGGGCGGCCTTTACCTGGTGCGTGGCCCAGGCCACGTCCCTGCGGGGGACCCACCCCTGGCTGCTGTACTGTATGCCTCTGGCGGGCCTGGTCATCGTCTGGGCCTACCGGGCCGCCGGAATGGAAAACGACAGCGGCACCAACCAGATCATTGCCAGCGTCCGGGGCGGGGAACGCCCTCCGGCGCGGCTGGCCCCGCTGATCTTTCTGGGGTCGGTGCTCACCCACCTCACCGGCGGCAGCGCCGGACGGGAGGGGGCCGCGTTACAGATCGGCGGCAGCATTTCCGCCTGGATCGGGCGGCTGCTCCGGCTGGGGGACCGAAACACCAACACCATCATTCAGTGTGGCATGGCGGGGCTGTTCTCCGCCCTGTTTGGCACCCCCCTCACCGCCACCGTGTTCGCCATGGAGGTGGTAAACGTGGGTCATTTCCGCTACGCCGCCCTGTTTCCCTGCCTGCTGTCCGCCCTCGTCGCCAACTCCATCCCCCGGGCGCTGGGCCTGCCCGCCGAGGCGTACCACCTGGGGGGCCTGCCCCAGATGGGGCCCGCCTCCCTGCTCCAGTGCGGCGGTCTGGCTGTTCTTGCGGCGCTGGTGTCCATCGCCTTCTGCGTGCTGATGCACGAATCTGGCCATCTCTATAAAAAATACATCCCCAACCAGTACCTGCGGGCGCTGGCGGGGGCGGCGCTGGTCATTGTTCTCACCCTGGCGGAGGGCAGCGGCGACTACAACGGCGCGGGCGGACACATCATTGAACTGGCGGTAGAGGGACAGGTCCATGTTCCCTGGGCCTTTTTGTGGAAGATGCTGTTCACCGCCCTCACCCTGGGGGCAGGCTTTCGGGGCGGAGAGATCGTCCCAACCCTATTCATCGGCTCCACTTTCGGCTGTGCCGCGGGGCCGCTTTTCGGACTGGACCCGGCCTTTGGGGCGGCCATCTCCATGATCGCCCTGTTCTGCGGAGTGGTAAACTGCCCCCTGGCCTCCATCTTCCTGGCCATCGAGCTGTTCGGCGGGGACGGACTGCTGTTTTTCGCCCTGGCCTGCGCCCTCAGCTTCCTGGTCAGCGGGCGGTATTCGCTGTACAGCAGTCAAAAAATCGTGTACTCCAAGCTGGAGGCGCGGCTCAACGAACAATGAAAGGGCCTTCCTTTTTTCTTTGAAAAGAAAAAAGGAAGCGAAAAAAGAAACTTTTACGGCCCTGTCCATTCGGACAGGGCCACATATCAGCGTTTTGCGGCAGGGTATGGCTTCTTTACATCTGTGCGCCCCAAAAGATAATCAATGCTTGTTCCATAATAGTCGGCCAGTTTGATTAAAACTTCTGTAGGAATGTCCCGTTTTCCAAGTTCATACTGCGAATAACAAACTTGTGTGCAGTTCAAATATTTTGCAAGGGCCGCCTGTTTCAAGTCTGAATCTTCCCTCAGATCGCGGATTCTTCTATACACCATTTGTGTACTCCTTCCAAATTGAAAGTATACACAAAGTATAGATAAAACATTTTGCTCTATTGACTTTCAGATCAAAATGATTTAAACTTGTTTTGAGGTGGGAATTGCAATGCGGATATGGGACGGCACGGAGCAGCTTTTATATGACGCAAGCCGGGAGCAGGAGCTGATGGATATCTTGGGGATAGAGAGCATGGACGAGGTCACCATCATACCTTGGCGTTCTCCCGATACGCCGCCGGAGAACGCCCGTTATGTCCTGCTCAAATTCTATGACCCTGTCATGAATGAGTTGCGTTTGACTTTTTTGCCTATGAAAACGGCGTTTACTCTCACCACACCTTGGACGGCGAATGGATCACTTATCCCCACCACCTGATTCTGGGCTGGGCCTATCCCATCAGCATGCCAAAAGGATAAAAGAGGGCCTGTCCGAATGGACAGGCCCCTAAAAGTTTCTTTTTGCTTACTTTTTCTTTTCAAAGAAAAAGTAAGGCCCTTGAACTTACCTCTGGTACTCAAACTCCAAATTGTAGAGGCACACGGCGTCCCCGTCCTGGACCCCCAGGTCCTCCAGCTGCTGGTACACCCCGGCGTCCCGCAGCTTCCGCTCGAACCAGTTTCGGCTCTCGTAGTCGGAGAAGTTGACGTTGGCCATGAGCTGACGCAGCCAAGGGCCGTCCACCAGCCAGACGCCGTCCTCGTCCCTCTGGATGTCCAGGGACTCCGAGGTGTCCACCTCCGGGGGCCGCTCCACGTAGGTGGGCTCGTAGACGATGACCGGGGGCAGGGTGGACAGCTCCTGGGCGGCGGCAAACATCAGCTCCCGGGTGCCCTGGTGGGTGGCGGCGGACATCTCAAACAGGGGACAGCCCTTGGCCTCCACATGGGTGCGCAGTCTGGACAGCAGCTCAGGGTCCTCCATAATGTCCACCTTGTTGGCGGCCACCAGCATCCGCCGGGAGGCCAGCTCGGGAGACCAGCGCTGGAGCTCCTCACAGATGGCGTCGAAGTCGGCCACCGGGTCCCGGCCCTCGGAGCCGGACACATCCACCACGTGGATGAGCAGGCGGCAGCGGTCCACATGGCGGAGGAAGTCATGGCCCAGCCCCGCGCCGTCGGCGGCCCCCTCGATGATACCGGGGATGTCGGCCAGCACAAAGGACGTGTTCTCATCCACCGCCACCACCCCCAGGTTGGGGGAGAGGGTGGTAAAATGGTAGTTGGCAATCTTGGGCTGGGCCCGGGTGACCACGCTCAGGAGGGTGGACTTGCCCACGTTGGGGAAGCCCACCAGCCCCACGTCAGCCAGCAGCTTCAGTTCCAGCAGCACTTCCCGGTACTGCCCCGGCAGGCCCGCCTTGGCGAACCGGGGAACCTGGCGGGTGGGGGTGGCGAAATGCTGGTTGCCCCAGCCGCCGTTGCCTCCCTTTGCCAGGACAAAGTCCTCCTGGCCGGACATGTCGCAGATGATCTCTTTCGTCTCCAAATCCCGGACCACGGTGCCCTTGGGCACCCGGATCACCAGATCGTTCCCATCCTTGCCGGAGCACCGCTTGCCCTGGCCGTCCTTACCGTTCTCGGCGGTGTACTTGCGCTTGTAGCGAAAATCCATCAGCGTGGACATATGGGGATCTACCCGCAGGATGATATCCCCGCCCCGGCCGCCGTCTCCGCCGTCAGGGCCGCCGGCGGCCACGTACTTCTCCCGGTGGAAAGCCACCGCCCCGCCGCCGCCCACGCCCGCCCGGACGGTGATGCGGGCGGTGTCAATAAATTGATTGCTGGCCATAATGACCTCCTATCGTTTATAAGGTCCTTCTTTTTTTCTTTGAAAAGAAAAAAAGAAGCAAAAAAAGAAACTTTAAACTACTTCTACTGGAAGAAAGAGAATCTATTCCACCACAAAATAGTATTTCAGGCATCTCCCATATTATGGTGCAATTTTGGCTGGAAATAGTTTAAAAGTTTCTTTTTGATTCTTTTTCTTTTCAAAGAAAAAGAATATTCCTTCGTTTCCCGCAAAAGAGCCGCAAACGGTCCCCCGTTTGCGGCTCTTTCAGGCAATCTTACTGCGCGATCTCCACAATGGAAACCTGCTTGCGGTCCTTGCCCAGGCGCTCGAACTTCACCTTGCCGTCCTTGA
>ERZ779621.300-NODE-300-length-25257-cov-15.541663_pt1 | contig 25257 bp, 27 predicted proteins | sample MGYA00514215_ERZ779621 | MGnify/ENA primary metagenome ERZ779621 (study PRJEB29562, sample SAMEA4376715) | mouse gut metagenome | isolation source: Cecum | study: EMG produced TPA metagenomics assembly of the A DSS colitis mouse model was used to assess the...
GATCTGTGCGCCTAATTTTGTGGTATAGTTATAAAATCTAACCGCACAGGTAGAATTTTTTTATAAAATCGGACGGCAATATCCGTATGGAGTTTTAGCAGTCTTAAAGAAAAACTGCCTTACAGACTATTCTCTGCTTACTATCCATACTGGAATAGCAAGCACTGCCTGTGTCATGACACAGGGCGTAATAGCAAGCACTGCTTGCGTATATACGCAGGAAGAAATAGCAAGCACTGCCTATGGACGTCCATAGACAGTTTTTTTACAAATTTTCCACGAGTGGAAATCTGTAAAAATTGCTCTTAAGGGGAAAATCCCCCTAACCCCCATTACAATACAAAATTCAAGCTATAAACATCAAAAAGGTGTACTGCATGATATTATTCAATCCACTCGCAGTACACCTTGAAATGTAAAATAAAATTCAACATTTTAAATTTCAACACATTATAATATCTCTTAAAACTTTAACATATATTTCACTTTCTGATTTATTGTAATCCAATTATTCTCTACCCCAAAGCTCCTGCCACATCTTTCAGATATTTCCTAATCGGAAGGTGCTGCGGACAATGTTTTTCACACTTCCCACACTGGATACACTCCGATGCTTTTCCATGCGTTTTTGTGAGATTGTTATAATAAACAGAAGCCACCATCCCCTGCGTCTGACTAAAGGATTTCAGGTTATTGTAAATGGAAAAATAGTCCGGTATCGCTATTTTCTTCGGACATTCGCTTTCACTGACACAGTAGCGGCAGGCGGTACACGGAATAGCAATTCCTTCCCTTATCACATCCGTTGCTTCTTTCAGAACAGACAGTTCCTTTTCGCTAAGAGGCTGGAAATCCTTCATGTAACTGAGATTATCTTCCATTTGCTCCATATTCCCCATACCAGAAAGCACCATCATCACATTTTCATGGGTAGCGGCAAAGCGGATCGCCCACGAAGCAACAGATAAATCCGGAGCCTGCCGCTTCAAAATTTCCGCCGCCTTCTCCGGTATATTTACCAAAGCACCGCCCTTGATCGGCTCCATGACGATAACCGGCTTTCCATAGCGAGTGGCAATTTCATAACACGCCTTCGCCTGAATCGCCTCATCTTCCCAATCAAGATAATTTAATTGAAGCTGCACATATTCCACCTCCGGGTGAGCCTTCAAAATGCGCTCCAATAATTCAGGCGAATCATGGAATGAGAAACCGATATGCCGGATTTTGCCCTCCGCCTTTTTCTTTGCAATAAAATCAAACGCCTTTACCCTCTGGACATTTTCGTAATTACTACTGCCCAGCGCATGGAGCCAGTAATAATCAAAATACTCCACGCCGCACCGGTTTAACTGTTCCTCAAATATCCCCTGCATCTGTTCCGTTTTCTGCACCATGTAAACCGGCATCTTATCCGTAATAGTAAAACGCTCTCTCGGATACCGTTTTACCACGGCTTCCCGGAAAGCCTTTTCACTGTTGCCACCATGATAAGGATATGCCGTGTCAAAATATGTGCCGCCCGCTTCCAAAAAGGCATCCACCATTTCTGTCATGCGCGGAATATCTATCTCACTATAATTTCCGTTTACCACCGGCAGCCTCATTAACCCAAAACCAAATTTTTCCATCACATTTCCTCCATTCGCTCTATAGAGCGGTCTCGGAAACTCTTTAAGCCCGAATTTCCGCTCTTTTTTCATGTTCTGCTTTTTTGCTTTCCTCCATATCCCAGAAAACATTTTTGTTAAGTTTTCAAAAACCATTGACATATAAGTCAAAATGTGCGGCGCGTTTGGTGACCATATACGCCGGTCACCAAACGCGCCCCTTGTAGTTAAGTAGCGTCTGTGCCCCACGCATAGCCCATAACTACAAGGAGGTACACTTTATGATCAAGTACTGGCAGTCCATGCAAGATTACAAGTACTTTCTCACCGAATCCAAAGTCCATTTCGATTCCTCTGAAAGAAACCGGCTCCATACGGAGCTTTGGAAAGCATGGCAGAAGCTCCGGCTTTTTGATACCGATAAGGCAATGGAGTTCCTTCTGCCCTTTTACTCCAACACTGGCAGGCCTGCTAAAAACCAGCCACAAATCTTAAGGTCTTTTATCCTTTTCTTTCTTCTATATTCAGAAGGTTTGACCAAACTATCCCTTACCCTTTGGGTGGACAGGCTCAAACACGACCGCCTCCTTGCCGCCCTCATCGGCTGCACTACGGATTCCCTGCCGCCCCTCGGTTCTTATTTTGACTTCATGGACAGGCTCTGGACTGCACCGCCAACGGGTTTATATGCGCGGGACAAACTGCTTCCGGCTTCCTGGAACAGCAAAAAGCCGGATAAGCCCAGAGGCAAAAAACAGAAAGCACAGGAGACAAAGCCCAAAATCACAGAAGCTATCGTAAAACGGCTCATAGGCGGGAAGGATATTCCTTTTAACTTTGAGGGGCGATTGCAGCGCTTCTTCTATCATGCGGCTGTCCTGCCTTCCATGGAATCCGGCCTCATACCAAGGGAACACCTTACGGTTTCCGGAGACGGCACCGCCGTGCATACCCATTCCTGCCCACGCGGGCATCACAGGGATGATGCGCCGGAATGCCTGCGGCATTTTCCCGACCCCGATGCTTCATGGGGCTGGGACAGTGACCTGGAAAAATATTACTTCGGCTACTCTTTGTTCCAGCTATCCTGTTATAACACTGAGCTCAGGACAGATATCCCGCTGCTCCTGCGTTTTACCAGCGCAAGGCGACATGATTCGGTCAATTTCCTTGTTGCTTTCCATGAGCTGGAAACACATATGCCGGCAGTCTCCATTGAGAATATGTGCCTGGATTCTGCAATGGACAATTACCCCACCTACCGATTCCTTAATTACAGAGGGATACGGGCCTTCATCGACTTGAACGACAAATGCGGCCGGCCAAAAACAATTCCTGATACCATCACCATTGACAAAGATGGAACACCTTTATGTCAGGAAAAACTGCGCATGAAGCCTAACGGTTATGACAGATCCAGCGGTTACCTCATGTGGCGCTGCCCCTATGGGAAAGATCACTGTTCCAAATGTAAAAACTCCTGCACCGGTTCCAAATACGGGAGAGTCGTCAAGACCCGGCCCGAATGGGATATCCGGCTTTACACCGATGTTCCCCGCGGCACAGATACTTATAAGAAGATTTATAATCAACGCACCGCCACGGAACGTATCAACAACCGCATCCTCAATGATTACGGCCTGCACCGCATGTTCATACACACAAAGGAGCATTATTCTTTCATGGCAGCCATGATCGGGATCTGCATCCATCTGGATGCCCGCTATAAACAGCACATACAGGAAGCTGCATAAACCAAGTTTCCTGCTTCTGAACTTTTTCAGCCCTGTTTTCCGACAGGCTTTAAAGTCATGCACATTTTTATTCTTTATACTCTCCGAACTGCTCAACCCCCACAATCATCCATCCCTTTTCCCTCTCATTTCTGAAAATCAACCCTTTCCTGCCTATTCGCTATTGAGTTTCCGAGACCGCTCCTATAATTTTTTATTCAATTATAATTTCTTCCCCGGCTTCCACAATCAGACGGTTGGGCGCTCCAAACTTTTCCGCAAGCTCCCTGTCAAAAACAACACCTTCCTCCGCCGTCATGTGGTAGGGAATATTATGCTTTGCTCCAACCATTTCTGCACATTCCGCCGCTTCATCCAATCCCATGTTGTAAATACCGTCACAGCAGAAGAAGGCATAATCAATACTTTTCTCTGCCAGCAAAGGCATCTGTTCTGTGGTTGACGTATCGCCTGTTACATAGACGGATTTTTCATCGGAAAAGGTCAGTATGTATCCCACACAGCCACCCACATCATGCAGAGAATTATAACCTGCCTCTACCGCTTCCACCGTTACATAGCCTAAATCAAATATCTGATGTTCCCCATTCTGGATTGCCTCTGCCTGCGTGATAATCTCACAGCCCGGATTGCGGTTTTGCACTTTATCTACCATGTTGTGGTCATAATGTGGATGTGTTACCAAAATCAAATCCGCATAAAGTTCATAATCATTCCCCGCATAAGGGTCAACATAGATAACCTTTCCTTCCGTCGTAATAATGCGGATACTTGCCTGTCCCTGATAAAGCAGGACTGCATGATCTGTTCCGTCCGTTCTTGCCTCGTTTTGCGCCTCGGATTCCTCTGTCTGTATTTCCATTGTTTCCGGCTCCGTCTGCGCTATGCCAGTTGAATCTAAAGCCGTATCATTTCCGCCAGCACACCCCGTAAATAACAATACCGTCAAGATGGCAATTATAGGCATCCCTTTTCTTTTCATGCTTTTTTTCTCCTTTCCGCCAGCAGTTCTGTTCCTCTCACAGCATAATACCCACATACGGCAAACAAACACATGACTGCAAAATAATCCCCCAAAAATAATATGAGCGGCTTCCCAAAATCAAAAAATACAAACTGATTTTTAAGGAACATATAAGAGCCTATCTGCCTGTGGATAAAGACATAAACTCCATAGAACGATATAAACACAGTCACTATATGCAACAGGAGTATGCAGCTTTTTACCGGCTTTTTTCTGTGTAGAAAATTTCCCGCCATGCCGACAGCCATTCTCCAATGAAGCCCTATATGCAGCGACAAAAGTACAAATCCCCAATAAGACGCAAGAAGATGCGCTATCCGTGCAAAGGATAAACTCCAGCCCAAATCCGAAAATACATGACGGGACATCATAATCCCACTGATTGACAAAATCAGCATAACAGGAATAAGGAGCAGGTCAAACACTGTTCTCAAAATACGGGAACCGGAATAACGCCCTTTGAGTAGGTGTTTATACCACGATAAATTCAGGATATGATGAAGGATAAAAAGCAGGAACATGAAGATGCCTACCCACTCATGTAAATCCTCCCCGGCCAGAGAATAAGCCATAAGCAGAGGAAGCAGCACCGTCATAACTAAATCCGTTATTATGCGCATGAATTTTTTCTCGTTTCTCAAAGGTATCTTTTTATTATCCGAATTTTTCAATGAAGCCATAGGATACCCCCTTAACGATCAGGGGCGTTGATAAGGAACCAGCCATCTTCCCGCTTTTCAAACCAGTGAGTCCCGCCCATGCGATAAGTTCCCCTTGCACCGTAAGCGTTGGCGTTCAGTACAGAAGTATAAGTAACAGAAGCAAAATCGCCATCCACTTCCACTAACGGGCTGTCAATGCCGATAGTAAAATAGCGGAGGCTCCCATCCTTCACATCTGCAAAATATTCCTCCCTTGTCTGCTGTCTTCCGCTCATGTGCGTAAAGACCATATCCTCCGACACAAGTTCCCGCATGGTATCAATATCTGCGACTGTCATAGCCTGACAGTACATTGCCTGCCGGTAAAGGATTTCCGTCTGTTCGCCACTCATAGCAGATAAATCCGCCCCTATCAGCTCCACATTGGAAAATACCGAAAAATCAAATTCCTGCATAAGTTCTCCTTCCTGCCTGTTTGTGACTTCGACTTGGGCACTTTCCGTATCAGAAAGCCCTGACATATCAGTTACTGGCTCCTGCAAACCTTCCTTTTTCAAACTGCAAGCAGTAAACATAAAAAATATCGCAAACATTATCAGTACACAAAAGGTCTGTTTCTTTGTCTGCTTATTTCTACTCAACAAAACCGCCTTTCCGCAGCCATTCCGTCACCGCTTCGCTCGCTTTGTCCCTTTGGTTCTGCGCCGCCTCTCCGGCAATATCAAAGCCATCCATCATTTCGGCTCCCGTAATGTCCGCAATCGTGCTTTCCGTGCCAGACAATCCGCTGCCGCCATGCGTACAGAATGGAATTACCGTTTTGCCGGAAAAATCATAGCTCTCTAAAAAATTGTAGATTATCATCGGCATATCACCCCACCAGTTCGGATAACCCACAAAGACAATATCGTAATCCTCCATGTTATCCACCGTGCCAACAATCTCCGGACGGGCATTATCTGACATTTCCTGCCGGGAAACATCCAACAGTCCGTCGTATGTTTCCGGGTAAGCATTTACGGCTTCAATCTCAAATAAATCTGCTCCCGTCTGCTCCGCAATCATCTTTGCAATAATAGAGGTATTGCCTTCTTCGATCACACCCACCCCATATTGCTCCCCGGCAAGAGAGAAGTATGCCACCAGAATAGAATTTCCTTCTGTATTGCTGTCGGAATCGGTGTCTGCTTCTTCCTGCTGTGCGTTATCGGCGGAAGCTACTTCATCTGCCGGAACCGTGTTCAAATCAGTGTCATTTTCCCTTTCCGATATTTCCAACATGCTTTCTGCTTCCTGCTGTGTGGTGTTTCCAGAAGCACTGTTCCCGCAGGCAGTAAGAGAAAATGCCATAATTCCAATTATCATAAATGAAAGTATCCTTTTCATTATCAAAGCCTCCTACCCCTCTAATTTTCGGATTACCCGTGCCGGATTTCCGCCAACCACAGTATTTGCCGCCACGTCCTTTGTAACAACAGCTCCGGCAGCAACTACCGCATTTTCGCCGACTGTGACACCGGGCAGAATAACCGCCCTTGCACCAATCCACGCATTCTTTTTGATGTGGATTTTCCCGCAGAGCAATACCCAATGGTCTGCAAAATCATGATTTGCTGTAAGCAGTGCCACTTCTGGGCCAATCATCACATCATCTTCAATCTCAATGCTCCCTCTCGCCATACAAGTCAGGTTATGATTGATAATTACATTTTTCCCGATTTTAACATTCTTCGCCAAGTCAATCTGCATTGGAGGGAAGATGACGCTTCCCTCCGGCAATGGCGATTCAAAAAGTTCGTCTGTCAACAGCCGCCCTTCCTCGGAATGAGGTTCGGTCTGGTTGATATGAAAGCACAGTTTTCCGCATCTGTGGATTTCGTGGATGGAAGCCTGATAGCTTTCATCCCGCATATTGATACGTTCCAGTCCCATGACATTTTCTCCTTACAATCAATAATCGGCAAACCGCTCATTACGGTCTAAATCGCTCATTCTCTGCATTTCTTCTTCTGACAATTCAAAATCAAATATCTCGTAATTTTCCTGTATATGATCTTCGTTGCTGGAACCGGGAATTGCGATATTTCCCGCCTGCAAATGCCAGCGCAAAATTATCTGTGCAGAGGTTTTTCCATGTGCCTCAGCAATGGAAACAATCGTTTCATTATTGAATAACGTCTGTGTGTTCCCTCTGCCGCCCAACGGGAACCATGATTCCATTACCGTGCCATATTTTTTCAAATGCTCCTTCATTTCCATACTTTGATGATATGGGTGTGTTTCATTCTGCAAAAGAACCGGAACAATGGTTGTAGCCTCTACCAGCCGGTCAAAATCCTCCGGCGTGTAGTAATTCGACAGGCCGATTGACCTTAATTTTCCATCCTCGACAGCCCTCTCCATTGCCTGATACGCTTCCACGTCACTGCCCGGTGCAGAATGGTGCAGAATCATAAGGTCAATATAATCAAGCCCTAACCGATTAAGCGAGTTTTCGATTGCGCTATCACCATCGTCATAGTCGTCCGTCCACATTTTTGTTGTGACAAAGATTTCTTCCCTTGTAACAAAGCCTTCATCAATCGCTCTCTGGATTCCCCGGCCTACTCCAACCTCATTTCCATAAATGCGGGCGGTATCAATCAGACGGTAGCCATCCCTTAAAGCCCAATATACGGAATTTTCTGCCTGTTCATCTGATAACCGGAATGTCCCAATCCCTAAGATTGGCATCTCGATCCCGTTATTCAGCCGCACCGTTCCTTTCTCCAAATCAAACTCCGTATTCATATCAGCGAAATCTTCTGTCGGTTGTCCGGCATCCCCGCTTTCTGCGCTGCTTGAATCTTCCTGCGGAGTTTCTACGCTTGCATTTACTTCATTATCATTTCTGCTTTGGGAGATTTCCTCCCCTGTGTCTGTGGCATTCTGGCCGCCCGTCTGCGCACAGCCAGCAAAGGCCATACAAAAAATCAATATTGCTATGATTGAACATATCTTTTTCACGTTTTTTCCTCCTTAATCCGCAGGCGTAAATGCACTCAAATGTGCTTCCTGCTCCGAAAGGCTCATATTAAAGAATCGAACACCCTTATCTAAAGCCCTAATGCGCTCCATTTCGTCCGCCGTCAACTCAAAATCAAAAATATCAATATTATCCTGAATATGCTTCGGATTGGTTGACTTCGGGAATACAATCGTTCCCTCCTGAATATGCCAGCGCAGAATAATCTGCACATTGTTCTTTCCGTACTTTTCCGCAAGTTCGGTAAATACCGGCTCGTTCAGAAGCCCCTTGTCACCATGCCCGATAGGATACCAGCTTTCAATCACTGTGCCACAGGATGCAATGCGCTTTTTTAACTCATTCTGCTGATAATACGGATGGCACTCTACCTGCAGGACAGACGGCTTGATCGTTGCGGCAGCAATCAGTTCTTCAAGACGCTCCGATTCAAAATTGCTGATACCGATAGACTTTACCTTGCCTGCGGCAACGGCTTTCTCCATATCTTTCCATGCCCCGATATAATCGCCAAACTGCTGGTGCAGCAAAAGCAGGTCAATGTAGTCTGTATCCAGTCGGGAAAGCATTTTGTCAATCGCTGCCATCGTCTTTCCCTCACCATACTCGCTGGGCCAGAGTTTTGTCGTAATCCAGATTTCCTCACGAGGAATACCGCTTTCTTTTACGGCAGCCCCAACTCCACGCTCATTCTGGTAAGCGTGGGCGGTATCAATGTGGCGGTATCCTGCCCAGAAAGCCTCCATGCACGCCTCCTTTGTGGTTTCATCCCCCGGAATCATATAAACACCAAGACCAAACTGCGGGATTTTGTTCCCATCATTCAAAGTTACATACGTCTGTTTCATTTTGATTTCCTCCATTTTCATATAAAATTTGTTTTTATACCGGCTTTCCTATTACAAAAGTCCAGCCGTAGAAAGCCACCCTTCTATGGTTTTCTCTGACTTATTTACCTTGCTGCCTGTAATGGCAAGCCCTTTCTCGATTTTTGCGCCGGGGCATACCGCCTTTATGTCCGATTCGCTATGTCCCATTCCGCTGCCCTCATGGGTGCAGAACGGCAGAATTGTTTTCCCGAAGAAATCATGGCTCTCCAAAAAGGTAAATACTGCCATCGGCATAGTCCCCCACCAGTTCGGGTATCCGAGTACAATCGTGTCGTAATCCTCCACGTTAATGTTATTTCCTTTCAGTTCCGGACGGGCATCTTCCCTTTGTTCTGTCTGCGCAATCGTTACCGTTTCCATGTGACTGTACGGATACGGCTTTACCGTTTCAATGCGGAATACATCAGCTCCCATCATTTTCTCCATCATCTGAGCCGCCACCCTCGTATTGCCGATTTCCAGAGTTACAATCTTTCCGCCCGCATAAGCCTCCCCTTCGTGGGAAAAATACGCAATCAATACTTTGTTGTTCATACAAAACCTCCAATCTTCTATAAACCCGTAAATTTGCGCCTTATGCGCAAATTCGCCAATTGAAAAATCCCTGATTTTTCAATTTATTACCTCCAATTTCATAATCTGATTTTTATGTGTCCTTTTTACAAGGAATACCCCTATCACAAACCGAAGCACCTCCATAATCGGAAATGCCATCCATACCAATATTGCACTTCCCGTCAGTGACAAAAGCCACGCCGCAAGCAGAAGGAATACTGCCTGTGTGATTGCAATAATAAAGCTGTCCGTACCACGCCCGAGCGCCTGCAAAAAACCTGTTAATATCTGTGTTGTCGTTGTAAGCAGCAGAGATGCCGCAATGATACGGAGCGCCGGAACACCAATTTCCAGAACGGCATCCGAGGCGTTGAACATGGCAAGCAGAAGTTCCGGCACCGCCAGAAATACTGCCATACCGACAGCGGCAACAATCAGATTTACCACAATGCTCTTTTTTAAGGTTTCCATGATCCGCTCTTTATTCCCCGCCCCATAATTATAAGCAATGATGGAAATTCCTGCTGTGCTCATACCGCCGGAGGGCATAATTACAAAGCTCTGCAAACGGATATAAATGACATAAATTCCGGGAGCCAACGCCGAAAGTGAAAGCAGAATGTTGTTCATGCCAAAAGCAATCACGGAAATCAGGCATTGTGAAAGTGCGACAGGTATTCCGACTTTCAGAATTTCAGCAATGATACCTCCGTTTGGCAGGAATCCCGCGCCGGTAAACCGCACTTCTTTGTTAAATTTCAGGTTCAGGAATAATCCTACCAGAGCGGCAACTGCCTGTGCGATCACCGTTGCATAAGCAGCGCCTGCAATGCCAAGAGCCGGAATCCCAAACCAGCCGAAAATCATAACCGGGTCAAGGACAATATTTACAACCGCACCCGTCAGCATGGGAATCATGGTAAGGTTTGCTTTCCCGGTAGCCGACAGAAGCCTTTCCATAATGACCTGATGCAGAGCCGCAAATGATACAATGCTGATAATCCGACTGTAAGAAATACTCATATCAAGCACTTCTGTAATATCCGTCTGTAATCCATAGAACGGCTCCATTGCAAACAGCCCCATTATCACGAAAACAACCGACACAATCCAAATCAGTACAAAGCCATTTCCTGCTGCCCTGTTTACACCATGCTCGTCTTTCTCTCCCAACTTCTTCGACAAAATGGAATTGACACCTACTCCGATGCCAATACCGACACCAAGCACCAGATACTGTACCGGCATACAGAGGGAAATCGCCGTAAGCGCCGTATCTCCAAGCTGTGCCACATACATACTGTCTACCAGACCATACAGCACCTGCACGAACATGGAAAAAATCAGCGGAAGGGACATTTTTCTTAAAAGTTTTCCTACCGGGAGCGTCCCCATTTCATTCTCCTGCAGGACTGCCGTTTCTGCATTTTTGCTCATAATTGTTTCCTCCTCTTAATGAATCCGGTAATTGCCAAACATACGGGCAAGCTCCGGGCTGTCATGTTCAAAAAATAATTCCCTGCCGCCCTCCATTTTCTGGATTGCTGCCATATCCTCCTTTGTCAGCCGGAAATCCCATACATCATAATTTTCTCTGATACGGGAAGGCTTCGAGGATTTCGGAACCACCGCAACACCACGCTCTATGTTCCATCTTAAAATAACCTGCGCCGGAGTTTTTCCGTATTTCTGCCCTATGTCGGTCAGCACCTTATCCCGGAAAATATGATTACGCCCCTCCGCAAACGGAGCCCATCCTTCCGGCTGGACACCAAGGTTTTTCATTTCCTGCACCGCTTTTTCCTGACTGTAAAAAGGGTGTATTTCCACTTGATTCACATGAGGCGTGATCCGGTTGTGCATGGATAAATCCACAAGCCTGCCGCTGTTTAAGTTTGATACACCGATTGCTCGAACCTTTCCCTCCTCATAAAGTTTTTCCATTGCCCTCCATGCGCCGTAAATATCGCCAAGTGGCTGATGGATCAGAAACAGGTCTACATATTCAAGGCCGAGATTTCTAAGGGACTGTTCATAAGCTGCCTTTGCGTGCCTTTCGTCTGCGTCCTGCACCCAAAGTTTTGTGGTGATAAACAGCTTTTCTCTATCTATCCCGCTATCCCTGATTCCTTTACCCACCGCAGCCTCATTCCCATAAATTGCTGCCGTATCAATCATCCGATACCCTGCGTCCACCGCTTCACAGATTGCCCGGACACATTCATTCCCGTACATATGCATCACACCTAAACCAATCATTGGCATCTGTATTCCATTGCTTAAAACAGTAAACTCCTCTGTTTCTGACTTATTTTCTTCCTTTGGAAAATGGTTCTCAAAAAAGTTTCTCAAGAGTTTCGCCTCCTTGACTTTTTTCTGTAATTGTGTTACTCTTTCTATGCAACTTAGGTTGCTTATTTCTTATGTCAGCATTATATCTTTTTTAAGAATCAAAAACAACGGGCAGTATTTCTAAAACAGTAGAATATGCCACGCTTTCTGCAAAAAGGTTGCATAACACAAAATAGGAGGTAAAATTATGCTATTAGATGGCACAGAAGATTTAAGGATACAAAAAACAATAGAAGCTATTCAAAATACCTTTGAAAAAATGATCTGTGAAATGGACTATGAGAAGATTACTGTTAAGGAACTTTGTGAGAGAGCACGGATAAACAAAAAAACCTTTTATCGCTACTATGATGTATTAGATGATCTGCTTGCAGAATTACAAAACATGATGACACAGGAGTACCTTGAACGAATCGCCAACTATCGGATACCAGAAGAATTGGATAAGATAAACCGGGAATTTTTTCTTTATTCTGTTGAAAAAGGAATGGTCTATGAAAAAATTACCTGTAGCGGAAGTTACAACTATATCCGAAACACAATGGTAAATAATGTAATGCGTTCTACATGGGGAGAATCCACATGGCTGCAATTATTAGATACTTCCAAACAAAATATCCTATTAGGGTTTGTGCAAAGTGCAAGTGTAGAAATGTACCGCAGATGGGTAACTGATGGCAAAAAAATTCCTTTGGAAGAAATCATTGAAATTTCAAATCAGCTCTTATGTGCTGGCGTAAATGGATTTGTCGAAAAAAATATGCCACTTTAACTAATAAAACGCTCCCCTGTTTAACCTTGAATTATATTACAGTATTCTGAAAACCAGAAGTCTTGAAGTTTAGTTTCTTTACCTCAAGACTTCCGAAAATCGGAATTCTTGAAGTCCAATTTCTGAACTTCTGCAATTCCGAAAAACGGAATGTAACAATACTGATATTAACTATACTGAGTATAATCATACTGAATCAATCATATCAATCCTATCCTAAATCCTTCCCTTGCATCATGGAAATGTGCATAACTGGCTATGGAGTCATGGATAACTTAAGTTCACAGCACATGGAAAAGCAAAGTGCGGCTTTCCCACATCCTGCAAACAGAGTTATCCACAACTCCATATACAGCCAGTTATACGACATTTCCACAATGTCTGCTACGGCGGAATCCCACTCATTCCTATCTATCTCACATAAAAAAATATTCTCTACACCTATGAACCGCCTACAAAATTTTTGACATAAATAATATTCGGTTTTCCCAATCCCTGCCTTACGCTTTCGATTAAGCCTATCCCTTTGTCACTATCAAGTTCCTTCATCAGTTTCACTGCCTTGTCATTGGCACAATGAAATCTGTCCTTTACCTCATCAACTGTGAAATATATATACGCCCTTCCATGCTTATCAATCCACCCGTTTTTCTGTGACAGCTCCATGCGGTCAATCATCATTCCATAAAGCAGCTTTGCCCCGATTGACAGCGCATCAAACTGGCTTTCCGTAAATAACTGCTTCGGTATGCGGTAAAAAGCATACTGGCTGCTCTGTTTCCCATAAAAATATTCAAAATCCATTATCTCGCTCTCCTTTCCCTCATTAAGCGGCTTTTTGGCTTATTCTCATTATCTGGCATAGAATTTCCCTTCGCTCCTTTTTCTTTTGCTTTTTGCACGATAATAAACGGGGATTTTTGAGATAAAATACCTCACATAAGACATTCTCTATCCATGCTATATAGACAAGGTACTTCTGATAAAATAATTTACATTTTTGCACCTCAATTACCGGCAGAATTTAATTTTGCCATTCTCTGCCTTGCCTGTTCCCTCTGTTCGTTGCTTACTGCTCTCGGCTTACGGTAAGTAACGTATGATTTCGGCATAGAATAGGTCTTGTCAATGTCCGTCTGGTTCAGCAGTTTGTAGCTGTCAGGATAATCCGCCACAAGCCGATCCAGTCTGCGCATCACTGACTTATCCCTTGTATAGACGGTTGCTGTCTGCTCTCCAGCATTATAATTAACTACGGTCTCCATTTCATATTTTGTTAAATTCGTCATAATCTGATATTCTCCTTTTCCCATATCAAAAAAGGACTGCATCTTGCAATCCCTTTTCCAGTGTGTTCCTGCCCTGTATTTTGTTTTATGTACCTATAACTGGCACGCTATATCTATCGCTGTCTGTGTTTCACCGAATGAGGACGCCCAACTGTCAAAATGCCCTAACCCAAGTTTCTGTAACGTGCCATACTGGAGATAACGCATATTGGTGTAAAGCTCCGTCATGCTGTTGCTGATCGGTGTGCCCGTGGCAAAAGTCACGCCCTTGCCGCCTGTCAGTTCAGAGAAGTGTTGTCAAGTGTATTTGTAAACTTTTACTATAAATACGCAAGATATTACCCCATATAACCACAGCAAAAGTTGCCAAAATTTTATAAAAAAATATAATCCACGTTAAATACCTTACTGTTTTGCACAGAATATTAAGGTATTTAGCGCGGATTATACTAAAAATACTGCATCTTCCGTATTGCTTTCACACATCTATTGCAAAGTATTTCCCAAGCACCTCTGCAATCAGACTTTTATTGAGGCTGTCGGTTATTGTTCGATGATGAAGAATGTTCTCCAGCATTGACTTTCATAATATCATTATAATTCTCACTCGGATAAACATAATCATCCGGCTTCATTGTTGTTTCATAGGTATCTCGAACAAGGTCATCCGCAAGCTCATCCATCTGCTGTTCCGCCAGCTCCACTGCTTCTTTATGAGGATTAACCGCTGTAGCCAAAGCCTCCATGCTGCGTGAAACTCTGCCAATTACCATTTTGCACACCTCCCTCCATCATACATTGTCTTCCAGAATGTCCAGCACTTCTTTCATAGAAGCCTCCAGTTCATGCTGGTTATCATTCTTTATGATTAGAAGATCGTCCTTGATCTTCGGATCATCCAAATTAGACGGAATATTAAAATTACATTCCGCAAGGTACTCGTCCCAGTGCGCCAGCTTCCATGTATCGCGCTCCGAATTTCTGAGGATCATACGCTTATGCACAACTTCCGGGGACGTCTCCACCCAGACAACTACAAGATTGGCATTTTTTTCACTTAGTTTATCTTTCAGATTCAAAATATACTCCATATCCCTGATTTCTCTGGTAAAGGGAGCATTTATGAGTACAATATCTTCATAATCCAAAGCTTCCAGTGCCAACGCCACGATACAATCATATTCCGGATTCCTGATGTGCTGTTCAAAGAAATCGCTGCTTCGGTCAAACGGCTGTCCGGCCACTGCAAATATATGCTTTGACAGTGTAATAAGGGTATCCTTGTCCAAATATACTACATGCTTCAACCGCTTTGCCAACAGTTTTGAAATATATGTTTTGCCGCTTGCCGGCGGCGAAGTAACCAGAATTAGTTTCTTTTGCATTTGTTTCCACCTCTTTTTAAAACCTCATCCCTTTTGATACTCATATAACCGATATATCTTCCTTGTTAAATTTCCCCCATAGAGCTTCCTAAAAACAAACTGCTCAAATCCCTGCAGCTCGTTTACTAATTTGGGCGGTGTCATAGAATGTTCGCGGATGTAATTGAACCCACATGTGTCAAATATATCCGGCATATCCATCCCATATACTTGTGCTGCACCAACCTCTTTTATGGGATTCTTTATCTTAGACATCTTCACGCCAAATTTTGTGTAAACATCCATCAACAAATGTATACCCGAAAAATGATGTGTCACTGCTGCAAATAAACCTTTTAAGGTATCCGGTGCAAGATACATGCTGACTCCTTCCATGATTATCACAGCAGTGCCGTCTAAATTAATCCCTGATAGCCACTCCAAAGACGATGCATCTCCAGAAAGCATCTTATAGTTCCCACTCTCGGCAAAAAAACGACAGCGTTCAGTGATTACATCCGGAAAATCAATATCATACCAGGGATAATCATATCCGTTAATTCGTTTTATGCGGCTGTCTAAGCCACATCCAATATGCAGCACAATAGCATCTGGATGATCCGCTAATTGCATTTTTGCCCAATCATCAAACGGCCTTGCCCGCATTGCAATGAAATAGGCGAGCCACTTTGATTTTGATCTTTTACCCAGGGACACAGGGTTCTTTTCCCAAATCTCCTCTGCGGACTTGTCATTAAGAATAATTCCCATTCTACTAACTTTTGCTTTTCCATAAAGCGGAATATATAAGGTTCTGCTAATTCCGTCCATTTCACGCCACTTCCCCAAAGATTAAGATTTACAGTAAATAAATAAAATATCCAAAATATCCAAGCAGCAACAGGCCGCCCTCCACACGGTTCAGGCTCCTTCCTCTGAAAGAGAAAATCCACAGCAACACTTCCGCCGCTACAGCCACAATGGAATCCACTATGAATTTACTCTCGAAAGCAACCGGTGTAATCAACGCAGATGTCCCTACCACAAAAAGGATATTGAAGATATTGCTTCCCACAACATTTCCGATTGCAATATCCGCATTGCCTTTTCTCGCCGCTGAAACGGATGTGAATAATTCCGGCAGGGACGTTCCCAATGCCACGATCGTAAGCCCAATAAACCTCTCACTCAGTCCTATGATCTTTGCGATTGCTGTCGCCGCATCCACAGTGACGCTGCTGCCAATCACAATAAGCACAAGGCCAACAGCCGTGAACAAAAACAGCGTTGCCATACTTTTTTTCTTTTTATTCTCTCTTTTTCCTGAAGCTTTTTCCCCATCGTCCTCTGAATTCCCGTCAGCGCCTTTTTTTGCCATTCTTAAGAGATAAAAAAGATACAGCAGAAAAACAACCCACAACCCGGCTCCTTCCAGTCTTGCAATCTCATTTCCCGCATACCCCATCCAGAGCAGGATTAATGTTATCACAACCATAAAGGGCATTTCATATTTTATAGTCGAAGATGCAACAGGAACTATCTTTTTTGTTAAAAATGCCGTAAGGCCTAAGATGATGAGAATATTCAAAATATTACTCCCCACCACATTTCCAATGGTGATGCCCGCATTCCCTTTAAGCGCTGCCGAGATGCTTACCGCAGCCTCCGGAGCGCTTGTTCCCATAGCAACAATGGTAAGCCCGACCACAAGCTGCGGAATCCCAAACCTGGAAGCAATTCCTGACGAACCATCCACAAAGAAATCCGCGCCCTTGATAAGCATCGTAAACCCTGCGGCCAATAAAAAAATCTGTAATACTATCTCCATGTCTTCATCCTCCGCTCTTTTCCCAAAGAAACTGTTTACAGTTCCTTTACCATTTCGGCACAATCTTTACAAGACCTTGCTTCCGTTTGCCATCAACTTAAACCGCACGCCTAAAAATTCCCCGGCATGACGGCACATCTGCATCCTTCCTAAGAAAATATCAAAATACTCGTACATGGAGCAGTTTTCCTCGTCTATCTGCAAATGCAGTGTAATCACCTTTTTCTCCTTATCAATCTCCAGACGGGCTTCCGTAACAGCATAGTTTACCCTGTCATGGATATCAAAAGCGGCTTTATCCTGCAGCCTGACCCTGTTGCGCCGCACATCTGTTTTATCCGCGATGATAAGCGCCGCTGAGACTGCGCTGACAGTTTCACCCGTGGATTCATCATGATTACTGATGCAGGTTACTATTTCAATTCTATCCTCCACTGACAGCTCATATCTTCTTAGGATTTCATTTGCCAGGATTCCGCCATATTCTGCATGGCGGGAGCGATTGATGGCATTTCCGATATCATGCATAAACCCTGCCGCTTTCCCTAACATCTGTGTATGTTCATCATATCCAAATTCCTTTAATATCCATGCTGTCTTTTCCGCCACAAGGGTTGTATGGGCTTCTGAATGGTCTGTATAACCCAAAACGCCTAAGTTCGCATTGCCCCTGCGGATCAGTTCTCTTATCTCTGAGTCATTTTTCAAATTTTCATATAAATTTTCCCACACGATTTTATCTCCCATTTTTAAGCATTGCCCCTGCCCCAGACAATAACTATCTTCGTTCCGACTTCCGGCTTACTCATCAGGTTCACATCCGCATCCGTCAGGTTACAGATATGCTTTACAATCGCAAGCCCAAGGCCCGTGCCTCCAATTTCCTTCGATCTGCTCTTATCCACCCGGTAAAAGCGTTCAAAAATTCTCTCCTGATGCTCCAGAGGAATGCCGATACCGGTATCCTCTACCGAAAAGATAATCTGCGTTCCCTCTTTCTGTACTTTTGCAGTCACTCTGCCACCCGGCTTGTTATATCGGATGGCATTTTCAATCAGATTGTAGGCAAGCTCCTGTGCCAGCTCCTTTCCGATATGGACATCCGCCCTGTCATCTCCTTCATACACTACATCAATGCCATTTTTTGCCGCCCCGAAAGAAAGCATTTCCACACTTTCTTTTGTAATTTCCGCCAGATTCACCACATCAAGGATATCTTTTGCATTTCCTGCATCCAATTGCGAGAGTTTAAGGATATCATTGATCAGGGTAAGCAGCCTTGCCGCGCTTTTTCGGATTTCCCCTGAAAAGCGCTTCATCTCCTTTTCGTCTACAAGTCCCGCTTCCATCAGCTCCGCATAGCCTGATATAGCCGCAAGGGGAGTCTTTAATTCGTGGCTTACATTGGCGGTAAATTCCTGTCTTATATTTGCGGCGGACAGGATTTCCTCATGCTGTAAGCGGATTTTTCTTGTAAACGGGATCAGTTCCGGATAACTTTTCCCCTCGTCAATATGTTCCATATCTCCTGCCATTTTATTAATCGGTTCCACAATGGCGGAAGTAAGGTAGTGCGACACCATCAGACAGACTGCCGCAAGAACCAGGGCAGTTGTCAGCACCATCGGAAGGGCAGACAAAAGAACGGCCACAACGCTGTGCGCCTCCCTTCCTACCCTGAGTATCTGCCCGTTATCCAGTTTTTTGGCATAATAAAATACGCTCTCCGACAGGGTATCCGACTTTCTTATCCCCATACCGCTTCCAGATGAAACTGCCTCCGCAATTTCCGGCCTGTCCAGATGGTTGGCAAGGGACTGCCCGTCTACCGTGGAGTCGAACAGAACCTTACCGTCTGCATCTATCCATGTAATTCTTAAATTGTCTGTTTTCCTGGCATAAGAGCCTTCGTCAATCAGCAAATCTGCCACAACCGCCAGATCAGAAAAAACCTGTTTTTTTAACTGGGAATAGAACACCGCCGTCATGACAATCGTGGTAACCACAACGGAAAAAAGCGCGATGACGGTGAACCGTCTGTTTATTTTCTGCCTCATTCCAGCTTATACCCCACATTCCTCACAGTAATGATCAGGCTGCCCGCTTCTTTCAGCTTTTTGCGCAGCGTTTTGATATGCATGTCGATGGTTCTGCTCTCCCCCGCAAAATCCGTCCCCCAAACCGTATCCATAATCACTTCCCTTGTCAGTACAATACCCAGATTGCAAAGAAACAGCCGGAGCAGCTCATATTCCTTGAACGTCAGTTCCACGTTTTCCTCATCCACAAGGCAGAGCCGCCTGTCCTGATCCAGATATATATTTTTGTATTTTAAGACCACGTCATCGCCCGTTGGTTTGACACGCCGCATAATCGCCTTGATGCGCGACATAAGCTCCATCACGCCAAATGGTTTTGTGATGTAGTCATCCGCCCCCAGGTCAAGCCCCCTGACGGTATCTATTTCCGAATCTTTCGCTGTCACAAGTATGACGGGCAGTTCCTTCGTATCGCTATTTGAGCGAAGCCGTTTCAGTACAGAGAGTCCGTCCTCCCCCGGCAGCATGACATCAAGAAGCAGTAAATCCGGCTTCCTTTCCTGCATTCCCCTGTCAAAAGCTCCTACGTCATCAAACGCACACACATCATATCCGTTTCCCTTTATGGCATAACTTTCTATTTCCTGAATATTTTTATCATCTTCCAAAATATAGATTAACGACATAAGCACTTACTTCCTTTTTCTGAAATATTAATTCATGCTCACTTTTTATAAATTAAATGCTGGAAATTTTTACAAAAGATACTAACTCATAATCCATGCAATTATTGCGGCTAATATTGGGTGTATAATCAGGGTTACCACCCATTTTTGTATCTGCACCTTCTTTGGTATATAGGGCATCAAATCTTCTGTACCTTTAATCAGCCATGCCTTTGTGTGTCCCACCCAGTACCAATCTATAAAAATCCTGTCAAATACACAGCTTATCAAATATATAGCTGTGATTTGTGTGAATATTTCCAGAAAGCCTCTGGCACCATTTACATAGTAAACCATTACCGGTATGACAAATAAGAACGGAATATACAATGCAAGTCCGGAAATAATCGCACTTTTCTTTATTGCTTCTTTTGTTGTATAGCCTAATTCAACAACTCTTTTCTGTACATCCTTTTCATAAAATGCCACAAACCTTTCTGCCCCATTCCTTATACCCACCACGCATACCATAACCATTACAAAGCACATACCAATACTTTCAAGTAAAATTAACATTCTTTTCTCCCATAATTTTACACTTATTCCTTTTTACCCTATGCTTAAACATGCTAAGGCAAAAAGGAGTAAATGCCTCTGCATAGTTACATTATACCGTTAATCTGTGTTTCCTCAAGTTTTTTCAACGAATACTTTTCTGTATATCCTTCAAGCAATTCCCTATACAACTCGTTCCTCTCTTTGACATCCCTTGCATACTGATGTAATGCATACTGGTCTGTTTCAGATGCCATCTGTTCCTCCGCTATATTGGAGCAATGCCTCGCAATACGCTCCAAGGAAGTAACCATATCTGTAAGCGCCATGCCAAGTTCCACGGAACACTTTCCCTTTTCCAGTCTCTTGTTATGGTTCCTTCGGATAGCCTTTTTTACCTGACTGATCACATCGGCAAGTGGGTCAACACGAAACGCCATCTCTTTGTCCCCATGTATAAAACTTGAAACCATACATTCCACGATTTCGAGGGTTGCTTCATAAATCAACTTTGCTTCGGCAGTTGCTTTCTTTGAAAATTTTTCTTTGCCCTTATTCAGCTTCTTTTGTGCGAATGCGATACCCTTTGTATAATCGGATATCCTTTCAAAATCCGTAATGCATCTGCTGAATTTATTGATGGTTTTACTGTCCCGTTCAGAAAGCGGCTTTGTGGAAAGTTTTGCCAGATAGGACAATAGCTCATCTTCTTTTGTATCTACCTCCTGTTCAATTTCCATAACTGTCTGCACTGCATTTTCATCATATTTTTCCTGTATAAATACACATAAGTTCATTGCCTTTAAGATAAGCTGTGCCATATCACACACCGCATTTTTACATTGTGCAACCGCGAACGCAGGCCTTTCCAAAAATCTTTCGTCCAGCACTCTTCCTAACGTTTCCAGTGTTTCGTCTTCTGACTGTGGAATGGTAAAATATGCGAGTTTTACCAGCAGTCTGGAAACAGGAAGCAGTACGATGGTCGCGGTAATATTAAACACGCTATGTATCATTGCAATGACTGCGCCGTTTGCCGTATCTGGCATGAAATCAAACCGGACAAAATGATTCACGGTATAAAATACTGCCATAAACACAAATGTTCCTATCAGGTTAAAATAAAGATGTACCAAAGATGCCCGCCTTGCATTCCTGTTTGCACCGACGCCGGAAAGCAAAGCTGTGACACAGGTTCCGATATTCTGTCCCATGATCACCGGAAGCGCTGCCCCCACCGTTACGCTTCCGGTGGCGCACATCGCCTGCAAAATACCGACAGAAGCAGAAGAACTCTGAATCACTGCAGTCAAAACCGCTCCGACTATCAAACCTAAAAGAGGGTTTTCAAATGCCGTAAAAAGCGAGGTAAATTCCGGCACGTCTGCAAGCGGCTTTACGGCGCCGCTCATGGTTTCCATGCCAAACATAAGCACTGCAAATCCGATCAGAATCGTTCCCACATCATTCTTCTTCGTATTTTTGATAAACATCACCAGTATCACACCAATTAGCGCCAATACCGGGGAAAAAGACGACGGCTTCAGAAGTTTTACAAAGAAATTCCCGCTTTCGATACCGGAAAGACTTAGAATCCATGAGGTAACAGTTGTACCGATATTTGCACCCATAATCACGCCGACCGCCTGTGACAGCTTCATAATGCCGGAATTGACAAACCCCACTACCATAACCGTTGTAGCGGAAGAAGACTGGATCACCGCTGTCACGCCTACCCCAAGCAGGACAGCTTTCACAGGATTATTCGTCATACGCTCCAGTACCTGCTCCAGCCTGCCACCTGCCATCTTAGACAAGGCATCTCCCATCGTTTTCATTCCATATAAAAATAATGCCAGCCCGCCAATCATTGTCAGCAATCCAAAAAAATCCATTTGACTATAATCCCCCCTAAAGATTTTTCTTATAGAAAAATGGTATCCAATCTAAGTAAAATCTAAAAGATGGTTTATGTAAAATCTGTGTAAAATTTTATTCTCCTATGTTCGTTGCATGGTCTCCTATTCCCTCAAGATATTTTGCAACCATAAACAGATACAATTCCTGTCTTGTATCCGTTTCACTCGTTTTGGCGGATAATGCAATAGAGTCTTTTATTTTCAGGAATAGAAGATCCCAAGACACAAGTTAGATATATCATTGTGATCCAGTCAATTGTATGATATAATTTCGATGTTATTGATAGTTGTAAATCGAAATCTGATACGAGATATTATTGGAGGATTAACATGAAGAAGATAATAGCAGGAACGGGATTTGAAATTACAGGGGCATTGATGTTGCTGTTTCCGTCTTTAATAGCAAGTATAAGTTTAGAAAATACCACCGAGTGGAATACCCAATTGGGAAGATACTGGCAGACCATATTTAATTTAGGATTGCTTCCTGTAATAATTATAGGTTCTGTTTTGCTAATTACAGGTATTATATTCTCTTTATGGGGAACTTTCTCAAAATCGGAGAAGTAAGATTATGAGCATTACTTTTGCTAAACCAAGCGGAATAGTTACCAGCAGCAAGATGACTCCCAACAGCGGTAATCCTATTATAGATTTACCGCTGTTTTTTATCCCCGAATTAAACAGTCATCCATGAATGACATATCACTACCATGTACTGTCCGCACTGACTTGTATCCATTGTCTAACACGTTTTTAAGATAAGTCAGGTTTTTACTGTCCAGCTCAATCTTTTTCGGCAAGTTACATATCTTATTCGTAATGCCTTTTTACCTGACAAATCTGCCTATATTTTTTTGCTACCTCGTCCTTTTATCTTGCTCCCTTTCCTGAAGCACCCTGCCCGCTTCTCTTTCTTTTACTATCTTCTCTTTCTGCCTAAGCCTATCCCTTATGCTCATAGAATCCGCCGCTTTGTCTCCGTAGATTTTCTCCCACTCTGCACGAGCCGCATAATAATCAAGATTCTCTTTCTCTGCCGCATTAAACTCCTTATAAAATGCCTGAACAGAATCAAATTTATATTCCCTCACGATAGACGAAAGCCTCTTTTTCATATTTGAAATCTGGTTGTCGATACTGTTAATCTCCTGCTGTAGCTCTTTCCGTCTGCTACCCTTAAAGATACCCTTACATTCAGATAATTCCTTTTTCAGCTTATCCCGTTTTTTCTCACGCTCAAAAATTGCCTTGTTCTGTTCCTTGAGCCTGCTGTCAATCTCTTTTAGGCGGGGATATTTACTTGCAAGTACGGAAGGCTTTGGCTGCAGCGGTCTTTCCGTTTCCAGCCGCTTTGTTTCAGCAGGAACAGATTTTTGCTCTGCTTTCATCTGCTCAATGACAGATTTTTTAACTGCCGTAGTATTTTGGGGCTGTAGCTGTTCTGTGTCATTTCGTACATCTGCTTTAGCTTTGCGTTGCGAATTTACAGGAAATGGTATCTTCTTCCTTTCCGGCTGGACTACAGGCTCATCTTTTGCATGGACAGTATTTTGTGTTTCTTCCGATATTTCCCTTATAACATCAGCCGCTTTGCCGACAACTTTTTCTGCCATATCCATTACCTTCCGCATAACCTTTACAATCAGCTTCTCCAACAACGCAATAGCCTCTCTGACAATCTCCCCAAACAGCTCTGGACTGTTACCGTTCTGCTCCACGGATTCCTTTACCCTGTCCGTGATCTCCGTCTTTTTTAGTTCCACAACCTCGCTCTCGGATACGTGGCTTACAATTGCCCGGTCAACCGCCCTGTTCCATTCCATGCGGATTTCGTTGTCTGCTTTTATCGCCTCCGCCTTCGGATTATTTTTGCCGACTTTCTTTGTGGCAAGGTACGGACCATTTTTATCAAATATACTGAGTCTGTCCTTGTCATCAATTACCATCTGATTAATCAGATCCGTATAAAATACTTTTGCCTCGTCCAAAAAAAATTCCTGCTTGAAGCGTCCGTCTTTTATTGTAAAAGTTTTACGCTCATATATTTGACCTTTTTTGATGATTTTACAGCCTTTGCGGATATTCCCGTCACTGTCAAGTATCTCCTTCTTTGTCCGCACATGACGCCCCTGCTCGTCATAGAACATATTGCGGGTGGCAGTCTTTTCTTCCGGCTGGTCTAACCGCTTCCTCTCCGCAAATATCATATGGATATGCAGGTTTGTTTTCCGCTTGTTGTGATGGAGCGCGGCAAAGCACTCCACGCCGTACCGTTTCTTAAATTCATCAACCATCTTTTTCAGCAGATAGTCATGATCATAATTGATAAAACTTTCCGGCAGGGCGATCATCAGCTCCCTTGCCTCAATACATTTCCCGTTTGTCCCACTTTTTGCAAATTCCTCTTGATTACACTTGGCAAGTTCCCGCCAAAATGCCCTGTCCGGCTCTGTTGCATAGACTTCATACAGATGTTCCTGTTTGGCGTGGCTTGAAATATAAGTGATGCGCCCCGATAAGTCATGCAGCTTCGCCATTTCTATAAATGAATTTCTTTTCACAAATGCCTATCTCCTTCCTTTGGCAATAATCCGATACCGCCGCTTTTTCTGTGAGAAGCCGCCATAGGGCGGTTGTCTCGAACCAATGCCCGTATCCGGGCGGTTCACGGCTATCGCTCCCTGACAGCCGCAGGGGGAATTCTGCGAAGTCCCGCAGGCGCAGCTTCACATTTTCCACAAAATGAAGCCCCTAGAAGCAGAGCCGTCCATGCGCCCCGCCCTTTGGGGCGCATGGATATTGGCAGTACGCTTGCCGTACTGCCTTGATTCGCACCTGCGCGAATCTGCCCCCTGCAAGGGCGAAATCCCCGGAGCATAAACCGAAGGTTTGTGCGGAGGGTGTATTTCGCTCTCAAACGCCGAGGGCTTAGGGAAGGGCTTACGCCCTCC
>ERZ779621.304-NODE-304-length-25142-cov-5.285168_pt1 | contig 25142 bp, 20 predicted proteins | sample MGYA00514215_ERZ779621 | MGnify/ENA primary metagenome ERZ779621 (study PRJEB29562, sample SAMEA4376715) | mouse gut metagenome | isolation source: Cecum | study: EMG produced TPA metagenomics assembly of the A DSS colitis mouse model was used to assess the...
AAACGGTCAGCTTGGTACTGACGGCGGCAGCATCAAAACGCCGGAATCTACAGCAACAAGGGTTGAATATATATTTGCCGGTAAGACTGCCTGTGCGATAATTTCGGGCGGTGAGCTTATGCTCAGCGGCGATAATAAGGGCGGCGCTCTTGGTGATGGTACAACCAAGAACAGAGCGGAGTTTACAAAAGTAACTGGCAAAGACACTGATTTCGCAAGCATTGGCAACGGCTTCGGTGGATATATCAACTATGATATGGAGCTGTGGTGCTGGGGCAATAACAGCTATGGACAGGTGGGCTCGGGCGTAAGCTCCGCAAGTACTGCTCCCAAGTCGGTCGTTTCCAACGCTCTTATACTGTCTGTAAAGCAGCCCGAGGGCATTTCGCTCAATAAAACCGAGATTACTGTAAAGCCCAACGGCACAGCACAGCTTACCGCGACCATCACTCCTTCCGATGCCGCTTCTACTATGATAAACTGGAGCAGTTCAAACACCGCTGTTGCTACTGTCAGCGCGACAGGCTCGGTAAAGGGTATAGCGAAGGGCACGGCTACTATTACTGCTAAAACAATAAACGGCTTAACTGCGACCTGCAAAGTTACGGTATCTACTCCTGTAAGCAGCTTTTCCGTAACTCCCTCTAAAACAAAAACGCTTAATATTGGTCAGAGCTTCACTTTCAAATCCAAGATTTATCCCACAAACGCCGACGACAAGACACTGCTGTTTGAGTCTTCAGATTCTGACGTTGCAGAAGTAAACGCAAACGGCAAGGTAACCGCGGTTTCCGCTGGCAGTGCGGTAATTACTGTAACCGCTAAGTCCAACCCCGCAAAGGTCAAGAAAGTAACAGTGAATGTTCGCCCTGCTAAGGTTACTATAACATATCGCAAGTCTACCTCTGACGGAGTTATCCTCAAATGGAATGACGCGGAGGGCGCAGATGGCTACGAGGTATATCGCAAGCTGTATGGAAGCAGCAGCAAGAGCAAGCGAATTGCAACCGTTGACGATGACACCGAGTACACGGACGAGACTGCAAAGAAAGGCAAAAAATATGTTTACAGCGTTAAGTCTTACACTCTTGTAAACGGAAAGAAAATCTATTCAACTGTTTCCAAGCAGTATGCTATTACGGCGAAATAAAATCTTGATGTAAGCGTTATTTGCCAAACAGCAAATAATATTAAACGGCTGTCCATTATGGGCAGCCGTTTCAGTCTATGTTAAGGTTGACATAAGGGGATTTTTTAAAAAATTTCAAAATTTCCGCAGACACGCTCCGTTCGCTTCACTCATTATGCGCGATTGCGGAAACCGGTCAGAATTTGCGAAGCAAATTCTGACACTTTTTGAAATTTCATGCGACAACGTTGCGTAACTTATTGGCTTTTTCTACAAGCCGAAACGGCAGTGCATTTTCGTCATAGATAATATTATTTGTATGCTTGCTGTAAAATATCCGCCAAAATTTTTTATCATCTCCGCACTCACATCTATTGACAATGAGAGAGGTTTTGTGGTACAATAATAATGTATAATATTACATAGAAATATAGGAGGTACAAAATGTCTGATTTATCTATAAATCCTTTTGACGACGCTGAAGAGATTGCCAAAAAATCAATGGTGTTGTTTTTCCTCATTGACTGCTCCGGAAGTATGGGCGGCAGCAAAATAGGTACTGTAAATGCGGTTATGGAGGAACTTATTCCTGAAATACGAGGCATAGGCGGCGCTGACGCGGATATCAAGCTGGCTGTGCTGAAGTTTTCGGGCGGCAGCGAATGGATGTACAGCGAGCCTGTTTCCATTGACAGCTTTGAGTGGGACCCTATCGACGCGGAAAATGTTACGGATCTTGGCAGCGCTTTCAGCGAGCTGTCCGCCAAACTGTCCAGAAACGAGTTCATGAAATCCCCGTCCCTTTCCTTTGCTCCTGTCATGATATTGATGTCCGACGGTTATCCGACGGATAATTTTGAAAAGGGGCTTGCCGAGCTTCAGAAAAATCGCTGGTACAGCGCGGGCATAAAGGCAGCTGTCGCTATCGGAGAGGACGCGGATCTTGATATTCTCGCACGTTTTACGGGCAATCCCGACAGTGTTGTTACCGCTCATAACGGAGAGGCTCTTGCAAAGCTGATAAAATTTGTTGCTGTAACATCTTCCCAGATAGGAAGCCGCAGTATGCGCCTTGCGGAAACCGAGGAAGATTTCAAGAGCAAGCAGGAGTCTGCGGCGGAGCAGATACGTGAGTTTGCGGAAAGCGATGAAATAAGCGCCGATATTGAGGCGGGCTGGTAATGTCCTTTAAGGGGTATTCTCTCTCCGTAAAAGGCGCTTCTCATGAGGACGCGGGAGAAGTATGTCAGGACAGCACAAGGTTTTATATAACGCATGGGCTGGCTGTTGCGGCGGTTTCGGACGGACACGGCAGCGAGAAGCATTTTCGCAGCGCAGCGGGCAGCGAGATGGCGACCCGCGTCGCGATACGCTCTTTATGTGATTTTTATGAGCGCAATGAGGGGCTAAGGGAGCTTTTCCGTGAAAATCCCGATAATGCCGCGAGAAGGATCGCCGCGAATATAATTTGCGGCTGGAACGGCGAGATTGCTGCGCATATGCGCTTTTCCCCGCTGAATGAGCGGGAAAGTGCCATATGCGAAAAATACGGCGGTATAGCCGGCGAGATAATGTACGGTGCGACGCTGATAGTCGCGGCGGCGGCGGAAAATTTCTGCTTCGGGCTTCAGATTGGCGACGGCAGCTTTATTGCACTGGACAGGGGAGAGATGGTTTTTCCAATGCCTGATGACTCTAAGCTGATGGCAAATCTGACAACTTCGCTGTGCGACAGCGACGCAATAGGCAGCTTTCGCTATTTCTTCCGTGAGGGAGGATTTTCGGGGGTAATGCTGTCCAGCGACGGATTGATAAATTCTTTCAGAAGTGAGCGGGATTTTCTCAGCTTTGGCAGGCGTGTTATCGACGCGGTAGCCGAAAACGAAACCGCGCATCTTCCGGAGCATCTTATAGCTCGTTCACGCAACGGAAGCAAAGACGATATTTCAATAGCGGCGATAGTGTCGCAATAGCGATGCTTTCACCTGATTGATTAACGCCAAGATTTAAAAGGAGAAATGCTCCAAGGAGCATTATTGCGATTATGGATAATTTTACCGAGGCAAACAACACTGATGCAAAAGTGGAAAACATTAGGCTGAAGGAGCTTTTCGCAAAGAGGAACCAATGTGCAGACAAAGATAAACTTTCTGCGATAATGAATGAGATAGCAGAGGAAATTGTTATGAATGCCCGTTTTCTGTCGCTTGTGCGTACGGAAAAGACCGGTGACACGACACGCATTTCTTTTGCGCTGCTGAATGATGCGAATGATCGCAGGTTCTATCCCATTTTTACCAATGCCGAAGAGCTTATGAAATGGCAGCTGGCTCGGGAGGAAAGCTCAAGCACAATGGCGCTGGCTTTTGATAACTATGCGCAGATGATAGTTGAAAAGAATGCCGCGGACGGAATTGCAGTCAATCCATTCGGCGATAATCTTTTAATAGAAAAAGATACCGTTAGCCGTTGGTGGGAAAAAAAGCAGATTATTAAAAAAGGTTTTACACAGCGAATTATGCAGGATGGCGCTCAGGCGGTGTTTTCAACACCATCGCCGTTCCCCATGGACCTTTCGGAGGCTCTTTGCGACGCCGCAAAGCATCACGGAGAGATAAGGCGGCTTTGGCTGAGACAGATGGAGCAGGACGGAAAAACTGGTTTTCTTGCTGTTATAGACGGAGATAATATTAAAAGCAGCATTATTAACGAGCTTGGTACGGCGGCAAGACCATCGCTCAAAAAATACGAGCGTGAACTGAACATTGTTTTTTTGGGCAGCGAGTTGGGCAGAAAAGCCGCGGAGAATGTTATTCCGGTTTACACGGCATAAAATCGACACTTTTTTATATTTCGCCGCGAAACGGCAATTAAATATTGTCTTTTGTAATCCTTTACCCATAAATCGCGGCAAAATGCATAATTACGACGTTAAAATCTGTATTTTTTTCTATTCGTGTTTTTGTGTTTTCCATTGACTTTTTTTATTAAATGAATTATAATTAAAGAGTGGAACATTTAAAGTATGGCAGATTCTGTTATACCGGCAGGCGGAGATACCGTCTATATTTCGGAGTTATTTTTCTCCGAAAACACAAAAAGGGAGAAAAATATGTCAGAAAGAAATACCCTGTTGATTGTTGACGATTTCGAGTTTAACCGTCTTATGCTTAGCGATACTTTCAGTGACTGTGCGGTTGTTGAGGCGGAGAACGGCGAAAAGGCAATCGAGGAGTTCGAGCGGTATAAGGATAAATTGTGCGCGGTGCTGCTGGATATCATGATGCCTGTGATGGACGGCTTTGGTGTGCTGGAATATCTTGTGGAGCATAACTATATTGATGATATTCCGGTTTTTATAATAAGCGCTGACACATCGGACAAGTCTCTTTCCAGAGCTTATGATCTCGGAGCGGCGGACGTTATTGCAAAGCCGTTTAATATCCGTTTTGTGCGCAGAAGGATAAATAATATAATTGAGTTGTATGATCAAAGGCGGCAGCTGAAAAAAATTGTGAATGAGCAGAATAAAATAATCGAAAACCGAAATTAAGATAACAAGCGGCACTTCATTGTAAGTGCCGCTTCAGTTTGTAGAAAAAGTTATTGCAACGTAATGTTGACGCAGGAAATTTTTTGCGAGAACCTGAATGCACAACACGCAGCATAGCGAAGTGTTGTACATTCAGGCGGGTCGCAGAAAATTTCAAATTTAAATAATTCAGCTTAGATCAACACTTTATATACAGTCTGAGCAAGTGCCGCTCGGTTTTTGAAAAAAACTTTGTTTATGCAAATTGTATTTTTGCATTATAGATGGTGTTTGCAAACCACAAAAAGGACCAATCTGCGATAATAAAGTAAAATTCGCAGGAACACTTTGTGTATTCCAAGGCATTTTGACTAATCAGCGGAAATTTTGCCGCAAATATGCAAACCCATCCTTTCATGTTAAAAAATGTTTTTATGATGTGTCGGCATTAAACAAAATATTTAAGAAGAATTTTCCGCACCTTGTGAACAACTTGCGTTTGTTTTGGCACACTGTGAATGCCTCATGAGTTTTCTGAAAAATAATGTGCGGGAGGTCGGGTTATATTTGCTTTAAATGTGTTTTTCTCAATTTTTGCTCCATTTTCGGATATGAGTCTCAATTTTAAGGTAACTTTATATTGTCTGACTTATGTTATTTTAACTATTTGTTGTATGTATGCGCATTCGGCGTATCAAAACCGTAAAAGGCAAAAATATTTTTGCAAGAATTAAAAAAATCGCTTGCAAAAAACAAAGTAATGTGATATAATATATCGGAAAGAAAAAGAACCGAATAAAAGCGGCAAAAAAGTAAGAATGCCGCATTTTGGGAAAAGAAAGGGTAGAATGCGATGCGTTACACAGAAATGAATAAAGAGCAGCTCGCTGCGGAAAAAGAGCGGCTGGAGCAGCAGTTCAACGAGTATAAGGCAAAGGGTCTGAAGCTGGATATGTCCCGCGGAAAGCCTTCCCCCGACCAGCTTGATCTGTCCATGGAAATTATGGATCATTATGGGAACGAATACGTTTCAGAGAACGGTACCGACTGCCGCAACTATGGGCTTCTTGACGGTATCCCTGAGGCAAAAGCAATTTTTTCGGAAATGCTTGAGGTTGCCCCCGAGCAGGTCATTGTCGGCGGCAATTCCAGCCTTCAGCTGATGTACGATTTTGTTATAAAAGCATTGCAGCTTGGTGTTCTGGGCAGCGATAAGCCTTGGTGTAAATATGACAAGGTTAAGTTCCTGTGCCCCGTTCCGGGTTATGACAGACACTTTGCCATCTGCGAATCGCTTGGTATAGAGATGATTAACATTGATTATAAGCCGGACGGTCCGGATATGGACGAGGTGGAGAGACTGGTAAGCTCCGATGAATCCATTAAGGGCATATGGTGCGTTCCCATGTATTCCAACCCTACGGGAATATCCTATTCCGATGAGACGGTTAGGCGCTTTGCGGCGCTGAAGCCTGCGGCAAAGGACTTCCGCATTCTTTGGGACAACGCCTACTGCGTACACCATCTTTCTTACGAGCAGGCTAAGCAGGATAGGATACTTAATATAATTGATGAGTGCCAAAAGGCGGGGAACCCCGATATGGTTGTTGAGTTCGCATCCACTTCAAAAATATCCTTTCCGGGAAGCGGCGTGGCGGTCATTGTCGCAAGCAAGGCAAATATAGACTTCATCAAAAGTCAGCTTACCTATCAGACCATTGGTTACGATAAATTGAACCAGCTTCACCATGTTCAGTATTTCAGGGATATGAACGGAATAACAGAGCATATGAAGCGTCACGCGGCGATAGTAAAGCCTAAGTTTGATGCGGTTCTTTCCGCTCTTGACAGGGAGATAACTCCACTTGGGGCAGGAAAATGGAACAGCCCGAAAGGCGGGTATTTTATCAGCTTTGACGCGCTTGACGGCTGCGCGAAGCGCATAGTGGGACTTGCCAAGGAGGCGGGCGTGGTTATGACGGGTGCGGGTGCGACATATCCGTACGGCAGAGATCCTCGAGACAGCAACATAAGGATTGCTCCAACCTACCCCACCGTTGACGAGCTGAAGCTTGCCATGGATATTTTCTGCGTTTGCGTGAAGCTGGCGAGTGTGGAAAAGCTTCTGGGCGAAAAATAAGTTTTTTAAAGTTATATCCCCCGACGCTATTTCGGGGGATTTCAGTTTTGTATATAAAGAATTACCAAAAGCTGATTATTTATAAATTGAATAATTTTTCAAATGATAACCTCAATTTATACCTCATGCGCTGCGGAAATCGTACAGCATATTTCTGTCAAGGCAAATGAGCTTTTTTCTGAATTTGCATGCGGTGAAATTGCGTTTATAACAAATCTTTTCCGCAAGCCGGGTTTTTCTAATATTATATTGGCGGATATATTTTGCTTTAAAACAAAGAAATTTTTATAGACAATCAGGCAAAAGTATGGTATAATTATCTAATAAGCAGCGCGTTTGCAATTAAACGTTTTGGAATGCGCCATGCGTACTTGAAAGGAGCGCCGCGCATTTGAGCGCGCATAGCGGTTTATGAAAATAATGTCTGTGGATTACGGCGACAGCCGTACGGGTCTGGCAATGTGTGACAAGTCGGAGATAATCGCTTCTCCGCTTATGACTGTCTTTGAAAGAGATTTTGAAAGGTGCGCTGCGGCGGTATCTGAGCGGGCACTTGAAAATAAGGCGGAGCTTATAGTAGTGGGAAACCCCATTAACATGAACGGAACTCTTGGACCGCGTTCCGAAAAGTGCAGACTTTTCGCAGATATGCTGAGGGAGCGCACAGGACTTGAGGTGGTGATGTGGGACGAGAGGTCTACCACGGTGACTGCAATAGGAATAATGAACGACCTGAACAAGCGCGGAAAAAAGCGCAAAGAGGCGCTTGACGCGACTGCCGCAGCCGTGATACTTGAGGGCTATCTCGCCTATCGCAAAAACAATTCGGGAAAGTAACGGGAGCGTAATATGTACGGAGTATCTTTTACGGGCTACCGTCCGGGCAAGCTGAATTTTTTCGGCGAAGACGATCCCATGTGCGTCGAGCTTAAGGGTAGGTTGGCTCGTAAAATCGAGGAGCTTGCGGTGTCGGGAGCAGACAGATTCTTTTCGGGAATGGCGCTTGGAGTGGATACATGGTGCGCGGAGGCTGTGCTGGAGCTGAAAAAGCGGCTTCCGAAAATAACGCTTACCGCGGTCATTCCATGCAGAAACCAGGACGAAAAATGGAGTTTTGACGAAAGAAAGAGATACCGCGGCTTGCTGGAAAGATGCGACAAGGTGATCTGCATTTCGGAGAATTATGTCAGGGACTGCATGCACAAGCGCAACCGCGCTTTGGTGGAGCTATGCGATGTATTGGTGGCGGTTTACGACGGTAAAAGCGGCGGTACGGAATACACGGTTAATTACGCCGAAAAATGTCATAAAAAAATAATTCTGATATCACCTGTTTGATGGTCTTTAGACTATCTTTATTTCACTTTTATATCGCTATGCATACTCAGAGTGTGTTTACAAATCCGCTCAAAGGCAAATTTGCGGCAAAATTTACAATGATTTTGGTAAAAATTCTTGAAATGCATACAATATTCTCATGGCTTTTTTCGTTATTAAAAATTTTGCATCACAAATTAGCTTTTTCTGAGTTTGCAAACATCATTGAGCGGTAATCAGTTATCCTTGCCGTTCAGCAAACTCATTTTTTTGAAATTAACTGTGCCGAAAAAGTGTCGTATAAGGTTTTTTCTTCATACTTTGCTCCCACTTATTCAGTGGGATATTTTTTATTACATGTTAAATATCACTATTGACTTATTGTTAAATTTGTAGTATAATTTAAACAAATAATGACACCATTTTGTGGATTTTTAAGCGGTATTTGACGAAAATCAAAAATGCCGTAAAAATATAAAGGAGTGCGCATATGAAAAACATTACAGAGCAGCTGATCCTTTCGCTCGCGCCGAATCCCGCCGCCGCTTCAAACGGCAAGAAAATATCGAAAAGCGGCGGATTTCAGAGGCTGTACCGTTCGGCAGACGATACGTTTTTTATGGGAGAGTGCAAGGGCAGCGGAAGAAATCCCTACATAACCTCGGCGGACTACATAGAACCCGAACACCCCGTGTTCCGCTGTACCTGCCCGTCGCGGCAATTCCCCTGCAAGCATTCTCTGGGGCTTATGTATGAGATGATGGAAGAAAAGGGCTTCGAACTGTGCGAGATTCCCGAGGATATTCAGCGCAAGCGCGGGAAGATAGCGGCAAAGTCCGCTCCCGCCAAGGCTCCGGAGGATATGACCCCCGAGGAGGCAGCAAAAGCCGAAAAGAAGAAAGCAGCCGCGGCAAGATCGGCAAAGAACGCGAAAACTAAAAAATTGCAAAAGCAGCTTGAAGGTCTTGATTTGGCGGAAAAGGCGGTCAAAGAGCTTATTTCGGCAGGTCTGGGCACAATGGGGGGAGCCTCGCTGACCACCTATCAGCAGCTTTCAAAGCAGCTGGGAGATTACTACCTAAATGGTCCGCAGCGCCTGCTTAACCGATTGATAATTGAAATAACGGCGTTCCAGAAGGATAATCTTGAATCGCATTACGACAGCGCGATAGATACGCTTGAAAAGCTGTACACACTTATAAAGAAGTCGCGTCAGTATATCAATGAAAAAATCAGCGGTGATGATGTTTCCAACGACGATACCGTGCTTTATGAGGAGCTTGGCGGCAATTGGAAGCTTTCCGAGCTTGAAGCTATCGGAAAATGCAAAAAGAACGCGCGGTTGGCTCAGCTCTCTTTCTGGGTGACGTTTGACGAGGTGCGCAAGGAGTATATCGACACCGGCGCGTGGTGCGATCTTGACAGCGGCGAAATATATTTTACAAAGAATTTCCGCCCGCTTAAATCTTTGAAATATGTAAAGGCGGAGGACTCGATATTTGGGGCGGCTGAAATACCCTCTATGGCTGTTTATCCCGCTGACGGCAACACCCGTGTCCGCTGGGACGGTGCTTCGCTGCGCGGACTGACGGACGGGGATTTTACTCAGATGCGCAACCTTGCAGTTAAATCCATTGCTGCGGAAGCTAAGGGTATTAAAAACACACTGAAAAACGCCATGGCAAATCCCATCGTCTACAAACTTACGGCTTTCGGGAAGATAGGTAAGACCCCCGAGGGCATGGTCATGAAAGATAAAGAAGGCGGCAGTATATTATTGGAAGATTTCCCTGAGTTGGAGGGAACGCTGGCAAGTCTGGAGATACTCCCCAATGCCAAACTGTTCGAGAACGGCATCGCGCTCTGCGGATACTGGTACAGCGCTGAGAAGCGCCGTTTGTGCGCTCAGCCGCTTTGCATTATCCCCGACGGCGAAAATAACGTTATAAGACTGTTGTACTAAGGAGGAAGAAAAATGGATATTGCTCCCGTATATGAACTGAAAGCCCGTCTGCGCGCGGCGGCTATCGCGGGTACTAATCTGCTGTCGGAGGATTTCCGTCTTAAAAAAGCGGCGGAGAGCTTTGCGCCAATGGCGGCGGCTTCCCCCGTGTTTGCGAAAATAAACGAAATGACAACAAAGCTGCTGAATGACGGATCGCCCGAAAATCTGCTCGACACCATAACGCTCGTGGACGCGGTTATAACAACTCTCGGCGCGGTAGACGTGCAGGGCGAACTTGAAGATATCCCCGTTTCGGAGAGCGGCATGGTGATAGTGAACGCTCCCTACTCGCAGCTTTCCGCGATTCTTGGCGCGCTTACCGAATCGGGCGGCGGTCAGTACAATACTTTTATTGAGATGAAGGAAAATTATCCCGAGCTACTGAACGATTACCGTGTAAAGCCTGCAATGGTAAAGGGTCTGGGCGCTCCCTATTCAGAGCTTGCCGATGAGGTGGCCGCCACTATAGGCGAGATGGGTGCGGAAATGCTCCCGCTGCTTAAAAATGGTTTTGACCCAAAGGGCAAAAAGGAGATGCTCCGCCGCCTGAGCGTTATCGAGAGGATAGCGGGTGCACAGGAGAATGATTTTTATCTTGAGCAGCTTGAGAACGCTGAAAAGGATATTCGCAAAAGGCTTATTTACGCGCTGCGCCATGATGAAAAAAATATTGACAAATTGTTTGAACTGGTCAAGACCGAAAAGGGCAATTCAAAAACAGCGGCGATTTCTGCGCTGGCTTCCTTTGATAATGAAAAGGCGGGCGCTTGTGTCGAGGAGTATGCAAAAAAGAAGCCAGCCGAGGTTCTCAAGCTTATGGACAGGGTTTCCTCGGAGTGGTCGAGCGAGTTTACCGCACGGCTTATCGAGCGTGTGCTGACAGATAAAGACGGAAACAAGGTAACGCTTACACAGGCGGCGGATATCGATAACATAAGACTCAAGGACAGTCTGAGCTTCTGGGATATCACTGGCGCATTGACTGGCAAATTCGGGGAAAGTATTGAACGGATTTACCGCGATTTTGACAACAAAAACCAATCAAAATTCACGGACACTTCCAAATTTATGGATAACGCTCTGGGCGATTCTATAATAAAAACTGGAAACGATGGTTTGAAGAAACTTGCGGTGGAGCTTAACAATCGTCCGGAAACAAAGGGTCAGTACGTTTACGCGGAGGCGGTGACACGGCTTCTGGGCGAAGAGGACTGCTCGAAGTGGTTTGAAAAGCAGGTCGGCGCGATATATGATAAGAAGCTGATTAATTCTCAGTCGCTTATAAGCAAACAGATAATTAAGGCGATATGGCATATTACTTATGAGAACGGCGTATATTCGGTTGTCACGAAATGTTACGATTCCATTTTGGATATGTATCTTCCCGAGACTTCCGCGCCGATAAATCAATCCATGATTGAAGCTTTAACGGATATCTTTATCAAGTATCCTTCAATTCAGTTTGATTCTATGATAGCGAACTGGGCTGACCCGAACGACAGAAAATACTGTGAAAAGCTGGCGAATGCTTTTGTCGATCACGCCGTAGATAAGGAACTTGGTTTTATAATGTCTTTGTCGCATTTACGTAAGCTGGGTGTCGGAAACATCAAGGGCATAGCGCTGAAGTATCTCAAAAATCACCCCGACACGGACAAATGGAGTATACGCAGGATTTTTACTGAGCTTAACGGCGACCGCGACTACTGGCGTGCCGAGGTCAACGAGGTAATTGGGCTTCTGCGCGAGGGCAAGCTGAAAACTGCCATGTCAAAGGATCAGATAGAGGATTTCGCGGTTTGGGCGGAATCGCAGCCGAATTATTATCGGGATACGGTTTGACGACGGCTCATAGCTGTAAAAGCAAAGAGCATCGCAATGCTGACCCAGGAAATTTTTTGCGAGAGCCTGAGTACGCAACACGCAGCGAAGCTAAGTGTTGCGTACTCAGGCGGGTCGCGGAAAATTTCAAATTCAAATAAATCGGCTTAGACAAACATTTTAAATACAGGTTAGGTATGCGCTTCGGAAATCTTGAAATATTTATATTGAACGCTGAAAGCAACACTTCGCTCACGAATGAAATTTTAAAAAGCCGCGCATTTGCCTTAATGGCAAATGCTGCGCGGTTTCCGCAACATATGCGGAGCGAAATGAAGTGCAACGGAGTATGTGTTGCGGAAGTTTAAGATATTTTAAATATTGAAAGCTGAGAGCAACAATTCGCCCACGCATGAAATTTCAAAAAGCCGCGCATTTGCCTTAATGGCAAATGCTGCGCGGTTTCCTCAACACATGCGGAGCGAAACGAAGTGAAGCGGAGTATGCGTTGAGGAAATTTTGAAATTTTTTTAAATAAGGAGATTTTATGGAACAGGAAATTTTAAGGCAGCCTGCGGAAAAGCTCTTTGAAGAAGAGCTTAACGCGCTTATCAAGGCGGAGAGCGATCCGGTCCCGCAGGGGTGGAGAATGTCGCCGCGCTCGGTAAAGACATACATATGCGGCGGTAAGGTCGGAAAAACTGTCATCACGCCGAAATATATAGGGCATGAGCGGCTTGTGGAAATAGCGATAGCGACGCTTGTGACTGACCGAGCGCTGCTGCTTATCGGTGAGCCGGGAACAGCCAAGAGCTGGCTTTCGGAACACCTCGCGGCGGCTATCAACGGAAATTCGGGCAGAGTGATACAGGGCACGGCAGGCACCACCGAGGAGCAGATTCGCTATTCGTGGAACTACGCAATGCTTATCGCAAACGGACCAAGCGAGGAGGCAATGCTGAAAAGCCCCGTGTTTACGGCTATGGAAACGGGAACGCTGGCGCGTGTGGAGGAGATTTCCCGCTGCGCCTCTGAGGTTCAGGATACCTTGATATCGCTGCTGTCGGAAAAGAGGATTTCCGTGCCCGAGCTGTCCATCGAGGTACCCGCAAAAAAGGGATTTTCAATAATCGCGACCGCGAACACCCGCGACAAGGGCGTAAACGAGATGTCCGCCGCGCTTAAGCGCCGCTTCAATATCGTTGTGCTTCCCGCACCTGAAACACTTGAGGAGGAAATGGATATCGTAAAGACGCGCGTAGCCCAGCTTTCAAGCGGGCTGGACCTGAACGCGGCGCTGCCCAAGGACGCGGTGATAGAGAAGATATGCACCATCTTCCGCGAGCTGCGGCAGGGCGAAACGCTGGACAAAAAGCAGAAGGTGAAAGCTCCGGGCGGCGTGCTGTCATCCGCGGAGGCTATCTCGCTGCTGTGCAACAGCATGGCGCTTTCGGGCAGCTTCGGCAACGGCGAGATATCCGACGAGGATATAGCCGCGGGGCTTCAGGGTGCTATCGTAAAGGACGACGACAAGGATTCCGTCGCTTGGAAGGAATATCTTGAAAATATCATGAAAAAGCGCGGCTCGGCATGGAGCGGCTTGTATAAGGCTTGCAGGGAGCTGAACCAATGAGCGGGGTAAACTTTTTCGGCATACGCCACCTCTCTCCCGCAGGCGCTTTTTATCTGAGAAAATTCCTTGACGAGGTGCGCCCGCAGACGGTGCTGATAGAAGCTCCGAGCGACTTCGAGGACACCTCGGCGGATATAGTCCGCGCGGAGACAAAGCCGCCTTTCGCGATACTGGCGTACACCACACACGCCCCTGTGCGCACAATTCTGTACCCGTTCGCGGAATATTCACCGGAGTATCAGGCGATACTCTGGTGCAAAAAGAACGGCGCGGAATTCCGCTTTATGGACCTGCCGTCAGAGGTTTTTTTGGCGCTTTACGAAAAAAAGCTCACGGAGGAAAGCTGCGACGGTGAAAGTGCCGCGCCCGACCAAAACGCGGGTGAGGAACGCAAGCTGTCGGTTTACGACAAGCTGGATATTCTGAGCGGCGAGGATTCGCACGACACCTTTTGGGAGCGTACTTTGGAGCACTGCGCTGACGAGAAAGCGTATCGCGAGGGCACCAACCTTTTCGGCGAGAAGATCCGCGAGTTCTCGGAAAAGACAGAAAGCGACCTTGAGGAGATAACGCTGCGCGAGGCGCATATGCGCGGCTGTATCAGGGAGACTGTCGGAAACGGTGTACCCCCCGAAAAAATTGTCGTAGTTACGGGCGCGTATCATGTGGAGGGGCTGAAAAGCTGGGAAAGCGCGGAAAAGTCCCCCAAAATGCCAAGCACCGACTGCGCCCACACGCTCATGCCCTATTCCTATTACCGACTTTCAACGCGCTCGGGCTACGGAGCTGGCAACCGCGCTCCCGCATACTACGAGCTTATATGGGAGAGCTTCAAGCGCGGTGATATCTCTTACACGGCGAACGCATATCTCAGCAAAATCGCCGAGGCGCACAGAAGCGGCGGCAACGCGGCTTCCTCGGCGCAGATAATAGAGGCGGTGCGTCTTGCGGAGTCGCTGGCGGCAATGCGCGGCGGCACCTCGCCTGTTCTGCGCGACCTGCGCGACGCGGCGGAGACCTGCATAGGCGAGGGCAGCTTTGCTGCGATAAGCGTCGCGGCTGCAGATACCGAGATAGGCACAAAGATAGGCGCGCTGCCTGAGGGCGTTTCGCGCACGGGAATACAGGACGATTTTTACAGGCAGCTTAAGGAGCTTAAGCTGGAGAAATACCGCACCGTTACTGCACAGGATCTGCGGCTCGATCTGCGCGAAAATCTTCGGGTAAACGGAGGGAAATCGGCTTTTTTGGATTTAAACCGCTCGTTTTTCCTGCATAAGCTGCGCGTGCTGGGGATTTCTTTTGCCCAGCTGCTGGAATCCAATCAAGAAAATGCGACGTGGAGCGAGGGCTGGGTCATTTGCTGGACGCCAGAATCGGAGATACAGCTTGTAGAGGCGGCGCTTACGGGCGACACCGTGGAGCTTGCCGCGTCCTTTACAATAAAAGAGAGCGTGGAGAGAGCCGCGAATATGTCCGACGTGGCGGGTGCGGTCGAGGACGCTTTCATGTGCGGAATGCCGACTGCGGCAAGCTATGCCGTGAGCGCTTTGCAGGCGATGGCGGTGGACGCGGCTTCGTTTGAGGAGCTTGCGAAAACGGCGTTCAGGCTGTCCTCCATAGTTACATACGGCGATATCCGCAAAGCCGACAGCGCCCCGCTTATACCTATCTTGCAGCAGATATACTACCGCGCCTGCCTTATCCTTACAGGCTCCTGCGTGTGCGACGACAACGCTTCACACGCGATATCCGATGCTATGAACAGGCTCAATTCCGTGGAGCTTGCGCAGGATTTCCTCGAAACGGAAAGCTGGCTCGGCGCGCTTGCCGAGACTGCTCGCCGCGACGACCTCAATACGCGGCTGTCTGGTTTTGCTGCGGCTATATTGCTGGAGCGCGGAAAAATGACCAACGACGAGCTTAAAACTGAGGTTTCGCGGCGGCTTTCAAAGGGAGTTCCCGCCGACCTCGGCGCGGGGTGGTTCGAGGGGCTTACGCTCAAAAACCGCTACGGGCTTATCGCGCGGCTGTCGCTCTGGGAAAGTCTGGACGAGTATATAAAGTCGCTCGACGACGAGGAGTTCAAACGGGCTTTGGTGTTCCTGCGCCGCGCTTTTGCGGATTTCTCCTCCGCCGAAAAGGACAGCATTGCGGAAAATCTCGGTGAAATATGGGGCTTAAACGGCGCGGAGGTAAGCGAGGCGGTCAACGCCGTTCTCGATACCGCTTCACAGGAGCAGATAGCGGGTCTGGACGATTTCGATTTCGATATCTGACGGGGGTATAATATGACGAAAAAACGTCTTGACAGAGATCTGAAATGGGGACTTCAGGGCTTCCCCTATTATCAGATGAGAATGGACGAAGAGGAATTTCACGGGCTTGTAAGCATAATTGACTTGATAGACGGCGGTTTCATCTTCTGGGAAAAGCCCAAGGCGGGAAAAATTCCGGTATGCGGCAAAGGAATGATATGGCTTCAGCTGATACCCGACGGTAAGCACAGGGCGATAACAGCGAAATTTCTCCCCGCCTCACGCACCGTCGGGGGAGTAAAATATTCAAAATCCGTTTCGGTATGGTACGTCGACGTTATCGAGGACTGGGGGTACGACGAGGATAATGTAGCTTATTTCACCGATATGTATCTGGACGTGATATTCGATATTGAGGGTGACGTGATAACGGAAGACCGCGACGAGTTGGACGCGGCGTACAGTTCGGGAGAGCTGTCCGAGGAGCAGTATAAAAGGGCTATCGAGGAGGGCAAGGCGATAGTTTCCGAGCTTTGCGCGGACGCGGAAAAAACACAGAAGCGGTGCGAGGATATTCTGGCGCTTGCGCTGAATAGAATTGAAAATAACGATAACGTTTTCAAGAAAAATGTGCAATAGGATAACGCGCGGAACGAGGGATAACCAAAATGGAAATACTGAAAAAAGGCGGAACTCTGCGCTTCTGGGGCGATTGGTTCGGCAAGACCCTATGATAATTTTCACCGCTCCGTAAGCGCGGAGCTTGACGGAGGCGTGCTGACCATACGCTTCGACGGCGGAGAAAAATGCGTCGTTTTCAGCCCGTCGTGAATAGTCAATGAGCCGGATATTTTCCGCGTTGAGCGCGCCGAAAAGATCATCTGGAAATGGTATAAATACGGAGAAAAACAGACTTCCGAAACTCTGTGTAAAAGGGAGTATACCCGCGAAGGAGATACCGTTTCCGTCAAGCGCACGGGCGAGGTCGTGTCCGACCAAAAAAACGTTGACGCGGACAAATGCGCGTTGGAATTATGCTGAATATTATGTCAGGTCGGCAGATTTGAACTTTATCGGAGGAATTATGGAAGTTATATGCGGGGTTCGAGATGATATTGACTTATGGATGAAGTTGGTTCGCGAGGTTAGTCCTGTATTTCCCGGGCTTGAAACCGAGGAAGCACTGGAGGAACATAAAAATACCGTTATGAGATTTATGGGCGAAAAGCGGGCGCTGTGCGTAAAAAAGGACGGTGAGATAGCAGGCGTTCTGCTGTTTTCGGTAAAGCATAATATGATTTGCTGTCTTGCGGTATCTCCCGCGCGCAGAAAAGAGGGCATAGCCTCCGCTCTGCTGGCGGCGGCTATGGAGCGGCTTGATACAAGCCGCGATATAACCGTGACGACGTTTCGCGAGGGCGACAAAAAGGGCGCAGCTCCGAGAGCGTTATACAAGAAATTTGGGTTTAAAGAGGGAGAACTTGTCGAAGAGTTTGGTTATCCGAATCAGGTTTTCGTGCTGTCTCCGAAAACGTAACGGAGGGGAAAATGAAAATCGAAAGATGTACCAAAAACGCTTTTACGGTGATAGGAAAAGAGGGTTCAACCAAGGACGGCGAGGGATTTATCGGGCGGCTCTGGGAGGAGGCTAACTCCCGCTTCGGCGAGATAGCCTGCCTTGTCAAAAAGGACGAAAGCGGGGCTATGTGCGGGATATGGGGCGCTATGTCCGATTTTTCACGCTCCTTTAAGCCGTGGAAGGATTTCAGCGAGGGGCTGTACCTTGCGGGCGCAGAGTGCAAGGACGGCGCGGAAGCCCCCGATGGCTGGGTAAAATGGGTGATTCCCGCCTATGAGTATCTTTATGTCGAGTGCGAAAGCGAGAACACTTTTTCCGATATGATACTATATCTCAAGGACAACGATATCGCGCTTGCGGGTGCTGTGCATGATTTTACCTGTCCGAGGACAGGAAAAGCATATATGTTCTTCCCGATAAAGAGGCTTTGATGATGAAATTCTTGAATAAATATAAGGCGGGCTTTGAGATATGGGGTCTGGCGCTGTTTCTGCTTGTAATGATACCGAATTTTATTTGGTTTGGCGCTCCCGCCCCAAATGATGTGCTGAGAGCCGATTCGGTTACACCAATAACGGATATGATAGCTTCCGTTTGTCAGGTGATATTTGTCGCGGCGCTGTGCTTTATAACCCGCAAAGACCGTGAAAAATTAAAAATCAACCTTCTCACGTCAGCCGTTATCTGCTGTCTGCTGATATATTTCGCGGGGTGGGTATTTTATTACGGCGGATATGCCGGAATGCCCGTAATAACTGCCTTGACGCTTCCGCCCTGCCTTGCGTTCGTGATGTTTGCGCTGGACAGGAAAAACTTTTTTGCGGCAATTCCCGCCGTTGTTTTTACGGTTTGCCATTGTATTTACGGGATAGTTAATTTTATTATATGACCCGTATTTTGTTAAGGAGAATTTATGGAACATACACAGGAATTACAGCGCTGGCGGCTTATCCTCGGACAGGAGAGCGACAAGCGGCTTTCGGGAATGAATATGCCCGCATTGTCTGATGAGCAGGACTTAATGGATAAAGCGCTTGCGGCAATATACAACAAAAGCGAGATGGGCGGCTTCGGCAGTGGGAGCGGCGGATCGGGAGCGGGGCACGGACCTTCAAACCCGCAGATTTCCCGTTGGCTTGGCGACGTGCGTACGTTGTTTGACAAGGAGCTTGTAAAGGTTATTCAGAACGACGCCATGAACCGCTGCGGTCTGAAGCAGCTCATTTTTGAGCCGGAGCTTCTGGAAAACACCGAGCCGGACATAAATCTTGCTTCCACAATTCTTACCCTTAAGGAAATGATACCCAAGCGCTCCAAGGACAGCGTGCGGGCGTTTATCCGCAAGATAGTGGAGGACATAAACCGCCTTCTGGAGCAGGATATCCGCCGCGCGGTCACCGCAGCGGTAAACAAGCGCGCTCACTCCCCGATACCGTCCGCGGCGGCTCTGGATTATAAAATGACTATCAGCCGCAATATGAAGCATTATTCTCCGACGCTTAAGACCATAGTACCAGAGCATTTTTATTTTTTCGACCGCACTTCCACCACCGCGGCGAATAAATGGACGGTCATTCTCGACATAGACCAGAGTGGCTCGATGGGTGAATCGGTAATATATTCCTCGGTTATAAGCTGTATTCTTGCGAGCATGAGCGCCCTGAAAACGCGGATAGTCGCTTTTGACACCAATATCGTTGACCTTACCGAAAAAAGCGATGACCCTGTCGATCTGCTGTACGGATTTCAGCTCGGCGGGGGAACTGATATTGACAAATCGGTGATATACTGTCAGCAGTTTATAGAGAACCCGAAAAAGACGCTCTTTTTTCTCATTTCGGACCTTATGGAGGGCGGAAACCGCGCCGCGTTCGTCCGCAGAATGGAGGAAATGAAAGCGTCGGGCGTTACGGTGGTGTGTCTGCTGGCGCTCGCCGACAGAGGAAAGCCTTACTGCGACGAGCAGATGGCGCAGAAGCTGTCGGGATTTGGCATACCCTGCTTCGCCTGCACCCCGCAGAAGCTTCCCGAGCTTCTGGAGCGCGTATTAAAGGGGCAAGAGCTTACCGATTTTGTGAAGTCCTTGGAGGGAAAGAAAAAATGACTTTGAGCGTGCCTAAAGCACGCTCAATGCTGTATTAAGGATTGAGCCAAAGCAAATCACTTAAATTTGAATTTTCCGCACCACTTCACTCGCCTTTTACGGGTTCTGTCAGCCTCAAAATAAGTACTGTACTTATAAAGAAAATTCTTGCAGCACATTGACACGTTAGCACGTCTTTCCGCGGGCATGCATAATGTTTTTGCAAACGCTGTTAAGCTGAAAAAGCTGTTGAAATTGCCTTTTTGTCCGAAAATTGCCGTTCCCGTCAAAAATGCTTTAAGATAAGACCGCACATTCCAAAAATGAGGACGTGATTTGCAAATATCGGCAAAATCACTGTTGACAAAGCGGGGATTTTGATGTATAATATAAGTTGAGTATTTATGTAACCCTAAACGTTTATAAAAGAAAGGGAATATATCCAATGGGTATTATAAAATCAATTTTCGGAACCTATTCTTCAAGAGAACTGAAACGGATCGAGCCGATAAAGCAGGCGGTAATCAATCTGGAAGATAAATACAAGGCAATGCCTGACGCGGAGCTGAAGCAGCAAACGGGTATCCTTAAGGACAGGCTGGCGGCAGGTGAAACGCTGGACGATATTCTGCCTGACGCGTTTGCGGTGTGCCGCGAGGCTTCGGACAGGGTTATTGGTATACGCCATTATCCCGTTCAGATAATTGGCGGTATAGTGCTTCATCAAGGACGTATCGCGGAAATGAGAACGGGCGAGGGCAAGACGTTTGTCGCGAGCCTGCCGTCTTACCTCAATGCGCTTACCGGAAACGGAGTTCATATCGTAACGGTAAATGACTACCTCGCAAAGCGTGACAGTGAGCTTATGGCAAAGGTTCACCGCTTTCTGGGGCTTACGGTGGGACTTATCATTCACGATATGGACAACGATCAGCGCCGCGCGGCATACGCCTGCGACATAACCTACGCTACCAACAACGAACTGGGCTTCGATTATCTGCGCGATAATATGTGCATGTATAAAAAGGACAAGGTTCAGCGCGCGCCCAATTTTGCCATTGTGGACGAGGTGGACTCCATTCTCATAGACGAGGCGAGAACCCCGCTTATTATTTCGGGACGCGGTGAGAAATCCACCGATCTTTACGAAAAGGCGGACAAGTTTGCCAAAACGCTCACCATGAACAAGGTGGTGGAGCTGGATTCCAAGGAGGACTATGAGGATACCCTGGAGGGCGACTATATCATAGATGAAAAGGCTAAGACCTGTAACCTTCTTCCAAGCGGCGTGGCTAAGGCGGAAAATTATTTCGGCGTGGAAAACCTCATGGATCCTGACAATATTACGCTGCTGCACCACATAAATCAGGCTATCCGCGCAAACGGCATCATGAAACTGGACGTTGACTATGTTGTCAAGGACGGAGAAATAATCATTGTCGATGAGAGCACGGGACGTCTGATGTTCGGGCGGCGCTACAACGAGGGTCTGCACCAGGCTATCGAAGCCAAGGAGGGCGTTAAAGTAAACCGCGAGAGCAAGACGCTCGCGACCATCACCTTCCAGAATTTCTTCCGCTTGTATCAGAAGCTGTCGGGCATGACCGGTACTGCAATGACTGAGGAGGACGAGTTCCGTCAGATTTATTCGCTTGACGTTATCGAGATACCCACAAACAAGCCCGTTATCCGCAAGGACAATCAAGATCAAGTATACAAAAACGTTCGCGGAAAGCTCAAAGCGGTCTGCGATCAGGTGGAGGAATGCCACAAGAAAGGTCAGCCCGTGCTTGTGGGTACGGTCACCATAGAGAAGTCGGAGCAGCTCTCCAAGCTGCTTAAAGCACGCGGGATAAAGCATGAGGTACTCAACGCGAAAAACCATGAGCGCGAGGCGGAGATAATCGCGCAGGCAGGCAAGAAGAACGCCGTTACCATCGCCACCAACATGGCGGGACGCGGTACAGATATCAAGCTGGGCGGTAATGCGGAGTATTTGGCTATCGCTGAAATGAAGCGCCTCGGATACGAGGAGAGCGTTATACAGGAGGCTACTGGCTTTGCCGATACCGATGACGAAACGGTTATTGAGGCGCGGCAGAAGTATCAGGAGCTGAACAGGAAATTTGAGGAGAAGATAAAGCCCGAGGCGGACGAAGTGCGCGAGGCAGGCGGTCTGTTCATTATTGGTACGGAGCGCCATGAGAGCCGCCGTATCGACAACCAGCTGCGCGGGCGCTCCGGTCGTCAGGGTGACCCCGGTGAGAGCCGCTTCTATATCTCGCTTGAAGACGACCTTATGAGATTGTTCGGCGGTGACAGGGTTCAGCGCTTCATGGAAACCATGAATTTTGACGAGAATATGCCCATTGAAGCGCCCTTCCTTTCGGGAACAATAGAATCTGCCCAGAAGAAAATTGAGGCACGCAACTTTGCCATACGCAAAAATGTTTTGGATTTCGACGACGTTATGTCGCAGCAGCGCACCACTATCTATTCGCAGCGCTCCAAGGTGCTTGACGGTGAGGACATCAGCGCGAACATTCAGAACATGATGATGCAAAATATTGAGGAAACGGTAAGCATGTACTGCTCCGACGCCGCTGCTGACAACTGGAATCTGGACGGTCTGCGGGCGCATTACCTTAATCTTTTCGTTATGGATACCGATCTGCGCTACACCGCCGAGGAGCTTAACGAGATAACCAAGGAGGACGTGGTCGATTTCATCAAGGAGCGCGCGCAGATGATCTACAAGGTGCGCGAGCAGGATATGGGCTCGCCCGCCATGCGCGAGGTGGAGCGTGTCTGCCTGCTTAAGGTGGTTGACAGGCACTGGGAGGATCATATCGACGCAATGGACGAGCTTAAGCACGGTATGTACCTGAGAAGCTACGCGCAGAGAAACCCCGTTGAGGAATACCGCTTCGAGGGCTTTGCGATGTTCGACGAGATGATAGCGGCAATTCGCGAGGAAACGGTGCGCCTTGTGCTTACGATACCCGTAAAGGTGGAACGCCCGATCCAGCGTGAGCAGGTGATGAAGCCCGATGCACCCAATGCGGGGTCGACTACTCCGTACCGTTCCGATAAAAAGGTGGGGCGCAATGACCCCTGCCCCTGCGGAAGCGGAAAGAAATACAAAAACTGCTGCGGCAAAAACGAACAAAACGAGGGTTAGAGGTTAGGCAGGAACGCAACTATGATGCTTGATGAGATAAAAAATGAGCTTACAGGTCATATAATTCCGTTCTGGAACAGTCTGAGAGACGATATGAACGGCGGCTTTAAGGGATTTATGGACAGCGCCCTTAATGTTGACGAAAAAGGGGAAAAAGGGGTAATTCTCCATTCGAGAATACTCTGGTTTTACTCCAACGCGTATATGGAGCTTAAGGATGCTGCACTGTTGGTCAACGCGCGCCACGTCTATGAATTCCTGACGAAACGCTGTGTTGATAAGGAGTTCGGCGGTGTGTATTGGTCGATGAATTATGATGGAAGTGTCAAAGAGGATATAAAGCACACCTACTGTCAGGCGTTTTTCATCTACGCTCTGGCAAGCTACTACCGCGCAAGCGGCGATAAGGACGCACTTAAGCTGGCATATGAGGTTTTTGACCTTGTGGAGAAGTATGCGACGGACGATGTGGCATACCTTGAAAAGCTCTCCCGCGACTGGAAAACCGAGCTTGCCAACGATGAGCTGTCAGAAAACGGGCTTATGGCGGACAAGACCATGAACACCGTGCTACATCTTATGGAGGCGTACACTGAGCTGTACCTCGCCGACCGCAGCTCGCGTGTTCTGGAGCGGCTGAAGTTCCAGGTTGACGTGACCTATAACAAAATCTTCGATAAACGGGGAAGCAAGCTCCTGGTCTTTTTTGACAAAGAGCTTAACGTTATCGGCAACGTTCACTCCTACGGGCACGATATTGAGGCGACGTGGCTTATCGACCGTGCCTGCGAGGTCATAGGCGACGCGGCTTTGACGGAAAAATTCGCGGCGATGAACAGTGCGATAGTGGAAAATATTGCGAAAATCGCTTATGATAAGCCAAGCGGTTCGCTGCTGAACGAAAGCGACAACGGCATTGTGAACACATGGCGCATCTGGTGGGTACAGGCTGAAAGCGTTGTGGGCTTTCTGAACGCATGGCAGAAGGGTTACGGCGGGGAAGAGTACTTCGGAATTGCTGAAAGTATTTGGAATTACATTCGCGAAAACATTGTTGATAGCCGCGAGGGTGGAGAGTGGTTCTCGCAGGTGGACTCTGATGGAAATTATGCTGAATTTAAGCCTGCTGTTGACCCATGGAAGTGTCCATATCACAATGGAAGAATGTGCCTTGAAGTTATAAGGAGGCTTACCGCGGGATAAACCGCGGAGGTAGAAAGGGCGGTTTTTATGAAAAAGAAATGTGCCGCGATGCTGCTTGCGTTTTCGCTTTTGCTGACCTCCTGTGCGGGAAAAAGCGCGGATGAGGAAATAAAGCTGCCGATTTACGGTGCGGACGAGATCAGCTTCGAGATCGCCGAAGCGAAATATATGGATATTTCGGAAACAACTGCGCTGGGCGTTACGGTGGGTTACCCTTATTCTGTTTACCTGACGTATCCCGCGGAGGCATCTGTTACGTTTTTTGATATAACAAACGGCGATATTGTTACGGAAGGACAGATTTTGGCGCAGCTGGATTCTTCTGATCTGGATTACGAAATTAACAATCAAAAAACTGCGCTAAACGCTGCTTATAACGCATCTCTTTCGGGAGGAACAGCGGCAGCGCTTCAGTATCAGATTGAACAGTCGCGGCTTGATATGCTGCTTGCCGAAAAGGAAGCCTATACCATTCGTGCTCCGTTTGACGGGATAGTGACATCTGTCACCCGTGCTACTGAGGGAGCGATAGTCGCAGCGGGAGATTTGTGCTGTGCGATTTCGGAGGAGAACAGGGCGTGCATTTATGTAGAGGGCGGCGAAGCGGCTAATTTTCGTTTCGGGCAGCAGGTGCAGGTAAAGCTTGATAACGTGACATATGACGCAACAGTGGTGGAAGCTCCCGATATTGCACCCGCGACAGCAACGAGCGTCAATGTGGCTATGTTTGACTTGGGCGATGGAGTTATGGAGAAGATATGGGAAGAAAACTCTATGGCGATATCCGCTGGTTGGGCTACGGTCTATGTGACAGAGAGCAGGAAAAATGTGCTTGCAGTTCCGGATGCTGCGATTAAGTCCGTCGGTACTGACCATTATGTAACGATGGTAGACGGTGACGAGCGCTTTCGTTTAAATGTAACGATAGGAAAGCAGCTTGGCGGCTATACTGAAATTCTCAATGGAATATCCGAAGGCGATATTGTTATGGCGCAGGGAAGCGGTGTTTTTTCCTCCGCAAATGAAAACGAAGAAGAACCTGGTGACTGGAACTGGGAATAGATTAAAACTGTGAATTAAGCAACCGCCCGATTTACTCGGGCGGTCTTATTTTTATCTTATTTCAATTTAAGGGTTTCTGTACTACGCCTTCATGCGCTTTTTGTAGTCCTCCTTGATCCTTTCGAGAGCCACTGCGTCCTCCTTGCGCTTTGCGCGCGCCTGATCCTGAATAGCCTGCACCTCGTCGATACCCGAAACG
>ERZ779621.306-NODE-306-length-25092-cov-6.907377_pt1 | contig 25092 bp, 23 predicted proteins | sample MGYA00514215_ERZ779621 | MGnify/ENA primary metagenome ERZ779621 (study PRJEB29562, sample SAMEA4376715) | mouse gut metagenome | isolation source: Cecum | study: EMG produced TPA metagenomics assembly of the A DSS colitis mouse model was used to assess the...
AGCAACGCCCTTTTAAGGCGAAGGTCCGGGGTTCGAGTCCCCGCTGGGTCACCACGTCGGGGCAAGCTATGTATCGCTTGCCCCGACTTTTTTCAAAAGTCAGGGCACAGTCACTCTGCGGCCCGTCCGTTCCCCACAAAGCCAGAGGCTGGCTTTTCGGGGCCCCGGTTTGGCGGGCCGGGGAAAGCAATTTTACCACATTGAACCAGGAGAACCGCCGTTTTCACAATGAAAATGGTGGTTTTTCTATTTTCAAAAGGACTGCGGCGGTGTTCCCGTCCCTGCCGCGAAGCGCCTCTGGACCGCTGCTCCGCTGTCCCGTCTGGGCCCGAGGGAGATTCGGAACGGGTATTTTTCACAGGGCATCCTTAATATCGTGTGATGTCATCACGGAAGGGCCCGCAAAAAAGGGTTATACTGTAACCATACAGAAGAAAGGAGCTGGACAATATGGCAGCTATCAATATGAATCAGACGGAGTTTGAGCAGTCACTGAACGGGGACCGGCCTGTGCTGGTGGATTTTTGGGCGCCCTGGTGCGGCTACTGCCGCAGGATCGGACCGGCCTATGAGAAGATCGCGGAGGAATACGCGGATACCCTTGTCGTAGGCAAGGTGAACATCGACGAGAACCCTCAGCTGGCCGATGCGGAACAGATCGACCTGATCCCCACGCTGGTACTGTATCGAAACGGCCGCGCGGTTGATTCCGTCGTGGTGCCGGACTCCAAAGCCGCCATTGACCGCTTTATCAAAGCGGCCCTGGAAAAATAAGGGGGTTACCCATATGGATGGAATTCATGTTTACGATATGGTCATCGTGGGCGGCGGCCCGGGGGGATATACCGCCGCGCTCTATGCCGCGCGGGCGGGCCTGGATACCCTTGTGCTGGAAAAGCTCTCCGCAGGCGGACAAATGGCGCTGACCCATCAGATCGACAACTACCCCGGCTTTGAGGACGGCGTGGACGGCTTTTCCCTCGGGGAGAACATGCAGAGACAGGCGGAGCGCTTCGGCGCGAAAAGCGAGTACGCCGAGGTCACCCGGCTGGATTTGGCCGCCAGTCCCAAGGCGCTGGAGACCAGCGAGGGCGTCTTCTACGGAAAGACCGTGGTGCTTGCCCCAGGGGCCGTGCCCAGGGAATTGGACGTGGCGCAGGAAGCGGAGCTGACGGGCCGCGGTGTCGCTTACTGCGCCGCGTGCGACGGCATGTTTTACAAGGGCCTGACCGTGGCCGTGGTGGGCGGCGGCAACTCCGCGGCGGCCGACGCGCTGCTTTTGAGCCGCATCGCAAAAAAGGTGATCCTTGTCCACCGCAGGGATACGCTGCGGGCCACGAAGATCTATCACCAGCCGCTGCTGGACAAGGAGAATGTGGAATTTCGCTGGAACAGCACGGTGACAGAGCTTCTGCATGGCGGTAAGCTCACCGGCGTCAGGCTGAAAAATGTGCTGACCGGGGAGGAAAGCACCCTGGACTGTGACGGCGTTTTCATCAGCATAGGCAGAAAGCCTGTGACCGGACTGGTAAAAGGCCAGCTGGAGCTGGACCCCGGCGGGTATATCATTGCGGATGAGACCACAAGGACCTCCATCCCCGGCGTCTATGCCGTGGGCGATGTGAGAGCGAAACCGCTTCGTCAGGTGGTAACGGCAGTCGCGGACGGCGCGGTGGCCGTTCACATGGCGGAGGAATACCTTGCGGGGGGCGCGTGACATGAAGAAGAACCTCAAAAAATGGCGGAAGCCCGCCCTGTTTACCGCAGGCGGAGCGCTGGCGGGCCTCGCCTATTATAATCTCATCGGATGCGCCTCCGGCTCCTGCCCGCTGACCTCTCATCCTCTGGCGGCAATGGCCTATATGGGCTTGGTGGGCTGGCTGTTATCCGTCGCTTGCGGAAAGGAGCGTGGGGACGAATGCAGTATCTGATCTCGTTCCTGGAAGGAATCATCACATTTATTTCCCCCTGCCTGCTGCCCATGCTGCCCATCTATATTTCCTACTTTGCGGGCGGCGGAGAGCAGAGCCTGAAGAAAACGCTGACCGGGGCCGCCGGTTTCGTCCTCGGCTTCACCCTCGTATTTACGGCGATGGGGGCTTTGGCCGGAACGGTGGGCGGCTTCCTGCGGGAATACCAGACAGCCGTCAATATAGTCTCCGGCCTGGTGGTGATCTTCTTCGGCCTCAATTTTCTGGGCGTATTCAAAGTAACCTTATTTCGCGGGAGCAGCCGCATGGCCGGCACCGGCGGCACGGGCTTTTTCTCCTCAGCGCTGTTTGGCGTCGTGTTCTCCATCGGCTGGACGCCCTGCGTGGGCGCTTTCCTGGGCTCCGCGCTGATGCTGGCCTCCCAGCAGGGCCATGTGGCGGAAGGCATGCTGATGCTGCTGGTCTATTCCCTGGGACTGGGAATCCCCTTTCTTCTCAGCGCGGCGCTGATCGGATACCTGAAGTCAACCTTTGATTGGATCAAAAATCACTACCGAATCATCAACCTCATCAGCGGGGGCCTGCTGGTCCTGATCGGCCTGCTGATGGCCACGGGAACAATCGGGCGGCTGCTCAGCCTGTTCAGTTAGGAGGCACCATGAAAAAAAATAAGACTTTGCTGATTGTGATACTGGCCTTTGTGCTGCTGATGGGCGGCGCTTATGTCCTCTATGATAAGCTGAGCCGGGAGATGGCGCCGGACCAGCTGGCCGCGCAGGACGGGGCGCAGTCCCCGGAGAACAGCGGCGGCGAAAGCGGCGGGGAAGAGGGGGAAAAGGCCCTGGCTCCCGATTTCACGGTGTATGACCGGGACAACAACCAGGTCCATCTGTCCGACTTCGCGGGAAAGCCGGTGGTGCTTAACTTCTGGGCCAGCTGGTGCGGACCCTGCCAGAGCGAGATGCCTGATTTTGACCAGGCCTATGCCGAGATGGGCGGGGAGGTCCAATTCCTCATGGTAAATATGACCACCAGCAGCCGGGAGTCCTTTGAAAAGGCCACGGCGCTCATTGACCAGCGGGGCTACTCCTTCCCGGTGTTCTATGATCTGGACGGAGACGCTGCCGCCGCCTATGGCGTATATTCCCTTCCCACAACCTACTTTATTGACGCCGAGGGTTACGGCGTCGCCCGGGCCACCGGGGCCATCGACAGGGCGACGCTGGAAAGGGGCGTCAGCATGATTACAGCGCGGTAATAGGGACAACAGCTCCGCTCATATCATATTGAAAACCACAAAGTGCAGGAGGAATCGAGCATGGACCCAGTAAAAAGGAAACGCCGCAAGGCCGTGGTGAGCCAAAGGGACTGCGTGGCCTGCGGCTGCTGCGCGAAGGTCTGCCCGCTGTCCGCCATCCAGGTCGTCAAGGGGGTGGCGGCCCAGGTGGACGGGAGCAAATGCGTGGGCTGCGGGAAGTGCGTCAAGGAGTGCCCCGCCAGCGTCATTGAGCTTTGGGAGGTGCAGGGATGAAAAAACGCTGGTACGACTACTTATGGATCGTCGAGCTGATCTATCTGAGCTTGGGCTTTTTTAATATTCTGTTCGCCTGGATGGGCCTGTTTTTCTTTTTCATCCCTCTGATTATTGCCGCCGTCCGGGGGACAAAAGGCTACTGCAACCGCTACTGCGGCCGGGGACAGGTGTTCGGCCTGCTGGGCGGCCGGTTTGGACTGTCACGGAAAAAGGACATCCCCAAGTGGATGAAAAGCAAGGCCTTCCGCTATGGGTTCCTGGTCTTTTTCTTCATCATGTTTTTCCAGATGCTCTGGAATACATACCTGGTCTTTGCGGGCGTTCAGGATCTCCGGCAGGTGGTCACGCTGCTCTGGACGTTCAAGCTGCCGTGGAATTGGGCGTATCACGGCACCCTGTTCCATCCCGGCACGGCCCAGTTTGCCTTCGGATTTTACAGCGTCATGCTGACCTCCACGGTGCTGGGGCTGGCCACCATGGTTCTGTTCAAGCCCCGCAGCTGGTGCGTGTACTGTCCCATGGGGACCATGACCCAGCTGATCTGCAAGGCAAAAAGCAAAAAGGACCGCCCTGCGGGGCAATGAGAGTGAGGCCCAGGCGGGTCCGGCGCCGGGGGACAGCGCTCCCCTTTTCGCCTTTGTCCTGCCGCCCGCCACAGCCTCGGCGCAGGTATGGGTCAAATCCAGCCGCGGTCCGCATTGCCGGTCCGCGGCTGGATTTTGCCGGACAAGCCCTATTCTGCGGCCCTGCCCGCCCCTGGGCAGGGTCCCCCGAAAAGCGGCGGCACAGGGACAATATTTCTTGACACAGAGGTAAAAATGTACTATTGTTAAAGACAGCGCAAAGCGCCTCGCGCTTTCATATCCCGGCACAAAATCGAGAACGGAGACAGGTGAACAGAAAGTGGTAAACTTTGTCATTGTTCTGGAATGTCTTGGCATATGCCTGACTTTTGTGGCCCTGATCCTCCTGCTGAACGGGGAGGGAGCCAGGGAGCAGAAGCTGCTGATTTTCATCATGTGCGGCTCGCTGGTGCAGAACGTGGGCTACCTGCTGGAGCTGACGGCCCCCACCATGGAGGCCGCCGTGGCCGCGGTCACGGTGGAAAACGTGGGCTCGGCCTTCGTCCCGCTGTGCTACTGCTGGTTCATTTACATCTACTGCTACGCCGCGCCCCCCAAACGGCTGCTGCGGGTGCTGGCGGCCATCAACTTTTTGGTGCTGCCCACGGTGTTTTTCAACTGGAACGGCCTGTTTTACCGGGATTTCCAGTGGATGTCCACCCCCAATGGGTTCCACTACATCAGCATCAGTTACGGCCCCCTGTACATCCTCTTCATGTTCACCCGCATCATTATCCCCTACGTTATGTGCCTCGCCGCCCTGGTGCGGGCCATCCGCCTGCGCTCCGACCGGGAGCTCAACCGCCAGTACCAGACCATTTTGCTCATCTCCACCCTGCCCGTGGTGATGCTGGCGGCCTACGTGTTCAAGCTGTCCAACGTGTTCGACCTGACCCCGGTGACGCTGGCCATCGCCATGTCCATGGTGGTCATCGTGGTGTGGAGCCGCCGCAACTACGACTTCCGCCACCTGGCGGCGGAAAAGGTGCTGGAGAGCCTGGGCGACGGCGTGATCGCCCTGGACGACCACGACAGGCTGGTGAGCTATAACCGGGCGGCCGCCAACATCTTCTCCAGCCTGCCCTCCCACAAGCCGGGGGAGAACATCCGGGCGGTGGAGGACTTCCGGGAGGAGATGCTCAACGAGAACATTCCCTGGAGCTTTTCCATCAACGAGCAGGACTACGAGTGCCACAGCAAGCAGATCATCGGGGAGAACGGCCAGAAGCAGGGCTGCGTCATCCTGGTGCTGGACATGACCGACATCAAGGCTTATATCAACGAGATCAAGCGGGTGCGGCGGCAGGCGGAAAAGGCCAACATCGCCAAGAGCGAGTTTTTGGCCAATATGTCCCACGAGATCCGCACCCCCATGAACGCCATCATCGGCCTCAACGACATCATCATGGAGGAGTGCCGGGACTCCTCCATCTACGCCCACGCCAAGGACGTGCAGTCCGCCGCCAAAAACCTGCTGGCCATCATCAACGACATCCTGGACCTGTCCAAAGTGGAGGCGGGCAAGATGGAGCTGGTGCACACCGACTACCGCCTGAAAACCGTGGTGGGCGAGGTGGTGGGCATGATGGACATGGCCGCCTCCAAGCGCGGGCTCATCATGAAATACGAGTGCGACGAGACCCTTCCCTGCGCCTACACCGGCGACGAGGGGCGGATCAAGCAGATTCTGATTAACATCCTGAACAACGCCATCAAGTTCACCAAGGAGGGTTACGTCCGGGCCTCCGTCACGGGGGTCCCAGGGGAGAGGGAGGACGAGGAGCTGATTACCTTCCGGGTGGAGGACACCGGCTGCGGCATCCGGGAGGAGGACCTGAGCAAGATCTTCGAGGACTTCCGCCAGGTGGACTCCAAGCGGAACCGGACCGTGGAGGGCACCGGCCTGGGGCTGGCCATCGTCAAGCACCTGGTGGAGCTGATGGGGGGCTCTATCAGCGTGGACAGCGTCTACGGCGAGGGCACCACGGTCACCATCACCATCCCCCAGAAAATCGTGGACCGGCGCACCATCGCGGAGGCGCCGGAGGTCTCCCGGACGGAGCTGGAGGGGAGCGAGGCCTTCACCGCCCCTGGGGTGAGGGTGCTCATCGTGGACGACAACGTGGTCAACCGCAAGGTGGCCCGGGGCTTCCTGAAGCGGTACGCCTTCGACCTGGACGAGGCCGGGAGCGGGCCGGAGTCTATCGAGCTGGTGCGGCAGAACCGCTACGACATCATCTTCATGGACCACATGATGCCCATGATGGACGGCATTGAGGCGGCCACCATCATCCGCCGGAAGTGCGGGGACAACGGAAAGGCCCCGGCCATGATCGCCCTCACCGCCAACGCCATGGAGGGAATGAGGGAAAAGTTTTTGGACTGCGGCTTCCAGGATTTCATCGCCAAACCGCTGGACCGCCGCGCTCTGGGCCAGCTGCTGGCCCGCTGGGTCCCGGAGGACCGGCGGCAGTCTCCCATGGAAGAGGCGGAGGAAGGGGCCGCCCTGGACCCGGCGGCCTTCTCTATCCCGGGGATCGACATGGACACCGCCATGCGCTATTTCACCGGCGACGAGGCGGGCTTCGTGGAGCTGCTGGAGCTCTACCACATGGACGGCCAGCGCAAAACGGAGCTGCTGAAGGAGCTGGCGGACACCGACCTGTCCGGCTACCGCACGGAGGTCCATGGGCTCAAGAGCGCCGCGGCCAACATCGGAGCCATGGAGGTGTCCAACCTGGCCCGGGCCCAGGAAAACGCCGCCGCCCAGGGGGACACGGACTTCATCGCCCAGCAGTTCCCCCGCCTGCTGGAGGCCCATCAGGCCCTTCTGGCCCGCATCGGGCAGTTTTTGGAGCAGCGGCGGCAGGGCGGGCCCCAGGAGGAGAAGCTTCCGCCCCCCTCCCCCCAGGAGCTGCGGGAGCTGGTGGCCCAGGCCCTGGACGAGCTGGAGCATTTCAGGTCCAGGGAGTGCGCCGGGATCGTGGAGGATCTGCTGCGGCACGCGCTGCCCCAGACTGTGGAGGACAGCCTCAGTGAGATTCGGGGACAGCTCAAGCTGTTTGAGGACGACAACGCAGAGGCCCTTTTGGGCGGGCTGCTGACCAGGATGGAAAAGGAGGAAGGGTGAAAATGGTCCAAAGGAACGGAAGAAACGGGCGCAAGCGCATCCTGGCAGTGGACGACGCGGCGACCATCCTGCTGCGGATAACGGATACCCTGGAAAAATACTACGATGTGGTCACGGTGAATTCCGGGGCCCGGGCCTTGCGCTATCTGGAGCAGGTGAAGCCGGATCTGATCCTGCTGGACATCCGGATGACGCCGAAAAACGGCTTTGAAACCCTGCGGGAGATCCGGGACATGAAGAGCCGGGCCGACATCCCGGTGATTATGCTTACCGCCATGGAGGACAAGAACTCCGTTCTGGAGGGCATCACCCTGGGGATACGGGACTATATCCTGAAGCCCTTCGCCCCCGACGACCTGCTGAATCGAATCCGGCGGGTGCTGGAGCCCCAGGAGCAGGACGGCTCCGCACAGCCGTGATCCAAGGGAGGGCTGCATGATGAACACATCAATGACCCGGGAAGAGCTGGAGCGGATTTTGGATCAGGCCCTCCAGGACGTGACCGAGCGGACCGCCGGCGTGCGCCTGCGCCAGGGGAACCTTCCCCTGGGGCAGGACCTGTGCACCGTCCACATCACCTTTGACAAGGGGTTTTCCACCAGCCTGACCCTCTGTGCGGACACCAGCCTGCTTGCCCGCATGGCCTGCAACTCCTTTCACGAGGAGGCGGTGACGCCGGAGGATGTGGAGGAGTTCAGCAAAGAGTATTTCAACGTGCTGTGCGGCAAGGTGGCGGGGGCCATCTTCCGGGAAACCCAGGTTTCAGCCCATTTCGGAGCGCCCACCTTCTATCACGGGCGCTATGAGCCGGAGGGGCAGGAGGCGCAGTTCGTGCTCACCTATGCCGACGAGAACAGCAAGGGCGCACAGCTGATCCACCATCTGGCCCGCTCCAATGGAGACGCGGCGGTCTCTGACGAGGCCTGACAAAAGGGAGGATTTCAGATGAGCAAGCGGATTATGATCGTGGACGACTCCCGGCTGGTCAGAGTCCAGCTGGAGGATGTTCTGAAGGGCACGGACTATGAGGTGGCGGCGTACTGCCGCAGCGGGGAAGAGGCCATCGAGCAGTACGCCTCGGTGAAGCCCGACCTGGTGACCATGGACATCATCATGCGGGGAATGGACGGGCTGGACGCCGCGGAGATCATCCTGAAGCGGGACCCGGACGCCAGGATCGTCATGATCTCCTCTCTGGCCTACGGCGACACCTTTGACCGGGCCAAGGCCATCGGTGCCAAGGGCTTTGTGGAAAAGCCCTTCCACCAGGAACAGCTGGTGCGGGTGTTTGAGGAGGCGCTGTCACAGCCTGGCGGAGCCTTGCAGTAACTGCCAAAGCAGGCCGGACGGGGCGGGGCCCCGTCCGGCTTTTTCGCGCCCGCCTGAAAAGGCGGCGGCGCAAACCCTTGTGTTTCAACAAAATCCGCGCTATAATGAGATCACATCAAACCGATCTGGAGGTGGAAGGATGCCCAACCGTCCAACCCTGAAGACCATCGCGCAGATCGCCGGATTGTCCCATGTGGCGGTGTCCAAGGCCCTGCGGGACGCGCCGGACATCTCCGGCGCCACCAAGGAGCGGGTCAAAAAAATCGCGGAGGAGCTGGGCTACACCCCAAACCTGGCCGCCCGGAACCTCTATCTCCAGCGCACCGGCGCCATCGGCATGATGGTGCCCGCCATGGGGGACAACACCGCCTATGACCTCATTTTCAACGAGGTGAGCATGGCGGCGGCGGAGCAGGGCTACTGCGTCATGCTGGGCAGCAGCCACCGCAATGTGGAGCTGGAGGTGAGGCACTGTCGGATGATGGTGGGCAACCAGGTGGGGGCCCTCATCGCTGCCCCCTGTACCAGCAACGTATCCCATATCAAGGCCGCCTGCGGCCCCACCCCCGTCATCTTCATCGGGGGCAGGGTGGAGCCGGAGGAGGACTACGCCCTGCTGTGCGACTACCACCACAGCGGGGAGCTGGCGGTGGAGCACCTGACCGGCCTGGGCCACCGGGACATCGCCCTGCTCACCTATGGGCCGGAAAACCGCGCCGTCACCCAGAAGGAGGAGGGGTTTACCCTGGCCATGGAGCGCCGGGGGCTGGCCCCCCGCATCGTCCGCACGGGCCACGCGGGAGACGCCATCCACGCCGGAGCGGACGCGGTGGAGCTGCTGCTGGGGGAAGGGCGGCTCCCCACCGCCCTTTGGTGCGCCAGCGACTACATGGCCATCGGGGCCATCAAGACGCTGAAGTCCCACGGCCTGTCCACCCCCGGCCGGGTGTCGGTGATGGGCCACGACGACCTGTACGCCGACCCCTGGCCCAACATGGGGCTGACCACCATCCACACCCCTATGGGGGAGATCGGTCAGGCGGCGGTGAATCTGGCCATCGCCCTCATCGAGCGACACAGGCAGTTCCAGCCCCGGCAGGTGTTCCGCTCCACCCTGGTGGTCCGGAGCAGCACCGGGCCGGTCCCCGGCGGCGTGTGAGCAGGTCCGGCCCCGCAAAAAGAGGTTGCCATCACTGGCGGGATAGTGTATAATAGTCCCACCGCAGACCCCCGATCCGCATAATGAGAGGAGTGGCCGGGCTTGGACGACACCAAAACGAGAATCCTCTCCGCGACGATGCGGGCGGTCAGGCAGTACGGCCTGGAAGGGGCCCGGGTCCAGAACATCAGCGAGCTGGCCGGAATCTCCCCCGGGGCCATGTACCGCTATTTCAAAAGCAAGGACGAGCTGATGGCGGCCTGCTTCATTCATGTGGACCAGCAGGCGGCCGCCATTTTCGAGCATTTGAAGTTCAATCCCCTGGACATACTCACAGACCCCATGGGCGCGGTGAAGAGCCTCTGGCTCCCCTATTTCCGCTTCTGGGTCTCCCACCCGGACGAGACCGTGTTCTATCACCGCTTCCGGGACAGCGCCGCTTTCCCGAATTACGACAAGGCCCGGGACTCCAGCTACTTCGGCACCTTTGGCGGCATGGTCCGGGCGTTTATGCGGGCCTTTCCCGGTCTGCGCCGGGTCAATCAGGACGTGCTGTGGCTCCACGTGCTCACCAGCACGGTGATGTACGCCAAATATGTGGTGGAAGGGTTGCTCCCCAACACGCAGGAAACGGAGGACACGGTGTTCCAGTTCCTGACCACGGGCTTGAGCGGCTACCTGCGGGCGGAAAAGCCCAAGCGCGGCCAGTGAGATCCCCCGGCCCAGACGCCGCGTTTGGACGCGGGCAGGGGCATAACAGAGCAAAAACGGGCGGCGCCTTACCGGCGCCGCCCGTTTCGCGAAGCGGTCGATTGACAGGGGAGGGAGCCCATGACCCAGGAGAAAAGAGGATGCCCATATGAATCGGACAATTGCCGCGGCCGGCTGGCCCAGGGTTCTTTTCTACCTCCTGCAATTCACCTGGGGGCTTCCCGTCAACCTGGCCGGGCTGATCCTGTTCCTGTGCTTCCGCAGGCGGTTCCGCCATGAGAAGTTTTGCAACGGCCTGGTCACCCTCCTGCCCGGAAACCGGGGTGGACTGTCCCTGGGGATATTCATCTTCCTCAGCGTCCGCGATATCAGCCGGAGCCGGGACCTGTGCGCCCACGAGTACGGGCACACCATCCAATGTCTTTTTCTCGGTCCCCTGTACTGGCCGGCCGTCGCCCTGCCAAGCGTCCTTTGGTATCACCTTTTTGAGGGCTGGCGGAACAAGCGCCGGGTCCCATACGACGCGCTCTACTGCGAGCGCTGGGCTACCGCCTGGGGCAGGAGATGGAGCGGAATGTAACCCGACCGAACGGCGTGTACAGACGCGCAATTATATAAAAACCGGAAAACGCCCCAGATTTTTCAAAGATCCGGGGCGGTTTTCCTATAAAAGGAGCCTTTTCTCCCGCATGAAAATCCGGCGGACGGCAAACAACTATGGCTGGACGATGAACCCAGCCCAATGCGCCGCTGACCCGTTTATCCAATACTGCCCTGGAGCCGCCGGACTTTACATAGATTTTACATGACTCTGATAACGGATTTTACAATGGGGTGTTAAAATGGAGACATAGGGAACCTCTGAACAAATGCGCCTGGGAGCTTCGCGGATCTTTTTCGCCACAACTATTCCTGCGAAATCACGCGTCGCCGCGGCGAAAAATCTCTCGTAAACCGGTCTTGCCGATTGATTCAGAGGTTCCATAACGATATTGTGAGAGGAATGATGTCATGGACATTTTTAGTTTTCTCACCTTGATTGGCGGGTTAAGCCTGTTCCTGTTTGGCATGAACCTCATGGGACAGGCCCTGGAGCGCAGGGCGGGGGGCCAGCTGCGCTCTCTGCTGGAAAAGCTGACCTCCGGCAGGCTGGCCGGCCTGCTGACGGGGATGGGCGTCACCGCAGTCATACAGAGCTCCTCCGCCACCACCGTCATGGTGGTGGGCTTCGTCAACTCCGGCCTGATGACCCTGAAGCAGGCCATCAACATCATCATGGGCGCAAACATTGGCACCACCATCACGGCGTGGATGCTCAGCCTGGCCGGGATTGACAGCGGGAACATGTTTGTGCAGCTCTTGAAGCCCTCCTCCTTCACGCCGGTGCTGGCCTTCATCGGGATCATCTTCTACATGTTCCTCAAGGACGCCAAGAAAAAGGACACGGGCCTGATCCTGCTGGGCTTTGCCACGCTGATGTTCGGGATGGACGCCATGTCCGGGGCCATGTCCGGCCTGCGGGAGGTCCCCGCTTTCCGGGAGCTGTTCCTCCTGTTCAAGAACCCGGTGCTGGGCGTGCTGGCCGGGACGGTGCTGACGGCGGTGATCCAGTCCAGCTCCGCCTCCGTGGGCATCCTCCAGGCGCTGGCGGACACCGGGCAGGTCTCTTACGGCGCGGCCATCCCCATCATTATGGGGCAGAACATCGGCACCTGCGTCACCGCCATCATCTCCTCCGTGGGGGCCAACAAAAACGCCAAGCGGGCCGCCCTGGTCCACCTCTCCTTCAATATCATCGGCACGGCGGTGTGGCTGGCGGTGTTCTGCCTGGTCCGGGGCCTCCTGCACCCCGTTTTGCTGGACCAGGGGGTGTCCCGGCTGGGCATTGCCGCCGCCCACTCGGTGTTCAACCTCCTGTGCACCCTGCTGATGCTGCCGCTGTCCGGCTTCCTGGAGCGGCTGGTCACCGTCCTCGTCCCCGACGCTGAGCAGCCGGAGACCTTCTCCGAGCTGGACGAGCGCCTGTTCGCCACCCCTTCCATCGCCCTGGAGCGGTGCCACAGCGTGGCGGCCCACATGGCGGAGGCCTCCGTGGCGGCCCTGAAGGAGGCGCTGGCCGCCCTGGAGGGCTATTCGCCGGAGCTGGCCGCGTCCATCCGGGAGAAGGAGGACAAAACCGACCACTATGAGGACATTTTGGGCACCTATCTGGTGAACCTGAGCACCCGGCGCATCAGCGAGGCGGACAGCCGGGAGGCCGCCAAGCTGCTGAAGATCATCGGCGACTTTGAGCGGGTGGCGGACCACGCGGTCAACCTGCTGGAGTCCGCGGAGGAGCTGCGGGACAAGGGGCTGGCCCTCACCGACGCCGCCGCAGGGGAGCTGGGGGTGATCTCCGCCGCCGTCAGCCACATCCTGGACCTGTCCCTAGCCGCCTTCCTGCAAAACGACCTGGACGCCGCCGCCCGGGTGGAGCCGCTGGAGCAGGTCATCGACCAGCTGAAGGAGCAGCTGCGCACCTGCCACATCCTCCGCCTCCAGCGGGGGGAGTGCACCATCGGCGCGGGCTTCGCATGGCTGGACCTGCTGACCAACCTGGAGCGCACGGCGGACCACTGTTCCAATATCGCCGGGTGCGTCATCGACGTAGCCCACGACAATATGAACCTGCACCAGTCCCTGCGGGACGCCAGAAACGACAGCCAGGAGTTCCGGGAGCGGTTCAAAGCCTATCAGCACAAGTATGCCCTGACCGAATGACGCCGCTCATGTCTGGAGGATGACAGCTATGCCGCAAAAACGGATTTTGACCATGCAAGACCTGTCCTGTGTGGGGCGCTGCTCCCTGACCGTGGCCCTTCCCGTGCTGTCCGCCTATGGGATCGAAACCTGTGTTCTGCCCACGGCCATCCTCTCCAACCACACCGCCTTCCCCCGATGGAGCTGCCTCGACCTGTCGGAGGAGGCGGGACGGATCATGGCGGCGTGGCGGGAAAACGGGTTTCGGTTCGACGGCTTTTTGACCGGATACCTTGGCTCTCCCGCCGCCATAGACGTTGCGCGGGCTTGCTTTCAGGGCTTTTCGGAGGAGGGGGCCCCCATTGTGATCGACCCCGCCTTCGGGGACTACGGGAGGCTCTATCCCGCCTTTGGCCGCTCTTACGTGGCGGCGATGGGGGAGCTCATTCGGTCCGCTCACATCCTGCTGCCCAATTTTACGGAGGGCTGTTTTTTATCCGGGACGGAATATCAAAGCGCCGCGCCGCCGGCTTACATGAAAGAGGCCGTTGTCCGGCTGTCCCGAATGACCCCGGCCGCCATCGTCATGACCGGGGCCGAATCCGGCGGACAGACCGGCGAATTGATATACGCCGGCGGGGAGTTTACGGAGGTGTGGACGCCGCTGCTGCCGGAGCGCTTTCACGGTACCGGCGACCTGTTCGCCGCGGCCTTTACGGCGGCGTACCTGCAAAGCGGGGACCTGGCAGGGGCCTGCGGGGAGGCCAACCGTCTGGTCAGCGAGAGCATCGCGGCCACCGAGAATCCATGCGGCTGCGGCGTCAATTTCGAGCATGCCCTGGCCAATCTTCGGACCTGGCCGGGGGAAACACCGGCGGAACATCCCAACCCCTCCGCAGGTTGAGGCAGGGGGACGTTCGGTGCGAAAAGGATTCAAAGGCGGAGGGGCCCGCTGTCCCCAGCGGGGCGCGGGGGCCGTCCGCCCATTGCCGGGAAGGCCGGTCTGTGATATAGTAACTCAGCCGCAAAAGGCCCGGCGGAAGTGGGACGCACGCGGATTTTACCATACCACACCGGACCAAAGGAAAGGAGAGCCTCCATGATCTTTTGCGTAGAGGACGACGAGAGCATCCAGCGCCTGGAGCTCTATGCCCTGAGCTCCGCCGGTTTTGAGGCCAGGGGCTTCGGAGACGGCGAGGCGTTTTTCCAGGCGCTGCGGGCGGAGCGGCCGGATCTGGTGATCCTGGACGTTATGCTGCCCGGAGAGAGCGGCGTGGACCTGCTCCGGCGGCTGAAGGCGTCGGCCGGAACCTGGGACATTCCCGTCATCATGGCCACGGCCAAGGGCGCGGAGTACGACAAAATTCAGAGCCTGGACCTGGGGGCGGACGACTATCTGGTGAAGCCCTTCGGCATGATGGAGATGGTCTCCCGGGTAAAGGCGGTGCTGCGGCGGTGCAGGCCCAGCCGGGACCGGGAGATCCTGACAGCAAACGGCCTGACCATCGACCTGGTGGAGCACACCGTCATGGCTGGGGACCAGCGGATTACCCTTACCTACAAGGAATTTGAGCTGCTGCGGCTGTTTCTCTCCGCCCCCGGCGCGGCCTTTACCAGGGAGAGGCTGCTCTCCGCTGTCTGGGGAACGGAGTACACAGGCGAGACCCGAACGGTGGATATGCACATACGGACCCTCCGGCAGAAGCTGGGCCGCTACGGCAGCATGATCGAGACCGTCCGCAACGTGGGCTACCGGCTGGAGGCGACGCCATGACAAGGAAAATTTTTCGATCCACCCTGATGGTGGCCGCGGCGGTGCTGGCGGCCAGCCTGGTGATTGTGCTGGGCTGCCTGTACGACTATTTCGGGGACGTGCAGAAAAGCCAGCTGCGGGACAAGCTGCGGCTGGCGGCCTGCGGGGTGGAGGCCAGCGGACAGGACTACCTGGAACGGCTGGCCTCCCAGGATTCCCGCCGGGGCGGAAGCCCCGACTACCGGCTGACCTGGGTGGGCTCCGACGGGACGGTGCTCTTTGACACCCACGTCCCCGTGGAGGAGATGGAAAACCACGGGAGCCGCATTGAGATACGGGAGGCGCTCCTCAGCGGAGAGAGCAGCAGTGTGCGCTACTCGGACACCCTGACGCAGCGGACGCTGTACTATGCCTGCGCCCTGGACGGCGGCACGGTGCTGCGGGTCTCCGCCGGTCAGGCCACCGAGCTGGCCCTGGTGCTGGGGATGCTCCAGCCCATTCTCGTCATTGGAATACTGGCCGCGGCCCTGTCCGCCGTCCTGGCCGGCCGGGTGGCAAAGCGGATCGTCCGCCCTCTCAACTCCCTGGACCTGGACCATCCGTTGGAAAACGACGCCTATGAGGAGCTGACCCCTCTCCTGCGGCGGGTCCACCAGCAGCGAGGCCAGATCAGCGCCCAGCTCCGGGAGCTGCGGGCAAAAACCGATGAATTTGAGCAGATCACCAGCCACATGAGCGAGGGGCTGGTGGTGTTGGACCGGGAGGGCGCGGTACTCAGCGTCAATCCGGCGGCGCAGGCCGTTTTCGGAGTGGACCGCTCCTGCGCCGGGCGGAGCTTCCTGACGGTAGACCCCAACCCTGAGATGAGCCGGGCCGTCCGCGCCGCCCTGGAGGAGGGCCGCAGCTCCATGCGCTCCCAGCGTGGCGGCCGGGAATACCAGTTCGACTTGAGCCGAATCCAGCCGGAGGGGACTGCGGTGGGGGTGGTTCTGCTGGCCTTCGACGTGACGGAGCGGGCCTGTGCCGAACGCAGCCGCCGGGAGTTCACCGCCAACGTGTCCCACGAGCTGAAAACGCCGCTGCAATCCATCCTGGGCAGCGCGGAGCTGCTGAAAAACGGGCTGGTGAAGCCGGAGGACATCCCCCACTTTTCCAGCCTGATCTACAGGGAGACGTCCCGGCTGGTGACACTGGTGGACGATATCATCCACCTCTCCCAGCTGGACGAGGGCGTTTCCCTGGCCCAGGAGCCCGTGAACCTCCTGGAGATCGCGGAGAGCGCTGCCTGCGCCCTGAGCGGCAGCGCCGGGAAAAAGCGCGTGCGCGTCTCCGTCTCTGGGGAGCCCGTCCAAATCAGAGGCGTGGGCTCCTTCCTGTACGAGATGGTCTATAACCTCTGTGACAACGCCATCAAATACAATGTGGAAAACGGCTCGGTGGACATCTCGGTCTCCGGCACGGCGCGGGAGGCGGTAGTCACAGTCAGGGATACCGGCATCGGCATCCCGCCGGAGTACCAGTCCCGGGTGTTCGAGCGGTTCTTCCGGGTGGATAAGAGCCGCTCAAAGGCGTCCGGCGGCACCGGGCTGGGGCTCTCCATTGTGAAGCATATCGCGCAGTACCACCACGGCGTCATCGACCTGCAAAGCGAACCTGGGAAGGGCGCCGTCATCTCCGTCACCCTGACCGATAAAAAAGACGCAGGAGACAACCTGTGAACCCGGGCTCTGCGGGCTGAAACGCGAAAATGTCCGCTAGCCACGGCTTTGCAACCAGAATCGAAGCGCTCTCTTTGCTGGACTGAAAACGGGGTCAAGCGCGTAAACAACAAAAAAACAGTACGGCATACCCGCCGTACTGTTTCAATGAGAATACTTGGGGAACCTCTGAATAAATCGGCAAGAGCGATTTGCGAGAGATTTTTCGCCGCAACGCGGCGGGATTTCGCAGGAATAATTGTGTTTATTTCAAGAAATCACAACAAAGCTGCGGCGAAAAAGATCCGCAAAGCGCCGCAGACGCATTTGTTCAGAGGTTCCTCAGCACGGAAAAGCCAGGGAGCAGAACTCCCTGGCTTTTCGCCGCTTATTACACAAGCTAAACCGTTGCTGATGAAAAGACGCTGCCGGTCAGCTGGAAGCCAGGGTGAACCTATCCACCAGCTGCTTCAAGCTGTTGGCCTCCGCCGACAGCTCCTGGCTGGCGGCGGCACTCTCCTGGGCGGTGGCGCTGTTGGTCTGCACCACAGAGGAGATCTGGTCGATGCCTTCGGTGACCTGGACCAGGGCGGTGGTCTGGTTCTCCACGGCCTCCACCACCACATTCATTTGAACAGAGACGTTGCCCGCCAGCTCATTGGTCCGCTCCAGAGACTCGGTAACCCGGTTCACCGCCTGGCTGCCCTCCGAGACGGACATGATGGAACTCTCAATCAGCTCTTTGGTGGCCTTGGCGGCCTCGTCGGACTTGGACGCCAGATTGCGAACCTCATCGGCCACCACCGCGAAGCCCTTCCCGGCGGAACCCGCCCGGGCGGCCTCCACAGCCGCGTTCAGGGCGAGAATATTGGTCTGGAACGCAATATTCTCGATGGCCGCGATAATCTTGGAGATCTCTTCCGAAGAGCTGGATATGCGCTCCATGGCGGCGTTCAGCTCCTTGACGTGCTCCACGCTGGTGCCAAGCTGGGCTCCGGCCAGACCCACAAACCGGCCCGCCTCCTCCGCGGCCGCGGAGGTTTTCTGGGCGCTGGCGGAGATGTCGTTGATGGTGGCCGCCAGCTCCTCGATGGAGCTGGCCTGCTCCATGGAACCCTGGCTCAGCGTCTGGGCTCCCGTGGACACCTGGCCGCTGGCTGAGGAGACCTGTCCGGCGGAGGAATCAATCTGCCGCATGGTGCCGCTCAGCTCCATCTTCAGTGTGCGCATGGACAGAAGGATGCTCTGGAATCCGCCCACATAGGCGTCCCGGTGGGGGGACTGGATGTCAAAATTCTTGTTGGCCATCTCGCTGAGCAGATAGCCGATATCGTCAATGATGGTGTTCAGCCCTTCCACCATAGCCGCAGTAGAGCGGGTCAGCTCCGCCGTCTCGTCCTGCCCGGTAGTCTGGGGGACGGGGGCCTTCAGGTCGCCTTCCACCAACAGCTTCATCCGCTCGGCACAGGCCCGCATGGGTACGCTGATGTTGCTGGACAGCTTCAAGGCCACCACGATAGAAGCTATGATAGAAACCACGATCACCAGCACGCTGATGAGGATGCCAAAGTATGTATCCGCCAGATAGTTGGATTTGGGCGCGGCCACAGCCAGACTCCAGCCATCGGTGCCGCCCACCGGGGCGTAGGCCAGGAAACGGGGGCCGTCGTCGGCTTGGATGGAACCGAAGCCGTTTTCCCCCTGACGCATGGCCGCGTGGAGGGCGGCCCGGCTTTTCAGGGAGGAGTCGCTCTGGGCGTCCCGCTCAATATTCTGGGTGGTGATGGTGTCCAGCGTGATATCGGCGATGGTGTCGCCGGACTTGTTAATCATGTAAGCCCGGCAGTTGTCCCCGATCTGGATGGAGGAGACGATATCATTCAAAAAGGTCTCCGGGGGCACAAAATAGACCACGCCCACGATAGTGCTCCCATGGTTCCCGTTTGCGTAGAGGGGCGCGGCCACCATGATGGACAGCTCTCCCGTGATCTTGCTGACCAGCGGCTCGGAGACATAGACATTGCCCTGCATGGCTTGCTTTACATACTCCCGGTCCGAGTAGTCCTTGCCATCGAAGATGCTGGTACCGTCGGCGCCGATGATGTTGCCGCGCTGGAAGCCGTGCATGACCACGCGCTCGTCAATGATGGCGCGCTTTGCCTCCGGCGACGTATCATCGTCAGACAGCTGTGGAATACAGCCGGTGTCCATGGCCACGTTTTTGTAAGCGGTCAGCTCCTGCTCAATGCGCTGAGCCGCCAGTACCGCCGTTTCGCTCATCATCTGGTCTACGGTGGCGACAGTGCTCCGATAGCTCAAGGCGCTGCTGGCCGCCCCCACCGCGATCAACGCGGTCAAGAGGGTTGCCATCAAGCATACTGTAATTTTTTTACGAATGCTTTTCATCTCTTTTCACCTCAACAAAATTGTGCCGAAGCCGTTTTTCTCCAGTAGGAGTTTGTACCTATCATAGAATCTGAAAAGTTGGTCTGTCTATAGGATTTCCTCATGAATCTATCCTTGCTGCGACCTTGTTCATCCGCCAGCCCCCCTCATACCATTCTCTTTTAATATTATAACACGGCAAAGTTTTTTCGTCTATTCAAAAAGATGAAAGAAGGCAGATAAAAGCTCAAGGGGATGTCAGAGAGGTCAGCCATATCCAGAGTCCCGCCGCTGTAGTATTCTATGTTAACGATCCACAGAAAGATTCCTCCTCCGGCTCACCACCGGCGGGGCTGATGCCGTCAGCTTTTCTGGCGCGGGGTGAAGGGAGCTGTATTTCTGACGTTCACAGGATACTCTCTTCCGGCGCTGGTGCGTATGCACATGTTTGCGTTCATTTCTTTAAAGAGAAGCTCACAGAGGAGTTTTTGTCTGCAAACGCTGCGGGGCCGCGGCAGCGGAGGAACGCCCATCGTGACCCCGGCTGAGGCCCGTGTTCATGAGAACGCTGTTCAGGCTGGGGAACAGAATAAAAGCTTTTGAGCTGCAAAAGAAAAAAAGCCAGGGAGTTTTGCTCCCTGGCTTTTCGCCACTTATTACACAAGCCAAACCGTGACGGCGAACCCGCCGGCGAAGAAGTAGGGTTTTGTGTAACATTGTGTTGTCATGTGTTGACAAAAAAGATTCTGCCCCACCAAGACCGCAAACGGGAGCGAACCTCCTATCTCAAAAATTGAAAAAAGTCAATAGATCTCCCGAAATAATTATTGGGACAAAATAGAGTAGCAAAAAGTAACATATCACACAAAATGCCGCAAGTGGTGTTATCCAAATGCTGACCCTATCAGCACTCACAGAATCAATGTCCTCACATTCCTTCATTCAGCATATATGGATAAAGGCACAGGGTGGAATTATGCTCGTATGCAGCCTCAGAGGGCAAATGGAGGTTTTCTCCCTGGCCCTGTGCCCTTACCTGCAACATAATGGCGGATAAAGCGGCTCTACGCTGCCAGAAGCTGGTTTCTGCGGACTTCGCCGAACACTCTGGCGGAATCGTAATACTGCTTTTTCTTTGCCAAGGTATAAATCAAGGTCAACAATTTCTTACTGATGACGACCAACGCCTGCATTTTCTTCAGCGGATTTGCCGCCCTGGTTTTGAGATAACGGTACAACTCCTTCATTTCCGGGTTCACCGCTACGGCGGTCAGCGCCATCTGGTATAGGACACGGCGAAGCCCCTTCCTACCCCTCTTGGAGATGCAGGTTCCGCTCTTGTTTTTGCCGGAACTGTCCTCCACCAGATTGTATCCGGCCAGTCGGCTCAGCTGCCGTGGATCATCGAAACGCAGTGGATCGCCAAGCTCTCCCAAGCAAACCGCCAAGGATACGACGCCAACGCCTTTTATGCTCAACAGATATTCCGAGATTCCAGTCTTTTGTAGGGCCGCCGCCATCTCCGCCTCAATTTGAGCCAATTGGCGGTTGGCAAGCTCCAACGATTCTAAGAGCAGCCGAAGTTTACATTGGGCCGACTCTACGCCGTAATCCACGCCAACAGAAGCCAGGGCAGTGTCCACCAGCAGCTGCGCCCGTTTCCGGCCAACAGTTCTCTTTACCGCTTTTTTGATTTCCGCTTTAACCCCCTCTGTACCCATTTCCAGAATGTACTTGGGGAATGGACAGGCTTTCAGCACTTGCATCGCCGCTTTTCCCTTAAAAGGATGCTTGAATACCTTTGTAAACTCAGGAAAGTATTCATCCATAACGGCAAGAATCGTATTTTCAAGTGCATTCTTCTGCCGGTTGACGCTGTTCCGGGCCGTTGTCAGCACTCGCAGATCAGCATAGACATCATGGGGCAGGTAAGCCTCGGAATATCTTCCGTCCTTCACCAGCCTTGCTATGGTCAGCGCATCCTTTTTGTCTGACTTCGTCTGGCTGTTGTCATCCAACTCCTTCGCTTTCTTCGTGTGGTATGGGTTAACAAGCACAACATGGATACGCTCCTGCTTCATCAGAAAGTTCGCCAGCGATTTCCAGTAGTGGCCTGTTGGCTCCATTCCCACGATGGCGTCTCCAAACGAATTCTCCTTGCTTATCTGCCGGATTTTTGCTAAAATAGAATCAAAGCCAGTCCTGTCATTCCTGAAATACATCGCTTTTCCGCACTCCCTGCCCCGGCAGTCCACGAACCGCGCCCACTGCTTTTCTTTGGCGATGTCAATTCCCACCACCAGCGTCCCCAGTGTGACTGCTTCTATCTTCTGATTTAACTGGCTTTTCTTTTTCATGTCGTAAAATCTCCTTTTCTTCAATGGGTCAGAGTTTCCCGCTCTTTTCCCATTTTAGATTGGGAGATTTTACTTTTGCAATACCATCCCTTCCTTCTTGTTCTATAGGAATGCTCGTATGCGGTGCACAGACATATTTGCAGGGCAAAAATCCAATGTGGGTCAAATCCATTTCCAACAAGTATTTCGCTTCTCCTCACCGGCATTGTAGGGCCGTACGGCGCTTGATATATCAGGACAGCCTTCGATTCCTGCAACGGTTGCCGCCAAGTCCTATAAAGAGAAGCCGGGCCCTTAAATTGCCGCGTGATGATGATCGCTCCATATAAAACGCTACGCGCGGCTCTCACCTCATGAAAGACCGACCGGTTGTGGCAGATTGCCTGGGAATTTGGCTGAAAGGCAGCCAGCTCGTTGAATAGCTCCGCTCTCTTTTGGTCACTCAGACGGCTGTGGCAGACATGCAGCTGGATACAGAGGAGATAGCCGTGACAATCCGGGGCGGCAAAGCCGCCTCGACAATCGTCCCGGGCGCAGGTCGGAGCATACCAGCAGGTGGCCGATCGTACTGCTCCTGCTGAAAAAATCAGGAGCAGATTTCATAAGGCATCGGCCTAGGGTGGTCATAGGTAGCGGTACCCGCCCAGCGTATCCCGGCCCAGTTCCTGATGAGCCGCTCCTGATAGTAGGAAAAGGATACCCAGCCACTCTCATCAAAGCCGGTGTGGGAGGGGCCATAACCACCGAAACCGCAGGGTCCAGGGTGAGAAACGCCTTTCGGTCCCCCTTCAGAAGCACACCGGCGGCGGCCAGCATGCCCTCCCCATTTTTTGCAATCATAACACTTACTATAGCAGGGCCGCCTCTCAATACGTAACATGTATACACGCTGGCAGAAGCCGGCGTGTGTACATGGTTTTGACTTTGCAGGCTTGCGTCTATTCTTCGTAATCCCATCCGCCTTCCACATCGTGCTCCGGGGGGGTTTCCGGTTTCGTCCCGTTTAACCGGATGATGGTCAGAGAGGCGCCTGCCCCGCCGCCGGCCAGGACGGCGTCTCCGGCAAGAGTCATGGGGTACATCTGAAGTGAGATGGTGGAGTTTGCGGGCAGGTAAACCGTGATCTGATTCTCAAATCTGGAAGTGGCGATTTTCGGGGCGATGGTGGACGCGATATTGTCGACGCCGTTGATCATCAGCCGGGTTCCCATCGGCAGAGCCAGAGTGGTATTCACATGGTAAGAAATCTGATAGGTGCCCGCTTCCGCCACGGTGAACACGGTGTTCCCAGGATTGGCCGTGACACCGGAGGGCAGAACCTGCTCGTTGGGCAGCGGGATGGGGGTGCCGCCCGATGCCACCGTGATGGGACTGCCCTGGGTGTTGACAGCAAAGGCGGCGGTAAGGCCGGGACTGGTGGGGCCGGTGGGGCCAGCAGGGCCAGCAGGGCCAGTAGAGCCGTCAATATATGCACAACAAGGGTAATCCCTGAAATCATGCGAATTTCACACATCTTAAAGACAATTAAACAGCCCCTATAATTACACCAAAAACGCCGTAGCAAGGTTGGACAAGCCTTGATATGGCGTTTTTAAGTGGGGGATTTTCTGCGCCGTAGGTTTCCAAAATCTGCGGCGTTTTTTCATGTCCAGACACCGAAAGGAGCGGAGAACCATGCCAGTATTCCGCGTGGAGAGGAACAAAGGGTACACGGTGATAAGCAACCACCGATTAAAAAAATTTATTCTGAAATCATGATATAAAACCTAAAAACCGTTGAAATGCAAGGTTTTTACTTTTTGTACAAAGCACTTTTCTATATCGTGATTTTCTTCTTGACGTATACTAATCACGATGATAAAATCAAGATAAATTTTTATCATGATTGTTCAATTACGATATAGAAAAGGGGGTTTTACCATGCCGAAAAGGAGATTACAAAGGACAGTAGAAGAAGATGTAAAAGAATGGACAGATAATATATGGCATAGGTTTATAACAGAAAAGAAAGCACTAGGGGCAGTGCAGGAAACAATACAAACATATGAGTATGGCTATAAAAAGTTTTGTCGGTATTTTGGGGACAGGGTAGAATACATAGGCGATATTTACGGGGCTATGTTTCCAGAATGGGCGGCGGCTATGCGTGAAGAAGGATTGAAAACAAAATCAATCAATCATTATCTAATCATATTAAGAGCCTTTATGAATTGGTGTATGGAAGATAATCACAACTATCTAACAGAACATTGTAAAATAAGACTTGTAAAGACTAGAGAACAAGATGATACTACAAAGGAAAAAGACTATTCAGCAGAAGAAGTAAAGCTATTATTAAAAAAACCTGATAAGCAAGCTAACTTTGTAGAGTGGAGAAGCTGGGCGGCTTCCTGTTTTGTAATTGGGACAGGTGCAAGAATGGGTACACTTGTAGAAATAAGGATGAAAGATATAGACTTGAAAGAGGGTACAGTACATTATCAGCACACAAAAAACAGAAAAGACCAAATTGTTAATTTACCGCCGCAGTTGATAAAGGTATTAACAGACTATATAGCTATGTGGCGAACAAAGGACACAGAGCCAGAAGATTACTTATTCTGCAATATTAGCGGCGAACAAGTTTCTAAAGGGGCTTTTCGTATTGGATACGGGCAATTTACAAAGAGTAGGGGCGTAAACAGGACTAATATACATGGATTGCGGCACACATTCGCTAGAATATGGTATGAAAACGGCGGCGATGTAGTACAGCTATCAAAGGTATTAGGGCATACAACACTAAGAATGAGTGAGCATTATATGCACGTTTACGCTAACTCTGTAAAGGAACGGTTTATAGAGAACAATCCGCTTGAAAGCCTAACTAGGTGCGGGCCGAGAAAGAACGTACAGAGGAACGACTAATACACCAGACAGGGGGAACGGCCTAGCCGCTCCCCCTCTTTTTTGCTACCGCCGCCGCTAGGCCGCTTGTAAGGGCCGCTAGGCGGCTTTTGCGGCGTTGGTAGTTGGGGTATTGCCTAGGGCCTAAAACGCTCCTAGGGGCTTCTATGGGCCTTGTCGGGCGTTTTATGCTATCAGCCGCAAACAAGGCCACCGCCGCCAGCAGCTACCGCCGCCGAGTAAGTCCCGCTCCTGCTCAATGGGGCCGACTGCGCCGCCGTTGGCGGCTTGTCGGCCCTTGCGCCCGCTCCGCTGGGCGCATAAGGAAAGCGGGGGCGGCTCCGCAACGAAGTATTCTATGTACGGCAGGGCTGTGACTGTAAAAGGTCACAGTCCTGCCTTTTCAGGCCGTTTTTCGCTCTTTGCGCCACTGGCCCCTGCCGTCCCCAGCTTCGCAGCGGTCGTCAGCGATGTCGATGATCCCAGCGGCCTTGTAGTAAATCTCAATCTTTTGTCTGCGGTGCCCACTGCTCTTATCAGGAGCGTGGACGATGATCTTGTCAATCAGTTCGTTCAGCATTTCCGCCGTCAGTTCTTCCGGGTCGGTGTACTTGCGGACGCTTTTCAGGAATTGCCGCAGATCGTGGGCTTCCTGCTCGCAATCGTCAATCAGCGATTGCAGTTCCCCAATGGCCTGCCGCACCTGCTTCTGCTCCTCCTCGTACTGCGTGGAGAGCTTGTCAAACCCTTCCGGGCTGAGTCGTCCCGCCACCATGTCCTCGTAGATACGCTTGAACAGCACATCCAAGTCCTCGTCCCGCCGTTTCAGCGTCACAATGTCCAGCTTGGCCTTTTCCA
>ERZ779621.307-NODE-307-length-24953-cov-8.705438_pt1 | contig 24953 bp, 20 predicted proteins | sample MGYA00514215_ERZ779621 | MGnify/ENA primary metagenome ERZ779621 (study PRJEB29562, sample SAMEA4376715) | mouse gut metagenome | isolation source: Cecum | study: EMG produced TPA metagenomics assembly of the A DSS colitis mouse model was used to assess the...
AAGAAGGCTCAGGAGGAGCTGGATCAGCTGGCGGAAAGTCTGGGCAAGGTGCTGAAGAAGGCGCTGAAAAATGATAAGCTCACCGTGAAGGTGGAGAAGCTGAAGAACAAGAAGGTATCCTCCATGATCACCCTTTCTGAGGAGAGCAGGCGGATGCAGGATATGATGAAGATGTACTCCATGCCCGGTATGGATATGGGCGGCTTTGGCGGAGAGGGTGAGACACTGATTCTGAATGCCAGTCATCCGCTGGTGCAGTATGTGAACGAGCACCAGGAAGGTGAAAATGTAGAGATGATCTGTGAGCAGCTCTATGATCTGGCAAAGCTTCAGCAGGCGCCTCTTGCGCCGGAGGCCATGACCCGGTTTATTGCAAGGAGCAACGATATCATGATGCTGCTGGCAAAATAGCGTGAGACTGTTCATGGAGAGATTGTTCATGGACTAAAAAGTGGCTGTCGGGAAATAGATGGTCCGGCAAAATCGGAGGAGAGGCAGTGACGCATGCAAGCCGCTGCCCCTCCTCTGAAACTTTTGCCGAAAAGAAAGCCTCAATGCTTTCGCAGAAACCGGTACAGGCAGGCCAAATAGAGCACAGCCAGAGTCAGCTGGCCGGCCAGCAGTCCCCAGAGATATCCTGCGATTCCGAAACGGGGGACAGCCAAAAAGATAAAACCCAGCCGGATCAGCAGACACAGGGCGTTCATGGTAAAAATGCGTCCTGCCATGCCAAGACCCTGCAGAATGCTGGACAGGGTGGTATCCAGGTAGAGAAAAGGGCAGATAAAGCCCAGGGTAGTAATAAAATATCCGGCCAGGGGACTGTGGAACAGGGCGGTGCCGGCCCATTTTCCCAGAAGTACAAAGCCGGCCATACAGCACAGGCCCATTGCGCCGCAGTATTTGACAGTTCGGACGGCAGCCTTTCGGACGGCGGCCATATCTCCAAGCACGTAGCTTTCGGAGATCACAGGCAGAAGCAGGACGGATACAGAGCTGGTCAGGGCATTGGGGAAAAAAATCAGGGGCATGGCCATACCGGTGAGAACCCCATAAACGCTCAGAGCCGTCACATTGTCATAGCCGTGGAGGCGCAGGCAGGCAGGAATGGAGACGGATTCCACGCTCTGGAGAAGGTTCAGAACAATACGGTTTGCGGTCAGAGGCAGCGCCATCTGCAGCAGTCTGCCGTACAGATTCTGACTTCCCTTAAAAGGCCTGGCCAGAGTGGAGGAAAGCCTTCCTGCGGCCCCGCATGCCTTCCCCGGCATGCGGGGCAGTATGGCGGCTATGGAAAAGAACATGGAGAGCAGCTCGCCTATGGTGAGGCCCAAAACAGCGATGCTGATGGACGGAGCCTTTCCGGCAGAGATGGAAAAGGCGGAAACTATGTACACACAGCCTACCCGGGCCAGCTGCTCCAACAGCTGGGAGACAGCAGGAATCCCTGCTTTTTTTATTCCGTAAAAGTATCCGTTGACACAGGAATGGACAGCGGCAAGGGGTATGGAGAAGGAGAGGATGCGAAGCATGGAGGCCGTGCGAGGCTCCTGAAGCAGGTGCGTCGCGATAGGGTCTGCCAGCTGCCAGACTGCCAGGTTGCACAGCAGAGACAGGGGCAGGGAAATGCTTAAGCCCACTGCCAAAGGCCGCAGGGAAGGGCGTTTTTGGGTGGCGGTCTGTTCGGCCACCAGCTTGGAAATGGCGGTCTGATAGCCTGCGGCGGTCAGGGAGAAGGAGATGGACAGAACGGGACTGAGCAATTGATAAATTCCCATTCCTTCCTCTCCAAACAGACGGGACAGGTAAATGCGGTAAAAAAAACCGATGATCCGGCTCAAAAGCCCTGTTATTGTAAGAATCAGGGTGCCCACGATCAGGGGATGGCTTTTATGAGATTTCATAGGCTGATTTGTTTTGGATAACCTTTTTTTCATGTATATTCGGGGAAAGCAATTGACAGAACATACAAGCCAATGCTACATTATGGATAAATTTCTGTGCAGGGATAACACGGCGGAAATTGGCCGCAGAAGGGACAACCCGGGAAGCGGACCAAGGAGGTTTACAATGATATATCTGGATAATGCGGCTACTACCAGGATGGCAGATGAGGCGGTGGAGGCCATGCTGCCCTTTCTAAAAGAAAATTACGGAAATCCCAGCGCGGTCCATTCCATGGGGGCCGCAGCGAAAAAGGCGTTGAATCAGGCCCGAAGGGCATTGGCTTCGGCTATCGGAGCAGGACAGGAGGAGATTTTTTTCACGGCGGGAGGCACCGAGTCGGATAACTGGGCCCTGAAGGGGGCGGCATGCGCCTGCCGTCATAAGGGCAGGCACATTATCACCTCGGCAATTGAGCATCACGCGGTGCTTCATACCTGCCGACATCTGGAAAAAGAGGGATTTGAGATTACTTATCTGAAGGTGGATGAGGATGGACTGGTGGATTTGGAGGAGCTGCGCCGGGCGATCAGACCGGACACCATACTGATCAGCGTTATGTACGCAAACAATGAAATCGGTACGGTGGAGCCCATAGCCGAAATTGGAGCCATGGCCAGGGAAAAGGGGATTCTGTTCCACACGGATGCGGTTCAGGCCTTTGGACAGGTTCCCCTTGATGTGAAGGATTTGAAGGTGGATCTGCTCAGTGCCAGCGGGCATAAGCTGAATGGACCCAAGGGCGTTGGCTTTTTGTATATCCGCTCCGGCTGCGGTCTGGATCCGCTGCTGCACGGCGGGGCCCAGGAACGAAACCGCAGGGCGGGTACGGAGAATGTCCCGGGGATAGTGGGAATGGCTGCGGCGGCACAGCGGGCCATGGACAGGATGGAAGAAAAAACGGCCAAAGAGGAGCGCCTGAGGGAGCATCTGATCAGCCGTATTGAATCGGAGATCCCTTATTGCCGGCTGGGCGGCCACAGGACGAAGCGGCTTCCCGGAAATGTGAATTTTTCATTTCGGTTTGTGGAGGGAGAGTCCGTGCTGATTATGCTGGACATGAAGGGAATCTGTGCATCCAGCGGTTCTGCCTGTACCTCGGGGGCGCTGGATCCCTCCCATGTGCTGCTGGCCATTGGCCGAAGCCCCCAGGAGGCCAGGGGCTCCGTGCGGTTTACGCTGTCGGAGGATAACACGCTGGAAGAGATTAACACAACGGTGGATACCCTGAAAGAAATCCTGGAAAAGCTCAGGAGTATGTCCTCCGAGTATGAAGAATTTTTGAGGAAAAATGGAAAAGTATAAACTATTTGTGGTGGAAGATGACAATGTGATTGCGCAGCAGATGAAAAATCATCTGGAAAGATGGGGATATGAGGTGGCCTGTGCGCAGGATTTCCGCAATGTGATGGCAGAGTTTGCGCTTGTGCAGCCCCAGCTGGTATTGCTGGATATCGGTCTTCCCTTTTATAATGGATATTATTGGTGCACCCAGATTCGTCAGGTTTCTCAGGTGCCCATTATTTTCGTTTCCTCGGCGGGAGATAACATGAATATCGTCATGGCCGTGAATATGGGTGGGGACGATTTTGTGGCCAAGCCCTTTGAGCCGGAGGTGCTGTCGGCCAAGGTGCAGGCACTGCTTCGGAGGGCGTATGCATTTCGGGTCCAGACAAATGTGATGGAATATAAGGGAATCATATTGGACCTTACGGACGCCTCCATGATGGTGAAGGGACAAAAGCTGGAGCTGACCAAGAATGAATTCCGTATACTGCAGCTGCTGTTTGAGCACCCAGGTCAGCCCGTTTCCCGGGAGAGCATTATGAAGAGACTGTGGGATAATGACTGTTTTGTGGATGATAACACTCTGACAGTAAATATGACCCGTCTGAGGAAAAAGCTGGAGACGGCAGGGGCTGGGGAGCTGATTCATACCAGAAAGGGAATGGGGTATATGGTGTAATGAAATTTTGGATCCGGTATATAAAAGAAAAAAGACTCGTACTTTGTCTGTACGGCGTAACTGTGTTTCTGCTGGTGGCGGTGGGGTGCCTGTACCACATCGAAAATCTGTACAGGCTTTTGTACGGAGTGGTGATGACTTTGGCAGTATGGACTGTGGCCGGGATATTGCAGGGGAGAAGCTATGTGAGAAAGTGTAAGGATCTGGAGAGCGCGGCCAGGCTTTTGGAGGGCTCCGGGGATTATGTCCCGGGAGAAATCTGTCATGTGCTGTCCCGGTGGGAGACAGGGGAAAACGGTACGGAAAATACATTGGAGGGCGACCTGGCAGGGCTGGTTCGAACTCTTTGCGATAACCAGGCCAGAGAACAGAGTAGATGGGAAGAAAAGGCCACGGACCGCAATGACTATTATATGATGTGGACCCATCAAATCAAAACGCCCATCGCCGCCCTGAAGCTTTTGCTGGAAGGAAATGAAAATGTCAGAGACGGTTTTTTGATGCGGGAAGAGTTGTTTAAAATAGAGCAATATGTGGAGATGGTGCTGACTTTCCAGCGTCTGGAGAGCCTTTCCTCCGATCTGGTGCTTCAGGAATATGAGCTGGGGTCTATACTGCGGCGGACAGCAAAAAAGTTTTCCATATTGTTTATCAACAAGGGTCTGGCCCTGGAACTGCCTGAAACCAAAGCAAGAGTGCTGACTGATGAAAAGTGGTTCGGCTTCTGTCTGGAACAGCTGTTTTCCAACAGCATCAAATATACCAGACAGGGAAAGATAGCCGTTTACGTGGAAGAATGTGCGGAAAGCGTCCGGCTGGAGCTGGAGGACACAGGCATAGGAATCCGCCCTGAGGATCTGCCCCGGATTTTTGAAAAGGGATTTACCGGATATAACGGGCGCATGAATAAAAAGTCCACAGGCATCGGTCTGTATCTTTGCCGTAGGATATTTGATCATCTGAGCATCCGGGTGAATGTGGAAAGCCAAGAGGGCAAGGGAACCAGAGCGTCCATGGAGCTGCCGGTAAAGCGGCTTGATATGGGAGGCTTGTAGCATATGATTCGGTATCTTGTAAAGCTGTGTATCACTATTTTGGGAGGACTGCCCCTGTATCTGCTGGCCCGCAGACCCTGGAAATGAAGATCGGGAAGGGAGTGGGGACTGGGCGCCTTTGTGCTGTTTATGTGCGCCCTGCTGATTTTGACTCTGGAAGGGGAGCATGCGGCTTTGGCCTGGTATATCTCTGGCCAAAGAACCGCAGAATCTGGATTGTGGCGATGTATTCTCTGGCCCTGCCGGTGTTTATTGAGTCCTGCCAGCTGTTTATTGGCCGGAATGTGGATGTGGATGATCTGATTCTGAATTTTACAGGAGGATGTCTGGGGGCAGGAATTTACAGACTGCTGAAAAGATGAATTGATATTGTAAGAGTGACTATAATCCGGTATACTTAAAAAAAGAGATCTTAATACGGCTTTGCGGGCCGGGAGGTACTGATTGGAGAAGGGCGGCAGGACTGACAGGGAGTCTTGCGCAGGACGGAGGTCTTTATGGCGGATTTGCTGGAAAAGCTCAATGAAAGACAGAGAGAAGCGGTGTTGGAGACTGAAGGGTATGTCCGGGTGATCGCAGGGGCAGGCAGCGGCAAGACCAGACTGCTGGTGAACCGCTATGCCTATCTGGTGCAGGACTATGGGATCGACCCCGCCAACATTTTATGTGTGACCTTTACCAATAAAGCGGCCGGTGAAATGAAGAAAAGAATACGGGCTTTGATCGGGGAGGAAAACGAGATCAGCCTGATATGTACCTACCACGGCTTCTGTAACCGGTTGCTGAGAGAAAATCCCGAAAAGCTGTTCTTAAATCGACAGTTCCAAATTATCGATGCCTATCAGCAGAAAGCCATTTTAAGCGAAATATATCAGAAATTTGAATTAAAGCTGGATTATGCCAGTTTTGAAGTCATGCTTCGAAAGATCGGACGAGCCAAAAAAGACGGAAGCTATGTCACAAGACTATGCAATCCAAAGCCCTGTCAGATTCTTCCCGAGATAAAGGACAGAGATGACCATATTATTGAAGAGTTTCTCCAAAGGCAGAAGGCTTCTTATTCCCTGGATTTTCATGATCTGATCGCTTTTGCCCTCCATTTGCTGGAGACAGATTCCTTTGTCCGGCAAAAGTGGCAGGAAAGGCTGAACTACATTATGGTGGATGAGTTTCAGGACAGCTCCCGGGTGGAAATGCGTCTGGTGGAAATCCTGTCCGGAAATTTTCGAAATCTGATGATCGTGGGGGATCCGGATCAGAATATATACGAGTGGAGGGGGTCGGATGTGCGGCTTTTGGTGGACTTTGACAAGGAGCACGAGCCCACCAAAACAATTATTTTAAATCAGAATTACCGGTCCACGCCGCAGATTCTTCAGTGCGCCAATACCCTGATAGAAAAAAACCAACTGCGGCTGAAAAAGGATCTCTTTACAAAAAACGGAGCCGGAGCGCCGGTAACTCATTATCATTCCAAGGATGATTTTGAGGAGATGGATCAGGTTATAGATAATATAAAGCGCCTGTCCGCCAGAGAGGGTTTTCAATACTCGGATTTTGCCATTATCTATCGGTCCGGTTTTTTATCCCGGATCGCGGAGAAAAAGCTGGTGCAAAATAATATTCCTTATGAGATTTTCGGCGGGGTGCGTTTTTATGAGAGAATGGAGATCCAGGACATTCTGGCCTATTTGAGGCTGATTGCCTACGGGGATGATGTATCCTTTCGAAGGGTCATCAACACGCCCCGCAGAAAATTTGGACGAGCTAAAATGGCTTTTCTGGAGGAGCTGAGGAATGGGGGACAGCAGGAGGCAGGCTTATTTGACACCCTTTCGGAGCACCTGGAGGAAAAAGAGTTTTCAGGCAGCGAGGCGGGTCCTTTTATCCGCTTTGTGGAGGAGATGCGCAGGAGCTATGGAGAAATGCGGATTTCTGATATTGTCAATCAGGTGACGGAAAAGACCGGTTATGAAAGCTATATCCGGGAGCTGGGGGATGAGGAAAGGCTGGACAATCTGGCGGAGTTCAAGCGGATCGCTAACGAATTCGAGCGGGAATTTGGTGAAAATCTGAGCCTGGAGGGATTTTTGCAGCAGATCACCCTTCAGTCCGGGGAGGAGGGTGACGAATCAAAGGATGCCGTAAAGCTTATGACGATCCATTCCTCCAAGGGACTGGAGTTCCCGGTGGTATTTATTCTGGGCTTTTCGGAGGGCGTATTTCCCTCGGCGAAAACCCTGGGGGACAGGAAGAAGCTGGGGCTGGAGGAAGAGCGCAGACTCTGCTATGTGGCGATTACCAGGGCGGAGAAGTATCTTTTTCTGATGGAATCCGAGGGAACGAACCAGAACGGAATGAAGAAGCTTGTGTCCCGGTTCCTGGAGGAAATCGGAGAAAATAATTATGTAAGGATTGGTCGGATTTCGGAGAAGCTGAGGCAGGAAAGCCAAAGCTATGCGGCAAAGCTGAATCGGGATATTTTGCAGGAAGCTGGCTGCGGCGAAGAGGAAACCGGAAAAATAGGCGATATAGTAGAGCACCATGTTTTTGGCCGGGGCAGGATCCAGTCCATTGACAGGAAGCGGGGGAGCTATGTCATCCAGTTTGAAAAGCTGCAGCAGGTGAGGAATATTTCCCAGCAGTATTTCCTGAAAATGCAGGAAGCGGCGCAGCGAAAAAGGACGGAGGACAACGGACTTGCCCCGGAGCGGGAGGCAGAGGCGGAAGCCCCGGGCCCCAGGCCGGAGGAAAGAGGTGAAGCCCAGGAATCGGTGGTAATGGGAAGTCTTCCACAGCCGGAACAGATTTGGGATCAGCCGGAAGAAGACCGGAAGGATGCGGCTGACAGAGAGCTTCAGGCCCAGAGACTAAAGCAGCTTAAGGCAGACAGTCCCAATCTGTGGAAGCAGGAGGACGTTCCTCATTCCGGCTGGAGCTGTACCGGTGTAAGCGATCTGGGAGCGCCGGTGGGGATCTGCCAGATGTGCGGCTATCAGATCATCCGGTATGCTCACCATATGATTCATCCCGGGTACCGCAGTCTCACAGTGGGCTGTGTCTGTGCCGGCAGGATGGAGGGAGATATTTCGGAGGCGAAGCGCCGGGAGGCGGAGTTCAAAAAAGCTACTCTTCATAGGTAAGGGGCAGCGCAAGTCAATAGCTGCCTCTTTTCATAAACCGGAAATTATGATAAAATATGGAAAAAGAAACAGCAGAGGGCTGAATTATGGACAAAAATCAAGCATATGTACAAAACGTCACAATCGAAGAGGTGCCTTGGCACAGAATTACCACCGCTTATGACATGGCCTCGGATTTTCCGGAATTCTTTAATGAGATTTGGGCAATGGACAGCCTTGCATCAGTAGAAGATGCATTATCTGAAATCATGAACGATATCGAGCATCAAGGCACTTTATGGCATTCCACCCCTTTCGCCATGATATTTCTGGTTCGTATTTTGGATCATGCCATTGCCGAAACGCAAAAAAAGGAAATCGCTGATTATATTATAACAACCTTGCTTGATTTCTTTGAATTAATAGTCGAATGCTGTTATGACTTTTACGGAGAAATGGAGGAGGGTGACACGGAGGCTGCACTTCCTTTCTTTTCCGACATGCTGAAAGAGGAATATCTGGGATCGGAAAATGAGGATGAGGAATATGATTTAAGCATCTTCGAAGAAAATGAAGAGCTGTTTAACAGCTGCTGGCATTACTCCTATCAGACACTTCTGTTTGGGAAACCTGTACTGGAAAAGCTGGAAAACACTCCTTTTCGCGAAAAAGCGAAGGAACTGTTGGAAATGCTGTAAAGCACAACCTGACAGGAAAATCCGTATATTCCGCTGGCTTTTTCCCTGCGGCGGCTTCCACGGCGTCTGCAGCACATCTTATTCTGTCTTCATAAATATCACATACCGCTGTGACTGCCTCTCCCTGGGGCAGTACGATCTGACATAACAATCCGTATCCTCTTGCACCCAGTAACGATCCATCCGATTGTGATATCCTTCATTGCCGTATGCCTCCTTTACAGTGGGCTTTGTTAATGTTATGATAACAGATATAGAAGGATATATCCATAGCATGAACATAAACATATATAAATTGTCCTCAATACTATAAAATGCCGACCCGCTGCGGCCGGCGGAAAGGAACCAAAATGCAACAGATCACGGAACAGCAGATCCTGGCGCTGGCGCCAAACCCTGCGGCCGGGGCCAACGGGAAAAAAATATCTCAGAAAGGCGGTTTTGTCCGACGGGAAAGATCGGCGGACGACACCTTTTATCTGGGGGAGTGTCAGGGGAGCGGAAAAAGCAACTATATCACTACGGCGGACTTTATAGAGCCGTCGGCGCCGGTGTTTCGCTGTTCCTGCCCCAGCAGACAGTTTCCCTGCAAGCACAGTCTGGCGCTGCTCTATGAAATTATGGCTGGGAAAACCTTCGGCGAATGTGAGATTCCCGAGGATATTCTGAAAAAGCGGGAGAAAAAAATGGCCCGTGCCCAGAAGCAGGAAGCCATGGGAGAAAATGGGGAGGATTCCGCAGGAGCAGAAGGCGAAGGTCAAAAGACTGCCGGCGCTTCGGGGAAAAAGAAGACCTCCACAGCGGGAAAAGCGGCCCGGATTAAAAAGATGAAGAAGCAGCTGGAGGGACTGGAGCTTGCGGAAAAGCTGGTGAGAGAGCTTCTGGAGGCAGGGCTGGGCACCATGGGCGGCACCGCCCTTGCGTCATACCGGGATCTGGCAAAGCAGCTGGGAGATTATTATCTGCCGGGACCTCAGAGGCTGTTAAACAGGCTGATTCTGGAGATAGACGCTTTCCAGAAGGACCAGGAGCAGATTCATTATGATAATGCCCTGGAGGTGCTGGAGAAAATGTGGGCGCTGGTGAAAAAATCCTCCGTGTATCTGCAGGCAAAGCTGGATTCCGGAGAGGGAGGACTGGATGCGGATCCTCTGTATGAGGAGCTGGGAGGCGTCTGGAAGCTGTCTGAGCTGGAGGCGCTGGGCTGCTGCCGCAGGGATGTGCGGCTGGTACAGATCTCCTTCTGGGTGGACTACGATGAGGCCAGAAAGGAATACATAGATACAGGCTGCTGGGTGGACGTAAAGACCGGAGAAATCAGCCTCACCTGTAATTACCGCCCGGTGAAGGCGCTGAAATATGTGAAACAGGAGGACAGCCTCTTCGGTGCGGTTCAGGCAGGGACGGTGCAGGTCTATCCAGGGGAAGGAAACGCAAGAATTCGCTGGGAGCAGGGGGCTGTTACGGAGGTAACAGGAGATGACTTAAGGGCGGTAAGGGCCCTGGCGGCGGCCTCGCTGGCCGCAGAGGGCAAGGCGGCGAAAAATTATTTGAAAAATGCGCTGGCGGCCCCCGTGCTGTACCGCTTAGTGTCATATGAGCGTATTGCTCAGATCGGAGAGAACCTGGTGCTGGTGGACCATGAAGGCGGAAATATTCTGTTGGGAGACAGGCCGGGAGAGGAGCGGACAACCGAGCGTCTCCGTCTGTTGCCGCGGGCCGGACTTTTGAAGGACCAGGTTTTGGCAGGAGGCTTTTATTATGACCGGACAGCCAGACGACTTCGTTTTTGGCCTTTGAGCATTGTGACAGAGGACGGGATCGTGAGGCTTTTATATTAACGCCAATACAATGGGCGGCACACAAACCCGCAAAAAAGGATCTACGGTATGTGCCCGCGGAAGCGGACGGAATGGAGTATAAAAATGGATATCACACCTTTATATGATTTACGTGAAAGATTACGGGCGGGAGCTGTGGCCGGCGCAGGGCTGGCGGCTGAGGATTTCCGTCTGAGAAGGGCGGTGGAGGCCATGGTTCCTCTGGAGAAGGCTTCGCCGGTGTTTGCCAGGATCGTGCAGCTTTCGAGACAGATTCTGATGGAGGATTGTGAGGACCGGGCGGGAGTGCTGCTGGATGCGCTGACACTGACGGATGCCGTGCTGTGTACGCAGGCTGCCGTGGCAGCGGCGGGAGAGCCCCTGCCCCTTCCCCAGGAGGAGGCGGGATACGAAAACTCGGATACCCTTGTGGTCAATGCACCCTATTCCGTGCTTTCCGTGCTGCTGGATGCGTTGGAAAATTCCGGCGGCGGAAGGTACGGCTATGTGCTTGAGCAGCATAAGGAGCAGCCGAAGCTTTTCAGGGATTATCGTGTGCGGGCAGCCATGGTGAAGGCCCTTGGCGCCGCATATGCGGAGCTGGCGGAAACGGTGGCCGAATGGCTGGCGGAGGAGGGGAGTCAGGATCCGGCAGCGGCAGGGAGTATTCTGCACCTGTTGCAGAGGGGCTTTGATCCCAAGGGAAAGAAGGATATGATTCGCCGCATTCAGGTTATGGAAGCCATAGCCGGAGGGCAGGCCAACGATTTTTATCTGGCCCAGCTTCCTGCTGCGGAAAAGGAGATGCGGGGCGCGCTGATCCATGCGCTGGGTTATAGTCCGGAAAATGAAGAGGTTCTGCTGGAACTGGCCAATACGGAGAAGGGCAATAACAAAAAAATGGCCTGTTACGTTCTGGCCCGGATAGGCGGAGAAAAGACCTGGGAATTTTTTGAGAAGATGGCAGCAAAGAATCCGGCGCAAACGGCCTCCTTCCTGGAGGGATCAAAGCTGGAACAGGCGGCGCTGCTTAACGCCCGGATATTTCTGGAAGCCCTGGAGCAGTGGCGGCGGGGAGAAAAAAAGCGGGATAAGGAGCTGGAGACCCTGCTGGATGCCTGCCTCCAGGCTTTTGCGGGAAAGGAAGGGACAAAGGTCTGCGACTGCTTCCGACAGGCGGCGGCTCTGGGCCAGGCCTTGGATGAGCCCGTGGAAACAGAAAAGGCAGGCCGGTGGGTCATGACCTTTACCCGGCCCGGCAGTGTGGAGAAAAAGTATTATTTCAGTCAGGTGATACCGGAAGCCTTATTTTACAGCGTACTGGTCAATCCGGAAAAGGAGCTGGCAGCTCTGGCGGGAGAGCTGTACCGGCAATATGGGGACGCATATTTTCCCGGGGCTTTGGCGGGGGCTCTTTTCACGAAAGCCGGAGAAGAATGCCAGGAGCTTCTGCGGGAATTTTTGGAAGAGAAAAAGCTTTTGGGGAAGAAGATCAGGAAGGACCGGGCCGGGCTGGTACAGAAGGTTTTAGAGCGGGTGAAAGCAGATCCATCCGGCGAGGGACATGTCATTTTGGTCACATTCATAGATCCAGCGGACTTAAAGCCCAGAAGGATATCCCGTTCCATCAGTACGATCACGGCGGGGATGTATGATCTGCTGATGGAGCTGGAGGAGAATAAAACAGACATGATTCTGGCGTCCTGGATTCGTCCGGAGGATGAGGACATGTGCAGACGTCTGGCCGGGTATCTGTATGAGCGTGCCCTGCAGGTACAGGACAATATCGGCTATCTGGAGCCGTTAAAACGATGCCATGCTTCGGATTGCAGCCGCCTGGCGGTGAGCTTCTTTACCAAAAACAAGACAAGAGTCAGCAGCTGGCAGCTGGCATCGTATCTTGACCGGCTCCCGGGAAGCGCCGAGAGCAGGGCGGCGGAGGCGGCCCGTATCGTAGAGCTTTTGAAAAAGGGAGAGCTGAAGGGTCCCGGCGGGTGCGTTCAGACGGCGGAGGAATATATTCAGAGAATGAAAGGGGAGGAATAGAATCATGGAACAGAACGATATGCAGAGGCTGCCTGCGGAGCAGCTTTTTCAGAAGGAAATCGATGCTTTGATTGCGGCTGAGAAGGATCCCGTCCCCACGGGCTGGAGAATGTCACCCCGGTCCGTGCGGACCTACATCTGCGGAGGAAAGGCGGGAGGGGTGGAGATCACTCCCAAATATATCGGACAGGAGAGGCTGGTGGAGATCGCCATAGCCACGCTGGTGACGGACCGGGCGCTGTTATTGATCGGGGAACCGGGCACCGCCAAAAGCTGGCTGTCGGAGCATCTGACTGCCGCCATCAACGGGGATTCCACCAAGGTGATCCAGGGAACGGCGGGAACTACGGAGGAGCAGATCCGGTATTCCTGGAATTACGCCATGCTTATTGCCCAGGGGCCTTCCCTGGAGGCCATGCTGAAAAGTCCTGTTATGACCGCCATGGAGACGGGGACCATTGCCAGAGTGGAGGAGATTTCCCGGTGCGCCAGCGAGGTGCAGGACGCCCTGATCTCCATTTTATCCGAGAAGCGGATTTCCGTGCCGGAGCTGGGTCTGGAGGTGCCTGCCAAAAAAGGTTTTTCGGTGATTGCCACCGCAAACACCCGGGATAAAGGGGTTAACGAGATGTCGGCGGCTCTGAAGAGGAGATTTAACATTGTAGTATTACCGGCGCCTGCGGATCTGTCGGCGGAGATGGAGATCGTAAGAACCAGAGTGGAGCAGCAGGCCAGAGGGCTGGATCTGAACGCATCCCTGCCGGCCTCCGACGTGGTGGAAAAGGTCTGCACCATCTTCCGGGAGCTCAGAAGCGGGGAGACTCTGGACCGGAGCCAGAAGGTAAAGGCTTCTTCGGGAGTATTGTCTACGGCGGAGGCGATTTCTCTGCTGTGCAACAGCATGGCTCTGGCGGGAAGCTTCGGAAACGGCACCATCACAGACCGGGATCTGGCGGCAGGACTTCAGGGGGCCGTGGTAAAGGAAGAAGAAAAGGATACCCTGGCCTGGAAGGAATATCTGGAAAACGTCATGAAGAAAAGGGGGTCTCACTGGTCGGGGCTTTACCGGGCCTGCAGGGATCTGAACGGATAAGGAGCGGAATCGATGAGCAATGAGCCTTTCTTTTTTGGAATCAGACATTTGTCTCCGGCAGGAGCATTTTATCTGAGACAATTTCTGGAAGAAAAGCATCCGCGCCTGGTGCTGGTGGAGGGTCCCTGCGACCTGGAGGATGAGCTTGTCCATATGCGGGATCCTGCGGTCAGGACGCCCATTGCGGTGCTGGCATATACCAGGGAGGCTCCGGTGCGGACCCTGCTGTATCCCTTTGCCGAATACTCGCCGGAGTACCAGGCCGTGCTCTGGTGCGGGGAAAATCAGGTGCCCTGTCGTTTCATGGACCTGCCCTCGGATGTATTCCTGGCCCTGCCCTCCCGGGAGGAGGCGGACGGGGGAGAGGAAGAGCGGATGGATGTGTATCAGGCCCTGGACCGGCGAACCGGGGAGGACGGCCATGAAACCTTTTGGGAACGGACTCTGGAGCAGTCCGGTACTGCGCAGGGGTATCATCAGGGGGCGAATCTGTTTGGAAAAAATCTACGGGAGCTGACCCGGGAAAAGGATGCGGACTGGGAGGAGATCACCCTGCGGGAGGCCTGGATGCGCAGGCAGATCCGGCAGGCGGCAGCCGAGGGAATATCACCTGAGGAAATGGTGGTGGTCACAGGCTCTTATCACGTGGAGGGATTAAAAGCCTGGAATCAGGCGCCTTCCCCGGAGGAGGAAAAAGCCCTGGAGAATCTGCCCCGGGTGGAGGCCTGCCATACGCTGATGCCTTATTCGGATTACCGGCTTTCCTCCCGCTCCGGCTATGGGGCGGGGAATAAGGCGCCCGCCTATTATGCGCTTTTGTGGCAGAGCCTGCAGGCGGGAGAGCCCATGAATACTGCATACAGCTATTTGTCCAGGATCGCGCTCTTTCAGAGAAACAACGGATCGCCGGTGTCTTCTGCAGAGGTTATAGAGGCGGTGCGGCTGTCCGTGGAGCTGGCCCGGATGAGGGGAGATGGAAGAGGAGCATTCCATGGAAGAGGAGCATTCCATGGAGTTCCTGCCTTGCGGGATCTGCGGGATGCGGCAGTGACCTGTATGGGAGGCGGCAGTCTGGCGGCTTTAAGCCTGGCGGTGGCGGACACGGAGATCGGAACCGGAATCGGCAGTCTGCCGGAGGGAGTGAGCCGCACCAGCATACAGGAGGATTTTTATCGTCAGCTGAAGGAATTAAAGCTGGAAAAATACAGAGATATTACGGCTCAGGAGCTGGCGCTGGATCTGCGGGAAAAGCGCAGTGCGGCATCGGAGAAGGCGGCGCTTCTGGATCTGCACCGTTCCTTTTTCCTGCACAGGCTTCGGGTGCTGGGGGTGAGCTTTGCCGATCCCGGAAAGCGTCAGCAGGACAATGCCACCTGGGGAGAGCTGTGGATTCTGCGCTGGACGCCGGAGGCGGAGATTCAGCTGGTGGAATCGGCTCTGCGAGGGGATACCGTGATTCAGGCGGTTTCCTTCCAGATGAAGGAACAGACCCGGGATGCAGGGAGCTTAAGCGATATCGCCCGGACCGTGGAGGACGCTTTTTTGTGCGGTCTTTCCGCCGCGGCGGCAGACGCCGTGGAGGAGCTGTCCCGCAGGGCGGTGGATGCGGTTTCCCTGGAGGAGCTGGCGCAGACGGCGGAGAAGCTGTCTATGACCATTCGTTACGGCAGTATCCGCAGAATAGACGAAAAACCGCTGGTTCCTATTCTGGGCAGGATTTTTTATCGGGCGTGTCTGCTGCTTCCGGCGGCCTGCAGCTGTGACGACGGGGCGGCCAATTCTGTAATTCAGGCCATGCAGCGCCTGAATGGGGCGGCGCTTGCCCATGAATCCCTGGACCAGGAGGCCTGGATTCAGGCGCTGGTGCAGATAGCGGACAGGGATGACCTGAACACCCGACTGTCCGGGTTTGCGGCGGCCATTCTGCTGGAAAGAGGACAGATGAACACGGAGCGGCTGCTTTTGGAGGTGCGGCGCAGGCTGTCTCCCGGCACTCCTGCGGACCTGGGGGCGGGATGGTTTGAGGGCCTTGCCATGAAGAACAGGTATGCTCTGATTGCAAGACTGTCTTTGTGGGAGAGCCTGGACGCCTATCTGGAAATGCTGGACGACGACGAGTTTAAGCGTGCGCTTGTGTTTTTGCGCCGGGCCTTTGCGGATTTCAGCGCCGGCGAGCGGGATGAGATTGCGGAAAATCTGGGAGAGATCTGGAATCTGAACGGGCAGCAGGTCAGCGAGGCGGTGAATGCCGTCCTGGGTCAGGAGGAGGCCGGACTGGTGGAAAGCCTGGAGGAGTTTGATTTTGATCTTTAAGGCGGACGAATATGATTATTTGCGTTTGAGAAGGGAGGGAGAGCAATGGAGGAAAAACATTCCATGGATCCCATGGAAGCAGAGCAGAAAATCAGCCGCTGGAGGCTGATTCTGGGTCAGGACAGCCAGAACCGCTTTGGGCAGATGGGAGGCTTCTCTCTTACAGCACAGCAGGACCTGATGGATCAGGCCCTGGCGGCCATCTATAACCGCACGGAAAGCGGAGGCTTTGGGGTAAAGGGCCCCGGGAGGGCAGGCGCTGGGCAGGGGCCGTCCAATCCCCAGATCAGCCGCTGGCTGGGGGATGTGCGAAGCCTGTTCGATCAGGAGCTTGTGACTGTGATTCAGTCGGATGCGGTGAACAGGTGCGGGCTCAAGCAGCTCCTTTTTGAGCCGGAGCTTTTGGAAAATCTGGAGCCGGATGTGAATCTGGCCGCCACCATTATGCTTTTAAAGGAGCAGATTCCAAAGCGATCCAAGGACAGTGTGCGCAGATTTATCCGCAAAATCGTGGAGGAGATCAACCGCCTGCTGGAGCAGGATATCCGCAGAGCGGTTTCCGCATCCATCAACCGGAGAAAGCATTCGCCCATTCCCTCGGCGGCAGCCCTGGATTTTAAGACTACCATATCCAGGAATCTGAAAAATTATGATCCGGGCCTGGGAACCATTGTGCCGGAGCATTATTACTTTTTTGACAGGACCAGCACTACGGCGGCCAACAAATGGACGGTGATTCTGGATATCGACCAGAGCGGATCCATGGGAGAATCGGTGATTTATTCCTCCGTTATGAGCTGTATCCTGGCCAGCATGGCCAGTCTGCGGACCCGGGTAGTGGCGTTTGACACCAATATTGTGGATCTGACGGAGAAGTGCGAGGACCCGGTGGACCTGCTGTTCGGCTTTCAGCTGGGCGGCGGAACCAACATTGAGCAGTCCATTGCCTACTGTGAAAAATATGTGGAAAATCCGGCTAAAACCTTATTTTTTCTGATTTCCGACCTGGAGGAGGGAGGAAACCGGGCCGGTATGCTTCGTCGGCTGGAGGAGATGAAGGCCTCCGGGGTCACGGTGGTCTGTCTCCTGGCGCTGGCCGACGGAGGCAAGCCCTATTATGACGCCCAGATGGCTCAGCGTATTGCAGGGCTGGGAATTCCCTGCTTTGCCTGCAATCCTCAGATGCTTCCCCAGCTTTTGGAGAGAGCCTTTGCGGGACAGGACCTGGGGGCCTTTGCCAAAGAATTTGAAAAGCGAAAGAAATAGCTGCGGTGCGGACAGGGAGGGTGTATATGTTGTTAATTAAAAACGGAGAGATACATGACGCTGTAAACAGAGAGTCCTATATGGGGGACATCTGTGTGGAGGACGGAAAAATTAAATGGATTGTGCCCACGGACGGTGCACACGGGTATAGCCTTGCAACCAGCGAGGCCGGCGAAGGCGTAGAGGTGATCGACGCCAGGGGGCTGCAGATCTATCCGGGATTTGTGGAGGCTCACGGACATATTGGGCTGGATGGCTACGGCATCGGCTATGAGGGCATGGATTACAATGAAATGAATGATATCGTCAGTCCCCAGATGAGGGGAATCGACGGAGTAAAGCCCCTGGATCCCGCCTTTGCCATGGCTGCTGCGGCGGGTGTCACCAGCGTCTGTGTGGGTCCCGGCAGCGCCAATGTGCTGGGCGGTACCTTTACGACCATCAAGACCGTGGGGAAGAGAGTGGAGGATATGGTGATCCGGGACGGAGTGGCCATGAAATGTGCCTTTGGCGAGAATCCCAAGAGAGTATACAGGGATAAAAAGGATTCCAGCCGCATGACCACTGCCGCCATTCTGCGGGAGACGCTTTTTAAGGCCAGAGAGTATATGGAAAAGAAGGAGGCGGCGGGAGAAGACATTTTCAAAAGGCCGGCCTTTGATATGAAGCTGGAGGCTCTGATCCCCGTGCTGAAGGGAGAGATTCCCTTGAAGGCGCATGCCCATGCGGCGGAGGATATTTTTACGGCTCTGCGCATTGCCAGGGAATTTAAGGTGGGCATTACGCTGGAGCATGTGACGGAGGGCCATCTGATCGCAGAGGAGCTGGCAAAGGAAAATGTGCCTCTGGCAGTGGGGCCCACTCTCACCAGCGCTTCCAAATTTGAGCTGCGCAACAAAAGCTGGAAAACCCCGGGGATACTGGCTGCGGCAGGCTGTCAGGTTTCCATTATCACGGATTCTCCGGTGATTCCCCAGGAATATCTTCCCCTGTGCGCAGGACTGGCAGTGATGGCGGGAATGGATCCATTTAAGGCGCTGCAGGCCATCACCATCAATGCTGCCCGCCATGCGGGAATTGCGGACAGAGTGGGATCCCTGGAGGAGGGGAAGGATGCGGACATTGTGATTGCGGAGGGCTGTCCCTTTGAGGTGTCTGCCGTGGTAAAGTATGTGCTGATCGATGGGAAGCTCATAAAGGACAGTGAGAGTTATCAAAAATAGAGCACGCTGAATGTATTTGACCACTGATAAGGAGGGAGAGCAGAATTGCTTCTTCCTCCTTTTTGGCATACGGAAAATTTTCTGTAAAAAATTTTCAAAATCATGTAACGAATCGCTTCCGAAACGGATATACGTATGAAGACGTCTTCAAAAGCAGGAGATTCTGCAAACGGGTTTCGGATTACACGGACAGGAGAGAGAATGGAGCAGCTGTATAAGGAAAACGCAAAAATTGTATATCGCTATCTGTTGTCTCTGTGCCGTAACCGAACGCTGGCGGAGGATCTGACCCAGGAGACGTTCCTGCGGGCCTATCAGTCTCTGGAAAGGTATGACGGAAGCTGCCGGCTTTCTACCTGGCTGTGCCAGATCGGCAGACATATCTGGTATCAGCATCTGGAAAAGAACAAACGGGAAATTCCCATGGAGCCGGAAGACGGACCGGCGCCGGTGCATTCCCGGCCGGAGGAAACGGTGATCAGCAAGATGGAGCTGATGGATACGTTAAAGGAGATGCAGAAGCTTCCGCCACAGATGAGGGAAGTGATTTATCTGAGAACAGCGGCGGAGCTGTCGTTTCGGGAGATTGGGGAGGTTCTGGGAAAGAGCGAAAACTGGGCCAGGGTAAACTTTTACCGCGGTAAGGAAATGTTGATCAAAGCTGCCAGGGCAGCGGAATGGGAGGAAACATGAGCAGGGTGAATTGTGATATAGTCAGAGATCTGCTTCCCTCTTATCTGGACGGGATCTGTTCGGAGAGCTCCAGAAAAGCAGTGGAACAGCATACGTCGGAGTGCAGGGAGTGCCGGGCCAGCCTGGAAAGGCTTAAAAATGCGGAGACAGAGGCCGGAGAGGCTGTCAGGGAAGAGATAGATTTCCTGAAGAAGGTAAAGAGATACCGCGTGAGGAAGAGCGTCATCGGAGCAGGGCTGTTTTTCGGTTTTCTGTTTATTCTGATGCTGAGCCGCCCTGAGTTTCATGGGGGAATTGAGAGCTGGCTGCTGTACGGTATGCTTCCCCTTCTGATGGTGGGCTCGTGGATGCTTTTTTCGGATTACAAAGAGCCGCCGAAGCTTGGCAGGGGAAGGATCGCGGCAGGGGCAGTCAGTGTCCTGGGACTGGCATACAGTCTTGGGGTGGGAGGAATTCTGCTGTGGACCGTGATGAATGCCAGGGCGCCTTTCGGCATGGAAATGTTTGAGCTGGGACCGTTTCTCAATGTGCAGCTGGTGGCAGCGGCGATTCTGGAATATGTGCTGTTTCTGGGATTCGCGGCAGATGCCGTCAGAAAAGAGCACAGCTTCGGCCTTTTGCCGGTTATCAGCCTGGCAGGCTGTATCTTAAGTTTGATATATAGATCGTTTCTGTATGCAATAGAATCCTTTGACAGCGCCTTTACGGGACTGCTGAATGTCAGCTTCTGGATTCTGGCTCAGGCTGCCGTTCTGATTCTGGCGGGACTGGCGTTTAAAGCGGTACAGGGCCGGAAGAGCAGGGAGGCTTCAGATGAGTGAAGCCGCGGCGCTGATCCAGGTCAGCGGAATCAAAAAAAGTTTATAAAATGAGCGGAAATGTCCGGGTAAACGCTTTGAACGGAGTAAGCTTCCGTGTGGAGCGGGGGGGTTTATTGCCATTATGGGAACTTCCGGATCCGGGAAATCCACACTGCTGCACCTGATCGCGGGAGTGGATACACCTACCTCAGGAACGGTGCGGATTGACGGACAGGATATCCACAGGCTGAAGCCTTCCGGGAAGGCAAGGCTGAGACGACGCAGCGTTGGAATCATATATCAGGACTATAACCTGATTCCCGCATTGATAGTGGAAGAAAATATCATACTGCCCATTCTGCTTGACAGAAGGAAGCCGGATAAAGGCGAGGTGGAACGGCTGCTGGAGCTTCTGCAGCTGAAAGACAGAAGGAGACATCTGCCGGGACAGCAGCAGCAGAGAACAACCATCGGAAGAGTTCTTCTGGAGAAGCCGTCGGTGCTTCTGGCGGACGAACCCACAGGCTGTTTGGACAGGAGAGACCAGGTTATCGGTTTTATGGGATGTACTGGATATTCCTGCTGCTGCTTTTGTTTTATCTGGCGGATGAATTGAATAGGAGAAAGGATTTTTGTTTTGAGGAAACTCGTAAAACTGGTTAGTATGGCCCTGCTTTTTTGCCTGCTTGCGTGGTATTCCCAAGCATTTTTAAGGGAGACCGGAGAAGAATTGTTGGTCTGTACCTGGAACCATACCTTTTACAGGTTTGGCCCTGACTGTATTTATTGGATCACCATGCGTTTAGCGGCCTGGATCCCTGTTTATATGCACTTACTGCGCCTGGAGAGCGGATTTTCCATCTATCTTTTTTTAAGGCAGAAAAGTTATGGGAAAGTATTTCTTCACACATATATGGGCTGTGTCGGGCGGGCTGTGTGCTATTATGGTGTCGGGACACTGGTTATGGCATTTTTCTGCGGTCTGACGGTATCCGGTGTGAATCCGGGGAATCTGCTGCAGCAGGGCGGCCTACTGCTGGTTCTGGTGGAGGAAGGTTTGGAAGCCTTGAGCTTCTGCCTTGCGGCGTATGTGGTTCATTGCATTTTCAGGAAGGCAGAGGCGGGGTTTTTGGTGGTTCTTGCAGGGAGGCTGCTATTGAATTTTGTGACGGGCGGAGGGCGTCCGGCATTGCCAGTTCAGCTGGCAGTCAATCTGATCATGATATGCGTGGTTTTCTTTCTTGCGTTTCGGGATTTTGCGGAAAAATATGTGGATATGTAAATAAAGGAAGCAGCCGATAGCGGGCAGGATAGATTTTCTGCAAGTGTCGGAAACAAAAAAAGGTGGTATGAAAATATGGAAAAATCGGAAATCATGGTGCAGATGAATCATGTGAAAAAGGCATATAAGGGTAACGTACTGTTTACAGATCTTAATTTCACCGTGGAGCGGGGAGAAAGCTGTGCCATTGTGGGGGCAAATGGGGCGGGAAAAAGTGTTTTGCTTAAAATGATCTGTGGGCTTGTGAGACCGGATGAAGGGGATATTACGGTAGGAGGAGAGAAGCTTGAAAAGGGGAAGTTTCCTAAGGACATAGGCGTCATTCTGGATAATGCAGGCTTTTTACCGGGTGAGACAGGACTGAAAAATCTTTCCATTATAGCGGGGATTTTAAGAAAGGTGACAAAAGAAGAACTGGAGAAGACCATGCGGTTGGTGGGGCTGGATCCGGCCTCCAAGGTCAAGGTGGGAAAGTATTCTCTGGGAATGAAACAGCGGCTTGCCATTGCACAGGCGATTATGGAAAAGCCTTCACTGTTGATTCTGGATGAACCCTTTAACGCAATCGATGAAAAAACGGTAAAGGATTTCCGGGCATTACTGGGACGTCTGAATGCGGAGGAAGGCGTCACGATTCTTATGACTTCCCATCACCAGGAGGATATACAGGGACTGTGCAAAAATATTTATATGATTGAGTCGTTATAGTTGACGAAGGAGCTGAAAAAAATTGAAACTTAGGGCTTGCTTTTTTTGGGGATAGTGGTATACTAAACAAGTAGCCACTTGTGGCTGCCTGAAAATGGAAGCATAGCTCAGCCGGGATGAGCGTTCGCCTCACACGCGAAAGGCCAGGGGTTCGAGCCCCCTTGCTTCCAGGAAGAAAAACCTGCAGATCGGAGATTATCCGGGTCGGCAGGTTTTTGTTATATGAACACAGGCGGAAAAATTTTATTTTGCTTATGCTCAGAGGGCTAAATTTCCAGATTGTAAATGCCGATATAAAAATCAGGAAAATGGCATGGAGGCCAAGCGCAAAAAGAGTCTGTCTGCTTCGATGAGGAGTTGCGCAGATGTGCACATGGAGGTAAGGATTATGAGTATTCAGCCAAAATCGGACTATTCTTTTCTGTTTTCCGGTCTGGGAAGCGGCGCCGCAAATGTGGCGGGCAGCAATTTCCTGAGCGATTACGCCAGTATAAAAAACGGCAGCTACGGGAAATTGATGAAGGCTTATTATAGTGAGAGCGGTTCGGATTCCGTGAAGTCTCTTGCGAAAAACAGCAGTATAAACAAAAAGACCAACAGCAAGAGCCAGAAGCTGACCACGGAGGAGAGCAAGGCCTATGCAAAGGTGCAGACCAGCACGGATGCACTGAAGGATTCCGCCGATGCCCTGCTGTCCAAATCTCTGTTTCAGCAGAAGGATATCACTGTCAAAAATGAGGATGGTACAGAATCGGTGGTAAAGGAATATGATACCGATGCCATCTACAAGGCGGTGAACAGCTTTGTGACCAACTATAATTCCGTGGTGAATGCTGTAGACAAAACGGACAGCAGCTCCGTCACCACCAGAGCCGGACGCATGATTAACGATTCGGCCAGCAACCTGAAGGCGCTTCTTGCGGTAGGGATCAGCATCAATGCGGACAGCACCCTGTCTTTGGATAAGGATGCCTTTATGAAGGCGGATATGTCCAAGGTAAAATCCCTTTTCAACGGAAGCGGTTCCTACGGCTATCGAGTGTCCGCCCAGGCATCTCTGATCAATTACGCCGCAGACCGGGAGGTCAGCAAGGGAAGCTTTTATAGTACCACCGGCTCTTATAATACCAGCTTTACCAGCGGGAATTTATTCAATAATTATTTGTAGCAGCAGTTTGGCCGGTCCCTGGAAAAGGGCAAAAAAGTGCCTGTGTGTTTTTGCCCTTCAAAGGGACTGAGGAAGCGTCGTCTTATGAGCAAAAAAAAATTTAAAAAAATGTCAAAAAAACTATTGACGTTTTCCGGTGGATCATATATAATATGATTTGTTCGCAGGAATGGCGGAATTGGCAGACGCGCACGGTTCAGGTCCGTGTGGTAGCAATACCATGAGAGTTCAAGTCTCTTTTCCTGCACGGCAGAAGAGTGTTAAGTATAAACTTAGCACTCTTTTTTCCTTATCAGGAATCATGGAAAAAAATTTGCGCCGCGAGGCAGGCTTAGGGGTATATTTATGAAAAAAAAGGAACCCAGTGAAAGGACGGGAAACAGGGAATGGTATCAGCTGGATCTGTCGGCTATCGTCTATCCTACGCTGCAGAGAAGGGATTTTTCCTCCGTGTACCGGCTTTCGGTGGTACTGAAGGAGGAGATCAGGCCGGAGATCCTGCAGAAGGCTCTTGATCTGACGATGCCCCGGTTTCCCACCTACAAGGCGGCTATCCGGAAGGGGCTGTTCTGGCGCTATCTGGAGCCCAATGACAGACCGGGGCCTTTCGTGCAGGAGGATGTGAAAAATCCCTGTCAGCCCATGCATTTTAAAGCAAACAACCGTTATCTGGTGAGAGTATATTATTATCGGTGCAGGATTGCCCTGGAGGCCCATCACAGCCTGGGGGACGGTACCGGAGGCATGTGCGTGCTTCAGACTCTGACAGCTGTCTATCTGAGGCTTTTGGGATATGAAAATATAGACAACGGCGGTTTTGTGCTGGATATTCACGAGAAGCCCTCTCCGGGGGAGCTGGAGGACGCATACATGCGGTATGCCAATGCCCGGGTCTGTCCGCCCAGGCTTCAGGAGAAGGCCTTTCGAGTCAGAGGGACTGCGGAACCCTTCTATACCTTAAACATTATCGACGGCATTATGTCGGTGGCAGAGGTGATGTCGGTGGCAAAGAGGTACAGCGCCACCATTACGGAATACCTGAACGCGGTTTTATTGTATGCGTTGCTGCAGAAGCAGGAGGAGGATCCCCATGTCCGCCTGAGACCTGTAAAAATTGCCATGCCGGTAAATCTGCGGCGCTTTTTCCCGTCGAAGACTCTGCGGAACTTTATTACCATGATTTACCCGGGGATCGATCCCAGACTGGGAGAGTACACCTTTCAGGAAATTGTGGAGCAAGTGCACAACTATATGCATTACCATCTGAACGAAAAGCTGCTTCGGGGGGATATCACCACCAATGCGGCCACTCAGAGGAATCCGCTGATCAGGGTGGTCCCTCTGTTTATCAAGGATTTTGTGGTAAAGAATTTCTATACCAGGGTCCAGGATAAAAATTCCTCCGCCGGCCTTACCAATATGGGAGCACTAAAGGTGCCGGAGGGGATGAAAGCGCATATCGAGCGGTTTGACATCTATATGGGACAGCCCTTTTCCCGGCGGACCAACTGCGCCATTATCAGCTTTGGGGATGTGCTGACCGTTAACTTTGCCAGCAGTATTATAGAAGCGGATATAGAGAGATATTTTTTCCGCAGGCTGGTGAAGGACGGTATCCATGTCAAAATAGAAAGCAACCGGTCAGTCTGAAGCGTTGTTGCTGTTTTGAAAGTCAACTTAACTTTGAAAGGCAGGGTGTCTAAATGTCATATTGTGTAAACTGCGGCGTGGAGCTTGAGGCTTCTCTGAAGACCTG
>ERZ779621.308-NODE-308-length-24886-cov-7.578672_pt1 | contig 24886 bp, 27 predicted proteins | sample MGYA00514215_ERZ779621 | MGnify/ENA primary metagenome ERZ779621 (study PRJEB29562, sample SAMEA4376715) | mouse gut metagenome | isolation source: Cecum | study: EMG produced TPA metagenomics assembly of the A DSS colitis mouse model was used to assess the...
TGGAACACAGAAATTTTCCCAAGCTGATAGATTTGATACGGATTTATTTTCAGGACACGGCGGCAAAGGGCATAACAGCAAGAAACCAGCTTATCGAGATAGCAACGGCTTCCTTGTCTGACCTGATGAAAGAACACCCGGAACACCGGGCGGAAGCAAAGCAGGATTTACAGCTTTTGAACGCCCAGAAGATGGGGGAACATGAAGCGGAGATTGAAAAAATCAAAAATGTGTTTCTTGCTATCCTGCGGGACATTAAGAAAGATATTGACAATGGCGAACAGCCGGGGGAAGCTGTGACCGCCACTATGTTCCAAGCCATGCGGGACGCACTGGCGGAGCAGAAACAAAACCCGCTTTCCATTGATGATGTGACGGCGATGATTGCCGGACAGATCGGACAGCTTGCACCGATGGATAAAGAAACTGTTGAAATGTTCCAGCAGTTTGCGAAAAAGGTGATTGAGCAGTCAGGAAAATAGAACATAAAATTCAAAGGAGATACTTATGGCAACAAAAATTTTTGTTCACGGCTCAGGACACAAGGCAACAAGTTGGGAAAAAACAATTTCATGCATGACAAACAACGAAGATATTGTATGTCCAAATTTATCCTCCATCCTCGAAGGGAAAGAGGCAAGCTATGAGAATCTATATTCTTCATTTGTAAAATATTGCAACGAATTTGACGGACAAATTCATTTATGTGGTCTTTCATTAGGTGGTATTTTGGCTTTGAATTTTGCTTTGGATTTTCCACAAAAAGTGAAAACATTGGTTTTAATCGGAACGCCATATAAAGTCCCGAAAGTAGCATTTAGTTTTCAAAATATAATTTTCAGATTTTTACCAAAATCTATTTTTGAAACTATGGCATTTGATAAAAAGAACACATTTGCTTTAGGGGACACCATGAAGAATTTAGATTTCAGTGATAGGGTGAAAAATATTAAGTGCCCCACTTTAATCCTTTGCGGAAAGAAAGACAGTGCAAATATGAAATCAGCAGATTACTTATCACAAAATATTAGAAGCGCAGAATTGAAAATTATTGAGAATACAGGCCATGTTATCAATGAAGAAAATCCAAAAGCCTTAGCAAATATATTGAATGAATACTATTTGCAAAACACTTAATCAATTTTAAAAAATAGAACATGAGAGAGTGGGGGTAAGTGATGCAGGAAATGACACATAGGCACACCCGCGAATTGGATGTGTTTTACAACGAGCATCGCGATGCTTGTACTAATTGTGGAAGAAGATTTCAAAATGGTATGTGTGCGCATTTGGGATATGACGCAGAAAGAAATCCTGTTGTCCTTTGTGATGATTGCGCATATTTGCTATCAAAAACCGTAGTTCGTTATCATTGGATGGAACCAGAATACGAAAAAGTTTCGCCAGAATCTAAACTTTGGCGTTACATGGATTTAAGCAAGTTTCTTTCGATGATTGGTAAAAAGACACTATATTTTGCATCTGCGGAATCATTTGAAGATATATTTGAGGGTGCAAAAGGCACATTGGAGCGGAAAGAAAAATGGGACGCATTTTATCTTGATTTTTTTAGAGAAGCAATTCAAACTGCGCCCGGCATGAAACCAGAAGATTTAACAGATGAATACATTGAGGAAAATACAACACGTTTGTTGTCCGAGTTGAACGCCAGTGGAAATATACAAAGAAAACATACGTTTATAAGTTGTTGGCACTGTAACGAATCGGAATCGGAAGCAATGTGGAAATTGTACTCAACAAATGTGAACAATGCACTTGCAATTCAAACTACATACCAACAGTTGTATGAGGCTCTTGACAAAGACCCCGCAATAAAAATTGGGAAAGTCAAATATATTGATTTTTCCAAAAGATTTTCTTCCGTAAATGGTTCGTTCTGGTATAAACGAAAAGCATTTGAACACGAAAGAGAAGTACGTGCTATTATCACAAGTCATCAAGCACATAGCGGTATAGAAAAAGCCGTCGATCTTGAGAAGCTAATTTCAGCAGTATATATTTCTCCTTATGCGCCAAAATGGTTTGAGGATGTAGTACGTGATGTAATGCAAAAATATGAATTGAATAAACCCCTATATTATTCAGAGATGTTAAAAACGCCATTCTATTAATATTTTTAAAATAAAACGCTCCAAAATCAGAAAGAGAGCGGCCAAGCACTTTGAAAGATTGGCCGCCTTGTTCACCCATTCAGTGGGGCGGCGGGCGGCGGTCAAGGCCGAGTGTAAACTCGTTCATTTCAGCCTTGACGGTTGCCCGCTGTCCTGCTACTTTTCCAGGAGTGTGGCTACAACTTCGGGACACTTTATCCACAAGTCGGAGCGTAGGACGAGGGAAGGGGGCTTTCATATACGCCCTGTCTGCTGTTGAAACCAGACCTGCGCTTGCGGCTCCACGCTACACAAGCACAGCCCTGTTTTCCTGCCGTTTCAAATGCCCTTGCCATCCCCAGCGGCAACGGTATTTTCACGGCAACGCCGACAGAGCGTATAACACACTACACTTTGCAAGCAAAGTCGTGTGCCAAATGGGGGCGTTGCCCCCTTTGGAAACCCCCACAAGAAAAGGCGGTACGCTACCCCTCCAAGGGGTACATACCGCCTTTTCTTATTATCCAGCCCTCCGGCTGTATCGGTTGAGCAAAAGTCAGCGTGGGATTGATGTGGTATCTTTATCTAAGTGAAACTCCCGTTTCCCATTTTGAAACCGCCCTATTACTAATGTTAAGCTTTTCTGCCAGCTGTAACTGAGTAAGATTTTTTTCTTTACGACATTCAGCAATAAATTTTCCAATTTTTTCTTGATTCATTTCTTACCTCCTGGTTTTATCATACATAATAAGCATTTTTTTGGAAGGAACTATTGGTTGATTCTCTAATTCAACCATCAGTTGACTGTTAGTACATCGAATAATTAATGCCGGCTATTCTTTATCTTTTTTGTCTGTAGTTTTTTTGTCAAACATGTCAATGTGATATTTTAACCGCATAATTTTATCATCTACCTGTCGGCAATTAATAACCACCTGTAACTTTTCTTTTATATGTTTAATAATCTGAATATCCATTTGTCACCTCTCACACAATTATAAACACCTATACTGCCTTTCTCAAGATTCTAATGTGAAAGGTACGAATATAGACACTAAGATTCCGGAAAAAAGCGACAGAGGTTTGACCCTCTGCCGCTGTATTGCCCATGTGTAAATAATTTCCTCGTTCACAACCTCCTTCACACAAGCCCTTATATTATTCACTCTTTCTGCCCATTCTAACGCATTTTCAGCCTTTCACTGTTCCGTTATGCCTTGTGCCTGTTAAAATTGAAAAATTGCAAAAAACGTAAAAGCCCGCGAAACAGATAGACTGTATCGATTATTTAAAAATAATCATTAGCACTCCATTCCTCTAAGACGCTCCACGAGAGCTTCATTTGAAAAGCTTTTCATAGATACAAGAGTAATAACAAGTGGCACGGCAATCAGTACACCCACATAAGCAATAGAAAGAGCTGTCGGGAATTGAAACGCCATATAAAACGCCCCCACATTGTAAAGCATATTGCTGAGGACATAGCCGCACAGCGTGCCGATGGTCATTGTCACGCCGACCGTGGCAAGTACCAGCAGCAGGCTTTCGCCAAGAAGCATTTTTCGTATTTGCCCGTTACTCATCCCGATAGCCTCCAAGCTCGCAAGCTCCTGCTTACGGGTAACAATGTTCGTAATCAGCGTATTCATCATACTTAAAATACTGAACGTCATAATAAAGATGGCAAGCCCGCTGATGGCGCCAAACATTTTATTTGCCGCCTGCCCATAAGCTATTCTTCGTTCGGCAAGAGTTTCAAGGCTCAGCTCATTCTTTTCGCTCACAATCTCTGTGAGAGCTTCTCCGACTGCTTCCTCTTTGTCTGCTTTGGTTGATACAAGCAGATGGGCATTCAGGCTGTCAAAGGAAAGCCAATTTAAGATTGGTTGCTCGGGCATTAAAAACCATCCCTCAAGTTCTTTATGGTCAAGAACATACCGGTCATCCAAAATGCCAAGTATCATAACTTCCTTTTCTGCCATTTTGCTGCCATCATAATAATGAAGCGTAATGCTGTCGCCTGTGGCAAACTTCCAGCCGTAAATCTCCGAAGCAATATCGTTGCCTGCCGCAAGAATATAATCGCCGCTCATCAGCTTATCATAATCGGCGCTTCCGCTTTCCAGATATTTGCCGATTTCCCTGGTTTCTTCCTCAGTAAGAGGATAGATCAAATCATCGTTGTCATATTCGTCATTTATCGGATAGTCAAACCGCACACCGAAGCTCTTAATTTCCGTTACCCTTTCCACACCATCTAAAGCGGCTATTTCCTGTACCATTTCGCTGCCCATGGGCTTAATTGCCTGTATACCGCTCATACCATTTTCATTCAGCTGGGTGGCAGACTGTGAATACCCAATATGGAATTCCGCGTCTGTAAAATAATCTTGTCTTGCGTAATTCGCCTTATCGAAAGAAGACATATAGGTTGCTGCCGTCATAAAGAGGATGCCGCCCAAGGCCAAAGAGAGCATTGTGATAACTGCTTTTTTTCTGTTTCTGGAAAAGTTCATCACACCTAAGCCCATGGGAGTCAGGCTGCGGCATGACTTTTTGTTTGCTGCCTTTTTCATTCTGTCCCGGGGCACATAACGGAGTGCTTCCATCGGAGAAACAGCCGCCGCAAGACGGGCGGGCTTGTGTACGGAAAGCATTGTAATGATATAGACGACGATAAACACAAGGGCAATTAGCATCAGACTGTTCAGGAGGTTAAAACCATCCGGTATCATGAGATATCCTGCAATACAGCCAATCGCAATACCCACAGGAGCAGAGCGGAGATATAAGATGCCGCCCTCACGGGAAACAACCTTTTTTATCTGCTTCCTTGTCATGCCAATTGTGCGAAGCTGGCCAAACTGATGGATTCTGCCGATAACCGACAGATAAAACACGCCATAGATTACAAGGACACAGGCAAGCAGGATAACTGCCCCCAATATACCATAAAGACAAACCTTCTGTGTATCCACGGACAATGAATCAATAAATGCCTTTGACGGACTGACATACTTTCTTTCAATTCCGGCGTCGCTGCCGATAAGGTATATCGCTTCTTTGCAATCCTCGGCGTTAAGCCTGGCAGCGTTATACAGCTTTGCGTACACTTCATAAGGCCTATCCTTTAGCTGACTTCCGTTTTCGGCATAGCTTTTGGAAAAAAAGACAGAAAAATGCAATGCCGTGTCGCCGCCGTTTAAAATACCCGAAACCGTAAATGTTTCCACATTGCCGTCATAAAACTGAAAAGTCACGGTACTGCCCACCGCAGGCTCCGCGCCCATCCTTTTCAGCAATGCCGCCTGTGCGGCGATTTCATTTTCCTTTTCAGGAAGCCTGCCGCTTAACAGCTCGCCGATCTGAATTTGATCGGACAGCTCACTCACATAGTAAGGGATGACATCAAAACCATCCATTTCGGAGAGGATACCTGATTTAACCTGTATCTGATAAGCAATGCGTTCATCTGCTTTCAGTATCTCCACCTGTTTATCAGTGAGGTTATAGTAGAGTGCCTGATGTGTGTGGGAAAGGCCGTTTTTGACCTGCTGATCCTGCCCCATTGCGAACATAAGGATTGCTGTCAAAAGAGCCGAAGCCAGGACTATCGTAATCGTTACAAAGATATTACGCATACGGCTTGATGTAATACTCCTCTTTGACATCAGAGAAATGGTTTCTGCTGTTACCTTTTTACTGTTCATTCCGGCCGCCTCCCTCTGAGTATACTTTTCCGTCTTCAATGCGTATTCTTACATCCGCCTTTTCTGCGATTTCGGGGTTGTGGGTAATCATTACAATCGTCTGGCTGAATTTCTCGCTTGTCATTTTCAAGAGGTCGATCACTTTATCGCTGGTGCGGCTGTCAAGATTTCCGGTGGGCTCATCAGCCAAGATGATAGCAGGCTTTGATACTAACGCACGGGCAATCGCCGTTCGCTGCTGCTGACCTCCTGAAAGGTGGCTCGGATAGCTGGAAAGCTTTTCGTCAAGCTCCAGGAAATGCACGATTTCCTGGAGAAATTTCTTGTCCTCTATTTTGCCGTCCAGACGGACAGGCAGCACGATATTTTCATACACCGTGAGATACGGGATGAGGTTGTAGTTCTGAAAGATAAAACCGATACGCTGACGGCGGAATACCGTGAGCTGTTCTTCGGTCAGCTTTTCAAGACTTATATCCTCCACCTTCACACTGCCCGAGGTAGGGGTGTCCAATCCTCCGAGCATATTCAGCAGGGTAGATTTTCCACTGCCGGATGTGCCGATGACGGTAGCAAACTGTCCGTTTTCCACGGATATATTCACATCATCCAGGGCTTTGACAAGGCTCTCGTCCCTGCCGTAGTATTTTTTCAAATGAGATGTGTTCAATATGGTCATAGCAATTCCTCCTTAATTTCCAGCAACATTTGATATACACATCATATTCCATGAAAGAAAATATACAAGGAGGAGCGCAGTTTCTAATATCCACACCGTAAAATCTATTACATCCCAGAAAACTGCTCCGTGAACCAAATTCCTCTGTAGCGGCATGCGCATAAAAAGCCTGCTGTCCGAGGGGACAACAGGCTCATAAGCCATACAAAATTATGGGATCGGAATTAAGATTTTTAATGTAAACCTGCCGTTTTTACAGTTGGTTGTCAACTGGCCGTCGTATTTTCCGGCTGCCTTTTTCATATTGGAAATGCCGAAGCCGTGGAGAAAATCATCTTGCCCGGCAGCAGGACTTTTTGTGTTCTCGCATTCCTGCAGACAGTTATTTTCAATCAACACAAAAAAGAAATTATGCACCCGTCCTGCTTTCACAAGGATTGCCCTCTGTTCATCAGGAAGTTTTTCGCTTGCCTCAATTGCGTTGTCAAGTCCGTTTCCGAAAATGGTGCTGATGTCCAGCGGCTCAATAAATTCCATGCCAATCAGGTCGGCGGTAACGGATAAGGCAATTTTCTTTTCTCTGGCAAGCTCTGATTTCTCCTTTAGAATAATGTCGAGAATATCATTGCCCGTATGCACATAATCCTCATACATTGCAATCTGTGATTGCAGCTTCTCGATCATTGCCGTAGTTTCGGGAAGCTTCAGTTTTCCCTCCAGCACAAGCAGATGGTTTTTCATATCATGATAAATGGCACGCACCTTTTCCTCATCCCGGAGTTTTTCCTGGTAATAATCAAATTGCCGATTAAGCTGTGCAATCTGCATTTTGTCTTTTTGCTCCTGCTCACGGAGAAAGGAAACATTTTTGGTATAAAGAAACTGCATAATAAAGTACACACCAAGTACAGATGTGGCCAAATCCAAAATAAGGGTATCTTCCTGCTGTAAATTCAAATAACCGTATGCACTGGCAAATGAAACGGAAAACGCCAGCAGGAAACCCACAGACAAAACCAAAGTATCCTTTCGCTGCAGACAATAACGGAAATTGCGAAGCAGATAATATGCGGCTGCAAGACATATGAAGCGAAACAAAATGGAAAAAACATACAGTTCCCATTTTAGGATAACGACGTCACCAATGGTGTTTGTAATATCGCCATTGTATATAAAACTCATCAGTGCTGTAGATACAGCTTCAGGGAGTATATTCATTATGGTAAAAGACATTTCCATAATAATGAGGCTCTCATGAAATGAAATCTGATAGCACAGCTTGATTAAGGCAATGATTACGGATAGCACCGCAAACATTTTCAAAGCCCCCAAATCCGTAAAAAATGTCAGACAAATCACGAATACCGCAAAAGCGCCAGTCAAAATAAGTCTGCTAATATTTTTGGGAAATCGGGACTCTTTACAAAAACATTCTGTGATGACAAGCACTACAAATGACTCTGATATCGTGGATAAAATATCCAAAAAATAATATAACATATAATCACACTACAGCATATATTGTTACATTGTCAAGCGGAGAATTGAATTAAATTGGTATACATGATATTTTCATCGGGGAGAAAGAAATTACGGAAACGGTGGTATGAGTTTTTCAAAGACATATTCCGTCTTCGAAGACAGGCTCTCCCGGAACACATACCCAAGCCTGTTATACCGCTGCAGCCTGGCAGACTCTTCTATATTCTCCTCCGCCATGAACCTCACCATGTCGCCTCTGGCCATCTTGGCATACGTCCCTTTCGTCACCAGCTTGTCTCCTGCCTTTTCACAAAATGTGATTGTGATGAATCGGTCCTTCTCCGTAAGGTACTGTTCGATGCACTTCGAATATTCTTTGGACGCAAGGTTTATGATGAGCCCGCTGCCATCCCGAACCGCCTCGTACAGCCTGCTGCCCCAAAGTTCGTACAGATTCTTGTGTCCACAGGCTGCGGCTTTGGCCTGCATCTCCAGCCTGTAGGGTGTCACGCCGTCCATAGGCCTGAGCACGCCGTAAAATGCCGACAATATCCGCAGATGCTCCTGCAGATACGCATAATGCGCCCTCTCGAATACCGCAGGCGCCATATATTGATAAGCGATTCCCTCATAGGACAGCACAGCCGGGGTCAGATTCCGCCGCAGATTCATATGTCCAATACGGTCAAGGTTCTCCCCGGCAATCCTGTCATTGCATTTCCAAAGCGCCTGCAAATCTTCCCGTGACTGCCCTTTCAGCCAGGCCAGAAGCTCCCCCGCCTGGTCTATGAACTCCGGCAGGCCCGCAGGCTCCAGGCTGTCCGCAGCCACTTTCATCTTCTTGGCCGGTGACAATATAATCTTCATGGCATCTCCAGTCCATTTCTTTTAAGCATCCGTAAATGTATCCACATAAACTTTCCCTGTATTCTTCCCAGAATGATTTAGACGTCTGTACTTCTGCGCTTGAAACACTTTCATATTTCAGCCAGCATCTTTTCCGGGTCATCTGACGCCTTTACCTTGTCATTCGCCCTGATGATGATTCCGTTTTCGTCAATCAGGTAGGTGGTGCGGACAACTCCCATGGACACCTTGCCGTAATTCTTCTTCTCCTTCCAGACATCATAGGCCTCGATGACCTTCCGCTCCGGGTCGGCCAGGAGCGTGAATGCAAGTCCGTACTTTTCCTCAAACTTTTTGTGGGACGCCACTGTGTCCTTGCTGACTCCCAGAACCACTGCTCCTTTTTCCAGAAACTGCGGATATCTCTCTGAAAAACCGCAGGCCTGGCTGGTGCAGCCCGGCGTATTGTCCTTGGGGTAGAAATAGAGAATCACTTTTTTTCCTGCATAATCTGACAATTTATGCATTTCTCCGTTTTGATCCGGCAATTCAAAATCCGGCGCCTTTGTTCCTGTCTCTAACATATTGTCCCTCCGTTTCCTTCTTCGTCCGTTCCGAGGTCAGGTTTTCCCGGCCGGCCTCATTCGCTTATTAGTATTCTACTTATTTATGGTCACCCCCAATAGTCTGTCAGCTTCATCATAAAGTTCTTGCGCTTCGGCTGACTGATAGGAATACGCTTTCCTGTAGTCATAACAAGCTCTAAGCCCTCCACACCTTTTACATAGGACATATTGACTATAAAACTCTGGTGTGGGCAGGCAAACTGAGGCTGCTGTAAAAGCAGGGCAGATACCTCTTTCATATTTTTATAAATAACCTGTTCCTGCCCTTCAAAGTGCAGCATAACATTTCGCTTTTCGGTTTCACCATAGCAAAGATTTTTATACAGTACCTTATATTTTCCGCTGTCGTTCTGAAAACTCAAATATGGTTCGTCTTTTCCCTGATAGCGGGTAAAGTAGCGGTCAAGCTCCATTTTCAGAATACCGTATCTGACAGGCTTTAAGAGATAATTGACCGCGTAGTATTCATAACCTTTCCAGACATATTGCTTCAAGGAGGTGAGAAAAATCAGCCCAACAGTACTGTCCATTTTGCGGATTTTCTCCGCCGTTGCCAGGCCGTTCAAATGCTCCATCTTTATATCCATGAAAATCAAATCGTAATCAGAATTGTATTTGGCAAGCAGCTCAATCCCGTCGTGGTAGACAAAAAAACAGAACTCTCTGCCTGTTTCATCGGCGTACCTTTTCAAGTAATATTTTAATTCATTAATGAGTACATCTTCATCATCGCAAATTGCTATGTTAAACACATTTGTAATCTCCTTGCCATACTCAAATACAAATTTATTAATTTACCGGTTTGTACTGGAAAAATTGTACCATATCCAATTAGAAAAAACAATAAAAAAAGGGATGCATCCGCAGTCTGCCCGAAGGAGATGAAACTAAGTCCATATTTTTCCGGAACCGCATCAGGATCTAATGTCGGCTATACGGTTGGTTCGGGAATATGCTTGGGAATGGGGAATTATGGAAAACGGTATTGCAATATAGGGATTCTGATCTTATCATGACCCAGTATGCAGGGTTTGCAATATAACGAGACTTCTTTGGAGGTCTCGATTTTTTTTTGGAAAAAATTCAGTGTTTTTATCTGTTGTCATCGTATAATATATGACTGATCAGTTAAATGCATTTTAAGAGAAAGAGGGACATGCTTTGAACGACAGAAAAATAATTTCGGCCATCATTCATCAGGACGAGCAGGCGCTGGCTTTTGCCGTACAGAAATATTCCAGACTTTTATGGAAAACTGCGGCATCTGTCCTGGCAAATGCCGCATCCGTTCAGGATGTAGAGGAATGTGTCGCCGATGTATTCATCTTCTTGTGGCAGCACCCTGAAAAATACAATCCGGAAAAGGCGAAGCTGTCTTCGTGGCTTTCCATGATCGCGAAAGCCAGAGCAATCGACAGATACCGCAGGATTATCAAAAAACGTGAGCTGCCCATAAAAGAAATCGTGGTTGAAAGCCTGGAATATGCAAAAATCGGGCCATCAGACCAGGAGAAGGAAAAACTGAGAGCCTGCATTGACGAGCTGGATGAAAAGGAAAGGGACTTGATTATACGCAGGTATTATTATGAACAGAAGCCGGCGGAGATTGCAATTGCCCTGGAGTTGTCCAAAAAGCAGGTGGAAAACAAATTATTTTATGTCAAACAGAAAATAAAGAAATTGATGGAGAGGCCGTAAGGCCGGCTGAAGCTAAGGAGGTCAATGAAATGGAAAGCTATGGCAGAAAAAATCAAAAGAACATACAGGCAATCATAGAAAGAAGGCTGGGAGTGAAACTTACCGCAGACTGCAGGCAGGCCAGGACCGGAGCCAGGCTGGCGGCTGTGTCATGCTGTCTGCTGTGCATCGTCATGCTTTCGGCCTTTGGATACATGAAGTTTTCAAGCCTGAATGGGGACGATCTGGCATTGGCGTCTGTATATCGGGGAAACGGCAGATTTGAGATTATTATCTGGAATCTTTCTGACAAAGAATTAAAGCTCCAGGACAGCGTAAGGGTCATGCAGTGGTCAACCGGTGAAGAGGTGGAAGGAGACAATGAAAAAATCAGGACTGCCCACCTGACAGTCCCGCCCCGCTCCCAGGGAGTCGTTACCGTTGATTTGTCGGAAGGGTACGATCTGGAAAAAATGGAGAAAAGCCTGCCCGAGGGAGATTGGTATTATTTTGTTTTGACCAATAATCATTTTGCCTTTGGGCAGGACTGGATGTGTACGTTTGACTTTGAAATACAGCAAATGGAGGATGTGAAAAACCAGATGGAGGAGCATTTGAGGGCACGGGAGCAGGCAGCAGAGCAGAGGGAGAGCGCTTCAAAGCAGCAGGGGACTGACGCGGAACAGAGCAGTGCGGTACAGGGTTTAATTCGTTCCGACTGGACCTGGCCCACCATCAGCAGAGAAGTGTCGAACCTGGAGATACAGGACGACAAGGCTTTTTCCGGCTGCATCAATATTGCGGGAGCAATAGGTGATGAGGTATATGCCGTGGCAGACGGAGTCGTCCTGGAGGTCGCGTTTGACAGCGTTTACGGGAATGTTATTGCAGTGGATCTGGGAGACGGCATCACGGTAAAGTATGGTCATTTAAAAGACACAAAGGTATCTCAGGGTGATGAAATCCGGCAGGGACAGGTAGTCGGAACGCTGGGAAAAACCGGAACGGCCACGGGTCCCTGCCTGTATCTGGAGGTAATGGCAGAAGAATAAAGGGGCTTTACTCTGCGCATTTATGGAAGCAGCGGTGGTTCATCCCATTGCGGTCCATGCATAGAGAGGATACACGGAAAACCAGCCTGCAAATTCCAGTCCAAGAAGCTTCAGTATCAAGGGCATTGCAAAAACCAGCAGAGAAAAGAAAATCGTCTGCAGGCAGTCCTTGCGCCAAATGGAAATTAAAAGTATGCCCAGGGTCACGATCACCAGGGAGGCTGCCTGTGAAAGGATAAACAGAAAAAGAAAAGCAGCCATAGGTATTTGAAGCGGGAAATCGTCCCAGGCGGGAATGATGTCAACCATAAATCCCAATCCATGCATGGGAAACAGGGAGGAAAGGCTGACAGCCCTGCACACCGGGGGGATCAGGGAGGAGAGCGCCGCCGCCAATATACAGATCCCCGCTTTTCGGACAAACACTTTACTTTTTCCCTGCCTGGAGGAGTTCAGAAGCCTCCAGGCGCCGCTTTGGTACTCCATAGGCAGACAGTTTCCGAAGGCAAAAATGGAACAAAGGGATAACAGCAGGAGCTGTACCGGAAAGCTATTGTTCTGCTTCCCCAATAAATACACATATCCTGTGTCATAAAGAAAGCAGCCTCCGTGTTCCTGAATATGATAATATTGCTGTAATACACGTTCAAAAGAGGGGTAAAAAGCAGTTACGGTGTACCACCGGGATTTCAGATCCTCCCCTGCAGAGCTGGAAAGGGTTCCGTCAGAAACGGCGGCTTCTATCAGACTGATCTGCTCAAAAGCCTCCTGAAACCGTGCTTTTTCTGTCAAAATGATTTCCTCCTTCTCCGGAGTCAGCGATCCCTCCAGGCAAAGCATCATATCCTGATAATATTGTTCCTTTGGAGAGATGGTGTATTCCCGGGTCAGTTCCCCATACCCCAGGAACAGTCCGAACAAAACCAAGATTACAAGGGCATGGCCGGTGATCATAATTTTATAGCATTCATGCCAAAAAACTCTTACATGGGGACGAAAGGGCATGGCCGCTTTCTTTTTCTCCCGCAGGGAAAGATTCCTTCCACGCCGGAAGAAAAGCAGGCTTAAGGAAATACCGGTTCCCATGAGGAGCGCCAGCAGAAGCCAGCTGAGAAGAGTGCGGGATATGGGATATCCCAACAAATCAAAGTTCAAATATGTTCCATACAGGTTCTCTGTCCGCAAAATACCTGCCGGATTTAAATATTTCAGGGGTGCCAGCTTTGTTCCTGCCGGAAGGAGAAGGTACAGCATCCAGCTGATTCCCAGCCCCATGCCGCAGATTGCGTAAGGAAGAAAAATATGGTCCCCCAGGATACACAGAGCCGTCAGAATGGAGGCTGCGGAAAACAGCGCCAGCGCTTTTGTAAAAAGGGACAGAAACATATACTGCCCTATGGTAATGGGGAGACTGCTTTCCATATATCCGGACAGGGACTGCAGGGAAGCGCCCAGAAAGCCCTTCACAGAGCCCAGACCTGCGGTCATGCCGAAGAAAACCAGATTTTCTCCATATAGAAGAACGGTTATGAAAATACAGTGAAGGAAAAGTGCCCCCAGCTTTCCCAGAATACAAGGGCAGATTCCCCGTCTGGTGCTGCGTGTGACATAAAAAAGCTTTTTCTCTTTTTCCTGAAAAATCAGGCTTCCTGCAAATAGAAAAGCGGAAAGAATTATGAGAAGATCGGTCCATTTATTTTCAATTGCCGAAACAAAAGGCTTTTCCGGCATCCAACAGATATTGGTATCCGTGAGAAGCGCATAATCCATGGCGCTTTTTTCTATATTCCTGGAGGAAAAGCTCTTCTTGTTCTGCCCGGCAAAAATGCCGATGCCGCTCAGGATATCTCTGTTTTCCCGGATGGAATTCAAGTATTCCCCATAGCCGGAAACCTTTTGCCACTCCCTGTACAATTGGTTGACAAATGTTTTTTCCTGATAAAATGAGTCGGTAAAACGAAGATAGTCTCCTCTTTGGAAGCTTACATGGTATTCCACAAAGACACCGGGATTGTTTTCCAGAGTCTGTTTGACAAAATATTCTCCCATTTCGCCGGACAGCTGCCTGGCGGTCAGTACCTCATCCACAACAGTCATATTGTCAAGGGTTTTCTTAAGAGCTTCCATGTAATTGCCTTTTTCCTGCTCTGTCATATGGTTTATTTCAGATTGAAATATTTTGTAGGCAGACAGAGGGGGAGTTATATCATCCGGCTGATTGGTATACCAGAGCAAAAAAAGATTACAGCACAGCAATGCCAGGACAGAAAAAAGGAAATTCCGCTTTCCCCATATTTTTTCCAGTTCGTATTTGATCAACAGGTGCATGTACCGTCGCCTCCTTCTTCGTATACACGCATATAAATATCCTCAAGACCATTGCAGCCTTCATATTTGACCATAAGCCCCTCCACTGTGCCCTGATCTATGATGCTTCCGGAGCGGATCATGATAATTTCGTCTGCAATGGGCTCGATGTCTGATACCACGTGAGTGGATACCAGGATTGTTTTGCCCCCGGCCAGGGCCTTTATATTTTCGCGGATCCGCACTCTTTCCTTAGGATCCAGCCCGGCAGTAGGTTCATCCAGTACGATCAGTTCCGGGGAACCCATTATGGCCTGGGCGATTAACAGACGCTGCTTCATGCCGCCGGAATAGGCGCCGATAGCCTGATCTGCAGCTTCCTCCATATTGACGCAGGCTAAAACCCTCGCCAGCTCCCCGGGCATTTCCTTTTTGGAAATGCCCTTTAAAGCCGCCATGTATGAAAGAAACCGTCTGCCGGTAAAGGAATCATAAAGCCCCTGCTGCTGCGGGGCATAGCCCAGGATACTGCGGTAATCTGCCCCAAGTGTCCGGATGTCCTTTTCCTTCCAGGCCACATATCCATTATCAGGCAATAAATTGCCGGTGATAATGTTCATCATGGTGGATTTGCCTGCGCCGTTGGGGCCCAGCAGACCATAGATACCTGTGCGGAAGGTCAGGGACACATGGTTCAGGGCGTTTTTTTCTTTATACTTTTTACTTACATCACACAGCTTCAGCATATTTCAAAAGCCCCTTCCTGACATCTGGATTCTGCGGTAGTTATCCTTTCCGGCCAATAAATCTTCTTTTGATATCAGTCCATATATCTCACGGGTGATTTCATATCCTCCGTCGTTCATGGCGGAAGGAGCGGCCTCGTAATCATAGATCACAAGCACATCCCTGCCTGTCTCGGCCTTAAACTCCAGGTGCCAGCCCAGGCTTTTGTTTACGAGACCGGAATGAAAAGTTTCGCCGGTTTTTACATTTACAAAATAAAAGGTGTGATCCTGGCCGGCGTTCCAGCTGCAGCAGCACAGCACATCCTCCAGAGTGTCCCAGATATTGGTCTGAGGCAGGGAAGCCACGGTCCATTGTTCACCGGTAGCGGGATTTACACCCATAATTTCTCCGCCGTTTTCAATGGAAATATACAAGGTATCATTCATTACTGCAGTGCTGAGAATCCGGGCATTGCTTATGCGGTAAAATTCCCGGAGACTGCCGGTGGAGGGATCCAAAAGGGCAAATACTTCATGAGAGTTTTGGAAATAATCTTTAAATTGATCGTCATCATTATATTCCTCAGCTGTAAGCCTGCGTCCGTAATCCGTACCCCGCAGCAGAAAGGCGTCCTGGGTGCAGCCTGTCACATGCCAGGAAATGTCATCTCCAAAATCCAGGGAGCAAATTGTTTTTGCCTCCAGGGAGGACAAATTCAGATACATCAGATTTTTCTCCGAAAAAGAGGAATAGCTCCCGGTATTTGACTTTTCCGAAGAAAGCCTTTTTGTAATCACATAAAGTCCGCTATGGTCAATAGCCATTGTGCCCTCTATCGTAAGTCCCGGCGCAAATTCATAAACCTTCTGGCGGCCTGTGCCGTCCGGATTCATACGGTACAGGGTCCCCTGACGATCATCTGCGGTGCTCAAAGAAGAACCTGTTTCTTCGGACTCATTAGCGGCAGAGAAGGATACCACAGCGTCGGCCTGGAGGCACAGTGCATATAGGTGATCCTGGAAGAGAAAGAGCTTTGTGCTAAAAGGAAAATCCTTGTTGGGCAGTACGGCAGTACAATCCGGCGTGTCATGGCTGCAGCCGGGAGCGGAACATAGATAAACTTCCTGACAGGAGGCATAATCCATGTACATGAGATGGGAGCCATAGTTGCCGTCGCTGAGCTTTATGCTGTCATGACTTAAATAGTAATAACCGTCTTCACTGAAATACTCGATTTCTCCGTCGTCTGTACAGAGAAAACGCAGTCCGGAGGCAGTAGAGCCGGTTTCCCCGCCGGACGCAGTTTTCCCGGAAAGGTTTCCCAGAGAGGTATTCAAGGGCCCGGGATCTTCATTTGAAGTAAAATCAGCCTGGGGATTGAAGCCCTGATTAACGGAACTGGAAGGGCTGTCATCGTCGCTTTTGCTGCAGGCGCAGCAGGTAAAGACAGCGATCCCTATCAGGGTCAGAACAGTAGCAGCAGTTTTTCTTGATGCGTTTTTCATAAAAAAAGACCTCCTTGCTTATTCCCGCAGTTTACGCAGCTGTTCATAGAATGCTGCGGGAATATTGATTAACAAGAAGATCCTAAAGGATAAAAGTCAAAAATCTGTCAAACCTGAAAAGAAATTTTCACCTGTGCTCCGCCGGAGGACCCATTGGAAAGGGAAAGCGTGCCGTCATGCTTTTGACAGAGAATCTGGCTTACAGCCATACCCATGCCCATATGACCGTCAGGCCCGGAGGCTTGGAAGGCATGGGGAAGACAAGGGTTGGAAGCATTTTCCAGCATTTGGGCAGGGAAGCCCTTTCCGTCATCCCGGACAATGATGGTCAGCCTCCGGGAGGAAGGCGAAGGGGAGCCGGTCTCCAGCATAATATCCATAAAAATGTCCTTTTGGGAAAAACGCAGGGAATTGCCTATAATATTTTCCAGCACACGGTACAGAATGGCTGTATCGGCCAGTATAGATAAGTCTTTCTCTAGGGATAAGCCCTTCTCCATGGATAAGCCCTTCTCCGTGAAAGCATCTGTCCAATCGGAGGATACAGATACATGCAGTGTTCTGCCGTTATTTTGGGCAATAAGAGAAAAATCTGCCGCCAGGCCTTCCGCCAGACGGGACAGGGAGACCTTCTCCTTTTTAACGGTAATGTCCTCAAGCTGGCTGAGGGTGTGCATGGAGTCTGTATACCGTTCCAGCCTTTTGGCGGCCAGATTCATATTTTGGGCAATGCGGAGGGATTTTTCCGGCGTCAGCTCCCCTGCCGCCGCCTTGTCCTCCAGGTATTCCGCATATCCCTGAATAATGGCAATGGGATTGCGCAGGTCATGGGCAACGGAGGCTTGCAGACGTTTTCTTTCTTCCAGTGCGGACCATAGTCTTTTGTTATTTTCATATAAAGCGCTTTTCATCTGGGAAAAGGATCGGCACAAATCGCCCATTTCGTCCCGACAGTCGTACTCCAGATCAAAATCCAGGTTTTGGGCGGCGATCTGGCCGGTAGCTTCGGATAGCAACTTTAAAGGAAGGCGAAGCTTTTTCCGGTAAAAATACAGACTGCAGAATAGAATGCCTGCCAAGGAAAGAAACATGGGAGCGGCAATCATCAGGATTCCGCAGGCGGTATAGGCGAGCTGCCGTTTCGGGGTAAGCATATCATAGCTGTTTTCCAGCTTTTCAATGGAGTACTCTGACACGGAAGCTTTTTGGGGGACCGGAATACCATCATATACTTCTTCCATCTGAGGAATGGATTTCGGATCGCTGCCAAAGGAAAAAAGCCAGCTGCTTCTCTGGCTTGTACCATCTGTAAAGGTAGTTTGGATCGTCAGATATGCAGAGTTTGAATCCGGCAGCAGGTAGTGCCGAAAGGCGGCACAGCCCCAGACAATCAAACCGGAAAACAGGACAACAATGGAAAAAACAAGCAGAATTAAAGCTATAAAAAATTTTTGTATGGGAAGATCCCGCAATTTTAATGAACCCATTTGTATCCTACCCCCCAAACCGTGTCAATATAATCCCTGCCGCAGACAGCCGTAAGTTTGGTGCGTATTTTGCGGATATGCTCTTTGACCACGTCTGCATTGCCTTCCGCATCATAGCCCCAGACCAGCTCATAAATTCTTTCCTTATCGAAGACCTGCCCTGCGTTGGTGAGCAGAAATTCGATCAGGTCAAATTCTGTTTTGGAAAAAGAAATTTCCCTGTCCCGGAAAAATACCTGTCGTTTGGACAGGCTTACCACCAGGTCGCCGGAGGTAAGGATGGGAGAGCTTTGGGCCTGTCTCTGCTCCCGGCGCAGGTGGGCTGCCACACGGGCAGTCAGCTCCTTCAGGCTGAAGGGCTTGGTGATATAGTCGTCGCCGCCGTAGCCCAGCCCCATAATTTTATCCTGCTCCGTGACTCTGGCGGTGAGGAACAGAATGGGGCAGGAAACGTGCTCCCGTATATTTTTGCAAAAGGTCAGGCCGTCCGTATCCGGCATATTAATGTCCAGAATAATCAAATCCGGGTTTCTGGGGAGCAGCTTCATGGCTTCCGCGGCGCTGTTTGCGGTCATGGTACCGTAGCCGGAATCTGCAAGATGCTGCTCCAGCAGCTCGGTCATCATGGGTTCATCGTCGATTATTAAAATTTTTGACATGATACAAGGTCCTTTTCAGGTTTGATAATTCTGATTTTAATATAATTTCAAAAGAAAAGCCAGAAAAAAGTAGAGAGAATTAAACGGAAAACGAATATGCCTCATAAGAGAAAACGAAATGTTTTTTTCAATGTACCGCTGAAAGCGGCTGAGAGGTGTGGCATGAAGAGACGGCAGGCGACAGCATTACTGCTGGGTATGGCGCTGACAGTGATCTCCCTGAGTGGATGCGTCCGGGAGAAATCGACAGAAAAGACAGGACAGTCGGGACAGACAGAACAGACCAGTACTGACGTCATGCAGGAACAGGTCTGGCAGGATAAGCCGGAAACTGCAGACGACGGAATTCCCTCGTATGAGGACTATTTGAAAATAAACGGTGACGCAGAGGAGCTTCCCTACGAAAATGCGCAGAATGTAAGCTTCAGCAGGCTGTATATGGATGGACCTACTTTGGCATGTCCCAAAATGATTTTCAAAAGGATGTCAGAGGTAATGAACTGCGCCCTGATTTAGTAGAGCAGTTTGAGTGGCAGACGAGACTGGCGCATGATCCCCAGAGGGAGCATGTGGGACCGGTCTATTTTTATTTGACAAAAGGAAGGCATACCTTGACTCTGCGGCTAAAGCAGGAAGCTGCGGCAATTGATAAAATTACGTTTCTGAGAGCGTCTGAGCCTGAAGATTATGAGAGTGCCATGGATCGGTGGGAAGAGCTGGGGGCTTCGGACAGCAGCGGTTATCTGGAAGAGTATGAGGCAGAGGCCGGCTGGCTGAAAAATGATGTGACCCTATGTAAAGCCCGGTGAAAACGAGATCACACTGGGAGTGGTAAATACATTGATGAATCTGCTGGAATCTACCCGGAATCCTTCCGGTCTGTTTGATGCCGAAATCGTGCCCTATGACAGATATGAAATGATTCTGCCGGCTGAGGGAAACTGCAGATAGAGCGTGAGCCAGCTGACAGGCTGGAAGAGAGGCGGGAGAATGGAACAGAAAAAAATAAAGCTGTTGATCGACACGGATATCGGCGGGGATGTGGATGACACGCTGGCTCTGGGGCTTGCCTTAAACAGCCCCGAGCTGGACATTGTGGGTGTCACCAACGTTTATTTGGCAAATCAGTGGCGGGCCAATGTAACCAGAAATATGCTGCGGGTGTACGGCAGGAAGGATATCCCTGTCTGTACCGGGGCGGAAAAGCCTCTGGTCGGCTGGTGGGACAAAAACAGAATTCCCAGTAGCTCCAGGGATTTTGGGGAAATCGCGGGAAGAGCCCTGCCCTCTGCCTGTGATTTTATCGTGCAAATGGCGGAGCAGCATGAGGAATTGACCATTGGGGCAATCGGGCCGCTGACCAATGTAGGTCTTGCCATCGCCAAGGCGCCGTATATTGTCCCCAAGCTCCGTATTGTGATGATGGGCGGACAGATCAACCGGGCGCACCCGGGGTGGAATATAGTCTGCGACCCGGAGGCTGCCGGAATCGTATTTGAGAGCGGGGCTGATATCCGTATGGTGGGGCTGGATGTGACAAATCAGTGTTGTTTTACAAAGGAAGATGTGGACTATATCAAGGGAATCGGGAATCCCCGCACGGCTCTTTTGGGGAGATGGTGGAATTGTTCATCACAAATTTCGGCTATCTGCCTATTCTCCACGATCCCCTGGCTTTGTCCGCTTTGCTGTGGGAGGAACTGATCACCTTCCAGGATAAAAAAATTCTGATCGAGACAGGTGGCCGATATACCAGGGGACTGACCATCGACTGCGACTGGGGAGAAGGAAATAACGTCAGTGCGGCGGTATCCGTAAAGGCGGAGGAATTTAAGAGACGTCTCATAGAAAGGCTGGTGCTGTGATGAAAAAGCCTGCTTATGTATATAGAGAAAACAGTTGCAAAACCTGTTGTGGTGTGATACTATTAAAGTATGAGTAAAGGATTACTCAACATAATGAAAAAGATTCCTGTAAAGTCAGGAATTTTTTAAAAAAAACTTGAGTAAACGATAACGCAAAAAGATGAAGGAGGTACTTGCGTGAAAAAGTAGCTTTCATTGATTCTGAGGGCAGTTTTGATCGCGGCTTCTCTGACAGGATACGGAAAGGACGAAAAGCCGCAGGAGAATTCCCAACAGGGAACCAATCAGAGCACAGAGCAGTCAGACGAATCCCAGAGCGGCCAACAGACGGATCAGGAATCCTCGGATCCAGGTCAGAAGGATCCCGGACTGGCTCAGGGGACATCGTTCAACTCCATTGATGATTATAATTTTGAAGCGCCCCAGGAGGGAGTATGGCAGTATTATTTTTCAGGGGATAACGGAGAGACCTTTGACAAATGTACTACCTATGACGACTATCCGGATTCGAAGGTGCGAGGCTGGCATCCCTGGACAGGCAGCTATATCGGCGTGGGCTTTAACGATGATATGGAGGGATTTCTGGAGCTGAATACGCCTGGAAACGGCGCGGAGATTATGGCGCTGGGCTTCAGGGCTCCCGCAGAAGGAACCTATACCTTCAGCGGCTATACCTTTAATCCCTATTCCCAGAGCTGCGAGGCATTTCACCTGTCTCTGAACGGGGAGGAAAAAGCATCGGTTGACATTGCGGACTATACGGCAAAGCCCAATGAATTTACAGTAGAGATAGCTATGGCCGAAGGGGATGTGTTTTATTTCTATTGCCCCTCCACCACGGCGGATTCCTGGGTGAGCGCATATCTTTCCGTATTTGTGAACGCACAATAAAAGGCGTCATGCCTGACGGTTTGATAATCAAGAAAACAATATAACGCAGAGGCTGCGATACCTCTGGTTGAGCAGGCTGTGCCATCCGGAGATATCGCGGCCCGTTTTTATAGGAGAGATCCATAAAGATTGATATTTTAGGGAGGTATTCATTTGAAGGTATTGAATTTTGGTTCACTGAATTTGGATCTGGTATATCAGATGGAGCATTTTATACGCGCAGGAGAAACCTTTGCGGCTTCCCGGCTGGATAAATTTCCTGGCGGGAAGGGTTTGAATCAATCCATTGCGCTGGCCAGGGCGGGAGCCGAGGTTTATCATGGGGGAAATGTGGGACCTGACGGAGAGGCGTTGGTGGAAACCCTGGGTAATGCGGGGGTAGATACCCGTCTGATCCGCAGGGTTGAGGAGGTAACCGGCCATGCGGTGATCCAGGTGGATTCCCGTGGGGATAATTCCATTATACTGTATGGAGGAGCGAACATGCGGGTTACCTCCGGGCAGATCGACCAGGTACTGGAGGAATTTGCCCCGGGAGACTATCTGATACTGCAGAATGAGATCAACCGGGTGGGAGAGATTATTGAAAAGGCCTTTGAGAAGGGTATGCTGATTGTTTTGAATCCTTCGCCCATGAATGAAGAAATCAGGAAGCTTCCTCTGGAAAAGGTGTCATTTTTTCTGCTGAACGAGATTGAGGGAGAGGAGCTTACCGGAAAGCGGGAGCCGGGGGAAATACTGGAGGAGCTTCTTATAAGATATCCGCATGCCCGTATCGTATTGACTTTGGGCGGAAAGGGCTCCGTCTATGCGGACGCGGAAAAAAGAATTTATCAGGATATATATAAGGTGGAGGCGGTGGACACTACTGCGGCCGGAGACACCTTTACAGGATATTTTATAAGTACCCTGATAAGAACAGGCTCCTGTCAGAAGGCCTTGGATATGGCGGCCAGGGCCAGTGCGATAGCAGTGTCCCGGAAGGGAGCGGCCCCGTCCATTCCTACTTTGGATGAAGTCTGCGGTGCCGGAATCTGACCGTCGAAGGCGGAACGTCAGGGGCAGGTGGAGAAGGATATGGAAAAATTTCGGGAAAAGGAACAATATTTTACCGCTGTCAGGGAAATACTGGAGCGCGGCGTCTATCACGTGGCGGGACAACTGAAGATAGAGGCGTATATCTCCCAGGAGCCTCTTAGCTTTGAGGACAGACATAAAGGGAAATTTTGCAGGGGCTGACCAGCGTCACCTCCCGGAACGAGTTTCCCCTGGGGCTGTGGGGAAAGCGGACCATCGAGATGGAGGATTGCGCGCAAGACGCGGCGGAGAGAGACAACGGAACGGAAGAGCTGCTGAAGGAAAGACATGCCTACGGGACGGATGCAGGGACGGATGCCATGGCACAGGTTCTGGACGCTTCCGGAGAACGGATTTCCATGTGGCCGGATCCTGAGATCAATCACACCCTGAAGTCTCAATTGACCGTGAACCGGGAAGCTCTTGTGCAGATCAGAGCGTTTCTGGAAAGGATTTTAAAGGAAAAAACTAGACCTCCTCTATGACCTACTCCGCCATAGGGCATTCTCACCTGGATCTGCTATTCTTGTGGCCTGAGCGTGAGACCTGGCGTAAGTGTGCCAGAACGCTTTCCACGGTGGTAAAAATGATGGATCGTTTTCCGGAATACCGTTTTTGCCTCAGTCAGGCCAGACAGAAGAAATGGAACCGGCGGCTGGAGCAGGCGCTGCATACCCTGGAATGGCTGGCGTACCTGGCCCTGGCCAGGCTGGGAGAACCGTACCCTGACAAATGGCTACAGCAGTGCTGGCAGGACGTGATGCTTTACCAATTCCACGATTGTCTGCCCGGTTCCGCCATCCGACGGGTATATGAGGAGACCCAGGCCCGGTATGAGGAGCTGTACCGTCAGGCCCGGGAGCAAATCGAGACGCTGAAGGAAAAGCTGGCAGGCTGTCTGGAGCTGAGGGGCATGAAAGAACCCATGACGGTGTTTAATCCGGTATCCTTCCGGAGGACGGAACGGCTGGAATGGGAGGGCAGGGAGCTGACTGTGACGCTGGAGCCCTTTGAAATTCTGGCGGCAGATGGGGCTTCAGCGGAGCCGGAGGAGGTAAAAGCCCGGCAGGAACAGGCGGTCCGGTTTGGATAAAGGAATCAAATGAAACGTTCACGAATCAATCAGGTAATCCGGGAGACAGAGGAGCTTTTGGCTGCTCATCAGATTTTCCTGCCTCCGTTTTTCGGATGGACACCCGGGGAATGGGCAGAGAAGGGACCGGAATGCAGGGAAATCAGAGATAATGGACTGGGATGGGATATTACGGATTTCGGCTGCGGGGACTTTGACAGAATTGGTTTGACCGCACTGACCTTACGTAATGGAAATCAAAAGGATCCTTCCTATGAAAAGCCTTATGCGGAAAAGCTGCTGATCGTCCGGGAAGGACAGGTTACGCCCATGCATTTTCACTGGTATAAAATGGAAGACATAATTAACCGGGGCGGAGGCGTGCTGGTCATGCAGCTGTACGGGGCCACAGAGGAGGAACAGCTGGACAGGGAGAATGAAGTAGAACTCCCTTTTCATGAAAAGTGTACTCGCTGCTACCTACCAAAATTTAGTGCATATCTATACACACAAATCGACATTCACTTTTTGTAACAAAAAGAAGAGTAGATTCAAATTTTCTACTCTTCTTTCTCTAAAATTAGTGTCACTCAACATCGTTTCACAAACCCATTCATCTAAAAAGGGCAATTCCCTGGTAGATTGTAATTTCTATACATATACTAAAGAAGTTATACAACAACTTGTTACTACAATCTGGAATTTTACTTTTTTCTTTTCTCTATCATAACCGATGACACAATCGCATATACAATCGCAACTATTACAACTCCTATTACTAAATAAACCAGCCAGATCGTTTGTAAAATTATATCAATTATATTAATCAAAAATATAATTCCAATTAAAAGAAAGACAATCCCCGATTGTTTGTAGTATGGTTTCTTATCCATGTTTTTTCTCTCCTGCTTTGATGCATAAATATATGCATTGTTAAACAAGAACCCTTTTTCATTAAACTGCAAGTAACTAAATACAAAACATATAATTGCTATTACACCTAATACAATCGCTCCAACTATATTTCCCATAGCATTAACCTCCGTAAATTCCGACTGAACAAAATCGCTGCGCGATGGCTGGCCAAGGCTATGGCGTAGCTTTTCTTTTC